>Ga0116128_1000978_pt1 | contig 13170 bp, 15 predicted proteins | sample June2015DPH_16_1_3_FD_88974 | JGI IMG/M metagenome (GOLD analysis project Ga0116128, IMG submission 88974) | Peatland microbial communities from SPRUCE experiment site at the Marcell Experimental Forest, Minnesota, USA - June2015DPH_16_150 | ecosystem: Environmental > Terrestrial > Soil >... | reverse complement strand
CTTATTTGGAGATAGCAACCCGAACGTAAGCAGAACCGGCTTGCCTTCCGTGCCGAACTTGTCTTTGTAGTAATTTGGATCCATAAATGGAAGATCTGGCACTCCGTGGGGAATCACGTCGATTTTTTCGCCTGGAACGGCATAAACTTCACGCAGCAGTTGGGCTGCCAGTTTGCTCATCACCACCATACGATCGGATAGCTGTGCAATCTCTTCAAGCACCATCCGCTGATTCAGATCCGGGTCGCGCAGTACCGTGTGCAGAGTGGTCACCAACGGCATCTTCAATTTGCGCAGCAAGGTCAGTATGTGGCTGCCCGCGCTGCCGCCGTAAATGCCATATTCATGCTGCAGACAAGTCAGATCGTTGCCATTGAAGTTGAGAAAATCAGCGGCGCGCTCATAGGAGGAAAGGTCCTCCTGCTCTAGTTCCAGGCGTACTTGTTCCGGATACTGATAACTTGAATCGGGATCGTTGACCGGGATGGCAAACAATCGTCCCTCTCCGTACTCGGTCGCGAGCGCCGTGCACAGGTCAGTTGTGAAAGTGGCAATTCCGCACTCTCGCGGCAGGTAATTACCAACAAACGCAATGCGAGTTGGCAAAGGCAGTTTGCACGCTTTCGTGGTGATATGCAAATATGCTGCAGGATCTGGATTTCCGCCAGGCTTCTCAGAATGTATCATCTCAGAAAGCGACATCGTGCCCTCCTTTCAACTTCATATCCGGCCAAGAACCAGGAGAAGAACAATAATCAAGAGAATCAGTCCAACTCCGCCGCTCGGAAACTTTCTACTACAAATCACAGCTTGAGCTTAAAAAGATCTCTCCTACAGACAGAACTCTGCCGTACAGCGGTGAACGTTCGTTTTTGGCGGGCACAATCTGCTGGGTCTTAGCAGGTTGATCTTTCAATGCCCGACGCGGAACTTATAAATGTAGTCAAAGAGGCCGAATACTTTGAGAAGCCACAGGACGACGACTATTACGACGACACCATTCAGAATTCCCTTGATTTGACCCTGCATGGGAACGAAACGGTTCACCAGCCATAACAACAGGCCGACTACACACAGCGTGATGACAACAGGAATGAGTGGCGTATCATGTCCGATACGGTACTGAGAAAGGTTGTCAAAGAGACCGACAACCTTCAGAAGCCACAGAACCACGGCAATCACTATAACGCCATTCAAAATGGCCTTGATTTGCCCCTGCATGGGTATGTAGCGGTTGACCAGCCATAGCAACAGGCCGACTACTGCAAGCACGATAACTACAGTGACAAGTGGCATTTCATGTTCTCCAATCATTATGTGGACTTGTCCACACTCAAGGAATCTTCGAGGCGTTCGACAGATTCGTGTTAAATTGCTTGCTTCTTGCCTGGCTCATTTCTGAAGTTGCATATGCAAAAACGGAAATTGCGCCGGTCTTATGAAAAATGACGGTCTTTTGTGCCCTTGCACAACCTGGGCGGCTAAAAGGGCACAAATCCATTGATTTGCCTTAGCTCAGGAGCCAGTGGAGAGAGAAAAACGGTCATTTTTCTTCATGTTTATTGTTCCAAAGTGGTAAACAAATAGCTGAGCTATAATGCACAGGATAAAGGTTGAAAAAGTAGGTTTTCGACGGTGGGTATAATCACGCCGTTGCTTCCTGCGAGTCGGCGCCCTCTCCTGCCGGCAGGCGATCCGGCAGGTAAAGGCGCACCACACCAATGCGGTTGTCGGCCATCCCATTTGCGACCATTCGCGGAAAATAGATACAGTTCAACATCCGGGCCGCGAGCGGCTGCCGGATTGAGAACGCCTTCGGCCTCCAAAGAGTTTTCCGCCTCCGGCTCCATCACCATCTCCAGGCGGCGCAGAGTGAATTCACTCATTCATCCACCTTACAGAATCGCACCTGTTGACCGTCGTCCAAACAAGCGATGATCGCTTCAATCACACGTTTGGTCTCACTGGGGCCTTGAACGGGAATGGAAACAACTCCTGCCTGTTCAGCCGGATAATCATTTCCCCCAGGAAACAAGGCATCTCCGACGTATATCATCTCTTTCAATGAAATGCCGAGAATGTCTCGCAGCTTTTTGATTCCGTAGGCTTTGTCAATGCCGGGTTTAGTAACATCAATGGAAGTCGCGCCACCCATTCGGACGGAAAACTCGGGAATAAGAGTATCCAGAATTGCTTTAATCTTCTTCCGCTTTGCAAAATCTGAATCCCATTTGCTCTTTTCTTCCAAGGGGGCCAGCTGGCCAAGTGCGGAATATGTCACCTGACTTCCACGATCTTCAATGGTTTCTCCCCAGGTTCTTTCGGCAGGAAAGCCCGCTATTTCGATTGCTTTCTTCAGGGAACTGACGATCTTCTCTTTTTCATTCGCCGTGAAGTCTTCTGAATAGAGCAGCTTCCAATCCTCTGCGTACTGGAAGAATTTTGTTCCGCACGTCGGGAGCAATGAAAGATTAACGAGGCGATTGTCCTGGGGAAGATTGGAGAGCAACTGTTTTTGAAATTGCAGCCATGCGCCTCCGGAGATGACCGCCACCTTGACAACGCTGAGCAGGTCATGCAGAAGACTCGACATCTCAGCATCAAGAGGCGATTTGCTGGCGGCGAGTGTTCCGTCAAGATCAAAGACAATCAGCTTTTTTACCATTCATCCGCCTTGGAACTCTTGCAATGCCATTTCAAGCTTCAAGACTGGCAAGCCATTTCTTTGCTGATCTGGTCCAGATTACGATGGATCACAATCTCCAACGAATTTGTCGCACAGTACGAGTGAAAGATCTGTCTCAAGATTGAAGTGCTTGTGTGACTAGACAGACACACACGAAGATGTATGCTGCCTATCCTACGGAAGTGGATGTCGTGGCAGGCCTCGTGGAACCCACGCCAGGTCTCCACTCAGAATGTAGATGGCGAGAGCCATTACCATGAAGACTGCGCCGACCCAGAAGCGCCAGTCACTATGCATACGCCTCCAGTATGGGCCGGGATCCGGCTCACCACTATTACCGCTATTTCCTTCGAGGTTGTGTTTGCTGCCGGTCATCTCTTCTCCATTTTCGGAATACCCGAGCAATGCTTAAGCGGAAGGCTTCTGTTGAAGCGAACAATTACAGATTCCGCTCATCGTGTAACTCTCTATTGTTTCTGAGCAGCCACAGAAGTGACCTGAACCGGGCTGTCGGAATCTGTTACTGGTGCGCTGACAACCGGCGTCAGTTTGTTCACAGGTATTTCTGTTCCTACGGGGAAGATGAGAATCTGGATCGAGCCCCAATCCGCTTCCAGGGTTGCATCTGCCTGCTTACCCATTCCCAAGGTCTTAAGCTGGCTGTCGTCAAATCCAAAGTTTTCGACTAAATACTCACGCACAACCATAGCCCTGGCTTCGGTAAGCACCAAGTCCTTTTGGGTATCGCCTTCCATGCCTGTTGAAACCACGATTACAGCAAATCCAAATTGATTCTCTGCCAGGTACTCGCCGCCGGCGTTGAGAGTCTTCTCATTCTTCAGCTTGGCCGAATCGCGAGCATCGAAGAGTTGCCTCGCTGTGTAGGTAAACGCCTTCAGAGGCGTACCGAGCGGAAGCCAGCTAATCTTATGTGCTGACAAAGCGGCGGAGTCTTCGTATCCACGCTTTCTGAAATACCCGCTCAAAAGAAAGTTATGCTTCAACGCTTCCATATTTTCCTGGAAGTCTGTCACGCCGACTTGCGCCTGGAGCATCGTGGCGTGTAGCGTAGTCGTTGTCTGTTCCAGGTTGTTATAGAGTTGCTTGTCGTTCACCAGCGCACCTATAGTTCCCTGTCCCGAGTCGATCTTGGCGCTAACCGAATTCAGATGCTCAGTGGCTTGCTGGCCGCTATCCAGCATTCCGTTCGCCTTCTTGAGCATATCCGCCATCAAAAGCGGAGGTTCACTCTCAATGAGATCGCCATCTTTTACTTCGGCTTGCCCGGCAGATCCAAACGAAATGGCCACGAACTGATTACCCAACACTCCTTCAGTTTCGATTGAAGCCACGGAGTCCCGCTTGATGATCTCGTGTGTCGATCTGTCGAGATCCATGACCACCGTGACCTTTTCACCTGGCTTATGAGGTAAATCGATGCTATGCACAGTTCCGCTGTGAACTCCGCCTACCTGCACGTCGGCTCCATTAGCCAGGCCCGCCACATTGTCGAATTGCGCTTTCAGTTGGTAAGTGGAGCGAAACAGATAGTTCTTGCCTCCGATAATGAAGACCCCGGCAGCCAGAACTGCCAGCGCCAAAACGATGAATGCTCCCAGCCGCGCTACTCTCGACATATATCCTCCTACGACAGTTTCAGAAAATCTTCAACGAATCCGATATCGCTCTGTTGAAGATCTTTAAACGTGCCTTCGATTACAACATTTCCCTTATCCAGCAGAGCCAAACGGTTGGCAGTCGTTCTGGCGCTGTGCAGGTCGTGTGTTACTACAATGGATGCCATCCGACGCTCACGCTGCAGCTTGAGAATCAAATCGTCGATCTCGCCCGAGCTGATGGGATCAAGGCCTGCAGTGGGCTCGTCAAGAAGCAGAATCTCCGGCTCCAGCGCGAGCGCGCGCGCCAGGCCAACGCGTTTTTGCATCCCGCCTGAGATATCGGAAGGCATCGTATCAAGGTTGCCTTCCATGCCCACCTCAGCGAGTAACTGCTTCACACGTTTGCTGCGCTCAGAGCTGGACATATCTTTCCTGTGGTGTACAAGGGGAAACGCCACGTTTTCAGCCACAGTGAGCGAATCGTAAAGCGCTGCATGCTGAAACAAAAAGCCCATCTTCTTCCTGATCTCGCCCATCCGGTCAAGAGCCAGGCCAACAATATTCTGGCCATGGATGCAAACCGATCCCGAGTCGGGTGTTTCCAGGCCGATGATCAACCGCAGCAAAACGCTTTTTCCCGTGCCGCTACGTCCTAGCACGGCCAATGTTTCCCCGCGGTTCACGCTCAGGCTAATTCCGTTGAGAACCATGTGACTTCCAAAGGTCTTCCGCAGGTTATTGACCGCGATAACCGGCGCACAGCCATCTTCTTCAGATCGCTCTTGCTTCATCGCGATGTCACAGGTTGTGGCCATTCATATCTCACAAATGGTGCGTAAAGGGTTAAGGGTTAAGGGAAGACAACCAGAATGAATTTCACCAGGACAACATCGGCCAGAATCACGAAGAGCGATGCGAGAACCACCGAGTTTGTGGCAGCTCGGCCAACGCCCTCAGCTCCACCGCGTGTTCGCATTCCTTGAAAGCACGCTATAAGCCCGATAATCAGGCCATACACAGAGGTCTTGAATGTCTGGGGCAGGAACGTACTAAAAGTCGCGCCCTTGAAGCCGTCCTGGATGAACTGATGAAACGAGAGCGGCTCGACCAGTGTTTGCGCAAACCAGCCCATCAACAGGCCGCATCCATCGGAGATAAGGGTCAGCAACGGCAGCATCAGGATGCAGGCCAGAATTCGTGTCGCTGCCAGATACCGATAAGGATTGATTGCCGATGCCTCAATGGCGTCGATCTGCTCGGTAACTTTCATCGATGCAAGTTCCGCGCTAATGCCGGCTCCCACACGCCCGCTTACTACCAGGCCGGTGATGATCGGACCCATCACCTGGATCACGGAGTACACGAGAGTGGCGGGAAACATGGATTTAGCGCCGAATCGACTTAGACTGTAACGTGCTTCCAGCGAGATAATTACGCCGATAGCGGAGCCGGCCATGACGACTACCGGAAAAGACTTCGATCCAACCTCGTCGAGTTGATGGATTAGCTCACGCCACTCATACGGCGGCGTTACAGCCGCGCGCAGTACCTGCCAGAAGAAGATGCCCAGATTGCCGAACCACTCGAAGAAGCCTTCAACCAGCCCGACTGCAGAACTCGCAGCGGTGTTCATGAGCATATTCCGCCGCCCCGGAAGCGGCGGGTTGATGGCTGTGACGGTAATGATTCCGCTGTTACTCAATGGTTTGGACCGGGTTCTAGCGCGCCGTGCCTATTGTTAAGATGCATGCGTGAAAGCAAGGAATGGGGTCCGCTATAGATGAATTCCAGGGCAATATTCTCGCCGGCAAATGCCAGCAAACCGTAGTTGCCCATTCTAAATGCATCCTTGGCGCCGTAGCGGTTGGGGTACCAGCCATAGACGGCGGTCATCGTGCCCGCATACGGCCCGACGAGCGCAGGAATAGAAAAGACACGATGGCCGTCTCTGCCGCGGCGCGCTGTCAAGGTCGAAATTACGGCATAACTCAGCCGCGGAAACACGCCTCTGCACTCGCAGCGGTAGTACATCGCGTCTTGCTTAAAGGCCTCTGACAGCCCGTAACGTGTCGTTGTGGCTACCATTGCGATGCCGTAGTCGGACCCGAATCTCTTGGAGTAACCCTTAACGCCTTGATTCCATTCCGGCGGAGAATTGGTTGCCTGGTTAATGCCGGCGCCGAACGCGGCTCCGGCAATAGGGTACGGACCGAACGCGTCGAAAACGTAGTTGATGATCTTTATTCTCTGCGTCGGGCGCACATACGTCAGATCAATCTGGCTAGAGGTTGTGCTTGCTTGAGTGTCAGAGGAGTCTCCCGCATAGGGTAGTGATTGCGACCCAGCCATCACTGACAAACATGCCATGACTACAGCTACCAGCAGCATAAACAATACTCGGCGGACCTTTTTGTCGATAGGCTCGTTGATCGAGCGGAATCCAAGTATTCCGGCCAGATCGCCATAGAAGGCAAGCATAGACTGCGAATTCGGTATCTTCATGGAGGTCGTCAAGGTTTCGTCTTCGGTCAGCATCGGCTCTCCTGATACATCTGGCTCTGTCAAGAACAAATGCAGCGTTTAGCTGCACCTCAATAGATGTTGACAGAGTATGAACCTCTCTGGATGGTCACATTTGCTCGCAGCCGCATGGAAGCATATGTGCTGCTTCCGAGTCACACGGTGACACAAAACTGCCCCTATCAGCGTTTGTGATTACGCAAAACATGTCTAAAAGAGCACAGCTTTTGCTCTCATCATTGCCGAGAATAAGACTCCAGCTAATTCAGTAGTTCGGCGAGGAGACTGTCATGTCTGAAGCTCGTGCTTTCCCTGCGATTCCCACGAAGATTCTGTTGCCCATCGACTTTAGCCCATCGTCTCAAGCTGCTTTGGAGATGGCAGCGGACCTTGCTCAGCATTTTCATGCCGAACTCCATCTTGTAAATGTCATTCCGTTCTTTCCCACTACCACTCTCCCTGACCTGATCCCTGAAACCGAATTCATCCAGGCGGCAAGAACATTTGCAGAACAGCATCTGGCCAAGTGCCATGCTGCCCTTGCGGCCAGGAAAGTCAAGGCGTGTTCCAGCGTCGAAGTTGGAAATGACGTAGCGGGGAGCATCATGGAGGTGGTTGTGCGCGAACATATCGACATGGTCGTTATCTCCACCCACGGCATCTCCGGCTGGCATCCGCTGGTTTTCGGTTCGATTGCTGAGAAGGTTGTCAAGCTGGTGCAATGTCCGCTCTTGCTTCTTCGCTCGGCCAAGCCTTAGAGTGGCGTGAAGATTCCATAAGGGCGCTTTATGGAATGGCGGTAGCGATGACAGCAGCACAGGTCGCCAATGATGAGCGCGCATAGCACTATTGTCCTGGCATCATCCAGACAGACCAAGATTCTGAGCCTGATATTTTTTTATATATATGTTGAAGTGTGCGGAACAGAACAGACATAAGCCTGAGCCAAACGAGATAATTGCAAACACATGGCTGTAAACGCCCTCAAGCAAAGGGATGTTTGCCTGATGTGACGCCGAACCTCCCTTAAGCCGCTCGGAACTGCGTTGCAGAGACCAAGATGCGAGTCGCACTCAGGTATTCCTGACTGAAGTTTCTCCTCTCCAGTCCTTGATGAATTCGCCACAAGCGCTGGAATTTTCAAAGCCAAAGAGGCTATTTCCTGGGCGTTCATCCACACACCGGACAAACTGTCTAGAATGGGGCGTTATTTTGAAGAACAGAAACACACGAATTGCATTTGACTGCGTAGCTTTTCTTGCAAACGCGGGACTTGGCCGCAAAATCGTTCATCTGGAGCCTAAAGAGACCTTTTTCTCCCAGGGAGATCTGGCCGATACCGTTTTCTATCTCCAGACAGGCCGGGCAAAACTCACTGTCGTTGCGCAGAACGGCAAAGAAGCCACAATCACGCTCCTTTCTGTCGGCGATTTCGTTGGAGAGGAGTCCCTGGCGTCCATTCCTGGATTGCGCCTGGCGACAGCTTCAGCTATCAATACATGCACCGCGCTCAAGATCACCAGGGGAGAGATGGCCCACGTGATGCATGACGAACCGGTATTTGCGGACTTCTTTCTGAAATTCATGCTGAATCGCAGTATGCGAACTCAGGCGGATCTTGTTGATCAACTTTTCAATTCCAGCGAAAAGCGTCTGGCGAGGATTCTTCTGATCATGGCGGAATTCGGCAAGCCCGGCGAGCGGGACACCTTCATTCCTCCCATTTCACAGGAAACTCTGGCGGAAATGATCGGAACAACACGGTCGCGGGTGAGTTTCTTCATGAATCGCTTTCGCGCTCTCGGTTATATCAATTACAACGGCCGCATCCAGGTAAACAAATCTTTGCTCAATGTGGTTCTTCTCGACCAATTGCCGGATCATAACGCGCAAAAGCCGCTCTTTTCAGCGGTCAGAGCTGATCTGAGCTCGCAGTCTCAAAAGTTGAAACCATTCTTGAGCCAGTCATTTTGATCGTCGAGGTTGTAAAGCGTAAACATTCAGTCGTGACGCGGGATTGAGAAAAGCTATCCTGTCGCTATTGCCTGTGCGCATGAACAATAAATCGTTCCGGAGCTGCTCCGATATAGTAAAACGGATAGCAGGTGACAAGCGTTAGGGAAGATTCAGTTGTAGGGGCCAAAACGCCATTGTCGCTCGGGGAAGTGATCCGAATCCAATCTACTTCGTATGTGGTGATTCCAGTGGCAGTCTCAAGCTGAATCTCGTCATCCTTGTGAATGTCTTTCAGTGCGCGAAAGTAGGTATCCCGGTGCCCGGCGATTCCTATGTTCCCCGGCTCGCCGGGGAGCGCCGTTCCTTTGATGTGGCCTACACCCAATCGCAAAGTTCTCCATGTCGTCCCTTGCAGAACAGCTACCGATACTCCAATCCTTGGAATCTCAATGCGGCCAAGAACATCGCCTTCTTTAATTGCGAGAACAGGTTGCACTATCTTGTGCTGTTCTTCCGCTTGAATCTGTTTATCCAGAGCTAACACGGCGTTTTTCTGATAGATCCTTGCACTGACCAATGTGAACACAACATATGAAAACGCGAGAATACCGCTGACTAGCAAAATGTTTCGCGTCCAGCGCATGAACCGCTGGTTTCGCGTTGTGAACGTCTTTGGCTCAGTTATGGGAATCATGTCCAACTGTCACAGATCCTGGTGGAGGGGGCGTCAATGGCACGAAGTAACCAGCCCGTGTGCGAGCCGATAAGCGGCCGCGATCCGGCGAGCTAACCTTCACATCGATGACCCGATACCCGCCATCTTGCTTTAGAATCTTGGGAACGTAAGCTAATGTGTACTGATTACGAATATCGTGTGCAATCCCTTCACAGATTAAAGATAGCTCCTTCGAGGATTGTGGAAAGAATGCCTCGCCGCCGGTTTCTTTCGCAAATCGTTTGAGCACGCTTGGGTTCTGATCGCCGTCCTGTTCATCGAAGATGCCGATCGCGTAGATGATTGCTCCGGAATGCCTGGCCATTTCAATAACCTGGGCAAGATTGTGCTTACTTGCATTATCGCCGCCATCACTGATTAGGATAAGCACTTTCTTGTCGCAACTGCCCTGCTTGAGATGATCGAGAGCCACGGCTATCGCATCATAAAGGGCGGTCTCTCCTATTGCCGTGATATCAGAAAGCCCGAGCTGCAACTGGTCAAGCTTATCTGTAAACGGAATTCCGGCTGGCAGGCCGTATGACACATGCTCATTGAAATTGACCACAAACATCTGGTCCTGCGAATTGCTGGAACGAGCGAACGACATTGCCGCGGCAATCACATCTGAGCGCTTCGACGCCATACTTCCGCTGTTATCGATAACCAGGCCTACTGTAACCGGGAGATCTTCATGGCTGAAATCTGTGATTTGTTGAAGAACATGATCTTCATAGACCTGAAAATCTTTTTTATTAAGTCCGGAAACAAGCGCATTGTGACTGTCCACGACTGTCGTGCTCAAGATAACCAGATTTGCATCGACTTTGAGAGTGTAGTTGTCACTTGAGTGATTCTGTGAAGGAGCACTGACTATTTGAGACCAGGCAGCGCCAGGGAATGCAATCAATATTGCAAGAGCGATAAGGCAAAGAAGCAAATTGTTCCCTATTTTAACAATACGCCATCCTGTCGAGAAATGCCCCTGCGCAGACAAGCCGGCTACTCTCTCTTGACATCTCTTGGACGAGGTTATCTCCGTCATCTATTTTGTCCTTTGTCCTGGCCTAAAGTAATTCCACAATAAATCCACGCACGTGCTCCAATGAAAAAGTGAGGCGATGCTCCTGCACCGCCTCATTTACTGAATCGTGCTTCTGAGTTAGACGGACTTCTTGAGAAGGCCGGAAACCAGAAAGCCGGCGCCCAATAACATCAGTCCGGACAGTCCAATCAAGCCAAGATCGCTGGCGGTTGCCGGTAAAGATGCGACTTCCACTGGTGCTGGCGCGGCAGCAGCCACGACCGGCGCGGGAGGCGGTTCAACAACCTGGGCTGTTTCAACTGTTTCGCCGGCCGGGGTGACTGCCACGACGGGTGCCGTCACTAAAACCTCGACGGGCGCGGCTGCCAGTGCGACGGGGGTTGCAAGTACAACCTCATTGGTTTCCTTGGCCAGTTGGATGGCTTTGGGCTTGTCATAAACAAATTGCTCGCCCCATTCACGGCCGGGATAGAACCATGCCTTCAGAGCCTCAGGCTGTCCGGCAGGCCGCTCGCTAAAGGTCATGACCGTTTTGTTGGTGGACTTCAGACGATAGTTGGGCATTGCGACGATGAGGGTGAAGACATGGGTTTCATCCAGGTTCGAGATCTGGACGATGTGTTCGTACACTCCTGCATTGATGACTTTGAAAACATAGGTCCCCGCGGGCAATATCTGGGCGCCTGTGCCCCCAACTTCGACCGGTGCGCTAAATGTTACGATAGACTTTCTGTTGAAATCGTCGGCCTTCGCTTTCGGCGCGACGAGTACACAGAGTACGGTAAGGCAGAGTCCTGTTCCTAAGCCTTTGAGCAGTGTCATTGTTTTTCCATTACTTCCTCCGACTCACTTGCACGGTGGTTAAAATGCGTCTCTGTATGTTGTCGGGTTCATAAGAGTTCGCACGCCGGAAACTCCGGCAGCCTTCTATCCGTGGCGTGTACTAAATGTCAGTATTTCCCGTCGCTCATCAAATAGCTGCTCAATATTGACCTGATGCGTATAATCCATGATGTGCAACGATAAGTAATCGTGTGCTTCCTATTGCTCAGACAATGACGCTCCCAGTGGTTAGAGTCAAGAGCGTAAGGGTAGATAGACGTCGACCAGATCGAGCTTCTGGTCTTCTTATACAGACTTAACCCCTTATGGTGTCTGCTGTTGACAAACTGTTATTAAAGGCAACAGAGCATCCCACATAACACAGGTAACCCAGACACCTCAAAGGGGGGTCTCATATGCGAGCACTCAAAACTCTTCTCGGAACAACAGCATTGCTGGCGGGCCTGGCCCTGGCGCCAGCAGTTCAGGCTCAACTCGTCATCGACGTTGGCGCTCCACCCGTATGTGAGTACGGCTATTACGATTATTCACCTTACGCCTGCGCGCCCTATGGATTTTACGGACCGGGGTACTTCTACGGCGGCGTCTTCCTGGGCATGGGCCCATGGTCCGGCTGGGGCTATAGCCACGGCTGGGGCAGCCATCGCTTCAGCAACGGTGGCGGCGGAAACTATCGTGGCGGCGGCGGCGCCATGGCCAATCGCAGCAATTATGCACGCGGCGGCGGGGAAACACGCTCCAATGGCGGTGGTCAGGTTCGCGGTAACGCAGCGGCTTATCATTCAAGCGGTGCGCGTCCCAGTGCAGGTCATGCAACAGTGACTCGTACATCAGCTTCGCGCGGCAGCGCTTCTCACGCAGCGCCAGCGCGTGGCGGTGGAGGACATCCCAGCGGCGGCGGTGGTGGACATCCCAGCGGCGGTGGCGGTGGTGGACATCCCAGCGGCGGGCACAAGTAACTTGTAGCTGCTGCATCATGCAGTATTTAAAACAAAAAGTGGCGGGGCTTAACGGCTCCGCCGCTTTGCGTTTGCATGAACTGAGCAGCATAATGTAGAGGAAATAGTTCGTCGTTGTTTCATGGTTTCGTAGTGAGAAGCGCTCTTCTATTGTTTTGTAACGCCGGAGAGCATCCTGCTACAACTTCTGACAGCCGCTGCACCAGAGGCGCGCCCAGGCTCCCATCGATCTGAGCTGGGCTATGGCATCTTTTAGCCTCCTTCTGTGCCTAGTAGGGATTCTGACTCATGAGACAAAATTCACTACGCCCCGCTCCGCTGGGGGTACTCTTAGGGGTATTCTTCAAGACTCAATTACTAATCTATTTCAAATACACCTCTTGCAGTCTGATATGAATCCCTCTCCCCCGTAATTCAAGCCGCTTATTCGAATATATTCCATCAGAGAAATTCTCCGCTACGATAATCTAGCCTGAGAAGAGGTCTTTTCTCTGACCTGACCATCGAAGGTCCGATTTTTACAAACTGCTCTAGGGAGAGCTCTTGGGGCGATGCTTCTGAATTGTCAGAGCCTAGTTGGGGAATTGTGAATTATTGGCCTAATACTCAACCCGCTGAACGGTCCCATGGTGAGTGACTCGGCGAATACGCATCAGCCGAGAATCGTTTCTGGCGACATCGGTGTCTTCCGGGACTTATCGACCTGACGCTGCTCCATTCAGTGTTTACAAGTACCTTCAATGAGTTCTCTTGTGATATCGGTTGGGCGCGCCCGGTGTGGGAACGTTGTCAGTGACCTGTGCTCCGCTGGCATGGTTTCGCGTGAG
>Ga0116128_1000976_pt1 | contig 13183 bp, 14 predicted proteins | sample June2015DPH_16_1_3_FD_88974 | JGI IMG/M metagenome (GOLD analysis project Ga0116128, IMG submission 88974) | Peatland microbial communities from SPRUCE experiment site at the Marcell Experimental Forest, Minnesota, USA - June2015DPH_16_150 | ecosystem: Environmental > Terrestrial > Soil >... | reverse complement strand
GCCAAAGTCGATCGCAGAGCGGTCGACGAGGCAACGACCACCATTCTAGGCGACGAAATGCTCAGGCGCTTTTTTTCAAACCTGAAAACGTTGATATTTCTCCGCGACGTTGCCCCTCTTCTGGGACTTGGCGTAATCGTCATAACGCCTCAAGATGCTGCACAGATCGGCATCATCGAAGAAGTTGCAGAAACCGTTGCAGCGTTTGGTGTGCGCGTCAGGCAGGCGGTGACTGATGATCCTTACTTTATTGACGAACCCAAACTGACGATTATCTGCGACACACGCATTCCAGGCTCGCTTGTTGATAAACTCCTAGAACTTGCCAGCGTCAAAGGCGTTTCGATCTTCTGAAACAGGCGCTCTTTCGAATAGCTGAGAAGGTCACAGAGGCGACTAGCGAGCATTTAGGGCACCTCTGACGCATGCCAGCTTCGATTCCAAGTAAGGACCGATTTGCGGGACCAGGCCCGGTGCGTCGGTCCCTTTTTTACAGACGATAGAGTGCTCCAAAATGCCGAGCCTCTCGATCGCGTAGACGTCTCGTGAGTGGCGACTCCGTTTCAGGGCCGCGTGGATCTGCGCGCGGGTAGCGTTGTTGACATTTATCCGGTCGGTTCCTTTTTTCCACCGCCACAATGCGTCGATTTGGTTTTTCGTAAACTCTGCATCAAATTCTCCGATTAGTCGGATCTGCAGGGGCAGGCAATGAATCAGGCCGAATCTGGAGGCGATCTGTTCAACAGTGCCACGCCCGAACGGTTCGAGCCGAACGCAGGGTACCGAAACACGTTTGCAGCCCGTGTGGAGAGCAATGCCATCATCGTTGATCCCCACCAGCCAAGCGCGTACGATGTCGCCTGGTCGGGCGTCGCGCAACTCGCCATATTGCCTCACCAGTAAGTCTGCGGCAACCTGTTCTTCACTCCCGGTCACCGTCACCGAGATCCACGAGGTAAGCGTGAGCGAGTATGTGACGTGCAATCCACTTAGATCGTTGCGCACCATCGCCTCGAACGATCGAGTTACCTTACCTGCGTTACCGCAGACGAGCTGCATAAGATGAATCGTTATCATGATCGCTGCTTTACAGGCGTCACGGGGCAGACCGTTTGGCGCTGCCAAAAACTTCGTCGTGAAGACTTCTTATGCGAGTTGCAGCTGGATTTCCGTTAAGCTTAGCGTGGAAATCAGCTTCTGCCTTATCAATGGTGACTCTCTGCGTGCCTTCTATGAGGTTGTCGACGGCGGCGACGATTTTCTCCTCGAGGGTCTCCGGCACATAGTTTCCCGGAGGGAGACACAAGCGTACAGCTTCTTTCTCCGTTATTCCAGCACCGACGTGTTTTTCAGCGATCTTCGCGACGCGTTCGTCGACTCCGAAGCTTCGCAAAAGCTTTCCGCCTATCACGCCGTGCGCAATGCCGTTGGTCTTGCATCTGCCGATGTCGTGCAGAAGCCCACCAATTTGGACAAGGGCCACATCTGCATCCGCTAGTGATTCAGCCACTTCGACCGCGTATTTAGAGACAGCCTCCACGTGCCGTATCAGTCCCTCGCTGCAACCGCTTTGCTGGAGAAGCTCAAGCGCTCTGTCCGATGAGGGGAGGTTACTCGAAGGCACGTCTCAGCTCTTCCAGCTTTCTTCTTACAGCTTCGACCAAAACAGAGCTATCTTGATAATCAAGTCCCGCCTGGCAAACGGGGCAGACAAAATCATAGTCGCTTGCTGTCTCAAATAAAAAACGACCGCAGCCGTTTTCGCACGTGTAGCAAACGCTCTGTCCTTCAAAGTCTAAACGCGTATCAAGCTTCCTAATAAGCTTCTGTGCCTCTTCGTCCATGTTACGCGAAATGTCACTCAAATCAACTTTCCAAAGGTACGTAAGCCATCCACTGTCCTTGTCCCGCTCACGTCGATAGTTTGCTAATCGATTTTCATAGAGGATATACAGGGTCCGCCTTACCGTGTTAAGGTTCGAACCCGTCTCTTCAGCTATTTTTTCGTCGGTCAACTCGTTGATAGACGCACGCTCAACCATTTCCAAGCCGTCATCTCCGACAAGATTCTTCAAATAGCCTCGAACGGCCACATCGCTAACCATCATGTTATTTTTGTGTGTTAAGGTGTCTTATACCTACTTATGGCGCGTATTCGTGCACGAGGGAGCCACGACTGTGCCACTTAGCCCTGGTAGGCCTTTTTTGCAGCTTCTATGTAATGCGTGGCGTTGTTGTACGCGGAATCCCTCGACTTACCATATCCGATAGCCGAGATGATCGGCTTCGCGCGCTTGATATAAACTCCTTTTTGAGGTATATCCATGTAATGCGCGCGATTGCACGCTTTCGTGACTTGAAAATCTTGCTCCGCGAAACAGATCATGCGGCAGGCGAATCTCCGATACTTTGCGAGGGGGATCAGTTCGCCTTGACAGCTTTTAATGTGGGCCTCGACGAGGTTGGCGCCAAGTGATCCCTCGATCGTATCGAGAGTTCCTTGAAACCTCGGATTGATCTCAATGACGACCGGGCCGCTTGGACCGATGATGAAATCAATGCCATTTGTACCAACCAAACCAAGATCGACTGCTAGCGAGTTCGAAATTCTTTCAATTTCCTTCGCATAAGTCGTTTTAAGCGGAGTCAAACTACCACAGAAGCTAAAGCGCCGCATCGGGCCAAGACTCCTCAGACCAATGAGTTGTTCGTTTATTGCGACGGTGATCGCCTCCTTGCCGGTAGACAGCACCGAAGCGCTAGCATCAATACCGCGAACGTATTCCTCAACGAGAAAGTCATCCCCCCACCCGTTCTCATTATACAGTTCAATACTCCTCTGGAGATGCTCCTTATCTTTGACGAGAACGTTCTTAAACCCCCCCGCACCTCGCTTTGGTTTCAGAATGACGGGAAATGTCAGATTGTCTTCTAGCCTATAGTGTTCGGGGACTGAATAGCCCAAGGATTGAAGCTTGTCTCTCATACGACCTTTGTCATTGACGAAGCTCGAAAGCGACGGAGGATTTCCAGCCGTGCGCGGGATTTCAAGTGTCTCAAAACCTGCGGCTAGTATTGCGTGGTCGTAGTCCAAGCCTCTCACGAGCGCTTTGACGCCGGCATGATCAGAGTCGGAGATTATTCCAGGGAACTCGTCTCTTATGAAACGCGTTACGTCACCGCATTTGATCAAGTCACGATCTTCGTAATGGCTTACGGACTCGACGTGGTATCCTGCTCGCTTCGCCGAGCATATGATATGCCTTGTGTTGTATCCTATGACAAGGATCCGCTGGTCTCCGCCGCTTCGACCGGCGGTGCTAGTTGATCTGCTCAGAACGCTTAACACCTACCTTGTGACGCGTGTTGCCGATGATCCTCATCTTGCCTTCGAAATCCGCCTTGAGCTCCTGCCCCCTCTGAATGTGATCGAGAAAGACGCTTAAGGCTGCTATCTCTGAGTGGGGTTGATTCGTGACGGCTACGTTGTAATCGGCGAGTCGGTAGAGGTCTGGAGGCACCTTTTCCGCTCCCACCACCACCATAAGCTTCTCGCTTTCGAGTCGGCCTATCGCGTTTGGAAGATTCTCTCCGTACATGGTCAAGTGCACGACTGTGCCCATTTCTCGCTTCCATTTCACGATTTCTCGCCTCCAGTTGGCGTTATCGCGAATCCAGAAGCTGCCCCCCCAACGTTGCACTACGTCGCGTATTGTAGACACGACAGAGCGGTCGGAGGCGGCGAGAAGCATTCCTTGGGCTCCTAACGCTCTAGCACACAGACCCACGTGCGTGGTGACGCGTCGATCGCGCTCGATTCGATGACCCACCCTCAAAACCACAATTTCCATAGCTTGTTTGCGCACCCCGTGCTTATCGGAGGCCACAGTCTTAAATAATTGGTATATCGTACATAAAGATAGCAGTGCTGAGTTTGAAGACGAGCTTGAACCGGATTTTGCATCACAAGAAAGCGATTGCTGCCGTCTGGATTCTGCTGGTTCTTTTTCCAAACCCGATGGTCCTGGCCGTAGACGTCTACCGCTTCTTTAAGATGCCGACCAAGCCTACAGACGACGTGAACCTCGTTGCAGCGTCGCTCCCGGCAAATGGGAGTGCAATTGAGCAATATGTCGACGCTCACGTTCATTACACCTATGATTTTCAAGCCTACGGGGCCGTATGGTACCTTCCCACGCCGAGCGACGTGCTCAAATCGCAGCAAGGGGACTGTAAGTCGAAAGCGATCCTCACCGCAAGCTTGTTTGAAGCGAAAGGTATCCCGTACACGCTCAGGGTCTCCCCTGTCCATTTCTGGGTCGATTACAGCGGCAGGCCGCAAACCAACTTTAGTGAACACTACGAAACCACTCAAGTTGCCTTCGTTGACAACGGCCAATTCAAGCTGCCAGAAAAAACGAATGCGTTCCTCTATCTAAATACGTATAAAGACATAGTGTGGACTTCAATGCCGTTGTTGAGAAAGATTGCGCTGATAGGCGGACTAGCCATCATCTTTCAGTTTGGCTACTGCAAGGAGCCAAAGAAACGCCTGCGGGAATATCTGAGCGAGACGTTATCCAATCTCCCCTTGAACACCTAATTGAAAGCGTTTTTCTATTGTCAGCGATGGCAGCAACACGTATATATCACGGCGTAAATCACACAGTTGGACGCCTAAGCGCGGGGGTTGCCAAGCCAGGTCAAAGGCGATAGGTTCAGGGCCTATTCTCGTAGGAGTTCGTGCGTTCGAATCGCACCCCCCGCATATTACCTCGCGACGGTCATCCCCGATCGGCACGATTGCCCGATGATCGCTCAACTGAACGATTAGAGGTCGGCCGAATCTTTATGACGATCGCCAAGGGCCGCCTCATCTATAACGCAATCGTCTTTCGGATGAGCGAAAATCGTCAGTCGTCGCGCGATCTCGTCAACCACCTCTACGTCATTATCCGCAACGCAACACTGTGGGTCATCACCTGGGTGCTCGAAGCGCACGCCTTTTTCGGGCAGCGCTGCTCCAAATTCGGCGACTTAGCAATAAAACACCCTTATAAGTACCTCCTAGCAGTTTGCACTTAACTTGTTTCTTTGGTGCTCCTCGAGCTTCTACTCTGCCAGCAGTCCTCGTCTGCAAGAGTACGTCGCAAAACATCGCGCTTGTAAGACAGCACGAATCAGAAACCCGTAGCCTTGAACACCACCTAACGCTTCTCCACTTTGAGCGAGGCAACAGAAGTTGACCCGCGCTCCAATAGTCCCACCGATGACTCATGTCCAACAAAGCTATTTTTCAGCACTTTCGTGCAGAAACTGACTACAAAAATTCTCGCCCCCAAGTGACTCACGTGCTCCTTCGACCAAGTGTCGTGCTGCAGTTTCCAATAACCTTAAACGATACGACGACGCAAGACTGAAAAGGTGTTAAGATGAGCAACGAAGGGACTACAGACGCTTCGCGCCTCACGGCGAAACACTGCGTTCCGTGCGAAGTCGGCACGCAACCTTTTGACCTAGAAACCATCAACGGACTGCTACCCATGGTGTCCAAGTGGAAGCTAGAAGATGCAACAAAACTAACGCGAAGTTTCAGGTTCAATAACTTCATCGAGTCGATGCGCTTCATCAATGACGTAGCGCAACTAGCAGAAGCTGAAGGGCACCACCCAGACATTTTCGTATCCTACAGCTACGTGCGAATCAGTCTTACGACCCACAACATAGGTGGGTTGTCTGAAAACGATTTCATAATGGCAGCCAAGATAGATGAAATATTTGCAAAAAACGGCGCCTAAACCAGAGTAGCCCGTACTGCAGATGCTAAGCCCTTCAAAACCCAAAATACACGTACTGTAGAGCTTAGCGGTTTCGGCGCATAGACCAACCCAACAAATTGCTGCAAGCGGATAGACAGAGCCCGCGCAGCTGCCGTCAGAGCAACTAGAAAGGCTCATAGTAGTTGATTCGTGATGAGTCCTAAAAGAAAGACTGGAAACAATGAGCTCGGCAGCGTCTTGGCAAAGCTAAAAAGCGACCGTTATGCGAGCTTTCTAGGAATAGAGATTACCAAGATCGAACGAGGGTACGCTCAAGCAAATCTGACAGTCACTGAACGAATGCTTAATTTCAATGGCTTTGCGCACGGAGGCCTGATTTTTTCACTCGCTGATGCGGCATTTGCTGCCGCTTGCAACTCGTTTAATCAGACTGCAGCAGCGTTGTCGTTCCACATCGCGTACCGACGACCAGTCCAAGTTAACACGCAGCTGGTAGCAGAGGCTGTGGAAGAGAGCTCAGGAAAAAGCACCGCGCTTTATGAGATCGTCGTGAAGACCGACGACCAACGTATCGTCGCTATGTGTGAAGGTTTGGCGTATAAGCTGCCGTCGCGGGTCGTCGAAAATGATGGGCCCGAGGCGATTTGAACGCCTGACCTCACGGTTATCAGCCGTGTGCATATTCTCCATCCTACAACGACACAGGATGGAATCAAACCTGGCTAAGCTACGGGCCCATTCGTTGGCAGCGCAATGCCTATAGGTTAATGCAATATATAACAATTCTTGTATGGTTCCTAAGCAGACGGCGACGCATCACACCTTTCTACCCGCAAAGCAATGCTTATATGTATTGAGCTAAAAATGCTGTAGAAGGGTTCGAGCAGCGTACTGAAGGCAAGCTGGGCGCAGAGAAGGGCCGGTAGATCAGGGGTAGATCGCTACCTTGGCATGGTAGAGGCCTCGGGTTCAATTCCCGACCGGTCCACTTTTTTCAACAAGCGCTTGTCCTTGGGACGCTTTGTTTGCTTGTCCTCTGAATGCAACTCGCTGTGTTTGGACACTCGGCTGTCCATGCTTCCCGAAATTTGTAGGTTTGCGCAGACACTGTTCGCAAGTCGCACTTTAACAAATGTGGTTCGGCGCATGAAGCTGTCCAAGCTGGGCGCATGAAGCTGTCCAAGCTGAACATTATATAACGCCGAGAACTATACAAATGCGATGAGATTTCGTTGCCCGAACTGCGGCAGCCTTTCTTGTGTGACTTCCGCCGAGCACGTCCTCAAAATTGCCCCCACGATGTACGCAAAGTGCCAGGCATGTCACGATTTGGTTCTCCAGAAGACAGACGAAATCGATTTGTCGGATATCAGTTTTGGCGATTTGACGTGCACTGACTGTGGAAGAAGACCCCTCGATGCCGTGATGGCGCACATACTCGCCACGTCGGTTCCGCGCAAAGATCGACCAAAGCTGTCGCTTCGAGAAGTAGGCACCCCCCTATTGTCGCCCGGCGTCCCTACGTACGCTCCGCCACATATCGGATACCATAACCTGCTTCTTATGACCAATCAACGACTTATCGCAAATGCGAGCGATAGAATTCTCCGAGAGGTTCCAGAAGTCGCAGGAGTAATCTTTGGAGATACAAAGCGAGTGATTGGTCTGGCCTACGGGCAAGCCCAGCCGCACACGTGCCGCGTCTTGGCAGGTTGTGACATGAGAGCCGACCTAGTCGCATCAGCTTACGGGCAGATCCTAATATACAAGAGTCAATCAAAGATTCATATAGAGCACGACAACGCGGTCAAGATAGCAAAACTCGGAGCGCTTCCGGTATCGGGCCGCGTCGTGCTTGACGCGCTCGCCGGGCCTGGTACTCTCGGTCTTATGAGTGTGCTCATGGGCGCTCAAAGAGTGATTCTCAACGACGCCTGGCTGCCGGCCGTGGAGAATACGTATCTCAACTTGCGAGTGAACAAAAGAATACTCGGCATACGGACGATAAAGCGCGTGTCAACGACCAAAAGAGGGTCCGACAATGCCCCTGAACTATTCTGCACAGCCACTACCGATAACAGTTTCATAGAGCTCTATCACGGCGATTTTCAGGAGTTCAATATCCAAGATTCCCGAGTGGATATAATCCTGATAGACCCGTTCCCCGGTACCGAGCATCAGTTTAACGCACTATCCGAAGAGCTTCGCAAAAAAAACCCAAGAGTTCAGGTGGTCTACATTTAATGAAAAGCGATCCAAAATGGGCCACACCTAAGCGGACGCCCTGCGCAGCCTCAACAAACCTTACCAAGTTTAGCCAGCGGCCTTTCACACAGCAAAAACACGTTTGCGGTGACCTAGGCTGCAAAAAGAGCTAGAATTCGCTTTTGACCTATTTTTTACCCCGAACGATGCTTTTTAGGAGTGGCACCTCTTGCTGGCTAGCCCACAACGTCACTGGCCCAACCTGCATTGTTGCCATGTTTTTCGGGTATGCAGCCCCAATGCTTCCTCCTCGTTGAGCGCGAGGTCCGCGCAAAGCCGTCGGACTGCAACTGAAGATCGCGGCGCGCATATCTTGTTCTTAACAAAGATTATCTAGCAGTTCGTTCCATAGCTGGACTAATCACTACTAATCACTTCGTACCACAAATAGACAGAACAGGCGAACTCGCGCGACGGTCAGACGAAGTAGGTGCGTTAGAAGTGTCCGTGTTAGCATTTGTCGTTGGAACTCGGCCTGAAATAATCAAGATGGCCCCGGTGATACGCGAATGTGAAAAACAGTCAATAGATGCGTTGATCATACACACTGGGCAGCACTATTCGTACGATATGGATAAAATCTTTTTTGAAGAGCTAGAGCTTCGTGAGGCAGATTACGCGCTTCGCGTGGGATCAGGCACAGACGCAGAACAAACCGGGAGAATCCTGGTTGGCGTCGAAAGGGCTCTGATCAAAGAACAGCCAGACGTGGTTTTAGTGGAAGGAGACACGAATTCCGTTTTTGCGAGCGCGTTTGCAGCGACGAAGCTTCATGTCGAAGTGGGGCACGTGGAAGCAGGCTTGAGAAGCTACGATAGGTTCATGCCAGAAGAAATAAACCGCGTGCTTACTGATCATATCTCCGATTTCCTGTTTGCCCCAACCGCGAAAGCAGAAGCAAATCTCTTGGCTGAAGGAATTCCTTCAAACAATATATCGGTGACAGGTAACACTATCGTGGACGCAGTCCGCCAGAACCTTAAACTTGCGCAAAAAAAGGCACGTATTCTCGAAGAGCTGAATATTGACGAAAGTAATTACTTTCTGACAACCGCGCATAGAAGAGAGAACGTCGACAGCAAAGCACGCCTTAGCGGAATTTTGAAAGGATTAAAAGCGCTGCACGATGAATTCGACGCGCCAATAATATTCCCGATGCATCCACGAACCAAAAACCGCTTGGCAGAGTTCGATCTAGCCTTAGACGGGGTCATATCGACTCCTCCTATCGGCTTTCTCGAGTTCTTGCTGTTGGAAGCAAATGCGAAGCTTATTATCACCGATTCTGGAGGTGTGCAAGAAGAGGCGTGCACCCTTAAAGTCCCGTGCATAACGGTTAGAGATAACACTGAAAGGCCTGAGACGGTAGCAGTCCATAGCAACTTAGTGGTTGGCACCGACGCTGATCAGATCGTAACGGGGGCAAGAGCGATGCTAAAGAAGCCACGCAATTGGGATAACCCATTCGGTGACGGTGACTCAGGGCAGCGCATCGTGGCTGTACTTAAGAGCGCTTTCGAAGCTTGTGGCGTCGACCTGTGACGCGAAAAAAGATTTTCTGCTCTTGGCGAAGGCGCCTTGCCACTTATCGTACATACCAGAGGCGCACTATTTCGCTTTTAAGACGTGGCTTGACCCGCTTTTTCTGCCACTTCACGGCAGACCGCCAACAATTCCTCACCGGCCTTTTCCCACGAAAACTTCCGCGCTTGTGCTACGCCTTTTCTACTCATCTCTCTTTTTAAGTCGTCGTCCTCGAGCACGGTGAGCATTGCGTGCGCAAGCGCTTCGACATCGTACGGATCAACGAGGAGAGCTGCTTCTCCGACCACTTCTGGCAGCGAAGAGGCGTTCGATGCAATCACCGGACAGCCGCACGCCATCGCTTCGAGTACAGGAAGTCCAAATCCTTCGTAAAGCGAAGGATAAACGAAGACGTCAGCCTGCTCATAGAGGGCTAGGATGTCGGCGTCTGGCAGGTAGCCCACAAATGTGATTTTGCTGTTTTCATTTCGCACTTTGATATCCTGAAGGGTGGCCTCCAATTCGGGAATGGCGGTTCTCATATATCCTGCGATGACCAATTCCAAAGAATTTTTAGATCTTTTTTGTGCGAGCTCAAACGCCTTTATCAGCCGCAGATGATTTTTCCGTGGAGAAATATCAGACACAATCAGGATCTTATTGCTTCCGAAATCATGTCGAGGAGGTTTTGGAGTGATGAACGGACCGTGGTGAATTACCACAACTCTGTCCGCTTGCAGACCCCAAAAACGCATCGCGTCCTTCTTCGTTGATTGTGAGACCGCGATGTATTTTTCAGGTACGTCGCTGAAGTGCTTTTGAAAAGTATTCAAGAGCTTTATGGTCCGCCTGCCTTGGATTCCGTCCTCAGAAAAAACGTACGGTATGAAATCGTGCACTACTTGGATCCATCTTGACCTTGGCAGAAAGCCGTACTTGATGAGCAGAAGAAAAAAATACAAAGCCTCTAATGGGTCGAGCACATCCCACGGTGGAGCCAAGAACAGTACCACATCACTTTCCTTATACAACCGTATGAGTTTCACCATAGTCTGAGGTGTCAGAAAACGCGCTATCGTAAAAAGTGAGACTTTTTGATTAACGAGCAGAGAAGGAGTAATGAAGTCCATGCCTTGACGAGCGAGGACTGAAACCGCGTCCACTTCATTTGACTCGGATATTCTTTTGAGCAGCTCCTCGGCGACCCGTGGTATCCCATCTTTTTGTTGGGGAAAAGGTGCTATGACAGTGACTCTCATAAGCCTATAATGCCGTTACGAGCTCCGACTCATAATCGCTTCTGGAACCGCGAAGGCATGTACCTCTGATTTTCGGTTGATCCTCATTCGAGTAGTTGGCTCTCATTTCGGAAGTGAGTCGGCCTCCTTTACTCAGTTCATCTGGACCGTGCGCAGTAAACACTTCGAGCAACCATCTATTCGTCATATTACAAATAAATACAGCTTGGTAGTGTTGTACTACTTGGTACAAAAAATCCTCTTTCTCCGTTTCAGTCGCTAAGAGAATGGGTGATGACATTGAAGATAGCACAAGTTTGCATCAGGTATCTCGCTCCCGGCGGCGTGGAAACGCACATACAAAAGATTTCAGAGCGGTTGGTGCAACGAGGTCACGACGTCACCGTCTACACAACAAACCTGAAAACACAGGTGCCTTGGCAATGCTTTGAAGATTACGCCGCAGAAAGTTACGTCAACGGCGTGCGGGTAGTCCGGCTGCCAGTTAAACGATACCCGTCCCCTTACGCAGCATACCCGGCCATTCCTGGCTTGATTAAGACTATTTTCGATGCTGAGGATGATGTCGTCCACGCCCATTCGCACCGCTATTACCAGATTATTGCGTGCGCTGCGGCGAAATTAAAACGGGGCCGTCGACAAGGGCGATACCAGATGCCACTAGTGGTCACCCCTCACTTTCATCCGCCGTCTAACGTGGAATCACCCGCCGCTCGATTCCTGATGGGACTAGACGATGTCCTAGTTTCGCGTCGCGTTTACAGAATGGTCGATAAGGTATTGGTTGTAACCGACAGTGAAAAGCCTTTCATCGAAAGATTCGCGCCCTTAACGAAGTGCGTAACTGTTCCTAACGGACTAGATATAGAAGATTGGACCCCTATTCCCGACGGTCGACTTTTCCGGAGGCGCTATAAGATGGACGACGATGAGAAGATGATCCTGTATACTGGAAGATTAGCAGATAACAAGGGACTGGAACACCTGATAGACGCCTCATATGACGTCGTTGCGAGGTATCCTGAAACAAAATTCGTTATAGTAGGGGAAGATTGGGGCGTGCTGAAAAGGCTCAAAAAGAAAATATGGGCAAACAATTTGGATGATTACTTCGAGTTCACAGGCCATATAGACAGTTATGAACTTTTTAAATCAGGATATGCGGCTGCCAACGTATTCGTTCTGCCGAGTGAATGGGAAGCTTTTGGCATCGTTTTGCTAGAGGCGATGGCGTGTGGTACCCCAATTGTTGCTTCAGACGTTGGAGGGATTCCCGACGTCGTCGGAGATATCGGCAGAATATTTAAGTATGGAGATACACGAGCTCTTGCCGAAAACATCACTGATATTCTTGATAATGAGGAGCAGGAACGAGAGAAGAGCATTCAAGGCAGGGCGAAGGTAATTGAACAATTCACGTGGAGCGCCGTGGTCGACAGGCTTGAAGCAATATATGGAAGCCTCGTCGACGCCAAGTAATTTGCACGCTGCCAAATCCTTCGATTTTGTGGGCTGTTGTTTTGATAGCCCGGAAGACGTGAGCACATAAGAGATGGCATCAACTAATGACGAAAAAACAGCAAAGCTGAAGCACGGGTCATTGGTGCGCGGCATAAAAAACAGCGTGCTTTTGTTTGGTGGAAATGCAATCTCTGCAGTAATCTCGTTTGTCATCACCGTTTATATCGCGCGATTGCTGTCTGTCTCAGACTTTGGCTCCTATATTACGGTGATCTCGTTTGTCACCTTGTTCGGCATCTTCACGGATTTCGGGATTAACACAGTCATAATCCGCGAAGGAGCAAAAAACCCTGAAGATACGCACAACCTCATTTTTAGCGCGATGGGGCTCAAGTATCTCATGTCCCTCGCATCCATGCTTGCTGTGATCGTATTCGCTCTTTTCACGCCTTACTCATTCGAGGTGAAGGCGCTGATCGTGTTAATGTCTATCACGCTCTTGATGGGCGGCATCGGGAGTATGTTCAGCGCTGTTTTCAACATTTACCAGGACATGAAGTACATCTCGATCATTCAGATCGCTGAACGAACCACTTTTGCCTCTTTCGCTTTCATCTTTCTGATCGCAGGACTTGGCGTACCCGGCGTCATACTTGCGATCATCATAGCCGCTTTTGTCAGCCTGATGTTGAGTTTCGTACTCAGCCGACGAATTCACTACTACAAGCTGAATTTCAGACCCATATTAGATTATACCATACTAATGCCGGCGTTTTGGTTTGGCATTGCAGGGCTGCTTGGGACAGTCTGGCAACGGGTGGACACCATTATGCTCTCACTGTTGACCAATATGACGCAGGTCGGACTGTACACCCCAGCGGTCAACTACGTGGG
>Ga0116128_1000966_pt1 | contig 13303 bp, 9 predicted proteins | sample June2015DPH_16_1_3_FD_88974 | JGI IMG/M metagenome (GOLD analysis project Ga0116128, IMG submission 88974) | Peatland microbial communities from SPRUCE experiment site at the Marcell Experimental Forest, Minnesota, USA - June2015DPH_16_150 | ecosystem: Environmental > Terrestrial > Soil >... | reverse complement strand
GAAGCCCAGGGAGCCGCAGCTCTCCACGACCTGCTGCCAGCGGCGGACTGCCTGGTATTCGGCGCTCTGAAGCGACCGGGCAGTGGCAAAATGAATCTCCTCCAGCAGCCGCGGAACCAGTTCCGCCCAGTCGAGAGGGCTTTGCGGACGTCTTGTAAAGCCAGCCAGAAGGCGTTGAGTGGCTGTGATGCGCTCCACCCAGGGAGCCGGAAGCTCAGAGGCAGACCGCTCGCCGAGAAATGGCGTGAGAGTCCACTGCGTTCGCTCCATGCCGTAGCGTCGCAACGTGCGCATATATGCTTGCAGCGCGGCAGACTCCTGCGAGGTGGCGGCGGCGTGACCGGTGGAAAGCAGCCAGTCGATTTCCTGCTCGTCGAGTGGACCGTCGAGCCAGCGCAGCAGTAGGTGAGCCGCCCGCGCAAGCGCAACCTGGCTCAGCGGGACACCAAGCGAAAACTCGAAAGCCGCTCCGGCATGGCGAAGAAAGGCGCGCTCGATTTCGCCCCTGCGCGTTCCTGCATCCTGCGTAACAACCAGAAGACGAGCATCAGGGTTGTCGGCGATATGATGGCTACACCAGAGAGCGCAAGCTGTCAGCTCGGCCGGGAAGTCAGAAGCTTCATGGAAATGAATTACGCCAGCCGGATCGCTCGTGGGAGCCTCGTGCCACTCGCCCCATGCGTGGAAAATGCTGCGCTGCACAGGCAGAATGCGGTCAAATCCGGCCAGAAGCAGCGGCGGCCGCTGGGCCGTGCCGGCCTTGAGCAGTGGCATCAGCTCATGCGGCAAGCGGCTGGAGCTAATCAGACTTTCAGCCCGGCAGGCTTCGTCAAAAGCCGCCAGCCAGCCGCTGAAGGCCGCCGCGTCCTGCTGCCAGGCGGCGCGCGCCGGCGTACGCAAAAACTGAGGCGCATATGAGCAAATCAGCTCGTGTGCCTCCATGGCCAGGGTGGCAAGGCGATGGCGCGGGCCTTCCAGCAACGAGGCCAGGGAGCTGTCCTGGCCGGCGATTGCAAACCAGAGCGCCTCCTCCTGCGCGGGATTCAGCAGCAGGCGGCCATCGGCGCCGCGATCTTCCCAGGCCCTGCGAACAAAGCTCTGCCAATCGAGAATGTTGGGCGCGGGCCATGCGGTGAGACCTTCGGCATGGCGGGCGCGATGGAAGGCAGAGGCAACGGCGCGAGCGGCGCGGTCGCTGGCCGTAACCACCAGCCCGCCCTCGCGCAGCCACGCATCGATCTCTACTGCCGCCAAGACCCCCATTCCAGCGTTATACGCTGCCAGACCGGGGATGTGCCATTGGAAGTCCGCTAGCGTAAACCAGAGCTACTCTGTCAGTGTCAAAACACCCTATTGCCGATGTTGAGTCCATGATGAAGGAGGTTCAGAGGCACGTGCGGGTGCGGCGTCAGCCACCTCAGCCGCCGATAATCGAAAGTGTGGAAAGCACGCGCAATCTCTCACTTCTGAAGGACTACCAGGCGTATCTGCGCGTGGAAAAAGGGCTGCGGCCGCTGAGTTGCGAGGCCTACGACAGCGACCTGAGGACCTTTGCCGAGTTTATCGAGGGGCGTAGCGGAGTGCTGCTGACGGCGTCGCAGGAGGATGTGGCGGCATTTCTGGAACATCTGCGCGGCCACGGCATCGAACAGCGTTCAGCGGCGCGCAAGCTGAGCTGCCTGCGCGGCTTTTACAAGTGGCTCCTGCTCGACCGTCGCATCCATCACGACCCCACCGTCAACATTGAATCGCCTAAAGCGTGGAAGGTGCTGCCCAAATCTCTGGCCGAGCCGGAGGTCGTGGAGATGCTGGACCGTGCACAGATGTCCGCCGAGCATCCGCAGGCTCGGGCTACGCTCCTACGCGATCGGGCGATTCTGGAGCTGCTCTACGCGGGCGGCTTGCGCGTTTCGGAGGTCACGGCGCTCAGAACCGGCGACCTGGCGCTCGACCTGGGCCGGGTGCAGGTGCGCGGCAAAGGCGATAAGGAACGCATCGTGCCCCTGGGGCGAACCGCGCTTCAGGCCTTGGAGGAATATCTGCAACAGGGACGACCGCACCTGGCTCGCATCAGTTCGTCGGGCACGGAGCGAAGCAAGTCCAACGCCGCGCGGCAGGACGCCACACGTTTATTTCTTTCTCTGCGCGGAATGCCTCTGACACGGCAATGGGTCTGGCATGTGGTTAAGATGGCCAACTCCGCCGCAAGCCCACATCGTCTGCGGCATAGCTGCGCCACGCACATGGTGGAGCACGGCGCCGACCTGCGCAGCGTGCAGTTGATGCTGGGCCACGCCGACATCTCCACCACGCAGGTTTATACGCACCTTGCTCTGGGCCGGCTCAAGGAAGTGCATCGCCAGCACCATCCTCGCGCCAAACGGCAACGGGCTAAGGTTGTAGAACTTTCCGCTGGACGCAAAGGACTGCATTTGGTTTCGAGCACTGTTCCAATCAGCCAACGGGACAGTGAACAGCCGGGCGAGGATACGGTATGAGCGCATCATCCGTTTCCTTACCTGCTCAAGACGCCACCAGTCCGCTGGATTCGCTCGTTGCCGATTACCTGCGCGTGCTGGCCAACGAGCGTGGCGCATCGGCGCACACCATCCGTGCTTATGAGCGAGAGCTACGTGGATTCACCGCTTATATCGCACAAATATACGGAAAAGATCAAAGCGTGGAGAGCATCGAGCACACGCACATCCGCGCCTACATGGGCACGCTCTATGACCGCGGCCTAGCCAAGGCATCCGCTGCTCGGGCGTTGGCGGCCATTCGTAGTTGGTTTCGGTGGCTGGCGCGCTCGGGGCGCCTGGAGCAGAATGCGGCCTCACTGGTGGCTACGCCAAAGCTGCCCAGGCATCTGCCGCGCGTGCCTTCCATTGAGCAGATGAACCGCGTGGTCGATTCGGTTGATGAAGACGCTGCTAGTTGGCCCGCGCGCGACACGGCGATTCTGGAGCTGCTCTACGGCTGCGGCATTCGCAACGCGGAACTGACCGGGCTGAACCTTGAAGACATTCACTGGGCCAATGAAGCGATTCTGATCCGCGGCAAAGGGCAAAAACAACGCTATGTCCCGCTGGGCGATGCGGCGGCCCAGGCCCTGCGTGCCTATCTCGCCGAGCGTTCTGCGCGGCTGGCAGCGGCGGGCGATACAAAAAACTACGCCACACCGGCGCTCTTTCTCAACTTGCAACTTCGTGGTCTGGCCAAGCCCGGAGGAGATGCGCGGCTCACCACGCGCAGCATCGGCCGCATCGTCAAGCGGATCGCCATTCTGCGCGGCCTCTCCGCCGACGTGCATCCGCACACCCTGCGCCACGCCTTCGGGACGCATTTGCTGGAAGAAGGCGCCGACCTGCGCGCGATTCAGGAGTTACTCGGCCACGAGCGCCTCTCCACCACGCAGCGCTACACGCAATTGACCACCGCGCAGTTGACAGTGGTTTACGACCGCACGCATCCCAGGGCGCGGTAGGCATGACGAGAGGCAAGTACTGCTTGCCGCAACCGTGAATCCATCCACAAAAGCAATTCAATTACTGCCAATTTTGCCCCGAAAATGAGCGAACAATGGGCGAAGAATTGGGCAATTGGCTATTCAAAATTGGGAAAAAACCGAATTTTTCCAAGTTTTTCCGGCCATTTTCAGATGCCAAATCTCACAATGTGGGAGAATTTTGGGTGGAATAATTTCCACAGGCGTTGATTTCAAAGAATTTATAAATAATCTGCAAGGTTTCAGGGGAAATTTATACCCCCAGGGGGTATAGGGGGGTGGGGGTACCCCCTTAGGGGTACGGACCGAGGACATCCCTGCCAGATTGTCACGAGATCGAGGGCGTGCGCGTTCATTCTTCAATTGTGCATATGTGAGGGAAATAATCTGCAAGGACTGGCCGTCCAGGCAATGACCTGCGGTGCGGCAGACGGCGCTTACGCGCCAGAGGATTGGTGGTATCACAAGTCTCCAAATCGAGACCTGGGTCACGCACGACTAGAACCAATTGAATCCTCTACGCCCCCGCGTAATGTTCCCTGGCAGCCTTCCAGAAGCGGTCCACGAGAGCAAGCAGCATCCAAGTCGAGCTTTCTGCATCTCATCAAAGTGACAGGGCAGGAGCATAATTTCGTGACACAAGCTGAACCTCTAATCCGTAATATCTCGGACACGGCACTTTTAGCGGCGGTCTATCGGGCGCGAGAGACTGAGCGCCGTGACGCGCTCTTTCGCGATCCCCTTGCTAGCCGCCTAGCCGGCACACGCGGCGAACAGATCGCCGAATCTATGCCCTTCAGCGACCGCCACACCTGGGCCTGGGTGGTGCGCACATACTTGTATGACCAATTCATCGAGGAACAATGTCAGCAGGGCGTGGATATGGTCGTCAATCTTGCCGCGGGCCTCGACACCCGCCCCTATCGCATGACCCTGCCGGCAACGCTACAGTGGGTTGAGATCGATCTTCCCGGCATCCTTGCGTACAAAGAAGAAATTCTGGCCAATGAAAAACCAGCCTGCGCTCTGGAACACGTCAGCCTCGATCTATTTGACGCCACTGCCCGCCGCGAAGTGTTCGCCCAACTCGGAAGCAGGGCCGACAAGTGCTTGATCTTCACCGAAGGGTTCTTAATCTATTACAACGACGATCAGGTCAGCGCGCTTGCAGAGGACCTTGCGGCTCCTGCAACGTTTCATCGTTGGATATTGGATCTTGCATCACCAGGTCTCCTGCGTCTACTCCAAAAGAACATGGATCCATCTCTCATACAGAGCGGTTCCTCGTTGAAATTTGGTCCGGAGGAAGGTCCGGAGTTCTTTGTTCCCTGCGGCTGGAAGCCAATTGATGTGCGATCGCCACTCAAAACGGCAGCGCGTCTCAATCGTCTTTCATTCGCTCTACGGCTCCTATCTCTGTTGCCGGCATCGAACGGCCGCCAGGGCTCGCGACCCTGGTCCGGCATTTGCCTCATGGCTAAACCATGAGTTCAATGCCACGCTTGCGGCGCTTGGCGAAATTTCGCCGGGTATGGTGTCAGCCGGATGCCCTTACACCCATAACTACGCATAGATACTGCAGGGCATACGTATAACTACGCATATTTCTCGCAACAATTACGCATAATGACGCATATCTCACCCTAAAACCCCTATTTATATTGACGCATAAACCGCCCAACTCGAATTCAACTCAACTTGTCCAAAATCTGCGCAGCAAGGGCACGATCCGTTGACTGTGACTTGCCGGGGAACTCACGCCCTGCTGCTTAGAAGCTCACCTTGCGCCCAGGGAACCAGGTGAGCTGGATGTTCGTGGTGGTCACCGTTTGCTGGCCGGGAAGGTAAATCGGAGCCTTCCAGTGCTCGTAGGCAAAGTTGCCGTTGATCTCGAAGTCCTTGCCGATGCGCTTGACCACCTGGAAGTTGATGTCGTTCAGAGTGGTGCCGCCATTGACTGGGCTCAGGCATGGAGTTGCGACGGGGCATCCGGGACTGTGGGCAGGAATGGTTTGGGTCGTTGAGCCGGGGATAAAGTACGTGGTAGCTTTTTGATTGCGCAGGCCTACCTGTATCCATTCATTGCCGCTCAAGTGCCAGGTTATCCATGCCTGGCCGCCCTTGTCCTCGCGCCCAATCCAGTCGCCGAAGAGCTGGCCCTGGTTGGTATAGCCCTGTTTCTGGATGCCTTCGTAGTACATGAAATGGCCGTAGAGGCTTGGGTACGATGGGCCTTGTGGGGGAGTGGGATGGTCTGAGCTGGAGGGGTCGGTGGAGACCGCTTCGACGCGCAGGTCCAGCCGGGGAATGCCGGGCACGTGGGAGAGATAGAGTCCGGGCCGGTAGGCAGCGCGACGGGGAGCATCGGCGGGGGATATGTCGTCGTGCACCTCTGAATCCGTGTAGAGCGTAAGCCAGTTGCGGACAAATGGTAGTCGATAGGAGAAGTCGAAGGCGCCAAAGCGCGCGCCGGGATCGTCGCGGCCGTTCTTGGCGTTGCCGCCAGGAGACGACATGCTGATAAAGCTCTTGGCGAATGTGCGGAAGGTGATGGGCGCATGGCCCTCGCCACCCCAGATTACGGTGCGCTCAAAGCCGAATTCGAGATTCTCCGTAGGCCGGAAGCTGAGCTTCTCAATGTGGACCCAGGGGTCGCCGGGGTTGATCACGTTGGGCAAATTCGGATTTGTGCCGCCGGGATTCGCCGGGTTGGGCATGAACGTGTGTCCCCGGAGCTTGCCGACCAGAAAGTCGTATCGGAAGGGTCCGGTGAGCCGGGAGATCAGCGGAATGTGGAGCGGCTCGACACGGTTGATGCGGAAGGAGTAGATGTTTTCGGCGTTGTTGGAGTAGGCCATGCCGCCGCCCAGCCCCGGCCCAAGCCAGTTGTCCTGTTTTCCGAAGGAGACTTCGTGGTTGAGGAGGTTGGCGGAGACGTAAGCCTCCATAACCCTGCCGGTGGCAGTGTTGGCGATGGGCCCCATGGGAATGGTGGCTTGGGGGTAGGGAAGATTAGTGACCTGATTGAGGAAGGTCGTGCTGTCCACCGTCGAGAGAGCGTGGGCCAGCGCCTGTGAGTAGCCGGTAGCCGAGGGCGCTGCCTCAAACTCGCCACGCGCATAAAACACGAACCGGCCGGCAGCTGCATAGCCACTGGCGCCGGAGTAGTTGTTGAATCCGCTCTGGTAGGGGCGTCCGTAATCGTTGATGATGGTTGAGCCCAGATGATAGCTGTCGCGCAGGGGAGTGCCGCTGATGCTGCGAACTACGGTGTAAACCGACTCGGTGCGGGATTTGCCTTGGTGGGGCATGCAGGGCCCGGCCATCTCGTTGCGCAATTCGTGCATCAGCGCATCGTAGATCTCCTGAGCCTCGTCGGTAACCGGTCCGGCATCGGCATCTTCAATGCGAGCGCCGGCCTCCTCAAGCATATGGCTCATGCTGGAGCGCGTCCACGGCCGCATGCCGAGAAATACATTGTCCACAAAGCCTAGCGAGTAAAGCCGCAGCATGGCTGGATAGACCCAGCTGTCGACCGGCATATAGGGCGAACCAAGAGCTGCGGGCAGGCAGACAGGCGCGGCACCGCCGCTGTCACGGCCCCACTGACCACCAGCAGACTCGGCAGTATTGGCCGCGGAGTGATCTTCAGCGGCGGCAGGGGCAGAGGCCAGGAAGGGAAGCCCAGCCAATAACATCGTGCATGGGAAAACGGCAGCCAGGAACCTGCGTTTGCTCACCTTCATATTCCTCACTTTATCATTCGTTTGCCTTGCAGGGATGGAGGAAATGAGTAGCGAAGTGCATTTTCATGGAGTGCGCGGAACTCGTAGTTCATTGCAGGCAGCCGTTCCAATGGCGGTATACGATGTCTCGTTTCAGGACAGCGCAAGCTTAAATATTTCAAATATTTGAAGATTCTCTTCAAGTCGCGCGCGCTTGAGCCGAAAAGATGCTTATCCATCCGTGGATGTGTGCGGATTTTGCGCCAGATTCCTGAGCCGATCATCGGAGCGATCATAATGTCTTCATCTACTGTGGCCTATGGAGTCTACGCGACGCAGACTTCAACTGGCCGGTCTATGCGGCTTCAGGACCAGATACGGACATGGCTGCCTGTGCTGGTTTGCGCAATGGTCTGTGCCGTCGAGTCCACGCCCTATTTCGGGGCGGACCGCACCAGCGCTCCATTGCGGCGGTTGGCCGAAATGATTTGTGGCAATGGCGTGGATGCGCATTGGGCCGCGATCCACCATCTCATTCGCAAAACTGGCCACTTCATGGGCTACGGATTCTTTTCCCTGGTCTGTTTTCGCAGCTTCTGGATTACGTTGCAGGGCACGGCGTTCCAATTGCTGCGGCAACTACATGCGCATGGGCTGGCGCTTTTGGCGACTTGTTTGATGGCCAGCGCAGACGAATTTCATCAGAGTTTTCTGCCCAACCGGACCGGCCAGTTCAGCGATGTGCTGCTGGACTGCTGCGGCGCGGCGGCGTTGTGTTTTGTGCTTTTTCTTTGGATGAAGGCGGTTGAAGGACGAAGGCGGGTGCGGTCCAGGATTGGTTGTCTTAAACCGGCCTTTGCCGGAACAACAAACTAAGTCGAGTAGTCCGCGTTGATGCTGACGTATTCATGGGTCAGATCGGTGGTCCAAAAGGTGCAGGAGCCGGCGCCCTGGTGGAGATTGACGGTGATGGAAAACTCGGGCTGAGAGATATAGGTGTGGGCGGCGGCCTCATCAAACTCAGCTGCACGGCCGCCGTCGCGGCAGATGACCAGATCGCCAAAGCGGATGTCGATGCGTTCCGGGTCAATCTGCGCGCCGGAGTAGCCGATGGCCGCCGCTATCCGGCCCCAGTTGGGATCACTGCCTGCCCAGGCGGTCTTAACCAACGGTGAATGGGCGATGGCCTTGGCTACTTTAAGCGCGTCCGCTTCCGTGGCCGCACCCTCGATATGCAACTCCACAACGTGAGTGATGCCTTCACCGTCGGCCACAACCTGGCGGGCCAGAGAGGTGCAGACCTGCGTGAGGGCGGAAGCGAAGGCTGCGTTATCCGGGCCTACAACGACTTCGCTGGCGCCCGAGGCCAGCAGCAGCACGGTGTCGTTGGTGGAGGTGTCGCCGTCCACCGAGATGCGGTTAAAGCTGACCTCGATGGCCGAGCGCAGATAGCCGTTCAGTATCGTGGGCTCAATAGCCGCATCGGTGAGGATGTAGACCAGCATGGTGGCGTGCGGAACAAGTTGAGGATGAATCATTCCCGCGCCCTTGCAGAACGCGGCGATGCGGACCTCGCGCGGCGCGCCATCCTGGCCGGGGAGATTCAGCTTAGCGAATGCGGTCTTCTCCACTGTGTCGGTGGTGAGTATGGCCTGTGCGGCCTGCTGGAAGTGGTCAAAGTCAGCGCTCAGAGATGAGGCCATATCTGGCAGGGCGGCGATGAGCTTCTCTGCCGGTAGCGGGACGCCGATAACGCCGGTCGAAGAAGGGAAAACCTCCTCCGGCCGGCAGCCGAAGAGGCGGGCTGCTGCCTGGCAGGTAGCGCGGGCCGCGTCCAGCCCGGCCTGGCCGGTCGCGCAGTTGGCGTTGCCTGCATTGATAGCCACCACGCGCACCTTGCCTCCGGAGGTCCACAGATGCTCCTTGTCGAGAATCAGCGGAGCGGCGATGACGCGGTTGGCGGTAAAGGCGGCGGTTGCGCTCGCAGGGGCGTCGGCAACAATAAGAGCAAAGTCGGCGCGGCTGCTCTGTTTGATGCCGGCCTTGCCAGCGCCAAAGCGAAAGCCGCGCGGAAGGGCAAATTGGGTAGCGTCAGACATTTCTGTGATGGTTTTAATCTAACAGGTGAGAAGGGCAGGGAACAGGGACTGGGGACTTGACACCCTAGCGTGCAAAGATTGCTTCTTTCACCCCAACGAGCACTAATCGCTCGTTAGGGACCCAGGCAATGAAGAGAAATAAGGAGTTAGGATCCCCGAAATTGTTCCACGTGGAACATATTCATTCTATTGAGCTTAACTCTATGTTTACTACATAATTATCAGCAAGATTTTGAAAATAAATAAGAGATCAGGGAACAGGGAATAGAGGCAAAAAAGAGGGCATGCACAGAACGCATACCCTCTCTTGATAAACCCAATTGCAATAAGCCAGACAAACTGGAGGACTTAACGTCTTCGTCTAACGGGCCTTCCCGAATTTGGAACGAAGCATCCCTGCCAACCCAAGCAGGCCGGTTCCGAGCAGCGTCATCGTGCCCGGCTCGGGAATAACAGGCGGCGGGGCGCCGTTGGCGCTGATTTCAAAAGTCCATCCGGTGGAGGCTCCTGAAACATTACTGCTAAAGCTGACGAGCCCCTCTGTTGGGGCAAAACCGGTCAAGGTTAGAGTGCCGTCACCATTAAAAAGGAGTCCGTCGGAGGCGTCATAGATGATATTGAGCGGACCGACGATGGTGAATGTGGCGTCCCCCCCGGACGTAGTTAAGACGAGTACGTCGGGAGTGGCGAATGTGAGAGTAGTGGAGTTGATTGTCGTAGGAGTGGTAAGTGGGATAATCCCGAAATTGCCGGAGTTGTCTGTGACAGTCCCGCTGGGAGTATTAAATGTAACAGACGTTCCGTTCCAACTGTCATTACCGCCAGTGACGCCGAGTGAACCGTTAATGAATGTACTGGCCAACGCACTTGGGGTTATCGCAAGAGCCACTGCCAGCGCAAGTAGTGCTATAGAAAACTTCTTCATCGTACATCCTCCAGGATTTATTGATTGGCTAAGGTTTCCGTCTGGTTAGGGATACCAGGCAGAATCTGGGGTTGATAGATACATCGAGCGTCTGGTTCCTCTGAACGCCCGAGCCGACCGTCTTTTATGCTTATAAATGCATTCGATATTCCATGTCAAGTGTTTTTTTGTAAATTCTAATTAATACTGTAGTGCATTGATAATAAACACGATGCAAGCCGGATGTCCGCCGGGCTCTAAGCTGCTGAATGACCGGCAAGAGTGAAAAAATGTGCATGGAAATGGATAGATTTTGCCATAAAAGGTGGACAGTTTTCAGACGTGTGTGATGTCTAAAATCGTCATCAAATCCATGAACGGACTGGCCACTGACAATTGATCTCTGACCGCGTCATGGAAGAGGGAACAGATAAAAGCACGAGTCAGATTGAGTTAAATAATGCCGGGAAAAAATATTTAGGTAGATAAAAAGATGGGATGCGAGGAACGCATCCCATCTTTGTTTGAGGTGAAAAACTGGACGATTCTCTAGATCGAACGTCCTGGCTTAGCTGGTCTTCCTGAACTTGTAGCGAAGCATTCCTGCCAACCCAAGCAGGCCGGTGCCGAACATGATCAAAGAGCTGGGCTCGGGAGCGAGATCTATGCTGTCAGTAAACTCGCTGAAGGTATATGGGCTGTCCGAGACGTCCTTGTTAACAAAGAATGTGCCGTTTGTAGCGAAGGTCCCCGAATAGACATTGGTGCCGCCAGTGTTGTTGAATACATAGGCCAGTTGGGTACCGCAAATCGGGTTCCCTGTACATGCGGTTTCCGAGATATTATCACCAACACCCCCGCCGAGGAAGCTGTTGTTAAGCTGGTATATGCCAGCCGGACCCTGTACCTCATAAACCATGTTGATGTCTGCAGCAACGCCGCCTAACACCTGAAAACCCAGGTCGACGCTGTCACCGGAGACTACGGTGAGACCTGAGTTGAAATACAAAGTATCGCCACTAGTCGGGGGAATGATACTGATAGATTCGAACGTGAAGGTGAAGACACCCTCCGTGCAAACCAAGCCAGTGGTAACCTGGCCTGCCGATGAGCACAGGGTGCTGGCCTTCGCCACCGGGGTGATCGCAAGGATCGCTGCCAATGCGAGAAGTGCAATCGAGAATCTCTTCATGTTTTTCGAGCCTCATTTTGTTGTTGAGTTCCGGCTGGTTGGGGGAACCATGCGGAAACTGGGGTTATTAGATACATCGAGCGTCTAGTTCCTCTGAACGCCCGAGCCGACCATCTTTTATGCTTATAGATGCATTCGATGTTCCATGTCAAGTGTTTTTTTGTAAATACTTATTAACGCTGTAGCGTATTGATAATAAATAGGTTATAAACACGGTGATCGCCGAGTTCTAAGCTGCTGAATGGCCGGCAAGTGTGAAAAAATGTGCAGATCTTTGCATATGTAAGGACAGAATTTGCCCATGCAGTGGTCATATATAAGCTAGCGAACATGCGTGGGCTGAACAATTATCTCTCAATAAATCCGTCTCAAAAGAGAAGGGCGCCAGAATCGCGCCCTGTTCATTGACACTCAAGAGGAAAGTATGGCTATGGTTTCGAACTCTGTGTGGATGGCTTGTACTTGCGAAATGAGACGATTGCCAGGCCGAGAAGCCCAGTGCCCAGCAACAGCAGAGAAGAGGGCTCGGGGGTAGTTTGCGGGCCACTCACATATGTCACTTCGGTCTCTGAGAGGGAGAGTGGTTCCCCACTGATCCAAAGTGAAGAGTTAGCGATTGGGTCTACATAACCATTTCTGTTGCCGAGGACAGACACCCAAGCGCCATATTCGGTTCCGTACTGAGCAATATCGATTTCGTACCCATCAGCGCTAAAGAGGATACCGCCCCAAGTGTCCTGGTAGTAAGGGTTTCCAGGGTAGTAAAGCACGTTGTCGTATACCTCAGCACCATCCGGAGAGGTCCAGCCGGGGCCGGAGCCATCAATAGACGACAGGATCGTCGCGGGGCCAGAGCCGTCGGGAATCAAGATGACTGGTGCACTGTTTATATTGATCGGTCCACTGGTTATACCGAGGATGTTGTTCGTATCCGTGAAATAACCACCTGAAATGCTATCGATGTTATATACACCATAAGTAGAGGTGGGGGTAGTGTGGAAGGTTCCGGAGAAGGACATATTATTGCCCGATACGCCGACATAAGAAAAAGTAAATAGTGTGTCGGCTACCGCAGCCGGAGAAATCGCCAGGACTGCAGCCAATGTGAACAATATGACCGAAACTTTCTTCATAGTCCCTCTTGGGAAGCACGCCATATTAAGTTGCGTCTGGTGGGGGGAGGGCAACCAGATAAGGCCCATAAAAGCACACACTTATTACTCTTGTATATGCACATGGTAAGCCATGTCAAGAGTTTTTTACATTACGTTAACGTGCGCGGGCAGGTGGGCTGGCGAACCAGCGGCGGGGGATGGGATGATTCGCCCCCGGAAAACTTCTTTTGACGAACCGTGGGAAAAGGGATACAGCTTCAGCCTAGCCACGCCTCAGATGCGCAGACGCGATTTAAGCCGCAGGTGCGATAAGTAAAAATAATACCCCGGAGCAGACGCACCGGCGTGTTTGAGGAATGACGAAATCTTGTCATCAGGCTCTCAGGCGCGCAGCTTGCGGCGCAATACACCAGCAAGTCCGGCAAGGCCAGTGCCCAGTAGCAACAGGGATGATGGTTCGGGTACAGATGATCCTAAGGGTTGAGATGTATTGGAGCCATTTTGATAGACGCCGCTATCTGTCCACTGATAAATGCCACCATTGCTATAGATGTTGATGTTTAGACCGTCGACATCAAAAGCTACGCCCCCAAAGTCCAGAGTTGGATTTGGTGCGTTCCCTGGGAATAATTGATTATCGAACTCGATATTGCCAATGGTAATGTAGCCGGCACCGCAATTCCAACCGCACGGAGTGTTCGGATCAATTAGCATAGCTGAGGTGCCAATGCCTGTGTTAGCAGTGCCAAGGGCGGTGTTGAAT
>Ga0116128_1000955_pt1 | contig 13398 bp, 18 predicted proteins | sample June2015DPH_16_1_3_FD_88974 | JGI IMG/M metagenome (GOLD analysis project Ga0116128, IMG submission 88974) | Peatland microbial communities from SPRUCE experiment site at the Marcell Experimental Forest, Minnesota, USA - June2015DPH_16_150 | ecosystem: Environmental > Terrestrial > Soil >... | reverse complement strand
TCTTTTTGTTCCGCTTCCTCAGCAATAGCGATTTCTTTTTGGATGGGTTTGAAAACTATAAAGTTAGAGTGTAACTGGAGTATTCGCATGGCATTTCACTCTTATGGGTGACCGTAACGCCACTTATCAAGCGTTTTATCTTTTTTCGTCTTTTTCTTATATTCTTTATAATGCTCTTTGCAAATGTAAGCGCGCTTTTCTTTGCTGCTAACATTTAAAACAGCCTTGACTTTGTCAACTGATATTGAACGGGCAGCTTCTCTGCCGCAGCCTGACACATTGCATTTAACTCCTTTTTCTATGCGACCCACAGTCAAAGCCTCATGCATATTAGTTTACTACGTAAATATACACTATTGCTTAAGTTCCTTTTCATACAAAGTCTTGGCTCTCTGATAAATTTCTTCTTTTTTGCCGAAATAAGTTGGGCCAATTCCTTCGACGACCAGCGAAGCTGCAGCTGAACCGACGCAAGCACACCATACTGATTCTTTTTGGCGTAGGTACTCGGTTAAGAAGCCGCCTACGAAAACGTCTCCTGCGCCTGTTGGGTCAACTACAACTTGTGAAGGGCATGCTGCAATATTGTATTGTGCTCCCTCGACTGAGAGCACTGAGCCTTTAGTGCCCATGGTAACGATGACGGTTTCAACTCCGAAATCGTGAATGGCTTTTATTGCAGGTTTAAGCTCAGACTGGTCAGTTAACGCATAAATTTCATTTAAAGATGACTTGTAAATGTTGACTAAACTAAATATTCGTTTGTCAACCGAAGCGTTTTCTGTTACGTTTCCTGCTTCGTCGAAGCTTCGAAGTAAACCCTGAGGGTCAAGCGACAGTATATCAGCGCAATGCTTCAGATGCTCAACTACTTCGAATGATACTTCGTTGGCAATGGGCGCAACATGAACTGCCTTAGCATGCAAATCAACTGGTAAGTCAGCCAAGTTTATTGGCGCTCCTTTACTTTTCAATTTCAGGGTTCTATCAGACAAATCTGCATTGTAACCCAGCTCAAAGCCTGTGGTCGGCTCATCTGCACGCTTAATTACGCCTGAAACGTCGATGCCTTCTTGCCTTAGCCACCACAGGTAAGCTTCTGGAAAATTCCCGCCTACTTTGGAGATTACAGAAACAGTTGCTTCCAAACGTTTAGCAGCAAATGACGTGTAGGTTACAGCGCCGCCTAAAACAACAAATGGGGCAGTTCTGCTGGGCAATAGAATTGTGTCGATTGAGAAGTGACCAATAACCGCTACATCTACGTTTTGAATCAGTGCCCAAGCCCCTTCATGACTAATAGGACATCCAAGAGATATAAATAAAGATTAAGAATTAAGATTGAAGCAGCAGTATAGCTTTCGCCAAATCTCCCTGGCATTCCTCAAGGGCTTCTTTTGCTTTCTCTAAACTTTTACCAGTTTGGTCAGCCACCAGCCTCACATCCTCTTCAGAAAACGCTGGCTGAGCTGCCTTAGCGGTTTGGCGTTGAGATGGGGCTTGCTCTGAAACTTGACCGCCGATAACCTGGTACATTTTTTGCCCTTGAATTTCTAAAATTGCCACTTCGGGTTCATCGATAACTATGTCTTTGCCGCTTGTTTTAATTATGACTTGTTGAACGTCAGGTACAGAATTCATGTTCATGCCCATACGTTGCATCAAACGTTTTTGCTCTCGAGGATTCATACGTTTATGCGTAGACTTCACTTCCACCAAGTATTCTGCAGTAGAACTTCATAAACTTAACTTTCCAAAGGTATTCGTTTTGATTTTAGTTTAATTCTCCAAAGCATTTATTCCCACATACCGAAGCGGAAAGATACTTTAGGTAATTTCTATGCTTTTCAGATTTAAGACTTATCATCCATGAAAACTTCTAAATTACTGCCTTAAGGATAATGAAGCCCCCCACCACACATAGGGCATTGAAGCGGAAGCTTCTTCTGCATATACATTAATTCAAGCGTACAGGTGAAGCAGAAATGCATGTTGCATTTTGGACAGCACTTGAGGTATCACACTTTTGGCTGTAAATCAGATTTTTTATGTGCTTAAGTTGGTTGCTCTTGGAGAGGCACGTCTTGCTTGCTAAAGTGAAGGATGCACGTTATTTTTATCTGAAGTAACATATAGCGTACTTGCTTGCGAGTTTTGGATGAAACATTTCATTTATTTGCAACTTAACGGGATTGTAGCAGGCATGATTATTTCAATCGTTTCAGCGTCGGTTTTTTTCGTTTGTTTTTTTCTTTGCTGCAAATGTTCTTCTAAATATCGAGTTTGGTAATTTAGTAAAGAGCACATGATTGTCATTTTGAAGCTTCATCTTATTAGGATTTATGAATTATTGGTCCACAACAAAAGAGGAATTTTGGGGTGGCATCTCCACTAGCGATTGTCTATTTCGCAGAGTATTCATAGCTGGTTATTTTCTCGAATAAAATGCCCTGATAAATGAATATAACCTAAAAATTAAACGAATACCTTGAAAAACTTAACTTTCCTTGCAGCCATGCCGCACCTTAACTGCTACGCCTGTTTTAAAAGCCGTCATCTCCACGCTTGAAAGCAAAGCCCGCCCAACCGCCAAAACATTCCCTGCCTCATCCTTGACGATAACTTCATCTTTGGCGCGAATCTCATCGTCAACTTTGACCACGTGAACGGCAAAAACATCTCCACCTTCGGCAATGAACTTTGAAACGTCGTTTTGCACTGTAACAAAACATTTGGCGAAAGGTAAATTTTCAGCCATGAACTTGGCTGCTTTAATGCTCAACGAAAGCAAGCCGTCGGTAGGGCGCAATGTAGCTAATCTTTCGCCGTTTAGGTTAATGAAGCGTATTCTGCCTGTTCTTGGAGAAAACTGTATTTCAGTATTTTCTGGAAAAAGCTTTGTGCCTACGCCTTTTCCAAACTGGTAGTCAGCAATAGTCCTTACTTTGCCAAGTTCGTTATCCACATTTTCACCGTCGATTGGCTTTTTGTTTTCGACAAGTATAAACATAACAAGATAATAAAGACAGTGAAAGGTGAAAGCTCACATTGAGATGTGAAGTCTGCGGACACAAAATTCATGATGAACCAATAACGGCAGTAATTGAAGGAGCCAAACTAACCGTATGCGTTGAATGCTCAAAGCATGGTAAAATAATCCATGAAGAAGAAGTAGCCCTTCCCCAAAAAAACCTCAAAAAACCAAAGGCTCCTGTTACAATGGTTCAAAGAAAACCAATTGTTGCTAAAGTGGAAATCACTCAAGAACCTGCCGAAGACTATGCAAATAAAATAAGAGCGGCGCGGGAAAAATTAGCGCTCACCCATGAGGAACTGGGCAAAAAAATAAACGAGAAAGCCTCAGTTTTAAGAAACCTTGAAGCTGGCAAAATGACGCCAAACAACCAGCTTGCCGCAAAGCTTGAACACATGTTAAAAATCAAGTTGCTTGTTCCCATATCAGAAGAAAAAGTCACTCAAATCCCTCAGTCCGCCAACCAAGAATTGACATTGGGAGACCTTATCAAGTTAGACAAGAAAGGCGGGGAGGCAACCACAGAACGAAAGCCGTCATAGTTCAGCGTAGGCTGAACCGTGAAGAGTCAAGTTTAGATGAACTTAAAAGATTAGCAGAATCAGCCGGATACACTGTTGTAGCCACATTAGAACAAACCAGACCGCCTGATTCACGGTATCAAATAGGCGCTGGAAAAGTAGAAGAACTTGCCAAGATGGTGCAGGAAGCAGGCGCTGAAAAAGTAATTTTTGACAACCAACTAAAAACTCGCCAAACATACAATCTAGCAAAAGCAACACACGTAGAAGTCATCGATCGATTCCAGCTCATACTTGAAATCTTCAATAGACGAGCCACAACAACAGAAGCCCAACTCCAGATTCAACTGGCAACACTGCAAAACGAGCTCAAGCACGCTAAGGAAAAAGTTAGATTAGCAAAAGGGAGCGAGCAGCCCGGTTTTATGGGTCTTGGCGCTTACGAAGCAGACGTTTACAGTGACGCCATAAAAAGGCAGGTTCAAACAAACCTCAAAAAACTTACAAAAATTAGAGAAAAAAGAGTTCTTCATAGGGAAAGGCGGACGGAGCTTGGCTTCTTGACTATTTCGCTTGCTGGATACACGAAGTCTGGAAAAAGCTCCTTGTTTAATGCTTTAACCGAAGAAACCGTTCAAGTTGACAAAGCATTATTCACAACTCTTTCAACCACTACGCGGATGATAGAGTTTTCCAACCGTAGGTTTCTTTTAACAGACACTGTTGGCTTCATTGACCGTTTACCCTTATCTTTGATTGAAGCATTTCATTCCACTCTGGAAGAAACCATCTTTTCAGACCTAATAATACTGATGTTAGACTTAAGCGAGCCAATAGAAACAATTGAGAAGAAAAACAACATTTGCCTAGAAACAATCGACCGTCTTGGAGCATCAGGTATACCAACCATAACCGCTCTAAACAAAATTGACTTAATCAACGAAGCTGAAACAAACCAAAAACTCGAAGCCCTCAAAGATAAAACTAATAATCCAATTCTCTTGTCAGCAAAGTGCCAAACAAACCTTGATTTACTGAGAGGGGAAATACTGAGGATTCTTGAAAATTACGTCCAAGCGCAGTTTTCGGTTCCGTTAACTAACAGGACCATGCCCTTTATCTCATGGGTTCATGAAAAAACAGATGTCAAAAAAGAAGATTTCACCAATGATTCGGTTCACGTAGTATTTGAAGCTACCCCAGAGTTAACTGAGCAAGTGAGAAGAAAAGTGGAAGAATTAAATGGCAAATTCACAACCAACCAAAAAACCAAATGACCTGCCAAAGATTGTGGTTTTAAGGTGGGGGCACAGACCACAGCGGGATGTGCGGTTAACTACTCATGTTGCTTTAACTGCGCGGGCACTTTGTGCTTCAGGCTTTATACTTTCAGACGTAGAAGACTCCAATATAGAGCAAACAGTAAGGAAAATAACCGCGCGTTGGGGCGGAACCTTCCAGTTTGAAATGGGAACCCCGTGGAAAAAAGCCGTTCACGACTGGAAGGCTAATGGCGGCGTTGTTGTCCATTTAACCGCTTACGGGGAAAACATCCAGACAAGCGACGCCCTAAACAGAATTAAAAATTTAAACAAGGATGTTTTAGTCCTTGTTGGAAGCCAGAAAGTTCCAGGCGAATTCTATTCAAGCGATGTATCAGATTTTAACGTGTCCATCGGGAACCAGCCACATTCAGAATGCGCTGCGCTTGCAGTTTTTCTGGACCGTTTTTTCGCGGGTGAAGAGTTGGCTAAGGATTTTGGCGGAGCGAAAATGAGGATTGTACCGTCTGCAAGGGGAAAAAAAATAAAAAGCGACATAGAGCCCTAATTTGTTTGCTTCGCGTACTGTTTGGTTTCAAGGTTCTTGTCTTTATGGGCGGTTGACTTTTTAATTTTCGAGTGAAATTTTAATATTTAAGGCAAATGAAGGCTAAATAAGGCCATGATTGGCATTCAGTCCGCGGAATCTAAGACCAGGGGGCAACTACTTAAATGTAGGAGAAAAGCCACCGCTAATCTTATTTGTAATTATCTCAATATGTGATTAGCATGACAGATCGCGATTTAGCCGCATGGTATACCCGAAGAGCTTACCATAACCTAAGCCAAGCGAAGAGATTGTTTCATAGTAATAATGTTGAATCTGTAATTGCTGCCTTTGAAGCTATTGAATTTTCTTTGAAAGCTCTTTGTGAGCTTCTGGATGTAACCGACGTTAACCATGAGCATTTTCTAAAAGCTACTACTATTAGCGCATTGGCTAAGAAGATTGAAGAAAAAGGTTTCGGCAAATCAAGCACTATAACCAAAATGACACCAATTCTGCTTGGCTATACTGATGACCTTAGGATTATCGCAAGATATGGAATACAGCATAATCAATTTCCAAAGGTTATGCCTGATAAAATATTTTCAAAAGAATATTCGAGTACTGTAATTAACGATGCAAAAACGTTATGCAATTTACTTGGCACCGTTGAGATAAGAAATAGGTGGTTACCTAAAGTAAGGATAGGCATTCTTACTGGTTATTTCTCGGAAGCAGGAGAGGTTAAGTGTGCTGAATTCCCGTTTGCTAATAATGATCGGACCACTTGGCACAAAAGACTTGAGAGCCTAAGTGGGACTTTAGGCATAGAACTTGAAATTGAGGATATAAATTCTGAAGATATTTCTGAGAGATATGGTATTATCATTAACCCTTTTGGCGAAATGTTTCCGGAAATCAACGTTAAGCAAAACTTGGCTTTCAATAATATCCGCAGTTATATCGAAAATGGCGGTGTCTACGTAAATACAGGTGGATTTCCCTTTTTTTACGCATGGGATGTTACCCTTAAAGAGAACAATAAAATAGCAATATGTGAAAAAAGGCTCTTGGTACCCGACGAGATTAAGTTTGATGGAATTAACGTCACAATTCAGAATTACAAGGAATATCTTGAATTTACAGGCACCCTCCTTCATAGGGAGTTTAACGTAATGCCTACGCCAGTCTCGAAAAATAAAAGGCCTGTCTTTCAGAGTGATGAAGATGTTGAGAAATTTGGGAAATTAATACCTGAGAACTGTACAATCAATGAATTTAGAGCGCTACCAAATAGTACTGACTTAGTCCCCATTATAAGAGCTAAAGATGAGGTCTCTGGTGAAATTTACCCAATTTGTTTATTAAAGAGGGGAAGAGGGCATCTTCTTCTCGCTGGAATGAACACTACAGAAGAGCTTGAAACTCAGATATTCGCTCAGGCAATTATGGGATTTGTTTCTTGGATTCGAAAAAGCATGCAGCCAATGACCACTACCCCTACTTAAGTTAATAAGTTTGATATAAAAACAAACAGGGGGCATTTCAATGTCTAAACTGTTTAACGGAAAAAAATGGCGAATATGATTTTTTAGTCAGATAAGGCTGGAGAGGGCTATCGTATGTTTATTGTAATCTTGATACAACCCTGGAAAGTATTTCATCTAAGCTGTCATATAACTCGTCTTTGGACAGTACTGTAGTGTCAATGTTATGAAACTCTGATCTGATTTCACGCGTTATTCGTCTAAACCATTCTTCTCTCGAAAGATTGGTGCCCCTTTGCAATTCCATAACCTTTCTTTGTACGAACCACTCAATAATTCGTGGGTCAGTACGAATCCTTCTCGCATCTAAGAACTCAATCCACTGTCGCCAACTCCCTGCCGACGCAACTTGCTCCCAAGGGAAGCCGGCTATAATATAGCCATAGTAGAAGTAGGCATTTTTGAGTCTGTCAGCCCTTCCCGATTGCGGTTTCACTGCATCCGAGTTATCAAAAACAGCTTTGAAGAAATATGGTAAAAATGTATCAGGTAAATTGTACGTAGCCCTAACCTTACACCATAAATCTCTAAGTTCCAGACCCAGATTAAACCAAAACTGGATTGACCCACTTTTTCCTTTAAGTGTAAGTAATCCTTTTTGTTCTAATCTTTTTTCTATTTGTTTAATTTCAATTTTCAGGAAATTGTCTAACTTATCAGCGTTCTCTTTATCTTCGTACGCTAAATACCCAATGGTTTTGTAAATTCGTCTTCCGTTTTTGTCTACAATTATTGCCATACTGTACTCCAGGTGCTTCTCGATTATTCAAAGTATTTGCCCATTATTTTTGAATACAAAGCAGATATTCTCTTGAAAATCTCTTCAGGGTCTTCAATATCCTTGTAAGGCGCACTGTTGTTGGAAATTAGCACAAATGGAATTTTTTTAGCCATCATTTCGATAAGGTAGTCTTTTCTTGCTTGTTCGTTCTACCTTGACGGTACCCTTTGTTTGTATATTGGATGTGAGGTATTGATCAAGAGGATATTTCCATCCCCTGAAGAGTGTGGCGTCACTTTACCATCGATTTTTATTATCTCACCATCTATCTCTTCTGTTACCTCTGGAACATACTGAACTTCTCTGAAGGCACCTTTACCCAGAGGAGGGTCAGTAGCTATCCAGAAACGTACCGAGATAATTTCCAATTCCTCACCTTTCTTATGTTCAGGATGATTCAAGCAAACCATCTTAGCCCTTAGATGACATTCTCCCTGAGCATATTCTGTTTTTGTTATCTTAAGTGACATCGGGTTTACGTGTGTGGGGTAATTTGGGTATACAGTAATTTCTTTGTCAATTAGCGTATCCCTTTTCGTCTCGTTTTGTTCCGTATAGATGCTTAATTGAACTCGCGCTGGGGACTTTGTTGAATTCAGAATTTTTGCGTGTATATTGGTAATTTCCTCGTTGAACTCGACACGCTTAATCGGATTTCTAAAATCAGGGGTTGGAAAAACTAATTGGAGGCCATCTGTTTGGTCGTTATTCAAGGAAACTTGAAACGTTCTTTGCGGCTGCGTCTTTGGGGGTATCGGTGGAGAAAGGGTTAGAACATCAATCCCTATGGACTTCAGCAAGGTATTAAATTCTTTTAGTGTAGCGTAATCTCCAGTGGCTGATTTACCTATTGTTGATCCGAGTTTGGATGAAGAGAAATATTGCATTTGAGCTGCAACGTAATCTTTAATCGCTTGGTAAATATTTTTGTTACCCCAACCTGCCTTTTTTGTGAATCGATAGTGTGTAGGATCCTCGCATTCTTTCAGTTTATGTTGAACACCCAAGTCCCCTTCAACATATCCATATATGTGCTTTGAAATAATAGGATCTGGAGCGATGAGAAGGTCTGATATCGGTATTCTCTCAACAACCATTCCCCCTCTAATTATAGCAATTCCCTGTATATCGTCCTGAACAGGATCTTTTGACCAGACTATGTGAAGCTTCTTTATCCTGAGCCCCTTTCTTGTTTTACCTGATAAGCAAGCCCACTCCGTTATCCAAACTTTGAAATTTTCGGAGTCTACGCTTGGAAAGTGCAAGTCAGATGGGATGTTAACTATTGTTTTTCGACCAAAAGTATCAATAGATAAGAAAAGTTTTATTATTGCTATCTAACCTATATTAGCACCTTTTGACATAACATATCTTAAAAACGGAGTTGATAAAACATGAATGAACAAGAACAAAACGAGTGGCTACCTATGAGCGCATGGCTTAACGAGTACCAAAACCCTAAAACGAAAAGTGCAAACGAAACAAGTTTCAAGTTTTTCTGCTCATGGGCTAAAACGACTCCTAAGCAACTGTTAGACAACTTCGACCAAATCAAGGCGAAGAGCCAACTTTTAGCATTTCAAAACTACCTCGTTAATGATTATAAGACTCCTAAAGGCGAATCGTTAAAGCCTAATTCCGTGCGGTTCCCCATTAATGCGGTTAGAGCATTTTATAGTAGCCAAAAAGAACCGATTAGAGGTTTAAAGAAAAAGACTGTTAAAGCGGAAGCGGCTAAAGGCGAACACATCTTCTCAATAGCTGACCTTCGCGCCATGTATGCGGTAGCCGACACACGCAACAAGGCAATTCTTAGCACGGCAACAAGTTTAGGGTGGGACGTTTCGTCTTTCGGCAACTTGGAAAGAGACTTTGTAGAAAACTTGGTTAAAAGAACCAAATCACAAAACTCTGAGTTTATCGCTTTTGATTGGCAACGGAAAAAAACGGGAGCTACCGTTTACGGAATACTTAACCCTATGGCAATCTTCAGCTTAGACAACTACATAATGAAGTTAAATAAAGAATCTCCAAATCAAACGAAATTATTTGACTTAACCGAGCTACAGTTAAACAACATCCTTAAGAATTTGGCGACTGAGGCAAATATTGTCTTAATTGGTCGTGTCCACTTTCACCTATTGCGCAAATACCTTATGAATGCTTTAAGTGACGCGGGGTTAAACGCTTGGGAAGTCAAGATAATAGTTGGTAAAGAAATACCCGTGACTGATTCGACTTATTTGCAAACTTTAAAGAAAAGTGCGTATGAGAAATATCAAAAAGCCTACCCAACACACCTATCATTAAGCCAAATGGTTAACGGAAACGCGAAATATAACATCTTAACCGATTTGGTCGTATCACATGTTAAGGCGCAAAAGGCATTAATTGAATTCATGGAACAGAACGGTATGTTAAGCAAGGTGCCACCGCAAATTCAAGAACAACTGAAAAGCGTCTATGAATTCGCTAAAATAATGGAAACCCAAAATGGCAAAAAACAAGAACCCAAAGAAGAACATAAAGAGAGTGAAGAGCCATGACAACTGAAGAACTTGAGGTCTTAAGAGAAATCTTAGCCGAGTTGCGGAAAACGAATTCTAAACTTGACATGGCTAACAGCTATCTCGACAGCGTAGCAAACCGTTAAAGCCTCATTTTTTTCCTTCTTTTTTAGGTCAATATTTGTAATGGAGAAAGTTAATTGGCTACTTACAGAGAGAGTGACCATCTGCTTTCGTCTTCGTCAGCTAACGTGACCATTAGTTGGTTAGCGTCACCCTACCAGCTTGAATAGAGCTACTTACTCAACTTTCTTCAATTACCATAAAGGGGAATGCATCAATTCTATGATGACATCCCCTAAGTTACTTGGTTCTCCAATAGTGCCCGCAAGATACACATTTGAACTTTTTTTGCCCATATTTCTGGATGTGGGTACCTGAGCAATACGGACATTTTTCCCCTGTTTGTTTGAGTTGTTCGGCTAATAATTTAGATTCACGGTTATCCAGATAATCAACAAAACCATCCTCTTTCGGAAATTCTGGGATTAAAGCACATAGCGAAATTTTTAGCTCAAGATAGATTTTATGTAGAGCTTCAGCTTTAGGGTCGTTTTCTTGTTCGTTATCGATGTACATGCGAAGAGCCGAAATTACGATAAGCATTAAGGTTTTTGAGTCGAAAAGGGTAGGGTCTAACGCCTCGATTTCTTCTAAGGTTGCTTCTTGGAAAAATGCGAATGGAAACTCGCTTTGAATAATTGAATCCTCTATTTCCCCACATTTTGCAAGGTATTGCTTCAAGTTTATACGCTCTTTTCCCTTTGCGGAAAGTTCCCCGTTTACCGCTTGAAGCAAACGGTTTTGAAGTCGGAAAGCCAAATTCGTTTCGCCGAGCAAACAGCTAATTTCATTTTGAACGCCTTCCCGTGACAGTTTGCCCGCTATATAACGCTCGTTAAGCTCTCGTAGTTTAGCTTCGTGGGTTTCTGTGTCAAACATTACCTATTGCGTCTCCATGTATCTTCAAATTCTCCTGTATCGCCTAACTCATATTCCTCAACTTTAGGGATATACCCATGAATAGGTGGACTATTCAACCACGCTGATAATTTGCCGCATTCAAGAGTTGAACAAATCTTGTCGTTATCTGGGCATAAAAAGCAAGGTATTTCTATACAATTATCAATTGCCAAATGTGACATGTGAATTATTCTGTTACTCATCATTTTTTGTTGATTAGATTTAAAGCCGAAAACAAATTTTATTCGGCAAGTTTTACAAAAGTACCTTTGCTTTCCATTAGGGGATTTACCATGCCTTTGAAGGCTTACACCATTACATCTTGGGCATTTAACGTCATCGGGAATAGGTATTAGCATTTTAAATCTTGCCGATTGCCCTGTTGGTTTTCTTGTCAGGTGCCTATTTGGTTGCTTAATAGGCTGGATAATTTGTGAAGTTGTTAAGGAAACAAAAAAGTTCTTTCCGCATGAACGACAGATAAATCGCTGTTTGCTTCCATCGTTGGATAAGCCATGCCGAACAACTGTACTATCATTACAAAAAGGGCATAGTATTTCTAAAGTTTGGAGTTGTTGCATTTACTTTTCTAAGTCCTTTTCCAACTTTTTCCGTTTAAGTTCCATTATTTGGCTAAGTTGACTTTCCAATGCTTTGTCGCGGACTTCACTATCATCTAAGAATTTGTTAAATCGTGCATACGACTTAGCGTTTAGGTTTGTGGCTTGTTCAACTAACTTCTGGGTTCTCTCAAAAAGCGCATCGTTTTGGTCTCTGATTACTTGTAGCCTTTCCTGTGCATCTTCATGAGCCTGTTTAGAATAAGCCATATAATCAAGTTCATTAGCGATTTGCTTGTCCAAAAGGATTTTCTTACGCATCTCATTAGCGAAGGGTACGCCGTGCAGTTTCTCAAGTTCCGCGAACCACTTCTCAAGCTCTATTTGATATTGCTCTTCCTCACTTGTCTCTTCGGAATTGTCTATGTCAACATCTGAGTTTTCCTCATTCTCTACGTTTTCCTCTGGGGATTCCTCTTCAGGTTCTTGAGTGTGGATAGATTGATTTTCTTCATTATTTTCTTGTTCTTTATCATTTTCTTCTGTCATTTTTAATCATCCTCTTTAGGCTTGACGCTCATCCACCTAAGAATGCACAATTCTTCGGTTTCAATTTCCTTGCCCTTGAATTCTTTTACGATTTTCTTTTTATTCATATTTTTCACCTTAGTTAATTAATTTAAGGACGGGGGGGAAAGGTAACCCCCCATCCCCGAATGGTTGTAGAGACGCTATGTTTTTTGTAAGTTTAAGGCACAGGGGAATAGTGACTTTCCCCCGTACCGATGTGATAGAGACACCGCACAGAATTGTGGATGTTATGGCAAAACACCGCACGATGTCCCTAATCACTTGAATTAGTCATCTTCTGAGGGTATTTCGTCCTCATTTTCTATTACGGGAGTCGGACTTGGTTTGCCGATTTTTTGCGGTTCCTTTATTGCATTCATTTCTTCAACTGGATATTCTTCGCTTAGGTCTTGCTCGGATTTGTCGCCATTGACAGTTGATTTATCGGCACCTAAAGGTACCATATCGTTTCTGCTTGGAGTATAAGCATCTGCCTTTACTTCAACCGTTGAGTCTTTGCGCTTCTGTCTCTGGGTTTCTAAGTCGCGTTCATGGACAAGTGCATCGAGAGTGCTCATTGTCGGATTAGCCTTTACTTGTGAAACTTTACTTTGATTTTCTGTTTGTGCATCACTCATGTTGTTTTTTCATCTCCTTTTTACGTGATTTATTTTGATTAGTTCGAATTTGTTGGACGATTTCTTTTTCAAAGTCTTCGTCTCTGAGTCCATCGGGCATTTTCTCCTACCTATTTAACGTACATTTTGAGAGCGACTAAATAACCGCCGTCTTCTTGGAGAACTTTATACTTGTGAGTTTTAAGTTTCGTTTCAAACTCTTCTTTAGTGATTTCTTTATCGCTTGTACGCTTAACCGTCAATCCATCTGAATTTCGGTTATCAGCTTCAAATTGGGCAAACCCCCGTGATTTCTCATCGTGAAAGTGGACTCTGTAAACTATCGTTGTCCAAATGCCAATTGCCTCATCATTTTCCTGAAGTTTAGGTTTTGATAGAAAAGTTGTCAAGTAGTCGTCTTCAAACGGC
>Ga0116128_1000928_pt1 | contig 13643 bp, 9 predicted proteins | sample June2015DPH_16_1_3_FD_88974 | JGI IMG/M metagenome (GOLD analysis project Ga0116128, IMG submission 88974) | Peatland microbial communities from SPRUCE experiment site at the Marcell Experimental Forest, Minnesota, USA - June2015DPH_16_150 | ecosystem: Environmental > Terrestrial > Soil >... | reverse complement strand
TTTCGTCGCCTTGCCCTCAATACGGTCCATCAGCAGTGTGGCCCCACGCGCGCCAATTTCATAGCCTGGTTGGGACACCACCGTGAGTTGCGGGTGAAATGAACGATCTCCGGCAATGTCGTCAAAATTAGCAATCGCTACGTCTTCGGGGCAACGCACTCCAAGCTCTTCAAAGGCTTGCAGTACTCCCAACGCCATGACGCCGTTGGAAACCAATATTGCGGATGGTCTGGCGAGCCGCAACAGAAGTTCTTTGGCTAGCCGATATCCGGAATTCTCCCGAAAGTCACCCTCTAGAATCAATTCTTTCGAGACCTCAATCCCTGCCTCCCGTAGTCCCGCTTCGTAACCTCGAAGACGCTCGCGTGCTACTCCCAATTCGAGCGGCCCGGTAATGATCGCGATACTGCGATAGCCAGTCCTTATGAGGTGACGCACGCACTCTTGCGCCCCGCGAACATTGTCCAACATGACGGCGTCAATTTTCATACCGGCAGGGACTCTGTCCAGGCATACGATGGGAATCCCCGATTCTCTTGCTCTCCGAATATGGTCGACGTCCTTTCCGCGGGTGGGCACGAGCAGAATTCCGTCCACCCTGCGCGAGCGGAGAGCAGACACGATCCGGCGCTCCCGTTCCATTTGTTCGTCGGTATTCGCTGCCACCAGAAGGAAGCCGCGTTCCAGAGCTTTGTCCTCCGCGCCACGTAGGACTTGCGGGAAGAAAGGATTGGTGATGTCGGGGAGCACCATGCCCAACATATACGTCTGGTTCACCTTCAGGCTGCGAGCAATCTCATTGGGATGAAAATCAAGATCGCGAATCGCGGCCTCGACCCGCGCTCGCAAACCAGGGCTCACGCGCACTGCTCCCCGGATGACATTGGAGACTGTTCCCGTCGATGCTCGAGCGCGTTTTGCCACTTCTACAATCGTTGCCATAGGATCTATAAAGAGCTCAAAACCGTGCTGTTAGATTTTACAGAATCAACAATACTATTCGTGTTTGCCACATGCTGAGAGGATTCATACCTTGCCGCTTTCTTCGACTCCACCTCAATACTATGAGCACTCGCTCTTACATAAGACTTAGCTCCACCTTTGTGACGGGAGCGGGGTGGAATGTGGATAGTGAGCACTCTTCCCGTCGATTGCAAGTCTTTGACCTGCGGAGTCACTTCATTTCGCTGATCGAAGCTGTTGTGGGCGTGAAGATCGGAATTGGTAAGCACGGTTGTCGTCCCCGATTTTATGGAGGCGCCTCGAACTGTGATTTCCGTCTCGCGGATTTCGCTCACGCCCGGGTTCACCACGGTGAGCATTAAAGCCTTGCCGTGCACAGATGCGGAACCCTTCAATCCCCAAAACGACGCCGGCTTGCCGTCGCGCGCTCGGCATGAGCAATGCCTGACCGGAGAAGTGACCCTGAAACCATACTCAAGGCGGCAGCAATGCCACGCCACAATGAGCGAGATTTTCACCAACCGCCTCAAATCCATAGCCGGCTTTGCTCAGAAAATGAACTTCAAGCCGAATTCTCCGATCCGTCCGTTATGAACTCCACTGGGGTGCAAGAAATTGCTGGGGACCTCTCCATTGTCGCTATTTCCATTCACGCAATCGTTGGAGCCGGAGTTCGTCGACCCGGTGTCCGTCACATAGCCACAACTGGTGTTGTTTATGCCAGTCCATTGCGGATGGTTGAAAACGTTGAAACCCTCGGCGCGGAACTCGAGTGCTTTCGATTCCCCTACTTTGAAGCGCTTGAACAATCCCATATCAAAATTGAGCCGGCCCGGTCCCATCAGAGAATTACGGCCCGAGTCGCCAAACGTGAGACCTGTGGGTTGCACGTAAGCTCCGGGATTGTAAAGCAGCGGACCATACACAACGCCAGGCACCGGGGTGAAGTGCGGCTTGGGGCCGTGCGGGTTTCCGACAATATCGGCAAAGGAGCCCGAACCAGCGTCATTTGAGACCCCAGCGTTGTCGTAATCACCGCCATTAAGAATGCTGACCGGTTCGCCAGTCTGCGCGGTCGTTATGCCCGATAGCTGCCAACCTCCGAGCAGCGATCCCTTTAAGCCCTTTGAATGCTGGAAAATCGGCAGATTGTAGATGTAGCTGACGGTAAAAATATGACGCTGATCGTAGGTGGAGCTGGCGTAATAGGAATTCAGCTTGTAGGAATCGACAAACGAGCTGTCATACCGGTCGGAAGAATTGTCAATCGAGTGGCTATAGGTGTATGCGAGCGTGAGCTGAAGCCCACCTGCATTCCTCCTGCCGGAAACTTGCAGCGCGTTATAGTTGGAGACCCCTCCGCCGATAATGCCATAGATCGCGTCGTAACCCGCATAGGGGCGGTAATAATCTGAATCTGCGCCGCATGCGATGTTGAGATTGATCAGAGCCTGACCGGTGACTGGAGTTCCATTGTCGAGGACATTGTCGCCGCTCTCTACATTGTTACAGTCGTTGCCGGAGATGATTTGCCCCGGCAAAAATGGATTTTGACTGGCGGGAGTGGAATGAACCTGATTGCCATCCAGCTGCCGCGAGAGATGGGTTCCCTTGCTGCCAACGTAAGCCACAGTCAACAGCGTATTACGAGCCAACTCGCGCTGAATATCGAGATGGTATTGCTGGACATAAGGCCATTGCGTCTGGGTTGTAATGGAGGTGATCGTCAGTGGGAAAATCTGCGGTCCGCCGCCTTGCGCCGCGCCGCCAATGTTGGAATAGCCCGATATATAGTCTTGCACCGGCGCAAGGAGGAGAGGAGGATTCCCTTCGAGCGACTCGGTATTGGCGTCGTTCCCATTCGCATGTTCGAAGAAGATGCCGTAGCCTCCGCGAATCGCCGTTTTTCCGTCTCCTTTCGGATCAAAAGCGAAACCGATGCGCGGCGCCGGATTGAATAGGTGATCGGACATGCAACTTCGGTGCACTCCGTTATAACCGCAGTGCACCATTCCGGTCATGTTGCTGGCGCTTTGTCCGGGAAGGAAATCCAGCGCCCCAGTATTCGGATCGACAATGGGAGCGTTGGCTGCGACGTAGGCACTGGGTTCGAAGTTATAAGCCCGTCCATACCGTTCGTAATAGCTGCCATACAGGCTCACTCTCACGCCCAGGTTCAGCGTCAGCCGCGGGGTCGCGCGCCAGTCGTCCTGTACAAATGGTTCTAAGACTTTGTAGCGGTTGTAATACTTGAGGTTTTGGTTCGGTTGATAGAAAGAACTAATAGCCCCCACCAGCATATCCGCGAAACCATTGCCCGTGCTCCAAGTCGATCCTCCCAAAGGGTTCTGCTGATTGTAGGCAACATCCGGATTTCCGTTAAAACCGAGCTGTCCGTTAGGTTCCTCTTGCGCCGGCTCATTCTTTTGTATGGCCGCGAAGTAGGCCCCAAATTGTATGTTGTGCTTACCCTTGATCCAGGTCAAATTGTCATGGTAGCTATAGGTAGGGTTCGAGTTAGTCCAGGGCAAGTAACCTGGATCGATGCTGATCTGGAAGTTCCCATTGCCGCCAATACCAATCGATGGAATCGTTCCGTTAAAGCCATTTTCGAAAATCCCCGGCATGGTCATGCTCGCTGGACGCTTCCAGGCGCTTCCCGTATTGAAAAGGATTAAGTGATTGGCCCCATAGCTGAAGACAAACTCATTCAGCAGCGTAGGAGACATCGTAGCGGTCAAAGTCGTCACCACACTGATTCCAGGGCCCTTCAGCGTTCCGCCGATCGCCGGCACATTCGTAGTGTTATCAGTCCAGGGCGAAATGGGGAAATCCTGCTGCCAGGAATCGTGAATGAAGCGGAAATTTGCACGCAATTTAGAAGTGACGTTGTCGTCGACCTTAATCAGTTCCTCATGCCAATTGGCGGGCGAAGAAAACGTACCGAAAAAATTGTGCCCGTGGTTCGGCAGCGGAATATTTGCGACCAGCGGGTTAGTGTTGGCTGGATCCAGCAGACTGGACGGCAGGGTGTTATTGGGAAAACCGAGATAATAATTATCGTTATTGGAATCCGTACCCGCCAGGGTGAGTGCGGGACAATTCGGGGACACCACCTCCATACCGTAGGGAGTGAGAACGGTCCCCGTGGCGTTCGATCGCACGAATGGCACGCCAACAGCCGGGCAGTCCTCGTTGAAGTTTCCCGCCCGTTCCTGTGCGTCAGGGAGGAATTGGCCCGGGTTGTTGTAAACGTACGGGTAATTTTGCCGGCGAAATTCCTGCGACCAAAAGAAAAACAGTTTGTCCTTCTTGATGGGTCCGCCCAGGACGTATCCAAAATCATTCTTGTTGTAGTAGGTTTTCGTCGATCCGGGCAAGTCGAAATAGTTATGGGCGTTGAAGGCGGCATTGCGGATGAATTCGAACGCCTCGCCGCGGAATTTATTGGTGCCTGACTTAGTCACCGCTTCAATGGTCCCGGAACCGTTACGCCCGTATTGCGCGCCGTAGGTTGAAGTGAGGACTCGAACTTCAGCAAGCGCGTCGATGTTGGGATAGATGTTAAGATTGGCGTTGCTGCCGCTATCGAGGACCTCGCCACCGTCGATTTCCCAATTGTTAAACTCAGTGCGGCCGCCATTGACGGCATAGGACACACTGCCCTGCGGTCCAACGGTTCCTTCGTCCTGACCGGTCTGATCGCTGACCCCCGGGATGAGTTTGATGAGCGTGGCGAAATCACGGCCGTTCAACTCCAGTTGGCTAATCTGTTCTCCGGTAATCGTACCGGCCATTTCAGAGGACTGGGTCTCAACCTTGCCGGCCGCGTTGCCTTCCACGACAATCTCGCTCGTCACTTTACCAATAACAAGCTTCGTGTCCACTCTAAGTTTTTCTCCTACTCGGAGAATCACTTTCTTGGCCTCATATTTCTGAAAGCCAGGCGCTGTGATGGTGACGTCGTAAGTCCCGGCACCGAGACCGCCGACGAAATAGATGCCGTCCCCATTGGTAACAGTGTTCCGGCGAAAGCCCGTGGACGGATCGCTGACCGAAACCGCTGCCCCGGCGACCACTGCGCCGGTATCGTCGAGGACAGTGCCGGTAAAAGACCCCGAAGACTGCGCGAAGAGAGGTGCACAAACGAACAAAACGCACAGCAAACCCCACAATGGCCAGGACTTTAAATGCATGAACTCACCTCTTCTGATGGACCCGCACTTCTTCTCGCCAACGAGGACATTCACTAACCACCTACGAAGTCTTGCATTCGCGATTCCAGGGTCGCGGGCAAATCGCGGGGAGCGCTTTACACGAAAACACTCCGCGAAACTGAAACACTATTGAATCGCTTCAAAGTCATCGTGCTGCAAATAGGCTGCCAGTGTCAAGCTCAAAAACGCCCGAAATATTGTTCCCGCTCAGTGTGGCCATTTCCTGCAATCTCATGGCTCTCAGTCAACCTCAAATGGCTGAACCACTCAGGAAGACTGCCTCTGCCATCCTTCGGGTTGCCCCGCTGTTCGACGATTACTACCTCGAACGCGGCTGTCAATTGAAAGCTTCCAAAACGGTTGCTGATCGGGCTGTACTCGATTGGCAACACGAGCTCTCGTCGAATTATGAATACTTTACCGGCTCGGCAACTCCCGCCGAACCCATCCGTTACTCCTATGGATATTCGTTGCCCCATCGTGGTTTTACGCGAAACGATGGTACGCCCAACGCTGGTTTTTCTCGCATCACGGATGGCGATGACAACAGTTATTGGAAGAGTAATCCCCATCTTACTCAACGTTTCACGGGAGAAAGCGACTCTTTGCATCCGCAATGGGTCGCGCCGGGCGAGAAACAGCACGATGTATTTCCCGCCAGGAGTGACACCGACGATGGCGCGAGACACGCGCTGGTAACGGCGTACGCTGTGAAACGTCCCGATGGGCAGTGGTCTCTGCTGGTGGTGAATCGCGATCAACAGAATGCACACCGCGCGCGGATCGAGTTTCAAAACCAGAGCAGCCGGCAGAGCGCTTCCTTTTTCGGACCGGTTGAGATCTCCACGTTCGGAAAAGGTCAGTATCAGTGGCATCCGGGGCACACCCGTTACGTGGGACATGCCGAATACCCGGCTGAACCTTCGGTCGCGGCGAGAGCAACCCCTCCTCACGTACTCTTGCTCGGCTTCGGCAGACAAAAGGCACCCCGAGGGGATAGATGTCGTGGGCATTACCCAGAGGCAGGTGGAGTAAGCCATACGGCAGTACACCAGCAACCCCAGTGGCCCGTAGTTCCCGCACATTGAAGCTTCGACGCGGGGAAGCGCATACTTTTAGTATCAGCTGTTAAATGATTTCCGCATCGGACTGCAGGATGAATCACTGGCTGTCTCAGCCGGAAGAGGTCCCCATGCCTTTTACCAACTTCTTTGGATACTGTGCCAGTATCGTATTCCTCCTTGTTGCTTCCTTGAGTTTGGCCGCCACCACCCCGCTGGCACTTACCAACTTGCGTTGCGAGTATAAATCCAACCCCGTCGGGATTGACATTCCACAGCCTCGCCTGAGCTGGGAACTCGTGTCCACGGAACGAGGAACGGCGCAGACCGCGTACCAAATCCGCGTTGCGGTTTCTGCAGCGAATTTCGCGAAGCATAAACTGCTCTGGGACTCGGGCAAGCAAGCCTCGGATGCTTCCATTCAAGTTGTCTATCAGGGACCGGTTTTGCAGACCGGCCAGCGTTATTACTGGGAGGTACAGGTCTCGGACAATCGAGGTCGCACCTCGGCGTGGAGCGAACCGGCTTACTGGGAAATGGGACTACTCCAGTCTTCCGACTGGAAGGCCCGTTGGATCACTCCCAATATGCAGGAGGACTCGGCGCAGTCCAACCCCGCCCCGATGCTGCGCCGCGTGTTTGCGGGGAAGACCAATATCGCTAGCGCCCGTCTCTATGTCTCGGCGATGGGGTTATACCAGTTGGAACTGAACGGCAAGCGGGTCGGTGACCAATATTTCACGCCGGGATGGACTGCTTATGATTTTCGTTACCAATACCAGACCTACGACGTTACTGCGCAGTTGAACCCGGGAAAGAACTGCCTCGGAGCTCTGCTGGGTGACGGCTGGTTCCGGGGATTCATGGCGTCGGGGCACAACCGCAATTCCTACGGAACGAAGTTGGCGTTGTTGGCGCAGTTGGTCATTACATATAAGGATGGCCAGCAGCAAGTCATTGGCACTGACGAGAACTGGAAGGCGACGACCGGCCCCATTCTGATGTCAGATATCTACAACGGCGAGACCTACGATGCCCGCCTGGAGCGCACCGGATGGAGCGACGCTGCTTACGATGACAAGGATTGGAAGGGCGTAACTTTGCTTGACTCGCCCAAGGTAAAGTTGGTAGCCCCTGAAGGGCCGCCGGTGCGAGCGATCGAAGAAATCAAGCCGGTCAAGGTGATCAAAACACCGGGCGGCGACACCGTGCTCGATATGGGTCAGAACATGGTGGGTTGGGTGCGATTTCACCTGACGGCGCCAGCCGGCACCACCGTCACATTACGACATGCAGAGGTTCTCGGCAAGAACGGTAATCTCTACACCGAGAATCTGGGTATGGCAAAACAGACCATTCGCTATACCACAAAAGGCCAAGGCGTCGAGACATTCGAACCGCACTTCACGTTTCAAGGCTTCCGCTATGTAGCTGTCGATGGATGGCCCGGAGAACCGCCCCTCGATGCGTTCACCGGGGTTGTGGTTCATTCGGCGATTGAGCCTGCCGGCACTTTCGAAACCTCAAATGCCATGCTTAACAAGCTGCAGCACAACATCGTCTGGGGACAGAAAGGAAACTTCCTCGACGTTCCCACCGATAGCCCCCAGCGCGATGAGCGGCTGGGCTGGACTGGAGATGCTGAAGTGTTTGCCCGGACCGCATGTTTCAATCACGACTCCGCTGCCTTCTATACCAAGTGGCTGAACGACGTTGCCCTGGATCAGCAAGACGATGGCGCTGTGCCGGACGTGATTCCCAATGTCCTTTCGCATCGTACGCGCAAGGGTGACTCTGCCTCGGTCGGCTGAGCCGATGTCGCGACAGTGCTGCCGTGGACGGTTTATCTTTCCTATGGCGACCGCCGTATTCTGGAGGAACAGTATCCCAGCATGAAAGCCTGGGTGGAATACGTGCGGCGCGCAGCCGGCGACCGATTCATCTGGAACAGTGGGGATAGTTACGGGGACTGGCTCACCTTCGCTACCACTGTACCGGATTACCCCGGGGCCACCACTGACAAGGATTTAATTCAGACGGCGTATTTTGCCAGGTCCACGGACTTACTGCGAGCGACAGGCGAAGTGCTGGAGAAAAAGGAAGACGCAGACTTCTTCGCCGGGCTGCTCGCTCACATCCGGGATGCCTTCCAGAAGGAGTTCGTCACTCCAAATGGACGGCTTTCCTCCAACACCCAGACTGCATATTCGCTTGCTTTGGCTTTCGATCTCTTGCCGGAATCGCAGCGTAAGGAGGCGGCGGAAAGGCTAGCCGCCGACGTCCGCGCGTTCCACCACATCACCACGGGTTTTCTTGGTACACCCCTGATCTGCCAGGTACTGAGCAACTACGGATATTTCGACGAAGCCTATATGCTGCTGAACCGCACGGAATACCCTTCATGGCTCTACCCAATCACGAAGGCCGCCACTACCATCTGGGAGCGATGGGATGGTATTAAGCCGGACGGATCTTTCCAGGACAAGTCGATGAACTCGTTCAATCACTACGCCTACGGGGCAATCGGCGAGTGGATATATCGCGTGATCGCGGGGATTGAGATCGACCCCAAGCAACCGGGCTACAAGAACATCCTGATTCAGCCGCACATAGGAGGGGGATTGAGCTTCGCGAAAGGTTCGGTGCACAGCATGTACGGCAATGTGGCTTCGGCATGGGAACTGAAAGACGGGAAGATGACGCTGCGCGTCGAGATTCCCGCCAACACGACTGCCACCGTACGCCTGCCCAAAGCGAAGCTGGAACAGATGACCGAGAGCGGGAAGCCTTTGCAATCGAGTCCGGGTATTTCTGGGTCGCGACAGAGTGATGATGCCGTCTTCGCGGAACTTGGTTCGGGGAACTACGTTTTCAGCTACGAGAGCTCCGCTCAGTAAATCGGCCACTCGCGCTTGGGCGCGAGGTCAATCTCACCAGGAGAGTCTAAACAGCGCGTGCACGGTGTCTGCCGTTTCATCGCGTCACCACCAGCACGTAATCGTCGCTGGTCTTTTTGGACAGCTTGAGTGTGTCTCTCGTTCTCAGGCAGCGGCACTCCTCACGATTCGCGGTCAGGTTGATGATCCGGACGCGGTAGTGGTCCTTCGGCAAGTCGAACCTTAGTTCGAGCGGCGCTTCATCGGGCACACCGACGTGATGCTCGCCGAATGTCTGCATCTTCCATTTGCGCAAATAAGAGATCCACAGCGGGTTATTGGCGTCCTTCAGGTAAGTCAGTTGGTAACCTCCAACAGCCTGAATCGGGTGCTCAAGCTTGGCGAGGTCGAGGGCACCCTCGACCGCTTCTCTACCAACGAGTAAGTGGAGTTTGTACCAGACGGGCCCTTGGGGGGCGGTTCTTACGTCCTCCAGTTTGTGCCCCGAAATAGTAGATAGGATATAAGCCGTGCCAGCCAGACCGGCGGCGCGTGCGGCGGCAACTTCGCCGCCGGGATGCATCACCCGAGTGTATAGATACTCCCGCAATATTGCTGAAATCGTTCGGCGTGCTGGTCCCACTTGTCGGTCTCAAGCGGTTCGAACACTTCCGCGGGGAACGATCGATCCACAATGGCGCGGACTTCCTGGAGGGAGGATGCGTCTTTTGTCGCAAGGATTTGTACCGCTATGTTCCCGAGCGCTGCCGCCTCGGCCGGACCGGCTAGAACTCTTCTTCCAGTGGCGTCCGCAGTCAACTGGTTCAGCAGCCGGCTTTTCGACCCTCCGCCTATAATGCGTATCTGCTCAATACGTTTCCCACTCACCTGCTCCAGATTGCGAAGAACCATGCGGTACTTGAACGCCAGACTCTCAAGGATGGCCCGCACGTAGGCGCCGGGCTCTTGCGGGATCGGTTGGTGAGTCCGGCTGCAGAATCCGCCGATGGCGGCGGGCATGTCTGGCGGACGCAAGAAGGACTCGTCATCGGGATCGACGAGGTGACGAAACGATGTTTCCCGCGATGCGAGTTCCGTCAGTTCACGGTAGTCGTAACTTTGTCCATCCGCCGTCCAGGATTGCCGGCAGCGCTGCAGCATCCAGAGCCCCATTACGTTCTTCAGCAGTCTGGTAGTTCCGTTAACACCACCTTCGTTGGTGAAGTTCAGCCGCAATGCATCGGGTGTGATAACAGGGGAGTCCAGTTCGGTGCCCACCAATGACCACGTTCCAGAACTGAGAAATGCCGTGCCATCGCGAGCCGATATTGCAGCAACCGCCGAACCCGTGTCGTGACATGCTGGAGCGATGATTGTGGTGCCAGCGAGAGAAGAATGTCCTGCGATGCCTGGCAGGAGTGTCCCAATGATCGAGCCTGGCTCCACAATGGATGCTGGCAAACGAACCGGTAGCTCCAATCTCTGCATCAAGTCGGTGGCCCATGTGCGCTTCACCGGGTCAACCATCTGGGTTGTGGTTGCGTTGGTAAACTCGCAGACTGCCTTGCCGGTCAGCCAGTAGTTAAATAGATCCGGGATCGTGATCAGCTGTTTCGCTGCCTCAAAAAGCTTGGGGCTTCCGCGTCGTGCGGCGAACAACTGATACAGGGTGTTGATCGGCATGAACTGAATGCCAGTAGCCTGATAGATCTCTTCCTTGGCGACCTTCCTGAGGACTTCCTCCATGACACCTTCGGTCCGCCGATCGCGGTAGTGGTAGGGATTTTCGAGCAACTCGCCGCGTTCTCCCAACAGGGCGTAGTCCACACCCCAGGCGTCAACGCCGATACCTGCCAGGTCCACCTCTTCCAGCCGTGCAAGAGCCTTTCGTACTTCGAACCAGAGCCTAGCCACGTCCCAATGCAGAGATCCGAGGTATTCGACCGGTTCATTGGCGAAACGATGTACCTCCTTCGTCGTGAGAACTCCTGATTGAAGATGCGCTAAAACCGCCCGTCCACTCTCGGCGCCAAAATCGAAAGCCAGATAGGGTTTCGCATGAATGCGCTTAGGCATAGGAGGAGATGTTCGATGAATTTCGGGCTGCACGTTCTTTGGTGATGCGTTCGAGGTAGCCGCTCTGGCGGAACGCCTCCATAGGGTTCTTCGGCAGTCCCTTGGACTCGCGCCATTCCTGGATCACCGGTCTGACGTCGGTCGCGAACGCATCCTGCAACAAGGACTCGGCGCGCACGAGGTCACAATTCTTCTGCGCCGCGGCAAGTTCTCGCGCATCGACCAGAGCTGCCTTGGAAAACAGTTCCTGCGCGACGGTTACCGTCTGGATCATAGCCTCGATTTTTCCCTTAAGGTTGTGACTCTGGTCGATCATGTACGCAATGTCGGCCCGTTTGCCGGTTTCCCACTCGAAGTAGCGGATCTCGTGGAAGATGCGAAAAACCTGATACGGATCGATAGAACCCATGGTCAGGTCGTCATCGGCGTAGCGGCGATCATTAAAGTGAAAGCCTCCTAGCATCTCCTCCGACAGGAGCCAGGCGACGATCTGCTCAATGTTCTGCGCCGCATAGTGATGTCCCGTATCGACCAAGACTCGGGCTTGAGGGCCGGCGGCGCGCGCAAGGAGCAGAGCCATACCCCAATCGGCAATATCGGTATGGTAGAAAGCGGGCTCAAACGGCTTGTACTCAATCAGAAGTCGCTGCCCGGGAGACAACTCACCATGCGATTCCTTCAGCACCTCCTTAAACCATTGCTTGCGCTGCCGAATATTCGCTGTCCCCGGGTAGTTTGAGCCGTCCGCAAACCACATCGAGACGTCTCTACTGTGCAGGCGCCGCGCTATCTCAATGCTGTCCTTGGTGTGCTGCAGCGCACGCTGGCGAACCGCTGGGTCAGGATTGCCGAATGAACCGTATTTGTATTCCTGGTCCTGGAAAAGATTGGGATTGATCGAACCCGGCAGAACACCGTGACGGCCAGCAAACTTCTTGATGTCGTCTGTGCTGTGCACACCGTCGGGACAATCCCATAGGACGTGCAGAGCTACCGTCGGGCAGACGCCCGTCAGCAAGTGTACCTGGCCGGCATCGCTGAACTTCTCCTCGGTTGTGGTGGCCGCTGCTGGCTGAATAAATTTCCCGAACCGTGTGCCGGTGTTGGCGAAGCCCCAGGACGGTAGCTCAATGCGGAAGGTCCCGAGCGCATCAAATATTTGTTCACTCTTGCGTACGTCCATAAGAAGCCTCTCTGTCAGCGTACAATCCTTCCCTCACGAGGTCACAAATTCCTTTCAGAGAAGTTTGTTGTTTCCCATTGTAGAACGAGGGGAACAGCACCGTGAGGGGCGAGGCGAGACAGGGAGCGAGACATTGGAGTGGATCGACTGTCCGGAATTTCCAAGAGCCAGGGGGGTGGGATTATGGCATCAATGCTGCGCTGCGAAACCTCTCCCGAGTCCGGGGTGCGAATCTGCCTTGCGTCCGTTAACTCTTCCGTGAGCATTCTCGCCGCGGTGTCCTGCCGAAACTTCGCAAAGCGGATTCCCGTATCGGCAACGCCCCAAGACGGAGGTTCAATCTGGAATGCATCCAGGGTTTGGTCAACCAATTCGGCGGAGCGAGTTATCGGCGTCCTCCTCGAGCGCGCCGCCTATACTCTTAACAGAAACAATTTCAAATGGCAAATTATTGCCCAAGGCAGGCATGGTTCCTTTTTCCCTCGCTCCAGATCGGAGATAAACACCCTCCCGAGGCCGGGTGTACGGATATACACCAGATTAAGATTGCCTTTCCGTTGCGCCTCCGCTGGCTTCAGCTTGCTTTCCGGAATCGGAATCTTCCGAGACCACTTCCAACCTCCATCGGCGGTCTTGATTCGTTCCCTGATGCTGACCTTGGTGTTCGCCATACCCCCTAATCCTCGCTTTCTTGGGGCACAGCCTTCGATCCTTGGGACAAATTTGGGACAAGCGTTTTGACAGGCTTGAAACCTTGCTGAATTCAACAACTTAAGAAAGGTTGGTAGCGCTACCGGGAATCCTTTTGATGCTTGTGACTTCTTCCATCAATACTGGCAAAACGCACGCCTGTCAAGGGGTTTGGCGGAATTGCTGAAAAACAAAATCTCAGTAAAAATGGCAAATTTCAACCCACTCCACACCCGAATTGTAGGCACAAATAGGCACACAGAAGATCGGGCACACCTGAGTCCCGCTTTCGAGTTCTGAACATCGATAGAGCTAGCGTGTTATCGTTTGCCAGCATTGGGCTCACCCGTTCACGACCGCACGTCCCCGCTCGAAACCCGTATCGATCTTCTGCTGCCCAGCCTGAATTGCTGCCTCAATCGCGGACTCCTGAGTGGGAAATGTGTCAGGCAGATAGAATTCAGTTTCCATGACCCCATCCGCATCATGTTCCTCGACGGAGAACTCCGCTGCGAATCCCCCATCCTGTAGTTCGCAAGATCGTGCCACGATAACGTAGCCCTTGTACCCCTGCCTG
>Ga0116128_1000907_pt1 | contig 13829 bp, 8 predicted proteins | sample June2015DPH_16_1_3_FD_88974 | JGI IMG/M metagenome (GOLD analysis project Ga0116128, IMG submission 88974) | Peatland microbial communities from SPRUCE experiment site at the Marcell Experimental Forest, Minnesota, USA - June2015DPH_16_150 | ecosystem: Environmental > Terrestrial > Soil >... | reverse complement strand
CTTCCCCGGCCTGTGCGCGCGCTGGACCGCCGTGCGCCTGTCCGCCGACGCTCCGGCCCAGCCGATAACCACCGTCTGCTGCTGCGCCGTGTTGCCTTCGCGCCAGGCCTTCACCCTTCGCATGGAAACCCCCGGCGTGATGGACAAATCCGACTGGAAGCTGATCCGCCAGGTGCTGCAGCACGTCACCCTCGCGAACTTGCAGCCCACCTCGGCGACGACCGTGGATTTCTCCGAAGGCATTCGCATTGCCGTGCCGGATGATTTCGTTCTGTTTCCCGAGCCCGACCCGCTGCGCCATCAGGGCACGATGGTGCATCAGACCTCGCGTGGCGGCTGGCTGTTGGCGCAATTCGTGCCCGTGGTGTTCAATTCCGACTTGCCATCGGGCTGGCTCCTGTCCGCCCTGGCCGCACGCGAACAGCTCGACTGGCGCGACCCCGCGCAGACGGAAAAATGGCTGAATGCCGACTTGATCCGCGAACGGGACGACCGCTGGCGCATCGATCCGCGCGATTCGGCCAATCCCGCGATTCTGATTCATCGCCGCGCCTATCTCATCGCCTCCAAGACCAGCCAAGGGTTGCTGATCGTGCTGACGGCGCAGTACCCCAGCGGCGAGACGGACCTCGACCAAGCGTTTGACGCCTTGCACGACAAGATTCAACTGGATGGTTCGGTGGATTTGAAGGCGCTGTTGTCGGCCGGCGCGGCGGGGGCAGAGGCGGCGCCGGTCCAGGAGCCGGGCGAGCAATGGTGGCTCTGGTCGCGCAGCGGCGTCGCCGAAGGCTGGACCCACGCCTACGTCGACCCCTCCGGCCAAACGCCCGTGCGCGACACCCTGCGCCGCGATTGGCAGGGCAACGTCACCCGCGTCTCTCAGCGCTGGGGCCTGGGCGCCGGCCCGGCCAGCTCCTGGGGCCAGACCGCTCGCTACGACTCGCAGACCGAAGAAGAACCCACCTTCGTCGCCGGGACGCGCTTTGCCGATCCGATCACCACCTCGCTGCGTATGCGCAGCGGCCAAGAGTATCCCGCCAGCATGCCCCCAACGCCCGCGTTCGTTTCCAGCGCGCATTTTCCCGGGTTGCTGGCGACGATCCGGCAGTTGCCGACGGCCCTGTGGACCGACCGTTTCCCGGGCAACGAGGCCGAGGCGTTCGCGGCGCCGATCCTGCTGCTGATCCGTCGCGGTCCCGATGCCGGGCCTCTGCGCTGCGTCGAAGTGCAGATCGACGGCACCGGGCAGATCAGCCGCTGGTTTTTCCGCCCCGATGGCGCGCTGGACCACGCCGATTTGCCCGGCCAACTGACCCTGCGGCCCAGCACGGCGGCGGCCATTGAATCCGCGTTGCGGACCGATCCTCGCTTGACGCTCCGCGGCCGCTAGTCCACGATGCCCCAACGAGGACTGCCCGATGAGCCCACGCGCCTTGGTGTTGTCGATTTGCCTGATCCTGGCCGCCGCGCCCGCCGCCGGCGACGCGCCCACCACACGGCCCCCATACCCCACCGACCTCTTGGGCCCCAAATTCTCCAGCAAAGCCTACGGCCTGGAGTTTCGCCCCCCCGCCGATTGCACCGAAATCCACAAGCCCACGCCCGACTCCGTCGTCGAGTTCGTCCGCGACGATTACAACTGGCATCTGAAGGTCTGGCGCCTGCGTCTGGAGCGCTCGCTGCCCCTGACCATCCACGACGATCAATTCGGCCAGAGGCAGGATGGCGTGCTGGAAAACACCGTCGACCGCCTCCAATCCAACCTCAGCGGTGCCAAAATCCTTCGCAACGAGGTGATCACCGTCGGCCGGGCCCGCGTCGGCATGATCGCCGTGCGCTACGACGCCCCCACCCACCAGCGGCGACTGGCCCAGGAGGCCATCGTCGAAGTCCCCGATGCCGATCAGCGCCTCTACTACTTCCTCGAGTTCACCGGCCCCGCCAAGCCCGCCTCCGAACCGGAGGACATTGTCAACCCCGCCGAAAAATTGGCCGGCGACACCTTCGCCCAGGTCGTCGATTCGCTCACGCTGCTGGATCGCACCGACATCGCCAACGATCAGATCCAACGCCTCTACCAGAGCCGCGCCCTGTTCGCCGCCTGGTCCGGCGACCACGCCGAGCCCCTGCGCGCAGCCCTCATCCCCCAGCAATGGCAACGCATCATTCGCGATGGCCAAGACATCGGTTATTCCTGCGCCGTCGAAGACGCCGATGACAAAAACAAGCCGACCGACAACTCGCAGATTCACATCGCCGTGCGCTCGCGCCTGATCGTCTCCCCCACCGCGCACTGGGATACCCTCACCAAGATGGCCTGCTCCCTGGACCGCAAGCACGAGGGGTGGTCCACCGCCGCCAAATGCGCCGGACCCAAGGGCGATCTTCTGGACAGCTTCGAGCAGATGGCCACCAGCGACGAGCAAACCCAGCCCGTGGTCATCCAGCCCCAGATCGGAAGAGAAGGCCACTTGGGCGGCGACAATACCGAGCATGGACTGTCCGGTCAGGGCAATGTCGACATCCGCATCGTCCGCACCCTCGAGGTCAACACCACCCACCGCACCGTCCAACTCAATCCCTTCAAAATCGAGGTCCCCGCGTTCTACATTCCCCAGGCCATCAGTTACCTGCTGCCCAGCCTCTTGCCCCTGGATCACCCCAAAACGTACATGTTCGCCGTCTTCGTTCCCGATACCCAGGGCGCTACCCCCCACGGCACCGGCGGCCAAGTGATGGCCCGCTACGTGGACGTCCTGCCCATTCAGCAGGTCAGCTTCAACGGCCAAACGTTCCAGGCCGTTCAGATCGTCGACAAAATCACCCTCGAAGGCCCGCCCACCCTCTATTACTACACCCCCGATGGCAAACTCATCGGCAGCACCAGCACCTACACGCAGGATGATAAGCCAACCACCCTCATGGTCCTGCCCACCGACGCCGCCACGCTCCAGCGCCTATGGAAAAATCCCGATTTGAGCCTGCCATAGATTAAGCGGCGGTGCGCGACACCGTGGGCTCCCATTCCGACAGGAAATATTTCCGCCATCCAGCCCCCCGCGACCGATAACTTCTATAGACAGCCGCTCATGCTGCGCGCCTTAGGAAGAAACCTCCTGCTGCTGGCGTTGATCCTGGCCGGATCGCTGGTGCTGTACCTCCATCACCGTCGCGCCAGCACTGACTTCCGGATCGAACAGTTGCAGCAAGAGAAGCAACAGCTCGAGCAGATCGTTGGGCGCCTGCAGGCCGAGCGGCGCGTGGCCCGCATCCTGGTGACGGACCAGAAAACCGTCGGGGGCCAGCTCCAGAGCACGCTCCTGTTCGTGGAATATCGCCGCGACGGCTCGGCCCTGCCCCCGCGCCAGTTCACCATCGCCGGCAACGAGGCCCACTTCGACGCGCAGATCATCAAGTTCAAGGACCCGTACGTTCAGGCCGGCGATCCCCTCCGCGGACAGAGCATCATCCTCTTCGTCCGCGTCTACGGCGCCAACCAATCCCCCGCCGAAGGCGCGCTCATCGACACCCCCGGCACCATCCCCGACATCTACCGCGGCGCCGATCCGCAAGTCTCACAGTTCGAGCAGGATTTGTGGAACCGCTTCTGGAAGCTCTACAACGACAAGGACGCCCGCGACGCCATCGGCATCCGCGCCATGCAGGGCGAAGGACTCTACGGCCCCTTCGACCGCGATCACGTCTACACCATCACCGTTCGTCCCGACGGCGCCACCATGAACGTCGATCCCATCGACCCCCTCTACCGCGAAGCGCTGAAGCATGAGAGCGGCATGGCGCCGCGATGACAGCGCAGAAAAAGCCCCGGAACGCGCGTCCGGGGCTTCGTTTTTTCCGTCGCCATCTATCCTACCGCGACAGAAAGTTGATGAAGTTGTCGCGCAGCATGAGGCGCACGTCGCGCTGGATGTCGGCCTCCGTGACCCACCGGCCGGCCCGGAGCAGATCGGCGTATTTGTCGGTCAGGACCTTGGCCAGAATGCGTCGGCTGTGGTCCCACTTGTACACCAGTTGATCCAGCACGCGCGCATCGGAGTGCTGCGGGATGAAGCTGGTGCCCAGCAGTTCCAACCGCATCCGCTCGATCTCCTCGATCAGGCTCGGGTTGTTCAGGAACCACCAGCAGCCGAAGATCATGAGGTTGCCGAATTTTCTGGCCGCGATGCACATCTCGTGTTGGTTTTCGCGGGCCAGCATGGTGACGAAGAACTTGTTGGACGGAAACTGATAACACAGGTTGACGACCGATGCGATGTCCGACTTGCCGACCATGTCGCCGCCGTCGCCCAGAGCGGGGTTCACCCGCTGCTGGGATCCGATCATCATGGCAAACGGCAGCCCGCGTTCGGCGCAGACCGGGAGGATGGCCTCTTCCAGGATGGTCTGTCCGGCACGGGCGACGGCATCCCCGCCGGCTGCCGGGTAACGGAACTCCGGACCCAAGCTGACCGCCAGGTAAATCGCCTTTTGGCGGTCGATCCAATCGCGCAGGAATCGGCGGACCTGCTGGATGGTCGAGGCGGAAATCTCCTCGGTGACGGGATACTTCCATTCGTTCAGTCGTTTGGCCGCCGTCGGCCACGCTCGCAATAGCGGATCGATCCGCAGCACCGGTTGGAAACGCGGATCGCTGCCGACGTTGGGATTGGCCAGCCAGCGCTGACGCTCGTTGTCGTCAAAGACGGGATTGGTCATCGTGATGGACGACACGTTGGCCAGTTCCATCACGCGGTCGATGTATTTGCCGGGATCCTGCTTGGCGAAGAAGCCGCGATAGGCATCCAGCGATTTCTCGTTGGGGTCCAGCCCAAGGCGGTGCAGGACGGTGAGCACCCCGCGGCAGGCTTCGCTGATGGGCGTGCGCTCGACGAAGAGGTGTTTCCAGATGTGATCCGCCTGCTGTTGCTTGCTCAGCTTCCAAAACTGCTCGTAGGGGAGCTGGGAAGCGGGCACGACGCGATAGACTTCGGCAACCAGGTAGTGATAGGTGACCAGCTCGTCGATGCCCCAAAGCAAAAGCCCGGCCGGATCGGTGCGGCCGGTGACGTTGGGGTCGGGCGTGCCAAAGGTCGGCGGATACAAATGCGTGTGCATGTCCACGATCGGCTGCGCCGCCAGGGCACGTTCCACGGTCGCCGCCAGCCGATCGGCGGAAAGTGATTCGGTGTTCATTTCGGTTGGAAAGGATAAACTCGACTTAAGCACAAAGGAAGCGGAGGGGTCTGCAAGACCTTACCTCCGCTTCCTTTTAGGCGATCTGCAAAAAACCTTTACGGCAGACCAGAATTGTAGATCTGGCCGATCAGGTTGCCTGTCGGGTTGCTGAGCACTCCGTCCTTAACCTCATCAGTCTTGTCGCCGGCGTCGCTCAGGTCCCTATCGAAGATGCCGTATTCATCACACAGGCCCCAATATTCGTACTTCAAGGAGCCACCCCTCTTGCCGTAGAACAGCATCATGGTCTCACGGATGGCATTGCTGGTATCCGGGGTGCCGACCTGAATGGGCGGCTGGGTGGGCATTCCAGAGGTGAAGAAGCCGTCCAGCGGCGTGAGACCGGGATTCTTGCCTGCGTTGGTCGCGTCCAATGCCTCAGCGTAGGTGAAAAGACCCTTGACGCCGGACTCTGCGGGCAGGGGGTCTGTACCGTTTCCGCCGTGAGTCACGTTGGTCCCGTTTCTGTACACCCGCATCAGAATCTGCGGGGCCGCCGTCGAACTGGTGTTGTCAAAGCCCCTGGCGCTGTAGTGACAAGTGAACGCCCAGAAGTCCCACATGCCGTTGGTTGGGGCTTCGGGGTCGCTCATGTTGGCGCCGTCCTGTATTTCGTAGGTGCTACTCTCGGTCACTTGCATGCGCACTTTGTTCCCATAACCGCGGATGCGGATCAGATACTTGTTATTGGGGTCTTCCCAAGTGAACAGGGGAACACCGTTTGCCGATTGGGTCATTCCAGCGAGAAGGCTGGGGGGGGCGCCGATCCAAAAAAACACGGTGAATTGTTGGTCGGCTTTGCCGCCTTGCGCGTTGGTGATCAAGCGGCCCAACTGACCCTGGCCCGGGCCGAACCCGAGGCACAACCAGTAGAAGTTCGGGTTAGATGACACGTTCCTGGTGTCGGCTCCGTTGAGGCTACCGGTGAGGGCCGGGTTCCCAAATCGACCTTCGCCGCTCCAGATCTGGGCGAGGGTGGCGTCACCGGAGTACGCTTGGGGGATGTGCACCGGATTGTATCCGCTGCCGCTTTTGCCGCCGTACACGCCGACAATGCCGTCCAACCTGCTGGGGGTCATGCGCTGGTCATCGCAGACCACCGCCTGGTTCTTGACCACCGCGTTGCCCTGGTCGTTCAGCATGTTCCAGTATCCGATGAGGTACTGTTGGGTACGCATCCCGCTGCTGAACTCACTCCAACGCGCCAGGCGGGCTTGCCGCTGGGCCTTGGCAAGGGATGGTAAGAGAATGGAGATCAGAACCGCGATGATTCCGATCACCACCAACAATTCGACGAGCGTAAAGCCCTTGGTCCGTTTCATGAAAACCTCCCTACGTGTGTCCTCGTTTTGAGAAACCTCATTCAGTCATCGACGATGCGCCGGAATGATTCGGGTCAACGATCGTCCGGCTCGCCCTCGACAAGGCCGACGGATCGCAATGACTTGCGTCGCCATCCTCGCGGCATCTCTTAGCGCCGCCTAATAGCCGTTCGGCCACATGTTAACAAGTATTACGGCCGGGCATCAAATAGCAATTGTCTCTCGATTTTTGCAGTCACCGGGGGTCCGAGTTTCATGGCCGCCGACGCGCAAATATCGCCGCTTCCCCATGCGAAACGTTAAACGAACGACGCAGTCGCCTCGTCGGGCCTATGGATGCAAAATCTGCTGCCGCGGCATGGATCGCGCCGCCTCATTCGGGGATCAAGCACCTCTGCATGAGCGACGTAAGTTTATGTAACGCCTGCATTTGTTTTATCTGTTTCGCTCGTTCCGCCAGGGTCGTTATTCTGGTTGGAGGGCGCCGAAACCGCCGCCAAACGGGCCGGAGCGGGAGTTGTGTGCTGATTGACCGTTCCGTCATCGGTGGAATCCCGACTCATGGTTGCCAACCGCTTGAAGAGCTTGCGTAAATCAATGACCCCCCCCACGCCGAACCAGACCATCGTCACCACCGCGATGATCAGCGGAACCACCACGCCCATGGCGAACCAGTAGGTCACCCAAGTCTCCTGGGACCAATGGCGGAACGCCAGGTTCCACACGGTGCCCACCAACACGATGGCCATCGACAGCATGCACCAGAAGAAAAGCCCGCCGGTGACCAGCTTATCCGCGAGCGTGAAGTTCTGGTTGATGCCCATGAGCCTGGCCAGCACGGGCTGCCGGCGCCGCGATTCAGATCCGGCGATTTTGTCGTCGGCGATGGCGTACCGTCCGCGGCGCAGCAGCTTGTCCATGTCATGAGCGTCCCGGCAGGTCAGCAACGACACCACGACGTACACCAGCACGGCCGCCGCGGCCGCGATAAACTTCATCTGCATGCCGTTGAACGGAAAGTGCCTGCCGTAGTGCAACAGAACGATCGGGGCCAGGATCCCCGTCACCGCCAGCGTCGAGCCGACCACGATGGCCGACCACGCCGCCGGGGTCGTGCCCTTGCTCCAGTACAGGCCCCCGATGATGGCCGCCCCCGCGCCGGAAACGAAGATGGCTTCGGTCACGGCCCACCACATGGAGATGTACTGCGTCTGGGTGAAGAAGCTGCTGAAAAACAGCGCGAACACCGCCACGCCAGTGACCGACCAGCGCAACACGCGCACGTGCTGCTTGGGCGTCAGCGGCTTTCCGCGGATCGGAAGCACCACGTCCTGAATGAAAATGCCGCCCCAGGTCAGGATGTGGGCCGAGTCGCCGTCGGTCATGCCCAGGATCATGATCGTCAGAAACAGCCCCTTGATCCCGACCGGCAGCATATAGCTCAGCGAGATGGGGATTTTCATTTGGTCGTACGTCTGGGAATCGTGGATCGCGCCCAGCGCCGCGGCGCCGGGGAAGTTGGGCCCCTTCAGGTAGGTCAGCGCCCCCAGCGCCACCACCACCAGCATCACGTTGCGCGCCAGCATGCGCCAGTTGCCCAGCACGCCGCCCATCAGCGCCTCGTGCGGATTGCGCGCCGCGGCGCTGTAGCTGTTGTCCTTCTGCACCGACATCGTCTGGTAGATGTACATTGACCAGTAGATGATCGGATAAAAGAAATTGAAGTCCTTGATGTGCGACTGGTCGAAAGGGTCGACCATCGAGTAGCCGCGCGGCTGCGACAGCATCATGTGCCGGATCCCCGACCATCCCACCACGTAGAAGATGGCAAAAATCATCAGCACGTACACCAGGTGCGAGAGGATTCCGTCGATGCAGTTGGTGACGATCAGCGTGATCGTCCCGCCCATCAGCATCATCCACAAACACGAGCTCAAATAGATGACCATGACGATCGACGTGGTCGGAACCTGCCACGGGCCGATCGGCGTGTGCATTGGAAGCCCCAAGAAGTGTACGAAAAAGTTGGATGCCACGGCCGGGAAAATGCCGTAATTCAAGATGCCGGCGATGAACCCCAGGACGCCGGTGAGCTTCCGGAAATTGCGCGAGTAGCGCATCTCAAAGAACTGCCCGACCGTCATGGCCCGCGTCTGACGGTATCGGTAGATCACAAACCCAAACAGCGACGCGATCATCAGCGCCGGCAGGCCGAAGGAATCCCACCACGACATGACGAAGCCGGAGACGACCAGCAATTGGAATTTTGAGATCGTGTTGGCCACGCCGGAGGAGGCTTCCCCCTTGGCGTTACAAATCAGGTATCTGCCCGCCGCCCGCCCCCGGCCATGAAATCCGCCACACTCTTGTTGTACCGCTTGGTGTAGAGGGCGCAGGCATACACCATCAGAACCGAGCCGACGGTCAAGCCCCAGTCGATCCAATGCATTAGCAACTCCCGTTCCCACCGGCTCCAACCCCCGCGGCGCGATTATCCATTTCCGCCATCGCATTGCCGCAGACTTAACAAAAAAGTATAATCATTCCCACTAATTGTACCACCCTTTGCTCAAGCCCATTGTCGCCCCCACGGTTACCTTTTCGCGTGACCAAGTGAATCTGATAGATTGGGGTCGAGCAAAGATGAGGGGCTTGCAACAGCCAGCGGAGGAAGCATGTCCAATTTAATCTGTAACGTGGGTCCACAGGGTCTTGCCGCATCGGACTCAGCCGACAGGTCGTCGCCCAGGCGATCTGCTTTGCTTCGGCCCGTTTGGGAAGGGCTTGAAGCGCGATGTCTGCTGTCGGCGATTCCACTGCCGGTCATCCCCGGCCAGACGTTCAATGTCACCAACTACGGCGCCGTCGGCGACGGCGTCACCGATGACACCGTCGCTCTGCAGGCGGCCATCAACGCGGCCGGCAGCGCCGGCGGCGGCACCGTCATCCTGCCCGCGGGAAAAACCTTCCTCAGCAATTTCCTCACCGTCTCCAAGAACAACACCAACATCGAAATCGACGGCACGCTCCTGGCCCAGCCCTACGGCGTCTATTCCAACGCCTCCAAGAGTCTCATCACCTATAACAAGGTGAAAAACGTCGAGCTCAGCGGCACCGGAACCATCGACGGCCAGGGCGGCGTCGGCGCCAACGACAGCGGCGGGTGGTGGGGCAACTCGCTCCTCCCCACGCCCACCAAGCCCGTCTCCACGCGGCCACGCCTCGTGCGCTTCACCGCCTGCGATACCGTCTTAATCAAGGACCTCACCCTGCGCAACTCCCCGTCCATCAACATCATTTTCGGTGCCAGCGGAACGATCGGAACGAACAACGTTACCGTCAACGGCGTGAAAATCTACGCCCCCTCGTCGGATGCGTCGCAGGTTCCCGCCGGCCAGATCCCCTCCCACAACACCGACGGCATCGACCCGGCCGGGAAAAATTACCTCATTGAAAACTGCATCATCTCCAACGGCGACGACAACGTCGCCGTCACCGCCCAAAACGTGGCCTGCGCCAACATCACCGTCAGGGATTGCACCTTCGGCTATGGCCACGGCATTTCCGTCGGCGGCACCACCACCTACGGACTGACCGGCATGCTCGTCTACAACGTCACCTTCAACGGCACCGACAACGGCCTGCGACTCAAGGCCCAGCGCGGCAACGGCGGGGTCGTCTCCAACATTACCTATTCCCATATCAAGATGACCGACGTGAACTATCCGATTTTGATCGACAGCTATTACAACGGATCGAACAATTTCCCCACCAATCCGGCGTCCGATTCGCCCCAGCCCGTGAACGCCACCTCCGACACCCCGTTCTGGAAGAACATCGTTTATTCCAACATCACCGCCACCGGCGCCGGCTACGGCGTGACCATCTATGGCCTGCCCGAGGCCCCCGTGCAGAACGTCACCTTCATCAACGTGAACATCAGTGCTGCAAACGCCGCGAACGTCAACCACGTGCGCAACCTCGTCATGACCGGCAATACCACGTTCGCGCCGAGTTCCATTCAGTCCTACGACGCCACGATCTGGCAGCGAACTTCCAGCGATCCGCTGTTCATCGACACGCGCCCGCATTCCGTCGCCAGTGCGGTTCTGAAAAAAACTTGAGGATTAACGCCCCAATCGCGATTCGCAGGCCTCTTGGCTCAACATGATCTCTCGACGGCTGTTCGGCGCAACGGCGATTCTTTGGCTCACGCTCCTGGGCCAAGGCGGTTGCACCCAAACCCGCTCCTCGTGGAACGTGCTCTCCCTGGGCGCTAAAGGCGACGGCGCCACCAAGGACACCGCGGCGTTTCAGCTAGCGCTGGATCGCTGCGCCGCTGGCGGCGGCGGAATCGTCTGGGTGCCGGCGGGAAATTACCTGATCGGCAGCATCGTGATCGGGCCGAACACGACGCTGCGGCTCCAGAAGGATGCGGTGCTGCAAGGCAGTTCGGACGCCGCTGATTATCCCGTCATCGACGTGCGCTTTGAGGGACGGTGGGTGCAAGGCCACCGCGCCCTCGTTCATGCGGTCAAGGCCGATCACATCGCCCTGATCGGCCCGGGAAAAATCGCCGGAGCCGTGCCACTGGGCGGGCTGCGCAACCCGCGCGGGCCCTGCCTCGTGGAGATCGTCGATTGCCGCGATGTGCTCTTGGATGGTTTTTCCACCACCTACGACCGCATGTGGTCCATTCATCCAACCTATTGCCAGGATGTCGTGGCCCGCAACCTGACCATCCGCAGCAACCGCGGCAACGGCGACGGCATCGACGTCGATTCCTGCCAGAACGTGCGCATCGAGCAATGCGACATCGACACCGGCGACGATGCCATCGCCATCAAATCCGGCCGCGGCATGGAAGCCGTCCGCATCGGCAAGCCGTCGCAGGATATTTGGATCACGCGCTGCAAGCTGGGCAGCAAGATCTTTGCGGCGATCGGCATCGGCACGGAAATGTCCGGCGGCGTCCGCAACGTCACCATCGAACATTGCGCCGTGACTCACGGCACCGATGCGCTGTACCTCAAGAGCCGCACGGAACGCGGCGGGTTCATCGAAAACATCCGCGCCGACGACATCGACGCCGCCGCAAAGACCTTTCTGCGGATCGATCTGCTGGCCCACGGCATCAAGGACTCACAGCCGGTCCTGGGCGATGCCGGAATCCCGCGCATCGCCGACATAGCCGTTTCCAACGCCCGCGTCGATTGCGGCACGCTCATTGAAGCCAGCCATATCTCTGCCGCCAAACCCCTTGAACATTTCAGCTTCGTTGACGTCACCGGCACCTGCAAGAAGGGCATGTTCTTGGCCAACATGACCGATGCCACGCTGCGCGACATCCATGTCTCGGGCTTGGCAGGTCCGCTGTTGTCCATCCACAACGTTACCGGCACCGGTTTGGAAGGCGCCGTCTTCTTCACCCCAACGACCGCGCCCAGCACGCGACCGGCAACGCGGCAACGATAAACTCTCCCCCCCCTCTCCCGCCCCGGTGCGCCCCTCATCCGTCAGGAACCACGCTCTCGGCCCAGCCGCAGCGCGGTTTCAAGACGGGCCTAGGACGTACGTCCCATACTCTCATCACCCGCCCGTTGATGCGCGTTAGGTCCGGCACAGCCCCTTTTGTCAGCAAAGTCACTTTATACGTTCGCCGATAGCCAGAGTGAGGCGGCTCACAAGCTGGAAGTTAAAAGGGCTTTCATTTTGAAGCGCGTGCAAATCCATCGTGGGAGATTGCAGCGAGCCATAGACTCGCCGCGTCATTTCTTAGCCGAATGTTGCCCCGCTTACTTGCGCCGTTTTTTCCCGGTGCGGCCTGTTCATTTTGAGACGCTCGAACAACGGTTGCTGCTGTCCGGCAATCCGCCGGCCGTTTACGACATTGCGCTGATCGACCGCTCGTTGCCGGATGCGTCGACGCTGATCGGTGCGGCGCTGGGCAACACGCGCGTCATCACCTACGACGGCTTGCACCAATCCTCCGAACAGGTGCTGGACCTGCTCAATCAAACCGTGCAACGCGACGGATGGAAGATCCATTCGCTGTCCATCTTCTCGCACGGCTCGCCGGGCCGCTTCCTGTTGGGCGACCAGTGGGTGAACGTGGACGACGTCGATCAAACGTCCGCCGGATGGGAAACGCTGCGCTCGGCCATGACATCCGATGCGACCGTGCAGATCTACGGCTGCGATACCGCCGACGGCATCAGCGGACGAAAACTCCTGGACAGGATTTCCCAATACACCGGCGCGGCCGTCTTCGGTTCCACCAACATCACCGGCCGCGGCGGCGACTGGAAGCTCGAAGCCGTCTCCGATGGCTCGCTGTTCACATCCGTCAAAGCACCCCTTAACGCCTCAGCCCTGGCCGACTACCAAGGGCAGCTCGACCTCGGCATCTTCACCAACAACGCGGACGTCGGCGGCCCGACTTTGGCCGGCAGCTCCAGCTACAACTCGGGCACCAACACCTACTCGCTCACCGGCTCCGGCGTGATCGCCAGCACCTATATCCAGTGCCAGTATTGCTATACCACCATCACCGGCGACGGCACCCTCACCGCCCGCGTAGCGTCCCTCACGCTCAATCCCACCGGAACCCCCAGTAGCGCGGCCAAGGCGGGAATCCTGTTCGCTGACTCCCCCCTCGCCGGCGGCTCCGCCATGGTAGCCACCTACGTGTCCGGAAAGTCAAGCCAAGGCCTGAGACTCAAATACCGCTTGACCGATGGCGCTGCAGATAACACCTCCACCTCGGTCGCCGTCGCCGCTCCGTATTGGCTCCGCCTGGTTCGCCTCGGAGACACTTTTGCCGGCTACTACTCCGCCGATGGCATCAGCTGGACTCAATTAACGTCGCAGACCGTGACCCTAAACGCGCCGGTGTCCGTCGGCCTGTTCATTGAATCCCATAGCAACAGCCAACTCGACCTAGCGAACTTCGACCACGTGACGTGGAGCCCCTACGCTCCGCCAACCGTCGCCACCGCCGCTTCCGCAACGACCAGCACCGTTTCCGCTACCACATCCGCCTTGAGTGTCCTGGGCAGCTCAAGCGGCGGAGAAAGTGTTCTGTCCTATACGTGGGCCGCCACCTCCGAGCCCAGTGGCGCCAATCCTATCTTCTCCGATAACGGCGACAACACCGCCAAAAACTGCACCGTCACCTTCAACAAGGCCGGCAGCTACACCCTCACCGCCACCATCAGCGACGGCACCAACTACACCACCAGCAGCGTCAGCGTCACGGTGAATCAGACCCTG
>Ga0116128_1000902_pt1 | contig 13863 bp, 9 predicted proteins | sample June2015DPH_16_1_3_FD_88974 | JGI IMG/M metagenome (GOLD analysis project Ga0116128, IMG submission 88974) | Peatland microbial communities from SPRUCE experiment site at the Marcell Experimental Forest, Minnesota, USA - June2015DPH_16_150 | ecosystem: Environmental > Terrestrial > Soil >... | reverse complement strand
TTCTCGGCCGTGAGCAGGATGTAGAACGACTCGGGCGTCGTGACCAGAATGTGTGGCGGACGCTTCAGCATGAGGCGGCGGTCTTTCATCAAAGTGTCGCCCGTGCGCACCGCGGTCCGGATCTCAGGCATCAGCAGGCCGCGGTCGCCCGCCATCTGCAGAATCTCTCCCAGCGGGACTTCAAGATTCTTCTGGATGTCATTGCCGAGGGCTTTGAGCGGGGAAATGTAGAGAACTTCGGTGCGGTCGCGCAGTTCGCCCGCCAGGGCCTTACAGACCAGCCGATCAATGCAGGCGAGGAAAGCGGCGAGGGTTTTGCCCGATCCGGTCGGAGCCGAGATCAGCGTGGTGTGGCCGGCGAGGATGTGGGGCCAGCCCTGCTCCTGCGGCTCGGTAGGCGTGGAGAAGTGCGCGGTGAACCATTCCTGAACCAGCGGATGAGCCCAAGCGAGCGACGGGGAGACTGCGGACGGCATGGGGTTGATTGTAGCGGGAATCGGCGGTTTCGTAAAATGTTCGCCTGGTTTCGTATTAGATCAGTCGGATCCTATAGCAGCGGGGCTGCTTCCGCGTGCGCAAGGACGCAGGCACTATGGCTCAGGCGTCTATCAATTGCCAGCGGGCTGGATGCTAGAATCGCGGCGATGGCTAAAACATCCGCTGCCGCCCGCGCCCGCAAAATTAAACTCATTCTCTTCGACGTCGACGGCGTCCTCACCGACGGCAAAATCTGGATCTTCCCCGCGCCTGGCCCGCAATCTGGGTCTCAGCCAAGCGTGCTCGAAAAGTCCGCCCAGCGCTTTTCCCGACCAGAGGGACAGAGCGGCGTCGGGCTCCCGAGCACGAGCCTGATTGAAGCCAAGGGCTTCCACGCCCACGACGGCACCGCCATTTCGTTGGCTCGCCTGGCGGGAATCAAGACCGGGATCATCACCAAGCGCATCTCCGAAACCGTTGCCCTGCGCGCGCGCGATCTGAAGATTGATCACGTGTACCAGGGGATTCAGGACAAGGCGTCGGTGTTTGCACAGATTCTTGAAAAGGACGGCATCACCGCAGCTGAGGCCGCTTTCGTGGGCGACGACGTGATCGATCTGCCGGCGATGCGCAAGTGCGGTCTGGCTATCGCGGTGAAGAACGCGCGCCCCGAGGTCAAGGCCGAAGCCCATTGGGCTACGTCCCACGCCGGAGGAGACGGCGCCGCCCGCGACGCGGTCGAATATATTTTGAAAGCTCAGGGCAAATGGAAGCAGGCGGTAGAGGAATATATTTCGGAGAGAAGCTGAAGGGTGTGAACTCTCAGCTGAAATTCACCCACCGGTTGCTTGCTTGGGGCGTGCTCGGGTCCAGCAACCGGTGGGTGTTTTGTTCTCCCTACTCACCCTGTTGTTTTCAGGAGCAATACCGGTGAAAACCCGGGTTCGCCGGGAAAGTTTCGGGCGATCTCGGATCTTACAGCTTTTTTTCTAACTCATTCGCCTCCAGCAAGTTATCGGCATCTAATCGGGGATGGCCGTCGTCTTCGCCGCCATCAGTTCCACGAAGCGAGGATCTTTGCGCAAGGTGCTAAACTCATTGTCCGTGTAAACGTTCTTGATGTCCTTGTAACCCTCTTCCATCGCCTTCTTCAGATAGTGCAACGAGCGGTCTGGCACGCCAGTCTTGGCGTACAGCTTGGCGAGAACATAATCATAGTGGGCGAGGTCTTCGGGAGAAGGAAGCCGGGCCTGAACTCCGGCGTGCGAGATTCGCTCGAATATGTCGGGATCAAGTTCCATCGCCTTGGAATAGCTTTGTATGGCTTTGTCGAACTGTTTCTTGCCGAAATAAGCCGCGCCCATGTTGCTGTAGAAGGACGCTGCGTCGTCCCTCAACGAGATCGCTTTCTCATAATGCTTGATCGCTGCGTTGTAGTTATGCGCCTGGTAATAAATGACGCCGAGATTGTTGTAAGCGTCGGCATGGTTACGGTCGGCCTTGATGGCGCGTTCGAAACTCTTCTTGGCTTCTTTGTAGCGCTGCATCATGAGTTGGCAGATTCCGATTTTGTTGAACACCGACGCGTTCCCCGGCGCGCTTTTCAGGGCCGCTTGATAGAAGTCCACCGCGTCGAGATAGTTCTTATCCTCGCGCAGTTGGTCACCACGTCTTTCGAGTTCTCCCGGCGATGCTCCGGAAGCGGGCGGATCGGCGCGGTGCTGCGGCGGAGGGCCGACTGTCAACTGTTCGGTGTTCTGAGCCTGTGATGAGAGGACGAGAAGCGCAGAGAGGAGAAGCGAGACAGAGCTGATGCGGATCCAGGAAATCATATACACCCCCGGGCCGAACATGCAAAACTTCAGAATTTCATAGCATTTCAGCGCACGGCGTTACTTCCCTTGCAAGTTTGAGACCGCGAAGCCGGGCTTTCTATCTATAATTTGCGCTCCTGTATTACGGCGCCGCTATTGCGGCGGTGTGCCGCTATCACTGCTCTTAGACGGTGCGGGAGTATTTTTGTCACTATTTTGGGAGCTGCTGTCCCCCTTGAACACGCCAACAATCTTGCCGAAGAAGCCTTTCTTTTTCTTGGCCTCTTCCTCAGTTTGGACACCGGAGGCAGCCTGCGGGTTCCCGTTCGCAGTGGGCGGAGCGAGCGCTTTCTCGGAATTTCCGCCGAATATCCGGGAGAAGAACCCCTGCACACCGCCGCTCTGGTCGCAGGTATCATGAGGCTCGGTGCCGGCCACGAAGGCAATCGTGTAATCGTCGGGGCACGATGGCGTCGCCAGGCGGTTGGTGATCTTGTCGAGTTGCACATCCACCACGCCTTCGGGCTGGGTGAAGGGCTTCACGTCCGAATACTGTGGCAGCGTAACCGCCTTCTTCATGAACTCGGCCCAAATGGGAGCCGCAGTCTGCGCGCCGCTCAGGCGAAGGTCGCTATAGTCGTCGTATCCCACCCAGACGATGCATAGCAGATTGCTGGTGTATCCGGCGAACCAGCCGTCGTGCGAACTACCGGTCTTGCCAGCCGCCGGGGCGGTGAATCCGCGGGAACGCACCCCGTAAGCGGTGCCGAAGTTCATCACTCCCTCCAGCATGTTGGTCATGATGAAGGCAATGCGGGGATCGAGAACCTGCTTCTTTTCGGTCCCGAAGTTGACGACGATGTCGCCCTTGGAGTCGCGCACCGAATTTACGAAAACGGGTGAAAGCCGCATGCCGCCGTTGGCAAAACTGGTGTAGGCGGCCGTCATATCGACGGGTGTGGCGTCATAGGCGCCCAACGCTATCGCCGGCGTGGCTTTCACCGATGCGATTCCGGCGGACTTGGCGAGATCCGCCACTTTGTCATAGCCCACTTCTTCCGCCACTTTGACCGTCGCGTTATTGAGCGAAAGCGCCAGCGCATAGCGGAGCGTGACATCGCCGTGGTACTCCTCTTTGTAGTTGCGCGGCTCATAAATCTGGTCGCCATAGGAGAAAGTCGAAGGCTGATCCGTAACTGTGGAGGCCGGAGTGATTACGGTAGTCGAGCCGTCGAGAGCGGTATTCATGGCGGCCGCATACACAAACGGCTTGAAGATGGAGCCGGTGGGACGCTTGGCGAGCGCGTGATTCAACTGGCTGGCTCCGTAGTTTCGTCCGCCGACCAGCGCCTTGATTTCGCCGGTGTGAGGGTCCATAGCCACGAGGGCCACCTGCGCCTGCGGGCCGGGCGCAACGGTGGTTTCAAACTTGTTCTTCCCGACTTTGGTTTTGCGCGTCCGCATTTTCGTGACCTGATCGTCCACCAGCTTGATGCCGCTTTCGACCGCTTGCGCGGCCGCCCGCTGCAGTCCGGGGTCGAGCGTGGTGTAGATGCGGTACTCCTGTTCATTGACCTCGTGCTCGTTCAGTTTGCTGACGATGGTGTCGCGCACCATATCCACGAAGTACGGCGCGTCGCTAGCCTCAACGTTCGGCGGGGCGAGCTTGAGCGGCGCCGCCTTGGCTTTATCGGCTTGCTCGCGCGTGATGGCGTGAGTCTCGACCATCGACTCGATCACGGTATTGCGCCGTTCCAGAGCGCGCTCGGGATGGCGATAGGGCGAGAGATAACTGGGCGCCTGGATCAATCCGGCCAGCAGCGCGGCTTCCGGCAGGGTGATGTCTTTCAGGTCTTTGTTGAAATAGGAGCGCGAGCCTTCGGCGAAGCCCGAGATGGTGAAGGAGCCGCGCTGTCCCAAGTCGACGCGGTTGGCGTAAAACTCGAAAATCTGCTGCTTGGAAAACTTCTGCTCCAACTCCACCGCGATCAGCATTTCGATCAGCTTGCGCTTGAAGGTTTTTTCCGGGCTCAGAAAGAATGCGCGCGAGAGCTGCATCGTGATCGTCGAGCCGCCTTGCTGATGGCGCTGATGGGTGAGGTCGATCCAGGCGGCTTCGACCACCCGCATGAAATTGACTCCACCGTGCTGGAAGAAGCGGCGGTCTTCGATGGCTGTGACCGCTTCCACCATAACTTTGGGAATGTCGTCGTACTTCACCAGTTGACGTTTGGAGCGTTGCTCGGCGTCGAACAGCGAAGCCAGCATCTGGGGCTCGAGTTCATAGGCCGCAAGTTCTCCGGCGGAGCGGCTGTTGATGGCCGAAACCGCTCCGTCCGCGACGGTGATGGTGGCCGCTTCGGGACTGTGATAAGACTCGGGGCCCGGCAGCACTTCAATCGAGCCGCCATGCAGACGATAGCTGCCGAGCAGAGATTCGCCCTCCTTTTCCGAATAGCCGGCATGACGCAGCTCCGCCGCAATTTCAGAGACGGGCAACTTCGATCCGACTCTCACCACCGGCGGCGCAGCGAAAATCTTAGCCGCAGTTGCGAACGCCGGACCGCGGAAGCGCTGCTCGATGATGCGGTCGTACTTTACGTACCAGTAGGCAAAAAAGCCGACCACCACGAGCGATGCCGAAAGAAAAGCGAGCAGGGCAATCCGCACGATGGGATCGCGGGACAGCAGGCGGTTTTTGCCGCCGCTTCGAGCCTTCGCGATTTTCAGCTTAATAGCCATGGAGACTGTGCATCTTCCACAGGGGCAATTCTCAGTCCGAACTGAGTTTTGGGCTAAGGTGCGTTTCTGCTTGATTCTAAATCAGACAGAGCCCCCCGCGACCATTTGGATGCGTGTCAAGCCGTGGACGGGCGTGGGTGGTGGCTCGGCTTCCGAGTTGAGCGGAAAGCGGAGAGTGTCAGTGATGGGGAATTTGCAGCGCGCGATCCAGGCGCACCTCGAGGGGGGCCTTTTTTGAGCCGGAGGTCGCGATTGGCGAATAGGCTGGCGCGCCAGAATAAAACCCGGGCTGCCCGCCAGATGCGAAACAGGCGCATTCTAGCGGGCACCGGTTATTCACCCCAGAACGGTCGAACACGACCGTAGTGGGGCCGTTTGGATTGACTTCACTTGTCCCGTTGGATGAGGCGATGAGGATAAAACGATGCCTGGCGCTGGACGGGGAATGCTGGTCAGCGTCGGACGGCCGGGGTTGGACGCTCAACGCTGCACGCTCAGTCAGCGGTGTCCGCGGTTACACCTTCGGGAAGGACGGGTTCTGCCCATTCTGGTTCTGCCTATTGATGTCTTCGCGCAGGTCTTCCCAGATATTGTCGGGCATTTCGAGGAAAACCTTGACGATCTGGGGATCGAACTGGCGGCCGGACCAGCGTTCGATTTCCTCGCGGGCGGCCTCAAATGTTTGTTTGGGACGGTAGGGGCGGTCCGTGGTCATGGCGTCGAGGGTGTCGGCGATCGAGAATATGCGCGCGCCGAGGGGAATCTCGTCGCCCTTCAGTTCACGGGGATAGCCTGATCCGTCATAGCGCTCCTGGTGGGCGTAAACGATCTCGGCAGCCTCCGCCAGAAAGGGGATTCGGGAGATGATCTTGTGGCCGAGGTAGCAATGCTCCTTCATGATGGCCATTTCGTCGTCCGTGAGCTTGCCGGGTTTGAGCAGGATGGCGTCGGGAATGGCCATCTTCCCGATGTCGTGCAGGAAGGCTCCGTATGCGATTACCTTGATTTCTTCTTTCGACAGGCCCATTTTTTTCGCGATGGCCATGGTGAATGCGGTCACACGTTTGGAGTGGCCTTCAGTCTCGGCGTCCTTGAGGTCGAGCGCAGAGCCCAAGGCTTCGAGCGTGATGTCATAGGACTCCTTCAGGCTGGAGAGCGCCGTGTTCAATTGCTGGGTACGGGCGGAAACTAGCGCCTCGAGGTTGGTGCGATAGGCATCGTTTTCGCGCTTGAGGCGGCGATTCTCAAGCGCACGGCGCACCGTGGCCAGCAGTTGCTCTCGCTCGAAAGGCTTGAGCAGGTAGTCGTACGCCCCATTGCGCAGGGCCTGCAGCGCAACCTGAATGTCGTGAACCGCAGTGACCATGACGATCGGCATGTCAGGGTAACGTTCCTTGGCACGTTCCAAAAGGGCAATGCCATCCATTTCCGCCATCATCAGGTCGGAGAGGACGAGATCGAATTCATCGCCCGATTCCAGAATCGAGAGGGCTTCCATGCCACTGCACGCCTGGCGGGTCTTAAAATGGGCGCCGCCGAGCATGGAGGAAACAATCTCGCGGATTGTTTCCTCGTCGTCCACCACGAGGATGCGGTCGTTAGGCATGGCCCTGAGTGAATGTATCCCTCATTTTAGGCCACGACTTCACATTCCGAAAGTAACCAACGGGACACGGAAATCCGGTAACGATGGGGGACGAGCGTGATATTTAAGAGCTTAGGTGCTCGTGCGCCTATTTTTCGTGCGCTTATCTATGAGTCCTGCCGGTTTATTTGGGAATTCGCTTGGCGTGTTGACCGTCCCCCGGTTAACGGCGCGGGAAACGGCCGCCCTGATCGTGGTGGTGGTCAGTCTGCTTTTCTTCCGGGTTTTCCGGGAACGATGCCTGCTGGCGTGGGGAGCGGGCTGGGTCACCTATGGGGCGTTTCTTTGGGTAACGGGCGCGGGTGGGTTGCACGCCGCGTCGAAGCCGATGGCGGCATTCGCGCAGGCCGGCTTTGTGCTGGCGATGGGGCTGTTTGCAGCGGCGGCGCTGATGTCGGCGCGGGCGCGGCAAGCGCTCACGGTGTTGGCGGCGGTTGCATGGGTTCTGATGGTCTGCGCCGCAATGCGGCCGCTGTATTTTCCGGATTCGAAGGCCCTCGGGCTGGGGTTGGAAGTATCATGCCGGCTGATTGCGGCCGGGGCAGCCGTCGAACTGCTGCGGTACCGGTTCGGGCGTATCGGGCTGGGGCCTTTACTGTTCGGCGCGGGGCTGCTGACGTTGAATCTGCACTGGCCTCCATTTACCAGTCGCATTCCGAGTGAAGGGTACCTGTTGGCGGAAGTGCTGTTCGGTTCGAGCATCTTGCTGGTGGTGCTGGACGACTCGCGGCTGCGCACGCGCCGGCTGGCGGTGCTGAACGAGTTGACGGTCACGATTGCGCGTGGCCAGAATCACGCCCCGATGATGCAGACCGCGCTCGAAAAACTGAGAGCCGTAGTGGGAGCGAAAGCAGCGTGGTTCCATTTGATGGAAGGCGACCATCTGACGCCAACGCAGCATGTCGGCCTGTCGCCGGAATGTCTGCGAGCCATGGGTCAAGCAGGGATGGCGCAAGCCGGGACGGATGAAACGCAGGCCCGCGTCCTCCAGGAAAACCGGGCGGCGGTGATCAAGCTCTCGGAGAGGCCGGAGCCAGAGCGGGAACAGCTAAAGAAGTACGGCATTCATCACGTGGTGCTGCTGCCGGTGCTGGGCAAGAAGACGGTGATCGGGATGCTGTCGCTCGGTTGCTCACGTTGGCGGCGCCATATCCGGGAAGAACTGGAGTTTCTGGAAACGGCGGCGCAGGCGCTGGGTATTGCGGCCGAGAGTCTACGGTTGCTGGAGCAGGTGCTGCGCTCGCAGCGGCAGTGGATGAATACCTTCGATTCCATCCAGGATCTGATTCTGGCGCACGACGCGGACTTCCGAATCCTCAAGACAAATCAAGCCCTGCTGCAGCGGCTGGAAAAGGCGCCGGCCGATGTGCTGGGCAATCTGTGTGAAGAGGTTCTCCCGCAAAAGCGTGCCTGGTGCGGATGCCCGTATTGCGAACGTGGCTCGGGGCTGACGGAAGGAATAGACCTGTGTTTCGGCGGGCAGTCGGTGATTTCGACCTCATCGTATGCGGAGCAGGGAAGCCAGCAGAAGGGCGTCATCCATGTGGTGCACGATACGACCGCGCGTCAAATGGCCGAGGAAAAGTACCGTATGTTGTTTGAGCAGGCGCAGGAAGGCGTGTTCGTCGCGACGCCGGATGGCGATTTGCTCGACTGCAACGACGCCTTTGTCACTATGCTTGGTTACAGCAGCCGGGACGAGTTGATGGCGCTCGACGTGGGAAGCGTGCTGCATGCGGTCCCCGAGGAGCGTGAGGCTTTCCGCAAGGAAATCGAGGCGCACAACTACGTGCGCAACTTTGAAATTACGGCGCGGCGCAAAGATGGCACGCTGCTGACGGTGGCACAGAGCTGCTTCGCAACGCGCGATCCGGGCGGAAACATTGAGCGCTATCAGGGCTTCGTCCTCGACATCACGGAGAAGAAACGCTCGGAAGACGAGATGCGGCGGCGCAATCGCGAGTTGAACGCGCTCAACGCGATGGCCGTCATCGCGACGCAGTCGTTCGATCTGGATGAAATTCTGAACCTGACGCTGCGCCAGGCGATCTCGCTGTTTGGGGCGGAGACGGGATCGGTCTATCTGGCGGCGGAACCGGAGGGCACCTACCGGCGGCGCGCCGGTTGGGGCCCGCGAAGCGAGGCGCGCGTGCGCATGGCCGAAGTCGTCTTTCCGGAAGGCCTGGGCGATCTGGTGATGCGCTCGCGAGCGGAAGTGGTGACGCAGGATTTTATACCGCACCTGCCACCGGCGGTGGTGGAATTTGTGTGCGCGGACCGGTTGCCCTACTGGATCTGGGTTGTGCTCTGGAGCAAGGACAAACCCATCGGCATCATGGGTATTGCTAGCAAGGAAGACCGGCACTATTCGAGTAACGATGAGAACCTGCTGGTCGCCATCAGCCGGCAACTGGCGACTACGGTCGAGAAGGTGCAGCTCTACGAGGAGACTTGCCGGGCATACGAAGACTTGCGGCGGACGCAGGAGCAGCTACTGCAAAGCGAGAAAATGTCGGCCGTCGGACAATTGATTTCTGGCGTGGCGCACGAGTTGAACAATCCGCTGACGGCAATCCTCGGTTACGCGCAAATGTTGGAAGGCGCCGGCCTCGATCACCGTTCGGCCGACTATGTGCGTAAGTTGTTCAAGCAGGCCCAGCGGACGCATCGGGTGGTGCAGAATCTTCTTTCTTTTGCGCGCCAGCGCAAGCCGCAGAAGCAGGAAGTGGACTTGCGCCAGGTACTGGAAGAATCACTCACGCTGCGCGAATACGATTTGAAGGTCAACAATGTTTCGCTGGAACGCGAAATTCCGGAGGACGTGCCCTCGGTGGTGGCCGATCCGCATCAATTGGAGCAGGTCTTCCTGAACATTATCAACAACGCGCTCGATGCGATGGTGGAAGGCAGCGGCAGCGGTGTGCTGAAAGTGCGGGTGTTCAAGAAAGACGCCTTCGTGTGCGTGGAGTTCGATGACAGCGGCCCGGGCATCAAGGACCCGAACCGGATTTTCGATCCCTTCTATACCACCAAGTCGGTGGGCAAGGGAACCGGCCTGGGCTTGAGCATCTGCTACGGGATCGTCAAGGAACATGGCGGGGAAATCGTGGCCCGCAACCGGGAAGAGGGCGGAGCGACGATTGAAGTCCGCTTGCTGGCGAGCGAGAAACCCGCGTTGCGGGAGACGGTGGCGCCCACGCGGCGCGAGTCGCTGCTGGCAGGGCGCGTGCTGCTGGTCGAAGACGAAGAAGCGGTGATGGAATTTGAACGAGACGTGTTGGTCGGCGCGGGAGCCGAAGTCACAACATCCATGAGCGTGGATGACACGAAGGAGCGGCTCCGTAAAGGCTCTTTCGACGTGATCGTGATGAATGGCCGCATGCCGGGCGGGTGCAGCGCACAGGAAATGTACGAGTGGATCGCGAAAAACTGCCCCGGTCTGGAGAAAGGGCTGTTGCTGACCTTTTCCACGGCGACCGACGCCGAGACTCGAAGTTTCCTGCATGAACAGGGCGTGCCGTCGCTGGCGAAGCCGTTTGAGGTAGCGGACCTGATCTCACATGTGCGTGGGCTGAGCCAGAGGCAAGGGAAATCTGCAGCAAAGACGAAAGAGAAGAACGACGAAGAAAAAGCCTCCATGGCGGGCGCGGGAGCATAGCCGCAGTCAAACCGCCTAAAGTTGTCCCTTCAGTCCCCGCGTCATTTCCGCAATAAACTTTTCGTTGCGCCGATACCAGCGCCAGTGGCCCTCTCTCTTCGCTTCCACCAGGCCGGCCTTTTCGAGGATTCGCATGTGATGGGAAACGGTGGGCTGCGCCAGCTTCACACGCTGCTCGATATCGGCGGCGCAGAGCCCGGTTTCCTTGTCGAGGGAGCATCCGCCTTTTTCTTTGAGCGCGCGCAGAATTCGGCGGCGAGTGGGATCGGCAATGGCGTGCAGGAAGCGATCGAGATGGGGAGCGGCGTGAGACATGGTGAGAGAGAATTGTAATTTGTAATTTCTGATTTGTAATTTGAACCCAATCCCATGTTCTGTCGTCTCAGGTTTTCAAATTGCAAATTACAAGCCACCAATTACAAATTCTTCTCTACTTTTTCACAATCGGATTGTAGCCATCGCCGATGAGGCGGGCGCGCATGGCTTCGGCGTCTTTCAGGTCGGCGTAGGGTCCGATCTGAACGCGATAGTATTTGTCGGCGGAAATATTGTAAGCGGTGAAGGCTGGATACTGCTTCTTCTTCAGGGCCTCGACTAGCGCATCGGCGTCTTCCTGCCGGGTAACCGCGGCGACCTGCACGTAGTAACTGCCGATCGGGGGCGCCGCGGTTGCGGCGTCCGTGGCGGCCTTTGTCGGCGCTTCCGCGGTTGGGGCCGCTGCGGTTGGGGTTGCCGGTTGCGCCGTCGAATTCTGAGGCGTGAGCGCGGCGTCGGCATTCTTCTCGCCTACGGCTTTGTAAAAGCTAAAATCGTTAGACGAAGACTGCGGCGTTGGCTGGGGAGCGTCGCTTTTTGCAGCCGAGGGCCGAACGATGGTCGCCGGAGTTCCAGTGGGAGCGCTCAGCAGGTTGCCCACGCCTGCCATGGAGGTCCTCCGTCCGAGCGAAAAGCCAATCGCAAAGAAGAAGGCGCAGACCAGGACAAAGGCGAAAAAAATGGCCAGCATGCGGCCAGTGCCAATCGTGATCTCCGTATCCTGCGGCGCCGTGGGCATAGGAAGTAGCGTCGACCTCTAGCTTTTCGCCGGTGCGCCGGGTGCGGGCACGCTCGCGAGCAATTTCTGCATGCCGGAGTAGAAATCGATCGGCACGGGGAACACGACGGTCGTGTTTTTCTCGACCCCGATTTCAGTGAGCGTTTGCAGATACCGCAACTGTATGCTGATCGGTTCGGTCGCCAACAGGTGTGCGGCATCGACCAGGCGCTGGGCGGCTGAGAACTCGCCTTCCGCGTGGATGATCTTCGAGCGCTTTTCGCGTTCCGCCTCGGCCTGCTTGGCCATGGCGCGCAGCATGGACTCGGGCATATCCACCTGCTTGACTTCCACGTTGGCGACCTTCACGCCCCAGGGCGCGGTGTGCGTATCGAGGATGCTCTGCAGGCGCAGGTTAATTTTGTCGCGGTGCGCGAGCAATTCGTCGAGTTCCTGCTCTCCGAGCACCGAACGCAGCGTGGTCTGCGCAAACTGCGAAGTCTGGTAGACGTAATTGGAGACTTCCACCACGGCTTTATTGGGCTCGATCACGCGCAGGAAAATGACCGCGTTCACTTTCAAAGTGACGTTGTCGCGGGTGATGATGTCCTGCGGCGGAACTTCGAGCGCCTCCTGCCGGAGCGAAATGCGCACCATGCGGTCGACCGGGGCGAAGACCAGGATTATGCCCGGACCCTTGGCGGCAGGCAGCAACCGTCCCAGCCGGAAGATGACGCCGCGCTCATATTCAGCCAGAATCTTGATGGAACTCAGCAGGTAGATGACGAGGATGACGACAGCAACGGTGATCACCGGGAATCCGAGATCCATATATGCCTCCAGGCAATTCGCGATTCAGAGTCTCAGCGAATTGTAGCGCAAGCGGGCGGTTATGGGCTGCGAGGAACGATCCCGCGCAGTTGTTGAGGAAGATGCGGGTACCCTACATAAAATGTCATCCTGAGCGGAGTAGCTGCTTCGCGAAGCGAAGCAGCTACGTAGTCGAAGGACCCCTACACGTCAGACACTCCTAGCGAAGGCGGGTGGCGCAGCCTTGCGCTGGCAGAACCATGCAGTGGGCGCCCCATCCTTCGCGTGCTTTTCGCGAAGGGTGGGTGGCAGTCCGATCGCACAATGGGACCCGCGCCTTCACATCAAAACACAAGCCCCGAAGAGGAGAACATAAGCCTCGGAGGGGCGTCCTAGCCTAGCCCCGCGCCGGGGTTCCCAGCAGGCCCGGTTTTGGCGTGATGGGGTGGAGGGCTTCAGCGCGGGGATGGAATGAAGCGACGACCCAAGTCCCGTAGGGACGGCCGAAGTTTGTTCTAACACGGGGAGGATACGGTCGCGGCTCCCTGCGGGACCGAGAAGAGGCATTCGGCAATAGCAAGAACACGCGATAAAGTGCAACGGATCGGCGCCGTAGTATCGAGGCAAGCCGCATCGCCGCCCACGCTTGCAAAAAACGCAAGGATGAGGCACCCGCGTTCCATGATAGGAAAGAGAAAAACAACCCAGCGAAAAGGCTGGGCCACGGCCTTTTTGAATGAGCGACAAAACCCCGAAGGACGAGCATAAAAAGCGTCGCCGCCCAAGCCTTCGTTGATTCTTGAATAGGCTAAGAGCAAGATATGAAGTGGGCGCTCGGGAAGGATACAAAGACCCAGCAGCGGTGGTGGTTGGTTCCGTGCTTGAAGCACACTTGCGTAAACTCTGTGACAAACACGGCATAGCCGTAGTCAAAGCTGATGGGACGACCCCAAAGACAGCAGATGCACTCAACGCCGAACTCGCAGCGGCAGGAATCTACTCAAAGCTCGACCAGAAAAGTGTGACAGCGTGGCTCGACCTCCGCAACAACGCAGCACACGGAAAATACAAGGAGTACACCGATGAGCAAGTGGCAGTGATGCTCCAAGGCGTGCGTGACTTTGCCTCACGCTACCCCGCATGACTGCTCTTTTTCATCGCAAACGCTCTGTGCGAAGCGTCACAGACTTCTAACCGGTCGCGTGCCCCACCCTTCGTTTTTTGAAGGGTGGGATTCCACGTCCGCCCACCGCCTGGGATTTTTCGCTGACCGCCGCAATCTGACCTCTACCCTTTTTCATCACAAACCACCTGTGACCAACATCACAGACCTCCAATCCGCCCCATGCGACAATATTTACCTGATTGGGGCAAAGCTGAGCTGTGCCCGTCAACCCAGACGGCCCTCGAAGCCGCCTCAGCCCCACCCGTCGGCGCTCTTTGACAACATAATGCTGAGGCGACCGGGCGTCAGTCCGCCCCTGAAATCCTGCGGACTAGCCAAATATCGAGCTAAACCCTTATTCCGGAATACTTTGATGTAAGCCCTTTAAAATCAAAGACCATAGCAGAAATTTCCTCCTAAACCAACGATTCCACTAGACAGGGGGGGGGTACCGGTACCAATCAGTAAACAGTGCCAAAAGCGGGGACTAGGGATAGGTTAGAGTTCGCTTCGCTCAGA
>Ga0116128_1000895_pt1 | contig 13913 bp, 10 predicted proteins | sample June2015DPH_16_1_3_FD_88974 | JGI IMG/M metagenome (GOLD analysis project Ga0116128, IMG submission 88974) | Peatland microbial communities from SPRUCE experiment site at the Marcell Experimental Forest, Minnesota, USA - June2015DPH_16_150 | ecosystem: Environmental > Terrestrial > Soil >... | reverse complement strand
TCGGTGGCTATCCTGTTCGCCTCGGTCAGCGCGCTGAACCAGGCGTGGGCGCGCGAGATACGTCACCAGGTGATGGACGCGCAGCGCATGGCGCCGGCTCCGGGCGCGGAGCTTTACCTGGCCAAGGTCCTGGCGAACTTTCTCTTTGTCACCATCGTCCAGGTCATTCTGGCGCCATTGTTCTTTATTCTGTATAACCTTCACATCGCTGGCCAGGCCTGGCTGCTGGTGCTGGTATTGCCGCTGGGCACATGGGCGCTGGTGGCGAACGGCGTCTTTTTTGCCGCGCTCTCCATCCGCAGCCGCAACCGCGAACTGCTGCTTTCGCTGATTCTCTTTCCAATTTTCATTCCGGCACTGCTGGCCATGGTGAATGCTGTCACCGCCATTCTCACCGGCGAAAGCGACCCCACGCTGTGGATCAAGATGCTGGTGGGCTACGACATCATCTTCACCACGGTGAGCCTGCTGCTCTTTGACGTGGTATTTCACGCGGAGTAGGGCGAGCGATGCTCTAATCCAGCAGCTTCTCGATCTCGTCCAGGTCGAAGCGGCTCTTGCTGCCGGGAACGTCGAAGGCGCGAGCTTCCAGCGGCGCGAGCTTCCCGTCTACATAGCTGTACTTCGGACCGTCCGGGTCAATGACAAGGATGGTCCGGACGCCCATGGCTTCATACCTTCCGCACTTGGCCATCACGCGCTTGAGCGTATCGGCGGGAGAAAGAATCTCGATGACAGCGACAGGCGGATGGGTCACAATCTGCTCGATGGGCCGGTTGCGGTCCAGAAGCGTCACGTCGGGGACGAGAAAACAGGTAGGTGCAACCTGCACACGCAGTTCCGGGCAAACGCGAATCTGACCGGTCATTGCCTGCTGCTGAAACCAGAAAACAATCGCCCTTTGCCACGCAGAATGATCATATTCTCCCACGGCGCGCTCCATGATCTCGCCATCGACGTATTCGGCGTCCGGCTCGAAGGAGCTGCGCAGGTATTCTTCTATGGTGACAAAGGTTGTCGCGGCTGCCATGGCTCCCCCTTTGAAACCTATCTTACTCTCATACTGTTGAACTGAGGAGGGACAGGCAGGGCGGCGCCGGACGCCGCGACCACTCCCCGGTACCGAAGTCAGCTTTTCATTTCAATGATCATCCATAGCCCCTTGCTTCCGTTTTGGACCGCGATTTTCGTTTCCGGAAGCCCCTGTTGGATGCTGTGATTGCCAACACTCGACAGTGATATACGCGGATGATAGCCTGCAAATGACCTTGTTTCCGGGGAAATATGCCGGGTTTTCCGGATTTGTTCGTGGTAAATCATCAATCATTTTTGCTTGGGAGGACTTGTGAGTGTAACGAATTGGGTGGAATTTTTTCTGGCCGTCAGCGTGCTATCGCTCGTCGTGGCTTTCTTCTTCGCGCGCCAGGTCATCGGCTCGGACAACGGAACCCCGGCCATGCAGCAGATCGCCGCGGCCATCAAAGAAGGCGCCGAGGCTTTTCTCAAGCGCCAATACAGAACCATCTATGCGCTATCCGTAGTGGCGGCGATTCTCATCTACGCCCTTTACCTCTTCCTGGGCAAGGGACAGGATCTGGCCATTAAGACGGTTGTCAGCTTTCTGGTTGGCGCAATCTGCTCGGGCCTGGCGGGATTTTCAGGGATGTTCGTCTCCATCCGCGCCAACCTGCGGGCAGCCTCGGCGGCGCGCAGCAGCCTGAACAAGGCGCTGAAGATCGCGATACGCGGCGGCGCTGTGACTGGCCTCTCGGTGGTGGCGCTTTCGCTGCTGGGCGTGGGAATCATCTTTCTGGCCTTCGGCGGAATGTCCAATCCCACTCAAGTTCCCTATGAGATTGTCGGCTTCGGCTTCGGCGCCAGCTTTGTGGCCCTGTTCGCCCAGTTGGGCGGCGGCATCTACACCAAGGCAGCCGACGTGGGCGCTGACCTGGTGGGCAAGGTCGAAGTCGGCATTCCCGAGGACGATCCGCGCAACCCGGCGGTCATCGCCGATCTGGTGGGCGACAACGTCGGCGACTGCGCCGGCCGTGGAGCCGACCTGTTCGAGTCCACCGCCGCGGAGAACATCGGCGCCATGATCCTGGCCGTCGCGCTCTTCGCCACGCTCAAGGACAAGGCTCCGGAGGCGGCTATTCTGGCCATCTTCTTCCCGCTGGTGGCCCGCGCCTTCGGCCTCATCGCCTCCATCATCGGCATCTTTACCGTGCACCTGAGGAACGAGGAGGAGGACGCGATGTCGGCGCTGAATCGCGGCTACTTGGTGACCACGATCCTCGCCGCCATCGGCTTCTGGGTCGCTGTCAAGTACCTGCTGGGAGGCATCCCAGGGGCAGACTGGCAATGGTTCTTCTATGCCGGCCTGATCGGCATGGTTATGTCCTTCCTGTTCGTTTGGATCACCCAGTACTACACCGAGGACCGCTATCGCCCGGTGCAGTCGATTGCCAAAGCCTCGACGACCGGTCCGGCCACCAACATCATCGCCGGTCTGGCTGTGGGCATGGAGTCGACCGCCATGCCGGTGATCGTCATCTCGGCTGCCATCCTGGGCAGCTACTTTTGTGGAATCAAGGCCCTGCCCATGATCTCCGGCACCGCCGCCGGATTCTTCGGCACCGCCATCGCCACCATGGGTATGCTGGCTACCTGCGCCTACATCCTGGCCATGGACACCTTCGGCCCCATCACCGACAACGCCGGCGGCATCTCCGAAATGTCGCATCAGCCGGCAGAGGTACGCAAGCGCACCGACCGCCTGGACGCGGTGGGCAATACCACCAAGGCCCTCACCAAGGGCTATGCTATCGGTTCGGCGGCCCTGGCGGCCTTTCTGCTCTTCTCGGCCTATCTGGATGAAGTGGCGGAGCTGGTCCGCCAAAAGACCCACAACATGGCCTTCGAGTTCGCCTCGGTCAATCTCTCCAAGCCGCCCGTTTTTGTGGCTTCGCTGATTGGTGCCGCCCTGGTGATCCTCTTCAGTTCCTTCGCCATCCAGGCCGTCGGGCGCAGCGCATACGCGGTCATTGAAGAGGTCCGGCGCCAGTTCAAAGCCGACCCCGGCATCATGGCTGGGACCTCCAAGCCCAACTACGGCGCCTGCGTGGACATGGTAACCAAGGCCGCGCTCAAGCAGATGGTAGTCCCCGGACTCCTGGCCGTGGGTGTGCCGATCGCCGTCGGCTTCCTCTTCCGCTTCTTCAATACGGCCGCTGACCCGACCCTGGCTGCCGAGTCTGTCGCCGGTCTGCTCATGGTGGGCACCATCAGCGGAATCCTCTGGGCCATCTTCATGAACAACGGCGGTGGAGCATGGGATAACGCCAAGAAGTTCATCGAAACCGGCCAACTGGGCGGCAAGCGATCTGACGCGCACAAGGCAGCCGTGGTGGGCGACACGGTTGGCGATCCCTTTAAGGACACCGCCGGCCCGTCTATCCACGTGCTCATCAAGCTGCTCTGCACGGTCACCTTTGTAATGGCGCCATTGTTCCTGTAGCGCCACAGCGAACCACTCCGCCATTTCTGGCGGATAACCGAAATGCCCGGCGGCCCCACGCGAGATTGCATGGGGCCGTTTGGCGTTTGGGGCGGCTGCTCCCAAACGGCATCCCATACGGGAGATTGGCTTTACACCAAGTATTTTGGCAAAGTTGGCCAAAAGTTCTATACTTAAGGCGAGGTACCCCAATGCCGACACGCAATGTCAGCCTGCCTGAAAAGCTGGATCAGTTCATTACCGCCAAGGTAGAGGCCGGAGAGTACGCCAATGCCAGTGAAGTGATGCGCACCGCCTTGCGCCTGCTGGAGAAGGAAGAGCGGGAGTACGAGGAGAAGATGACCTTGCTGCGGGCGGCGATTGCCGAGGGAGATGCCAGTGAAGATGCCGAAGAGGGCGTGTTTGAGCGGCTCGACGCCTACATCAAGGAACTAGCGGCAGAGAAAGAAGAGAGCCTTGCCGAAGTTTAGTGTTTCTAAGCCCGCACAGTCCGATATGTGGGCTATTGCACGGTACACCCTAGAGAGATGGGGTGTAGACCAGGCAAATCGCTATGCACGAGGTCTGCAAGAAACCTTTCGGACTCTCGCGGAGAATCCAAGAATCGGCCGAACGTGTGATGCAATCAGTTCAGGGCTGCACAGACACGAGCAAGGCAAGCATGTTGTGTTTTACCGGTTGAAGCCAGGCGGCATTCGGGTCGTGCGTGTTTTGCATCAACAGATGATTCCGGCCAAGCCGCATTTCGAGAAATCTTAGCCACTATGGCTTCTTTGGGTGCGCCTCCTGCCACTGCTTGATGCGTTCATCGAGCTTCGCCCGTTGGTCAGGCTGTAGATATGAAGCAGCGAGTTCTCGAATATTGATGGCATTTTTCAGCATATCGCCTTTCAGATTCGGTATCGCCACGCTTATCCAGAAGTATGTCTCATCATGTTGATCGTGTATCTCCATGACCAAGTCATATTGGGCAACCGTCATACCTTGTTCTGCTGCTTTGCGAAACCACTCAGCGGCGAGCACCTTATCCTGCTTCAGCCCATGATAGCCACCGTCGTAATCCAGGCCCATCTGGAACTGTGCGTCGGGTGCGCCAGCCTCGGCGGCCTTGTGAATGTAATCGAGCGCCTGTTTCTCGTCTTTATTGACGCCTTTGCCTTCATGATAGAGCAGCGCCAGGTTGACCAGCGCATTAGGGTTGTTTTGCTCCGCGGCTTTTTGATACCAAACTAACGCCTGTGCATAGTCCTGCGGAACGCCCCAGCCATGAACGTAACAAAGGCCCAGGGAAAACTCTGCAGGAGAATAACCTTGCTCGGCCGCTTTGCGGTACCAGATTGCGGCCTGATTGTAGTCCTGTGGAACGCCGTTGCCGTATTCGTACATAGAGCCTAAATCGCGCTGAGCTTTTGCATTGCCTTGGTCGGCAGCTTTGCCAAGCCAGACTGCGGCTTGCTTCAAATCTTTCGGAACGCCAATACCCTCGCCGAAATCCACGCCGAGCTGATATTGGGAATAGGAATCTCCCAACGCGGCGGCCTGGCTGAATAAGAGAAATGCCTGCTTCGTATCCTTTGGCACTCCTCGCCCTTCGATATTGAGGATGGCCAGTGCACGCATTCCATCCGCATTACCTTGATACGCGGCCTTTTCATACCAGATCGCCGCCTGCTCATAACTCTGGGGAACGCCCTGGCCGAGGGCATAGCAGAGACCTAATGCATACTGTGAGTCTGGCAGGCCTTGCTCGGCGGATTTGCGCATCCAAGATGCGAACAAAACCTGATCTTTGGGAACACCCTGGCCTTTTCTGTAAGCTGTAGCCACATAGAATTGGGCCACCGCGTCCCCCAACTTCGCTCTGGCCATCAGATCAGGGTCGATACCACCGGTGGGCGTAGGAGTCTGGGCCGGGTTGACTCCAGGAATCAGTCCAAATGCAAGGAACAATGCGGCGATTTTCTTTCGGTGCTCGCTCATAACGCCTTTCAGAATCACTAGAAAGATAACAGAAGCAATAGTTGCAGATAATAAGATTTTTTGTGCCGGCCCGTTTGCGTGAAATCCACCCCAAATCCCCACAACTCCCACACCAACACCCCTCAACCGCACCGTTTCTGCGCTTTGTCCCCGGCCGCATGCGAGATTGCGTGGGGCCGCTTTTTTGGGGTACCCGCCGTGCAGTACGGATAGTATGATGACGGACAACACCTAAAAGCCAGTTTTTCGGCTCGATCTTGGTACAAACCAGCGCAAGTCACCGCGCAGAGGAGGATGGAAGATGCGCATTTATATGGTTGCAGGCGTGGCGTTTACATTAGCGGTGTTGTCCTTGCCGCTGACCGGTGCGGCTCAGAAGTTCCAGGAGCCGACAAAAGAAGAGCTGCAGATGACCTCGGATCCCAAGGCCCCGGGCGCTCCAGCGGTCTTTCTCTATCGCGAGTCGGAAACCGACAACCGATACCATTACGTCAGTAGTTATGCGCGCATTAAGGTGCTTACCGAGAAGGGCAAGGAATGGGCCACCGTCGAAATTCCCTATATTCCGGGCTATAGCGCTACCCCCATCATCGAGGGACGCACCATCCACTCCGACGGTACGGTGATCCCGCTGGTGGGAAAGGCCGCCGACCTGCTGGTCGTTAAGACCAACAGATATCACATGAAAGTTTCGGTCTTCAATCTGCCCAGCGTCGAGGTGGGCAGCATTTTGGAGTACAAGTGGAGCATTCCGATGACCGGCGGAAAGGTTTCCGGCATCGCCGACGATGCGGTTGAGAGCTACATTTCCGCCGCGCTGGCCGGCATCCAAAATCCCGAGTGGGATGTGCAGCAGCCAATCTTCGTCCACAAAGAGCACTTCTACTGGAACCCGTTCTCCGATATCGAAGCGAACGCCATGAATACCGTGCAAGGAAGCTCGGTCGACATCTACATTGATGGGGAACGGACCCACTACCTGCTCTTCACGCAGCGCCTGCCCGCCGGATTCACGACCACCCGGAGTCCCAGGGGCGATTACACACTGGACATCCAGGATGTGCCCGCCTTTGTGCCCGAGGCCAATGCGCTTCCTGAGGAGGCCTTACTTTACAAGGTGCGCTTTTTTCGCACACCCTACAACTCCCCGGAGGTGTATTGGGACAACGAGATCAAACGCTGGTCCAATCAGTTGAACGAGTTTGCCAGCCAGAGTAATACGATCAAGGACGCGGCCGATCAGATTACCGCGGGAGCAGCAACGCCCGAGGCCAAGGCCCGCAAGCTCTACGATGCGGTGCAAGCGCTGGAAAACACCGACTTTACGCGAGCGAAGACCGAAGAAGAGCGCAAGCTGCTGCATCTCAAGAAGGAACTGAAGAAGGCGCAGGATGTGTGGAACGAGAAGAGGGGCTCGGGCAATGACATTGCCGCCCTTTACCTGGCACTGGCGCGCGCCGCGGGCCTGCAGGCCGATGGGCTGCAGGTGGTTAACCGGGACCGGTCGGTCTTCGATCCCAACCTTCTCTCGCTCCATCAACTGGACGCGCTGCTGGTTGTGCTGCACATTGACGGCAAGGATATTTACCTCGATCCGGGCGAAAAGCTCTGCCCCTTCGGCCAGTTGCATTGGAAGCACACGATGGCCGGCGGAATCCAGCAGAACGCCAAGGGACCGGTCTATACCCCGCCCAACTCAGCCAAGGAGGCCACCACCGCACACGCCGCCGATCTGACCCTGGACGCGCAGGGCGGGGTCACCGGAACCATCAAAATGCTGATGAACGGCCCCCAGGCGCTCCATTGGCGCCAGCTCAACCTGACCTCCGATCCGGAGGAGGTCAAAAAGCAGTTCAATGAATCCCTGCACAACCTGCTGCCCCAGGGAATTGCCGGGGAGGTGGATAAGATCCAGGGACTGGAGACCGCGGAGGGTTATCTTTCGATTTCCGCGAAGGTTTCCGGGCAGTTAGGCAGCTCCACCGGCAAGCGTTTGATGCTGCCCGGCTTCTTCTTCTCCACCGGCGCGCATACCCAGTTCGTCGCCGAGGAGAAGCGCACGGCCGCCGTCGATCTGCACTACTCCGATCAGGTGATCGACGATGCGGTCTACCATCTGCCGGCAGGCTTCACCGTCGAAAGCGCTCCCACGCCAGCGCAGTTGCCCTGGGAAGGTCACGCCATGCTGGTGGTCAAGTCGATTCCCGGCGCGGGGACCATCGACATCCGGCACACCTTCGCTCGCTTTTTCGTGTTGCTCGATCCCAATGAGTACCCGGCCCTGCGCGAGTACTACCAGAAGATCGCCACCAGCGACCAGCAGCAGTTGGTGCTGGTCAAGGCGGCAAACTGACGAACGCGGCCTCCGGAAACAAATCATGGGTATGGGCGTAGGCTCATACCCATTTTTCTGTTGTGTCGGATCGATGCCGCTACTCTCAAAGTCTTATGCCCTGCTTTTCCGCATCTCCCACATCCATACCTCCTAATTGCACCGTTTTTGCGCCTTGTCCCCGGCCCCGGCGAGGACTAGGCTTGGATTCTGAGGGCAGTTCGGTTGCCAGACCCTTGGGTTGCACTGAAATTTGGGCAAATTTTTACATACGGAAACCCGCGTTCTGCAAGGGTCTTTGGAGCTTTCCACAGGCAAATGCCTTTGTTTGCAAAGTTGGTGCCTGAAATGTCAACAAAACACTAGATATTGTGGTTTTTTGTTGACATGTACAACAGACAGAGGTACTTTTTCATCTGCGGCCTTAAACGGCTTGTAACGATTTCCGGTGTGATTGTTCCACAAAGAGGCTACTGAGAACAGAGAACTTGCGGTACTTTTTATCCCCGCTTCCCGTTCTTTGACCGAGACTATTTCCTGACTCCCCCAGGCTCCAAAAAGCATTGCACTGGAGGGGGGCCGACGTTTCAACATTATTTGCCGATTGTGAGGGTTTTATGAACGAGGTCCAGTATCATTCTTCCGCCGCCGCCCAGCAGACTCCCCAAATCCAGAAGGGCCTGACCTTCACACGCCGCTTCACCACCGAGGGCGTCTCCCCCTATGACGAGATTCAGTGGGAGCAGCGTACCGCGTCGATCGCGGATCAGAAGGGCAACATCATCTTCGAGCAGGAAAACGTCGAAGTGCCGGCGGACTGGTCGGTCACGGCAACTAACATCATGGCTTCAAAGTACCTGCATGGAAAACAGGGCACACACGAGCGTGAGATCAGCGTCCGCCAACTGGTGAGCCGGGTGGCGGAGACCATCCGCGACTGGGGCCTGGCGGGCAGCTACTTTGCCACCCCTGAGGATGCGGCTATCTTCCACGACGAGTTGGTTCACATGCTGCTGACGCAGAAGGTGGCCTTCAACTCGCCGGTATGGTTCAACGTGGGCTGCGACCGGCTGGAGCCGGAGGCGGAGGGGCAGAACTGGCATTGGGATCCGGCCACCGGCGGCGTGCACTACTCCGCTTCCGGCTACCGCAATCCCCAGTGCTCGGCCTGCTTCATCAACTCGGTTGAGGATTCGATGAGCGGCATCATGGAGCTGGCGCGGACCGAGGCCATGCTCTTCAAATTCGGCTCGGGTACGGGCACGAATTTCAGTTCCTTGCGTTCCAGCAAGGAATTTGTCTCGGGCGGCGGCGTAGCCAGCGGACCCTTGAGCTTTATGCGCGGCCTGGACGCCTTTGCCGGGGTCATCAAGTCCGGTGGCAAGACCCGCCGCGCGGCCAAGATGGCGATTCTGAACGCGGACCACCCGGATATCGTTGATTTTATTGAGTGCAAGGCTAAGGAAGAGGCCAAGGCTCACACCCTCATCAAGGCCGGCTACGACGGCTCAGGCCCTGATTCAGAGGCTTTTTCGTCCATCTTCTTTCAGAACGCCAACAACTCCGTCCGCGTGAGCGACGAGTTCATGCGCGCCTACGAGAACGACGGCGAATATACCACCTATACGGTGAAGGACCATAAGCCGGTTGCGACCTACAAGGCGCGCGAGATCGTGCGCAAGATTGCCGAGGCCACATGGCAGTGCGGCGATCCCGGCATGCAGTTCGATACAACCATCAATCGCTGGCACACCAGCAAGAACACGGCGCGCATCAACGCTTCGAATCCCTGCTCGGAGTACATGTTCCTGGACAACTCGGCCTGCAACCTGGCCAGTTTCAACCTGATGAAGTTTGTCACCCCGTCGGGCGGCTTTGACATTCCGGCCTACCGGCACGCCATCACCGTGATCATTACCGCCATGGAGATACTGGTGGACAACTCCGGCTATCCCACCGAGGCCATAGCCCGCAACTCTCACGACTATCGGCCGCTGGGGCTGGGCTACGCCAACCTGGGAGCGCTGCTGATGGCGATGGGTCTGCCTTATGACTCCGACGCCGGCCGTGACTATGCAGCCACTCTGACCGCCATTCTCACCGGCCAGGCCTACCTGCAATCCGCCATCCTGGCCGCCAACTGTCCGCCGATCGCATCGGCAACGCCGCTGACCGCCAATGTCGAACATCAAGGCGGCGCCTGCCCCGGCTTCTACGTCAACCGCGAGCCGTTCCTTGACGTGATCCGCATGCACCGCGCTGAAGTCAACAACATCGGCCGGTCGCGGCAGAGCGGCGAGCCCTTCACCGTGCCCCAGCTCGACGCCCTGATCGACGCCAGCTGCGAAAGCTGGGATATGGCCCTGGTTTACGGAGAAAAGTACGGCTACCGCAACTCCCAGACAACGGTTCTGGCGCCCACCGGCACCATCGGCTTCATGATGGACTGCGACACCATGGGCATTGAGCCGGAACTGGCGCTGGTCAAGTACAAGAAGCTGGTGGGCGGCGGCAATATCAAGATCGTCAACAGCACTGTTCCCGAAGCCCTCTTCAAGCTGGGCTATACGGCGGATGAAGTAAACGCCATCGTCAGCTACGTCGATGCCACCGGCACCATCGAGGGCGCGCCCGGCATCCGGCCCGAGCACCTGTCTGTCTTCGATTGCAGCTTCAAGCCGATCAAGGGCACCCGCACCATCCCTTACATGGGCCACATCAAGATGATGGCGGCCGCGCAGCCGTTCCTTTCCGGCGCCATCTCCAAGACCGTCAACCTGCCCCACGAAGCCACCGTCGAGGACCTCGCCGAGGCCTACGCCGAAAGCTGGCGCCAGGGACTCAAGTCCGTGGCCATCTACCGCGACGGCTCCAAGGGAACCCAGCCGCTGAATACCAGCATGGACGCCCGGCACGAGTCCTCGGCTCTGGACGTTTCCGGCAACCGCGTGTTGTCGCAGTTGGCCGCCAGCCAACCCGCCGCCGAAGCCGACCTCAAGGCTCTTGAAGGCAAAAGCGGCGAAACAGTTGAGGTTCCCGCGCAGACGGTCTTCCTTGCGGGCACAGCCTTCCAGCGCGTCCTGGATGAGATTGCCAAATTAGCCGCCGTGCCCACGTTGCAGCCTTCGGGCGCGCAGGAGGCCATCAATCCCGACGTGCAGGACCAGAATGCCCCGCCTCGCGCAATCCGTCACCGCCTGCCCGGCGAGCGCGCCTCCATCACCCACAAATTCGCTCTAAACGGCCACGAAGGCTACATTACCGTCGGCCTATACCCATCCGGCCAGCCCGGCGAAATCTTCATCAGAATGGCCAAGGAGGGTTCCACCGTCTCCGGCATGATGGACTCCTTCGCCACCTCCATCTCCATCGCCCTGCAGCATGGCGTTCCGCTCAAGGTGCTGTGCAACAAGTTTGCCTACACTCGCTTCGAGCCCTTCGGCTGGACGGGCAACCCGCAGATCGGACAGGCTACCAGCATTATGGACTACATCTTCCGCTGGATGGATCTGCGCTTCCTCTCCGGCACGCAGTTGTCGCTCTTCTCGGGGATGGTTCCGCAAGCTCCGCAACTGACCCCCTCGCCCAGCATGGCGCCCGAGACCGAGCCGTATCAGGATTCGCTGGCGCAGAGCCACCTTGCCCGGTTGGCCGAGGAGGTTGCCAAGCGTCTGAATCAGGTTAGCGGCCCGCCGAGCGGCGGCGGCATTGCTCCCCCGGCGCAGACTGACTTATCTAGCGCCGCCAGTGCCTCCCAGGCCCCGCAACTCCAGGACCGCGGCGTCTACCACGCCACCGAAGCCATGCGCGAGATGTACGAGATGGGCGATGCGCCCAGTTGCCCGGTCTGTGGAGCCATCATGGTCCGCAACGGCTCCTGCCACCGCTGCATGAGCTGCGGGACCACCAGCGGATGCAGCTAAAGAAGCTGAGGAACAGAAGAAAACTATAGGAGGTCAGAAATGGCAAAGCGAGAAATCTACATCGAGCGCAGATCAGAGGGCGACTATGCGATACGTAGGCCCGGGTCTGAAAGAGCCAGCGCTGTCGAGCAAACTCAAGCGGAAGCAATTGAAAGAGGACGAGAAATCGCGCCGAACGCCGCAATTCATGTCGAAAGGGTTCGCTATACCAATAACGGAAGACCAGATGAATGGCGTAATCCCTAGATTTAGGTAGAGTGGAGGGTGGCCGAGTTCTGACCACAAATGTTGGGTGACCTATGTCTGAATTTTCAGATATGTGAAACTTCGAATTTCAATGATCTGGAGGATGGGTTTTATTGTCGGGAGAAACTTAGAACATTGAGCAGCCAATGCAGGAATTTATCTCATTGTAGTCCGCCACTCCCGGAGGGAGGGGACGATAGTAGCCCAGCATAGAGCGAATTTGCACAATCTGAGGCAAAGTATTGTTAAATCGAGACATCTCTACAGATTTCATCTCGTTTTCCGCCGAGTTATCCACAGAAAGACCCGAACTTTGCACCTGTACGTAAAAAACGAAACGCTGATACCTTAGAAGTATGTTGATAAGACGCCGAAGGCCAGGCGACTCCTGAGAGCAGCCTGGCCGTTCAACGCATTACCCGAATCACCATCCCGGCTCCGCAAAGAAACAGGATGGTAACCTTCACGGTTTACAACCCGGCCTCAGCTAAAAATTGGGGCCGGTCCTTACAATATGGGCCTGGCTTGGTGTGCGGCAGGGATTCCCATCCATCGTCCGCGTGGGGTTCGATTCCCCCCAGGTCCATACACTCTTAGAAATTACCGTTTTTGGAAAATTGCCCACGCTTATTCCAAAGGACTTACCGCTGCTTTTGTAGCCTTGTTGACATTTCTGTCAACCTTATCCATGTTGGCAGTTTTCGCTTAAAGTGTCAACAAAACTGTTACGCTTTCCGTTGTTGCTGCACTCTAGTTCCCATTCCTTCTTTCTCCTGAGACTGCCATCAATACCCTGTACATGACTGCGACCTGAAAGCCCTTGCAAACGAAAGCAGGTAATTTTCAACCATAGATCCGTTTTGTGGGCCCGGTACCCCATCCTTTGCGTACTTTGGGAAGGGAGAGAAACCACGAACTCCACCCCATGCCGGGTGCCCCTGGTCCCTCGCATTTGGGGACCAGGGAGAGAAGGCCTACCAGACCTCCATCTCGAAATCTCGGTACTCGCGAATCAGTTCGAAGTCGGTGCGATTCGATGTAATCAGTTTGGCCCCGTAGCTTCGCACGGTCAGCGCGATCAGTACATCGAAATGAAGCTCGCGCAGCTTATTCGGATCGAATCCATTGTCTTCGCGCATCTTCGCAAGAAGCAGGCCCGACTCCAGCCAATTGTTTCTGGTTGGAGTCAGGATAGGGTATTTTTTTTCGAGTGTATGCAGAATGTTCTTGTCAACCGGCGAGACAGCCCCGCGCCAAAGTTCCGCGAGAACGACCGACGAGTTGCGCACCAGAGCGTTTAGATTCGCCATGCGCAGTGCATGACGATCGGTCCTCAAATGGTCGACGAGGACCGAGGTATCAAATACTACACACTCACTCATCACTTCCCGCGAAGGAGCATTTGCCGCCGTACTTCCTCATAAGGTCTTTGAACTCCTGAAGAGCAACGATCTCCTTCAGCGCCACGTGAACAGCCTCGGTGCGCGACTTGGCGCCGAGAACGCGCACGGCCTTGTCTGCAAGCTTGGTATCCAGCCGGATCGAGGTCAGGGGTATGGCCATGGCATCTCCTTCTATATATATCTATTGTGCCATTAGTATATATAGTTGTCAAGCCCGTTCGACGGAGGGCGATGGGGCTGCGCATGACTTCCTCAATCCCGTTACCCCAATTGGCCGGGTATCCCAGAGCCTGCCCTGAGCTTATCGATCAGGTCCCTCACATTTGGGGACTTGGGAAACCAAGAACCTCATGGCGCGCAAGCGCCGATTGGCCCCACCGCAGGTGGCCGCCTGGACGGTCAGCCCTTTGCAGATTAATTCACTTCTTCGTTGCACAATGATCCCAGAAGTCTTCCTTCAAACATCGTCCTGGGTGTCTTTTTCGCGCCATCTGCCAGCCGAAAACCGCCGG
>Ga0116128_1000883_pt1 | contig 14045 bp, 18 predicted proteins | sample June2015DPH_16_1_3_FD_88974 | JGI IMG/M metagenome (GOLD analysis project Ga0116128, IMG submission 88974) | Peatland microbial communities from SPRUCE experiment site at the Marcell Experimental Forest, Minnesota, USA - June2015DPH_16_150 | ecosystem: Environmental > Terrestrial > Soil >... | reverse complement strand
GCTCAAGAAAGCCTTGTATTTCACGTTCATTGTAACCTGCTGACGTTCCCGTTGCTTCGGGAACGATCACCCAGCCGTCTTTGTCGCTTTCACCGGCGTCAAGATGGCGGCGTGCAAGCTGACAGAAGAACTGATCTCGGCGCTCCTTTTGATTGGTCTCTGCGATGGCGCCCACGTCTAACCCCTCTTTGACGCGGTGCCGGATGTCATCATCCGCAGTATTTGTGGCCCTAACTCCCACGAGACGCGCGCGTCTTCAACGCCCGCGACGAACTCCAAAACACGTAGTATCGCTAACAACTGCACGCACATCCCCTTTCTTCAGATTAGGTTTCCGCGGTAGGAATAAGAACCTTCCACCAAGAAAGTTCGCTTTAGGAAGACCAAAAACAAAGAAAAGGGGGGGCGTGGCAGCTTCAGCAGCTCTAGACACGTTAACTTCTGAACGACGAGTCGCGTTCGACTTTCAACCCTCAGTGCTGGGGAAATTTACGGTAAACGTTGATCCTTTTCCGACTTCACTCTCAACAGTTATTCGCCCAGCGTGCGCCTCGACGATCCGCTTCACCACTGCTAAACCAAGTCCCGTTCCCTTCGCCTTGCCGGTAAAGAGCGGTTTAAAGAGCTTGTCTTTAGCGTCGTTCGGAATGCCGATGCCAGTATCGTGCACGCTTATCGCCACCGAGCCATCGTCGGTAGATGCGCTAACGGTGACCGTCCCACCGTCCGGCATCGCCTGCACGGCGTTGAGGATTAGGTTTGCTAACACGCGATGCATCAGATGGGGATCCGCCATCAATTGCAGGTCTGGAACCTCCGTCGCAATGCGCACACCATCCGTGTGCGGCAGCGATTGAACGACGTCTTCGATCAGCTTCTCGACAACGATCTCTTCGCGCTCAGGGACGATCGGACGGGCGTAGTCCTGGAGGTCGCCAACAATCTTGTCCATGTAAAAAATCTGGTCGCTGATCCTGGCAAAGAGCGCTTGTTCTTTTTGCCACTCGTCGCGGCTGCGGTCGGCGGGAGACATGCGTTCGAAGCGGAGCCTCTGCAGATCGACAATGTACTGGAGACCTTGCAAGGGATTGCGGAGATCGTGACCGATCATAGCAGCGGTCTCCCCGATGCCGGCGAGGCGCTCGACGTCCCTGAGCTGCGCAGTGCGTTTCTCTACGAGCTCTTCAAGATGTGCAGAATATTGCGCGAGTTCCTCGGCGTAGTGATGAGCGGCTGCCTGTGCCTCAAGCTTCGACAACGCCGTGCCGAATTCGGTTGCGATCGTGCGAAGCAGATTTCGCTCCTCTGGCGTAAACGAGTGCGGGCGCATCGCGTATATCGTGAATTGTCCAATAAGGGCACCTTCGGCGAAGACGGGAACGGAAACGGCGGCTCCGTGCACTCCGTGCCTTGAAGCAAGCGCGTCAGCAGGGAGTTCCTCGACGACAACAGATTCCCCTTTCCGAAACACGTCTCGCACGTAGGGGGTGGCGTCGATATCGATCTGATCGAGGGATTCAACGAAAGCTGAAGGTAAGTTATGTGCATAACGCACCTGCAGCCGCCCAGCTTCGTTTTCAGTGGCAATGAATCCAGCAGCAAACCCCAGCAGCTCAATCGTCGTAGCTAGGGCCTCTCCAAACAACGTAGGAAGGTCGCTAGCTTCGTTGATGACGTGGATAACCTCGTTGAGCACCGAAGTGCGCTGCGCGTGCTCTTGCAGCTGGTGCTGGGCCTGCTTTCGCTCGGTGACATCCCGCGCAGCTGCAAAAACTCCTTGAATCTCGTTCCGTTCATTCTTGAACAGTGTCGCGTTGTACAACACATCCGTGATTCTGCCCGATTTGTGCCGAATGGCCAGAGGGTAGTCTCTGACGAAGCCGTCAGAAAAGACCTGTCGGTAGCCCGCATTTGCTTTTTCCGGCTCAGTGAAATAGTTGCTGAAGTCACTTTCAATCAGCTCTTCGCGGGAAAGGCCAGTCACCCCCTCGGTGGCCTCGTTGACATCTGTGATTTTTCCGTCAGCATTGATGGTGACGAGGGGATCGAGACTTGCTTCGATAAGGCTTCTTGCGTAGAGCGAGGCGGCACGGAGCTTCTCTTCAGCCTGCTTCCGCTCAGTGATATCCCGCGCAGTCTCGAGGATCGCCACCGGCACATTCCGTGCACCGTACTGCAACGTCCAGTGGCTCATGACCGTAATGGCGATGCCGGCGCGAGTGGTATGTCGTAACTCTCCCGCCCACCTTCCCGCACGCAAGAGCTGACCTATGATGTCCTCAAGGCGGGATGGAAAGACAGTGTGAAGCAACGTATGGATTATCACCCCGCGCACGTCGTCTTGCTTCCACCCATACTGCTGTTCGGCACCCTTATTCCAGTACTTTATGTGCCCATCGAGATCAAAAATTATGATCGCGTCAGTTGCCGAGTCAAGCACAGCAAGGCGCTGTTGTTCGTCAATGACGTCACGCTCTTCCGTCACGGCCTGGTCAAGCATGAGCACGCGTGTGACCGAGCCGTTCGTTTTGGCAAGAGGATAAAGGGATATTCGAAAACGTCGCCCTTCGCACCATTCTTCCACGTGCATCGGGGCACCTGAGGCGACGACCTCTGCCATCCATCTCCGGCGCCTCTGCGCTGCCTCAGCAGGAAGAACATCGTACGCGTAGGCGCCGACGAGTGTGGCAGCGCTAGTGCTGATCCGCTCGACAGCTGCTTCGTTAACGGCGAGGATGATGCCTTCAGCGTCCGTGAGCACCGCGGCATCAGAAAAAGCGCGGAGAAAGCCAGACACTATTTCGAAGCGCTCAGGCGGTGCATCGCTGCGTTCGTTCACTTCTTGATCCCCAGCAAACCATACGGTTGGTGGTCGAAGGTCTAGTCGTCAACACACGTTAGCGTTTATAGATATAAGGTTTCACCCTTGAAAAATCGCCGCGAGCTGCCGCTTCTGCAGCTTAAAACGCTACGGCGACTTAGTTTGCTCCTTATCGCCCTTTGTTAACTGCTCGTAGAGTTCAGGGCCAACGCACTCTTTTGCATAGGCGCACCAGTGAATGCACAGGTTCATGTCGTTAAACACCGTGAGCCCACACTTGCCGCATTTGACCTTGACGTCTGATGAGAAAATCTCCACGTAGTCGCCGCACCGCGGGCACTTCTTAGTAGTCAGGGTGGGCGTTCGTAAATGCGACGTCCCAGGACAACTACCAAACAACGCCGTCTCCCCTTCTAAACGAGCACACCCCGATTCTCGCCTCCAGAGTGTAAGCTATGAACGCAGAAAAGGAATGCTCTAATCGATTTGTATGCGCGCGAACGCACATAAAGTACTCCGTCGTGATTACCTGAGAAACTAAGATCGCCGAACGCATCAACACTCACCGATATCTCTTTCCCGCGAGGAACGCATCGATCCCTCGCTTGTTGATCGTTCTGAGGTTCTTCGTGTGAGCGTCTTCGTGCGTCGCCGTGAGGAAACTGAGCTTCTCGCAGGTCTCAAAATCAGTGCATTGCCAGCACCCCTGAAACTCGTGCTTCCTGCAACAATTCCTGATCTTGCACTGCGGTGGCCCGCCATTGTCGCGGCACCCGCGTTTGCACCGAAGCTTCACCATTGCCCCAAGGGTCTCGTAACACGGCGCATAGTTGGCGAATGGCTTGAAGAACGTGGCAAGCCCTGGAGCCACCCGCTCGAAATGATACTCGCGCAGCTTTTTGCGCAAATCGCGCGCTAAATCAGCAATCTCTCCCGAGTGATTCGGACAGTCGCCGCAGTGAAGACCACAGTATGCTATCGAGCTTACGTCGGCTTCATTCGTGCTCACGGTTCCACCTTTTCTCTCTCAATTCGTGCGCTTCCGATTCTATAAGATTGTTTCCTTTGTTTTGCGCTTCGGCGGTAAACTCCTAGCGCAGGTCATATCCAGCATTACCGCCCGACAATGCTCGCTGCGCAAGCTAGTCCTAACCAGCTTTTCATCGGCTCTGACGCGCAAGCGGGCTAGCGTTTCTTCACGAAGATTGGTTAGCGCGAAGCGGACAACAGCGTTGGAAGCATTTCGAAACAAAAGCCTTAACAGGAATTTATGAATATTGAGAGCAGATACGATGATGTCAATCGTGGGTTTTACGACGCACAGGTGATCAAGATGGGGACCGCAAAGCAGACCTCTTTTCCGGACGTCACGACGTTCCACGGGCACGTTTGTCCTGGAACAGCAATCGGATACCGCGCTGCAAAGATAGCGACGCGGGAGCTTTCCTCTGATAAGTCAGTCGACGAGGAATTGGTAGCCATAGTTGAAAACGACAGCTGTAGCGTCGACGCCGTACAGGTTGTAACTGATTGCACATTCGGAAAAGGCAATCTTGTGTTTAGAGACTACGGAAAGCACGTGTATACGTTCATAAACAGGGACACCGGTGACGCGGTACGAATCGCATTGAAGAGCTCAGTGGATCTCGAGCACGTGGATCCAGCGTGGAGCCAGCTGCGGACAAAGGTGAATTCCGGATCTGCCTCGCGGCAAGAAGAGCAGGAATTCAGGAAGCGTGCAGACGGGATCGCCGAAACGCTCATGAAGATGCCAGAGGAAGATTTGTTTGACGTCACGCATATCGAAATCGCCGAGGTTCCCAGAAAGGCACGGATATTTCGGTCGGTAACGTGTCACAAATGCGGAGAGCCGGTTTCAGAACACAGAGTGCGACTGGAGAACGGCGAAACGGTATGCATTCCCTGCTCAGGGGGAATAACGTGAAAAACCTCTTCTGCTGCAAAAAATGGTCGCTCACGGCCGTAGACGAAACGCGACCGGAACGCTCAGCAAGGCTTTTGCGCCAATAAAGACCCCTCCGCGGACAATTGAGAAGCGTGAAAAATCAGGCCAGCCGGCGCCAAGGGCTGACCGCTACACCGTTCTGGCGAAGGCTTTTTGACTCCTGACGTGAACTTGCTCTTATGAGCGACAAACACCTCACCACGAATCAAGGCGTTCCCGTCACCGATAACCAAAGTTCACTGACCGTCGGTGAGCGTGGACCAGTCTTGCTGCAAGACGTGCATCTGATCGAAAAGCTCGCGCACTTCGACCGCGAGCGCATCCCGGAGCGCGTCGTACACGCGAAAGGGGCGGGGCCCACGGCTACTTCCAAGTCTACCAAAGCATGGCCCCGTATACCTGTGCGAAGTTCCTCCAGGATCCGGAAACGCAGACGCCCGTCTTCGTTCGTTTTTCAACGGTCGTCGGCGCTCGGGGATCTGCGGACACAGCGCACGACCCGCGAGGGTTTGCAGTCAAGTTCTACACCGAAGAAGGAAATTACGACCTAGTGGGAAACAACCTGCCTGTTTTCTTCATCCGCGATGCCCTCAAGTTTCCTGATATGGTGCACTCGTTCAAGCCCGCGCCAGACTCGAACATCCCGACGAGCTCCTCCGCAAACAGTCGCTTTTGGGATTTCATCTCCCTGACGCCCGAGTCGACACACATGATCGCCTGGCTGTTTTCGGACCGCGGGACGCCTAAGAGCTACCGGACGATGGAAGGATTTGGCGTCAACACCTACAAGTGGATCAACGCAGCGGGGGAAGCGCGCTATGTGAAGTATCACTGGAAGCCGAAGCTGGGCGTCCAATCACTTGACCGTCATAAAGCTACAGCTTTGGCAGGGACCGACCCTGATTACCTCACTCGGGACCTCTGGGATACGATCGCAAACGGAGGCGAGGCGGAGTACGAACTCAAGGTGCAGCTGATGGATATCGTCGACGAGTTGAAACAGGACTTCGACCCTCTTGACGCAACCAAGACGTGGCCCGAGGATACCTTCCCGCTGATGTCGGTAGGCAAGATAGTTCTGAATCGGAACCCCGAGAACTACTTCGCAGAAACAGAACAGGCCGCGTTCTCGCCCGGCGCCATCGTTCCGGGTATCGAACCGTCTGCTGACAAGCTGCTGCAAGGCCGTGTCTTCTCGTACGCGGACACCCAGCGACATCGCCTTGGGCCCAATTATCTACAGCTCGCCATCAATAGTCCGCACGCACCGGTTGAGAACGACCAGCGCGACGGCGCAATGCAATCAGGATCGTTCCGTGGAGCGGTAAACTACGAACCGAACACTCTCGCTGGTGGCACGCCGGAGGCAGCGCCTGCCGGCCCGACGTCCATGGAGCGGATCGAGGGGGACGTCACTCGCCGAAAGATTAGCCTCAAGAACGATTTCGCACAAGCGGGCGACAGGTACCGATCGCTCAGCACGATCGATCAAGACCATCTGATCGACAACATTGTCGACTCACTCGAGAAGGCCGACAAACCAATGCAGGAGCGCATGGTGGATCACTTTATCGAGGCAGACAGCGAACTCGGAGCACGCGTGGCTCAAGGGCTCCACCTGTGATGGTGATGCAGTAGGCCGCGCCTCTGTCCCAGCTCGCACGTGGATCTGAAAGCCCGTAAGCAGCCCTCATAAATAGCCCAATCTTGGGCTGAATGATGAGAAAAACGCCCTCTCCGCGGAGCAGGCGACTAGTTGTGGGAATCGCGCTGCTGGCACTCGGCTGGGCAAGCATCGTGTTGAGCGGATATGATCTCCTCGTTCCGATCGCTCGCTCTAGAAGCAACTGGTGGCGCGCTGCTGCTCGTCGGGGTAGCGATGCGCATCTTAGCGTTCAAGGAGATTCCCTCCACATATCACATTAAGGGCCTCGTAGCCTCCGGCGTTTATGCCAAAACAAGGAATCCCATATACCTCGGATTCATCTTCATGATCGTTGGAGTCGCTATGCTCTCGCGGGGCGTGCTCGCACTCATCTGGGCCTTTACCTGCGTCTGCGTTCTCTATTGGATCGCCAGAAGCGAAGAAAGTGATTTAGAGCGGATTTTTGGCGAGCGTTATCTGGTATACAAAAGCACCGCCCCAATGTTTTTCCCTCGATTCTTGAATACTAAAGATAGGTCACCGTAGGGCGAAGCGGCGCGGATGATGATGGGACATACTGGAAGGTACACTCCTTTGCGCTCAAAACCGAGCTACGATTGCACGTCAAGCGGTCGAGCTGCCTGCCACTTGTGAGGTTTTGAAGAAAAAGAACTATAGACAACGTTTTTATCCGTGCACCACACGAGCTGGTGCGGGAAACCACGCACCCGAGGGGCAGCTACCGGCCGTGAATGGTAACTGACGAGCTGTTACTTAAGCAACACCACATTTCCCATCCCGCGCCGCCTACGCTCGATGAGGCCCCTGCTCTCCAGCCCGTAGAGCGCTCTGCTGACGTTGGATTTCGGAAGGCCGGTCTTTTCGACCAGTTCGCTCTGGTGAACGATTCCCTCGTCGATAATTGCTTTGAAGAGGGTCTGCTCATCGTCTTTAAGCGTTCTGGCAACCTCTTCCCACCGCTGCCGACGTTCTTCGAGGATTACGTCCCCCGGCGGACGCAGGCGCAGCAGCCGCAGGGGTGGTTGAGTCGTGCAGCAAGATGTACGTGCCGCTCACGCTCATAAGAACGAGCGCAACAGCGATTACGAGCACATCGGCGTAGGTGAATAGCCCGGGGACCTGAGTCGTAATGGCAGTATTGCCCTCAACGAGGATTTGCACCGGCGTAGGATTGAGCAACTTGAGCGCGAGCACGAGCACCGAGGCAATAAAAACAGCTGCCACAAAGAGTGTCTTTCCTCGAATTCCCCCCCCCACCATAACTGTGCCTCGCGTCGTGCGGCCTAAGGCTAGTCATTGCACGCCGGACCGTAGCAGATGCGCTCCTCCACAGAGATTACATTCTCATGCGCTATATCGATGTTGATCTTGTAAAACTTGCCCCCGACTCGCAGCACCAGAGAATCGATGCTAGGCGCACCGGACGAAGAGGGAGGCGAGCTGAGAATGCCCACGACGGTATAGTTCTTTCCGGCGACGGACGCGTTCACGCGCACGTCCTTCACTGCGATCGCAAGGAGGCTCTTCACGCGCGCTTCATATTGCGCTTGCTGCTGGGCCTGTTGATCTGCCGATTGCGACGTCTGTGGCGGTTTAACGACGCTGATGTAACCATTGCTGGTCCCTGGTATGGCGTTCTCTGCTCCGAGGACGACGAGGGCAGCTCCCGCCACGACTCCTACAACGAGCAAAGTGATAAGTAATTCTAGACGCCGTTTGAGTACGGCTTCCATTTCTTGTTTACCTCGATGGCTTAGCGCGCGCCAACCATTTCAACTGAAGTAGTAGGGTAACGCATCGTCGACGGTTTTTACCCCGACGACCGTCACGTTATAACCGTCGTGACTCAGCTGCGATTGTAAGTTTACGAGCCCTGTTGTCGGGTTTGTTTCGAGCGGAGAAGTAGTGCTTACGACGGTTTGATCGTAGGGGACGAGGATGACCCGAGCGCCATTTTGTGCTGCTGCCTCTGCCTTATATAAAACGCCACCGACATCGCCTACCGCTCCGCTGCTGTCAACGGTTCCGGTGCTATAGACGTACTCATTGGTCGGCTTCTTCATTATCGCCGCGTATGTTGCGATTGTCATGGGAAGACCAGCGCTTGGCCCATCTACCTCGTCAACACCCTTAGGCACGCTTACCACGAATTCAAAATCTCGCTGATTTGCGTTGACGGTAGCGCGCTCAGCTGCAACGGTTACTACAGTTCTCGCGGTCTCTTGAAAATCGACGCCCGTCGCCGGCTGGGTCTCAACAAAGACGTGGCCCGTCCCAGCTTGCGTATATACGACAACGTTAGACACGGCCCCTGAGTAGCTGTTGTCGCTCGTTTGCTCCACGGCAAGCATATGCGCGGTTCCGTTAGTGGTCCCCTGCGCGTTGATTCCTGCCGGGGTTCCTGTCGAGGATTGGGAGGAGTTAAATTGAATATAGGGCGGGTTTAGACTAGCTGTGCATCCTGCGGTCGCAACCGACAACAGTAGCAGAACGCATAAAATAGGTATTGCGCGAAGCCATTTCATAACATCAAGTCCTACCAACAATCACGTAGCAATCTCTTGCATCGGATAATAATCTTTGCCAGTTGCAAGCTCCTTGAGCGAAGCAAAGACGAGGCACTTGCTTATTCTTTCCCGAATTGCGCATCAATTACTCCTAGGTTTCGATTCGGTGAGACTGCGACTCGACACTTCGGCCAATCGGAAGTTATATGATCACGTCCTGCAAATTTTTATTTCATTCTTGCCGCGTGTTATCTTGCGTAGGCAAGTCATTTATACGCGCTGAATCCATTTCTGCGTAGGCAAGGGAGGACGTGAAGGCAGCAAGGTTCTCAAATGTTTCTTCCATCACTATCGCATACCTTAATTCCCAATCGTCAGGCATTTTCAAACCTCCAATAGCAGCCGGTTAACACAGAGAAGTTTTCAACGTCGCGCGACAGTCGCATCACGTCGACCGCGGCACCTGAGCCGGCTCGAGGTCAAAGACGTTGTACACCCACTGGCCCGCTTCTGCCAATCCTCCCACAGGTCCCGCTTCGATACGCGGTATTTCACCGAGAGCCTGTCGATAATCTCCGATATGTGCAGTTCAGCGATCTGGAGACGATACATCTCCCGTCTCCTCGAGTAGAGTTCCATTTTTTTCGTCGCGGCCTCCCTTTGCGGCATTTCATTACCTCGTGCCGTTGCAATTTAAAAAAAAGGGGGAATAAAGTGAGAAGAGGCGAGGGGATCCTTTAGAGCTCAAGGGGGGAAGTATGGCACTGACGCCCCTCACCTCATTTTTTCTCTACTGCGCTTGGCTTGTCTGGTTCACTATGCTCTGCAGCTTGGCCTGCTGATCGGATGGCAACTGATTATACCAGTTGGTCACCGCCTGTTTGAGGTCGTTCTGCAGGGCGTTCTTCTGGTCGGTGGGAAGTTGCTTGTACCACGTCATCAGCTCGTGCCTCACTGCTCTGTTGTGGCAGACGGTGTTGAGATTCGTGTTCTGATTTGGCGTGCCGAGCAACGGTCCGAGGAGCGGCCCGAGGGGCCCACTTGTGCTGCTCGTGCTGCTTGAAGCCGTTGAAGTGGTGTTGGTTGTAGCATTCGTCGTCTGCGCATAGACCGCTCCCGCGAACCCCACGGACGCTATCAGCACAACGAGAACGGTGACTGCTATCGTGCGTTTCTTCGTGTAGTCTCACCTCCATTCCCCCATCTGCACTGGAAGCCACGTGGATGGCCTCGGCAGAGGGCTCCCGGATGCACCCCAATCCTGTATCGTAAATGATGGTGCTTCCATAGCCCTGCAACAACATTAATGACCTAGCTTATCTTTGATGCGTGCGAAACTAGTTTCCAACTGGTTTCGTGCCCAGTTTGTTTTTATTTGACCTCTAAAATTTTTCATACGTCGATAATTTTCAAAGTCCACGTCGCTTCGCTGAGCAAGAGTCACGAATGCGTATCACAGTCGGTGATCCTCGCACGCCAGCCAACGTCAATGGATACACGTGCTCGACGTACGCAAAAAAGCTAGCGCCTAAAAAAACATGCACGTTAACCCTTAGAAAAACGTTGAGCGTCCCGCGATTGCGTCGCGTGAACCCGCAGCTCCGACAACACTAGTTAGGAGACTATAATAGCAGCCGCACACTGTCGCGCAACGGCAGCATTTGACGGGTCACGACGCGCGCTCGAGGTCAAAGACGTCGTATACCCACTGGGTCCGCTTCCGCCAATCCATGCACAGCGCCCGTTTGGATACGCGATACTTGGCAGAAAGCTTCTCGAGGATGTCTGACATGTTCAACTTAGCGATGTACAAGCGGTACATCTCTCTTCTCCTCGAGTATAATTCCGCTTTTTTCGTCATGGCTATCACTTATTTGGAATACCCCCTTTCTCCTTGATCGGCTTAAACTTTTTCTGGAAATGAAGGTCATGAAGCACAAGCATCGGCCCCTCAACGCGCTCCTGGTCGTACGTGGCATTTCACATCCAACCCTTCTCCATCCAATACTCATACTGGTGCGCCCACTCCTCCCTGTTTGCCTCGATTAGCCGCACGAAAAACGCTCTTCTCTCTGCGATCTCCTTCTCCTGCGCCGGATAGGCACGCTTTGTTTGGATCGATTCTGCCAGCGTCGTTCCGAGCTTGGAAGCCTCGTTAATGGCAGCATCAAGCGCAGCGGGATTCCTGCCAAGGGCAACGCCGACCTCCCCTACCGTCACGACGCCTAGTTCATTCAGGAAATAGTTCATGTAGCCCAGCACGTCTGCAGTACCGGAACCTCCGGATGTGGTCACGGCACAGCCATATTTACCCGAAAACAGCTGACAATGAATGGCATCGGCCATGCGATCGATCACCGTCTTAAGTTGCGCGGTCACGCTGTTGATGTACACAGGCGACCCGAGCACGATGCCGTCGGCGCTGAGCATCTTGCCCACCAATTCGTCGAGATCATCCGCTTGAACACACTCGCCTTTTGCGAAACACACCTGGCATCCAATACAATAGTTGATGTCTAACGCGCAGATATCGACGAGTTCGATCTCTGCTCCCTGCGTTTGTGCACCGTCAAGAACAGCCTCGACGAGTTTCATGGTTCGGCTGTTCTTCCTGCGGGGACTGCTGCTTATTCCAACAATCTTCATTATAATACCTCAATTGTGTGCGGTATGTTCTCGCCTAGTATTAACGTTTCAGATGTGCGGCAAGCGTACCTTTATAGTGTCTCTGCTATAGACCGTGGTGTGCATGGTCGACTTTAGCTCCATCTACTACGATGCACCGCCGTGGGACATCGGCCGTCCGCAGAAGGAGTTCGTGCAGCTCGAGGAGGCTGGTGAAATCGTTGGATCCGTCCTTGACGTCGGATGCGGGACTGGAGAAAACGCGCTATTTCTTGCCGCAAAAGGGCATGACGTGTGGGGCGTTGATTTCACTCCTATCGCGGTCGAGAAAGCGCGGTATAAAGCGACGGAACGCAATCTCAACGTGACGTTTCTCACGCGGAACGCACTGGAACTGCGCACCCTAGAGAGGACATTCGATACCGTCATCGACTCAGGATTGTTTCACGTGTTGAACGACGAAGAACGTCCCCGGTTTGTCACTAATCTTACAAGCGTTCTTCACCGCTACGGGACCTATTTCATGCTTTGTTTCAGCGAATTGGAACCTGGCTCATACGGTCCGCGGCGGGTTACGCAAAGTGACATCAGGAACGCGTTCGATCGCATGTGGCACATCAATTACATTAGACCCGCACGGATGGAAAGCCGACGACTGACCGATGGCATCCACGCCTGGCTCTCGTCCATCTCGAAGGAGTGAGGGGGCGCACGATTGCTGCGCAACGGATGGGAAACTCGATACGTCGTCGACATAGCTCATTTGCGGCGTAGGCTACACATATCAACAAATTCGCGTGAAAAGTATATACGCTGAAAAGCAACTAAATTTAGGAATGAGCACATATGCACAGTAAAATCGCTGAAGCCATCAGGCTGCACGGCGGGCCCGTCGCCATTCTGCTGACCGATCACAAGCCCGAAAACGCGTTGGAGTTCACGGAAGACGGCGGACAAAAGAACCGCTGCATCATTCCGTTGTTCGTCGCCGCTATGAACGGGCGCACAGCAGTGCTCGAAAAAGAGACTGTCCTCTGCCCGGGCGGGCAGGTGGGGCTCTGCTTCGGCCCCTATCAGCTGGGCTACATCGACTACTTCCTGTCAACCGGAAAGGAGGGGCAGTTTGAGGGCGAATACCGGAAGAAAACCCCTGAGCTCGTGCGCGAGTTCATTGCGAACCTCCCCGAGATCACCCTGCCGACGCGCTACGTGGTGATGAAACCGCTCAGCGAGGTCACCGACGGCGAAATTGCCGAGACTGCAATCGTCGTCTTCGTTGCGAACGCCGACCAGCTGTCAGCGCTCGCGACCCTGGCGAACTTCGACCGAGCGACCAACGATAACGTCTCGACGTTGTTCGGTTCTGGATGCCAAAGCCTGGTGATGCAAGTGCTCGATCAGGCGCGCGCGGAAAGGCCAAAGGCCGTCATCGGCCTCACCGACATTACCGCACGCAAGTACCTCGATAAAAACGTACTGTCCTTTAGCGTGCCCTTCAAGCGGTTCGTCGAGATGGAGGCAAACGTCGAAGGGAGCTTCCTCACGAAAGGCAAAGACTGGCCTGAGATTGCAAAACGACTCTAAATACCTTGACCTTTAGGGAGGAAAAAATCCTCCCTCGGGTTACATTTCGTCATCTGCTGTGCTGACGGCCGAAGATCGTATACAAGCTAAATGACAGTTACGCCGTTGGCGCTGACATCTTCTCCATCCACATCTTCGTCATCTCCGAGGTCTTGACCTTGTGCTGCACGTACTCGATCTTGGATTCCGTCTTCATAATCCGCTCGTCCAGCTTCCGCGTGAGGAGCTGCTTTTTGGCCGCGCCGACTCTCATCTGTCAATAAAAGACACACGCTACGATCTCGCGTGGAGCCCTACGTAAACTATAAAGCGGACGCTATGCATTTTGCAACGATGCTTCTTCTTTTGGCGCCTATCCATGCACCGATAGCGTCTGCCTATCTCGGCGGATTCGACTACAATGCCACGCATTTCATCCGAGGACTCAATGACGGCGGCTTTCTCAATACGCTATTTTGGTGGGTCACGTTCACGGGCAGCATCACCTTCATGGTGCTCATCACGATCGCGCTCTATCTCGCCGGTGCCCGCAAAGAAGCGCTCGTATTCGCGCTCGTCTTCATAACAGCGAATATTTTCGCGTTCGGACTGAAGTACGCCATTGCGCGCCCACGGCCGAGCGATTTGGGCGTACCACCAGAGGCCCAGCCCTCGTTTCCAAGTGGTCACACCACAAACGCCTTTGCCTTCGCCACTACGCTCTCGTCCTATCACCGAAAGTTCAGTGTCGCGTTGTTCGTGTGGGCCGTACTTGTCGCCTTCAGCAGAGTCTACCTCGGCCTCCACTACGTAACCGACGTCATCGGAGGGGCCATCCTCGGTGTCATCGTAAGTCTTGTGGTAACCCGTGCAGCGAAGCGCGCTGATGAAAAAATC
>Ga0116128_1000861_pt1 | contig 14199 bp, 22 predicted proteins | sample June2015DPH_16_1_3_FD_88974 | JGI IMG/M metagenome (GOLD analysis project Ga0116128, IMG submission 88974) | Peatland microbial communities from SPRUCE experiment site at the Marcell Experimental Forest, Minnesota, USA - June2015DPH_16_150 | ecosystem: Environmental > Terrestrial > Soil >... | reverse complement strand
GAGGGGGTAGGCGAACATTCGTTCGTGTTTGGGCTGGTCGCGAAGTATTGGCACGAATTGCCAATAGGGGGAGTGATCTCCGCGGATGGGGTTACGGTTGTGTTACGGGGCGAGGGCTAGCGGGATCTCGGGAAGATGAGGAACCGGCCGGGCAGGCGCGGCCCTGCGCCCTCGAAGATCACCGGCACGGGTGGACCTGCTTCCCGTAACGCCTGCAGGCGTTCGTCTTGGTACGGTGCCAATACATCGGAGTTGCGCCTTCCTTGTGTTTCCTGCCATGTAGCTATGACGTTCTCGCCGTTCGTGCCAATATTCATCGTGACTGGCACGGTCTCGCCGTCGTCGAGAACCCAACGGCGGGCGTAGCTTGGCTGCAAGATCATCTTCGAGCACGGCCGCTCGTACTCCCCGGCGTCGGCGTGTTCGATCTGCCAACGGAGACTCGGCCAATCGTGCCATCGCCACGTCCCCGCCCCGTCGGGCCGTGCATCCCTTGGGATACCGGCAAGGCGACGCTCCACCGGCGTCTGCAGGTGATCGGGTCCGAGGATGACGATCTCATTGGTGCAGGCTTTGCGGATCGCCCGGAACGGTGGCGGTACGTCGGGCAGCTCATAGGCGGCCGAACGGACGGCCCGCCTCTCGACCCACCCGTCGGTGTTGCACTGGACGAGTCTCGACGGGTGGCGTGTCGCCATCATCCGGCCGAGACCGACCCGGCACCACGACTCGACGAAGGACAGCATCGCGGGCGAACAGTCGATGGCGTCGAGGTCGTGCTCCGTCGTGATCTCAGAACCGCCGATCGTCAAGACCTCCAACGGTCGGCCGGTGTCGAGGTTGTGCCCGGTCTCTAGGTGCCAGTCGGGGACACTCGACGGCCGCACGGAGGTCACCTGCGACGAGTGGGCGGCGAACTTGCCGATCACGGAACGGGACCAGCCTTTCGCCATGAGACGGACGATCGACGGGGCCTGTTCGACGTTGGTGGCGAGCAGGGCGAGAACCCACACGGCCCACGGCCGGAGGTTGTGTGTCAGGCGGTACTCATAGCCGCGGCCGATCTCGACGTGCGCGCCCTGCCCGGTGGCAAAGGCGATCTCCGGGCCGGTGAGAACGGTCTGGAATCGCCCCACGGGCCACCAGACCTCATGGTCGACACGGCAGGGCACGCAGGGCCGGTCGGCCGTCACGACGCACTCTGCGATCACGTCACGGGACGTGTCCGAACCGGGGACGATCCCGGCGGGCAGCTCACGGAAGGGTCGGCCGGGGTGCGTCGGCAGCCGGTAGTGGGCGGCGACGGTGGGATAGGCGGCGACGAAGTCGTAGTCGGCGATCCATTCGCCGTGCAGCTCGCCGACGACGTAGACCTCCTTGCGGCCGGAATAAACGGCCGATCGCTCGAAGGCGGTGCGCGGCTGGTCGGGGCCGACGACGATCTTGTTTGCCCCGGTCTTGGCCCGCATTGCCTGCCATCCGCAGGCCGCGCCCGTGATCGACCACCGGCCTAGGTTTTCCTGGTCCCACCAGTCCATGAGGGTCGCCAACAACTCGTCGAGGATGGCGGCGTCGTGCTTGCAGCGTCGGTGCCACTCGTCGAGGGTCGCCCCGGTCCCCGGCAACGGGATCTTGCGGCGGCCGATGTGCTTGGCCGCGGCTTCGAGCGACATCGGCAACCACGACCATGAATCGGTGACGATGACTTTGTGCCTGCCACGGGTGAGAACCCACCAGTTGGAGTCTTTCGCCATGCCGTAGCCTTTGACCTCGAACCCGCGGGCGGCGAGCACTGCGGGCAAGCGCGTCACGGTAAGGTCGAAGTTGAGGTTGTGGGCGTAGGCCCACACTTCCCGGTCGATCTCGGACAGTTCCACGACGAGATCGCAGAGCTGCGCCGGTTCCGTCCCGGCGGCCAACCGGTACCGCGGCAACGTTGGGTGCTTGCCGTGGCGCAGGTGCACGACTGCATCCCAACAGGCGATGACGTTGCGCAGGCGATCGTCTTCGGGGATCTCCGTGGTCTCGGTGTCGAAAGACACGACCACGTCGGGCGACCACGTCGCCACGCCGCCGCGCAGGTAGTGCGGCTTTGTCACCTGTTCGACAACGGCGAACCGATAATAGGTTCGACCAGTTTCGCACGGTCGAGGGACACCGGGCACCAGCGCGCCCCGTCTATCCGGTGTTGCCACCATCCCGCGCCCGGCACGTCGGGGTGATCGACCCACACGATCGGGGTTCCGCAGTTGCTACAAGTCGGGTTCATGCTTGTTCTTTCTCACACGCTCTCGATGGCGTAGTCGTCGACCGACACGATCGACGCCCGCCGGTTGTACGGGTTTTGTCCCCACAAGGTGTTCGCCTGGTTGAGTGCGTCGGCGACGTTGGTGATCGGGCCGGATAGGTTGTACGTCGACCACTCCTGACGGGTGAACGTCTGCGTCGAGAATGGATAGACCGTCCGCAGCACACGGATGCGGTACTGCTCGGCGACGCCTGCGACGTTGGTCGTGATCGACCACGGCGGCCGGGCGATCGCCGTGGTCTCGATGTCCGAGGTCGACTCCAGGTTGTGCAGGTTGTTGTAGGCGGCGACCATCTGCCCGGCGGCAGCTCGTGCCTGCGACACCTGCACGGCGCCTACCCCGGCGAGGGTCAGGCCGACGGCGTTCTGCAGCTCGTCGGCCGACGGTTCCCGGCCCAACGTCGTCGACAACGTCGAGAAGGCCGACGACTCTGCCGCGGTGTAGACCGCGTCCCACACGTCGGCGGTGCTGACGTGTTCGGAAGCCGCCTGGACGATCGCACCGAACACGGATCGCAGGCCGGGGTGGTCTTGCCACCAATCGCCCGCAGCCATTGCCGGGGACGGCTATGGCTTGGTCTTGGTGGCGGCCTTAACGGTCGTCTCTGCGGGCCGGTCTGCGGCTCCGGCGGCTGCCCTTGGCGATGACCCGGCCCGCGAACGGCCAGGCTTGCGGGTCGGCGGCGTAGGGTCCGACTGGCCGTGCCCGTCATCGTCGTCGGTTGCCCGCAGCTCCGGCGTGTTGCCGGGTGCCTGCTCGTCGGGGGGTGACCCGGATGGTGACGGCGCGGGCAGGGGTTCCGGCGTCTCTGCGGGCACTACAGGGGTCTCTGGCGACGTTTGCCCTGGTGGCGGTGTTGTTTCGGGAGACGTCGTCGCGACGGCCAGCCCTTCGGCGTCGGCCGTCGCCTCCGGTGACGGCGGCGTGCCGATGATGGCTTCGGCAAGGGCGAGGATGAATCCGGGGAAGCATCCGGCGCAAACCGAGGTCACGTCCCCGGTAACGATGTTCGTCATGATCGTCGCGGCCGGGTTCTCGCCGCACTGGTCGCAATTGATGTTCGCCATGTTCACACTCCAAGGTCTAGGCGGCCGGTCTCGTCCGGCCTCGTCTCCGTCTCCGAGAAGTAGCAATCGGCGCACCAGTGGCCGAACTTGTTCGTCGTCGGGTGCAGCGTCGAGATTAGGCCCTGGACGCGTTCGCCGCAGGCATCGCAGCGGGACCACACGACCGGGCGGCGGTAGGTCGGGGTTATGTCGCCGTTCTCCGGGTCGATCTCGAACGGCGGCGGCGGTTCGTGACGGAAGATCGCCCCGACCTCGTCCAAGGTCAGCCCGTCATGATCGGGACGCGCCGAGGTCGACGCGCCGAAAAGCGCGCCGACCTCGTCCAGCGTCAACGGTTCGTCAGGCGACACCGGCAAGGCGTTCTGCAGCCAACAGGCGGATGCCTGTCAGCGGCCGGTTGGCGGGATCGTCTTTCTCGTCCGGGACTTCCGGCCCGAGATAGCACACGGGCGGCAACCCGTCGTCGTGCATCAGCTCGACGTTGCGGACCGGCGCGGCGTATGCCGACTGCTCATCGGAGAACGTCACTTCGGCGATGAGCGGCATTTCACGCAACACGTTCAACAGTTCGATGACTTTCATTGATCCTCGCCTTCCGATTCGAGCATCCGTGACCACGAATCGCGGTCGATCTCCAACCGAAATTCGGCTTGGGATGAGATCACGACTACCGCTGGCCCGCGGTCGATGTGCAGTCGTCCGAGAACTGGCCGGATGTAACGACCGTGATCTAGTTCGACGGATAGGTGGACCGACACGGTCACGCCCGCTCGAAGTGGAGAGCGATGTAACCGCGGGCCGTCTTGTTGCCGACGATCTTGGCCTTGAACGGCAACGCCTTTATCGTGATCGCCCGGTAAAGAAAGGCGGTCAGGTTCGGCGCGGTCGTGATCCACTCGACCGCCTTGTTGTCGGCGAGGTCAACCGACTTGACGCGGGCCAAGGGCACCTGCCCCGACTCGGCGTTGTAGACGGCGAACTCCACGCCGCTGATCTCGAAGGATCGCCCTTCGAGGTTCTGCGACTTGGTGACCTCCCACTGTTCGAACAGCTCGTCGAGGGTGGCCGCCCCGAGAACCCGCCGCACTATCGCGGACTGGATCTCGACGGGATCGGTCTCGACGTTGACGGCGATACCCGCCTGGCCGAAGGCGTCGGCGATCAACGAGACCGCCGCCCCTTCCGTGATCTCGCCCGTTTCCACGTCGAGGATCTCGGCGTTGGCCTCGCCCCTCGTCTTGGGTTTGGTTGCCATATGGCACCATCCTTTCTCTGTTTGCCCTGTCTCATCAGACCGGGGAGGGCTGGTTTCCCGGTGACCACGGCCGGGGGGGAGGAGAAGTGCCCCCCCGGCCGGGTTTCGACTCAGACCGGGAAAGCGCGGGTCAGCGGACCGCATCCCACGCATACGGTGCGACCCGTCTTCGCCATGTCGTCGTCGATCTTGGCGTTCGTTTCGATCGGGCGGTGGCAGACCTCGCACCGTTGCCCGGTCGGCTCACGTTTTGTGCTCGCCGTCCCCTTGGCCCTGTGGGTGCACGGACGGCAGAGCCAACGGCCGTCATGCTTCCGGAACGCGGGGTAGGAACAGTGCCCGAGGGGGGTTCCGTCCCCGGCGACGATGATCGTCGCGCAGCGGTGGGATTTCGTGGTCAGCTTTGGCATGGATTCGCCCCTTTGGTCGGTCTTGCCCTGACGAAATACTCGCAGTCGCACCCGAGGATGAAACACTCCTCGCCCAGCCGGTGGATCTGCCCCAAGTGCCCGCAGGTGCAGCGGGCCTTGGCGTTGCGTTTGATCTTGGCCTGCAACGTGGCGAGGGTCGGTGACTTGCGGGTGGTCATATGTTCACCTGCCCGCATCCCGCAAATTCACAGAGAACGCCGGGATGCCCGTGTTCAACCAACTTCCGGTGCAATGCCGACGTGTGCCGCGAGCACGTCCCGTAGTACGGGAGGGCGGGTTCGTCGCACCAACGGCAAGTCGGCGGGACGATCCCGGCGGCGTGGCGGTGCTCGTCGGCGTCGTCGGGGTCGGCGGTGAACGTCGGCCGGGGGTAGGTCTCTGCCAGGTCGACCGGCCAGCGCAGCACGATATCGCCCAACCATTTCGCCGCGAGGCCGTAGGCGTCGGATTGGCCGGACCAATACAACCGGAACCCGTCAGTTGGTTTGCATGCGTCGTGAGAGGTCTTGCCGTCGTGGGCGAACTCGGCGAGCTGGTCGACAAGGTCGAAAAGGTCGCGGCGGAACGCCACTGTTGCGGGAGTGCGGGGGATGGTCATGTGTTCGCCCTTTCATCCGGTCCCGGTCGTTTGACCAGGCCGCCGCCAGGGTACACCCGGCCGGTGCCGGCCGTCCACCACCGGGCGCGGTCGTGCCCCTCACCCCCTCGCCGACTGGACCCGTAGCGGCGCGGGGGGAGGGGCACTGTCGAGGGCGAACCCGACCCGTCGGTCAGTGTAGCCGGGGAGACCCCGAGACCGGCGTCAACTGTAGAGAACGTCGAGGTCGACGGTTCCGGGGATGCCGGGAACTACGCCGTGCCAGTCCGATTGCCAGGCCCACACGGTGCGCCGCGGCTTGTGGCCGGGATCGGCCAGCCATAGGTGCGCCCCGAACGGCGCGCCGGGGAGGTTGGAGAGGAACCAGTTGTTGAGGTAGATGGCCCGGTTGGTGACCTTGCCGTCGAGAGTGTCGAGGAACGCCTGGGCGTAACGGGCGAGCACCGACCAGCTCGAACCGTTGGTCACTTCGAGGTCGAGGGCGACGCCGAGATCCCGCGGCAGACCTTCGATCTTCTGCAGGCAGTAGTTGGCCTCACCCGGCCCGTCGAGTATCTCTGCGCCCGGTTCCCCGAAGTGATAGAAGCCGACGTGCAGCCCGGCGGCCCGTGCCCCGTGGGCGTCACGTTGCAACCACGGGTCGACGTAGCCGGTGCCCTGCGTCGCCTTTATCATCACGGCCCGTACCCCCGACTTGGCGACTTTCTGCCAGTTGATCGGGGCGTCGTCGCCGTGGTTGTTGGCCGACACGTCGACCATCTTCTGCATCGTCATGGCGTGTTCCCTCCGTTTTCCGTTGTCGGGTTCGGTGTAGAGCTCGTTGCCGTCGCCGTGGAGCTCGCGGCCTTGGCTAGCCGTTCGGCGACCATCGCCTGCATCGCCAAGTGGTCGGCTTTGATCGTCGCCAGCCGTTCGTGCAGCCGGGCGATGTGCGACTGGTGGAAATGCTCGCGAGGGTTCCCGGCCATGATCGTCAGACCTTAACGCCGGTGTTGTCGATCGGCGGCCAGCCTCCCGGCGGGGCCATCTGCGCTCCGGCGGCGATGACCAAGGTGGCGTCGAAATGCGTATAACCGAGAAGTTCGGCCTTCTCGACGGCGTCGTCGAACGGCAGGCCGGAATAATGCACGGCGTGGGCCAGCTCGCCGATTGTCGGCAACCGTACTTCGGGCGTCCGTTCGATCTCCCACACTTCGAGCAGCCGGGTCGCCTGCTCGTCGGGGATTCCCAACGTCGTGATCGCCTTCTTGGCGTCGTTGGCCGTGATCTTGAACGAGACGTAGAGCGAGCCGATCTTGCGCACGGCCATGTTGATCGCCCGCACGACGCGCCGGGCCAATGTCAGGTCGACCATGTATTGCGCCGTCTTCCCGAAGTAGCCCACGTCGCCGAGAAGTTCGATCGCCGTCGGCTCGTCAATGACCATGTCGTAGAGAGCCTCCAGGACCGATCCCTTCGCCAGTGCCCGTTCCTGCGCCACCTGTTGGATCGTCGCCTGGTGGGCGAATGCGGCCTGCAAGGTGTCGTCGAGACCGGCCGCCTGCCAGTAGGCGTGCGCCTGTTCGATCGTGATCGAACCGGCGTCGTAAAGTGTCCGTGTTTCGTTAGGCGACGGCCAGTAAGCGGCCATCTTCTGCAGCACGTCGGTCCACTTCGTCTTGATGTCCGACTCGGCGATCGCCTGCTCGAAGGTGAGTGCTTCCGGCCCGCGCCCGGCCCACGGGATGATCCCGCGGTTGGCGGCGTGCCCCATCTCCACCGGGCCGGGCGGCCGACCGGCGATGTGGAACATGATCTCGAACCAGTCGGGGTTGTCGGCGACATAGCCGGGCGGTTCCAGCCCGAGCTGCGTCGCGAGATCGTTGGCGGTGGCGTAGTCCAACTGCTCTTGCACCGCGGCCCGGACCATGTCGATCGGCGACGGCGTCGTGTACGCCAACTTCTCGAACATCGGGATCCACTCGTCGCGGGTGTCGCCTTCCCGCAGGCCGCGGGCGAGGTCTTCTAGGTCGATGATCGACCGCCGGAACATCTCGAACAGGTCTTGCGGCGAGGGTGGCATCCCGGTGGCGTCGACCATCGCCTGCATGTATTGCGGTGACAACCCGGTCATGGCGGCGATCGCCTTTATCGTGTCAGAGACCGGAGTGATCTTCGTCGTGTCCGGGTCGATCCCCCTAACGGCCATCGTGGCGAGGATCGACGGGTCTAGCGGCTTATAGGTGTTATCGGCCCACAGGGTGTTGGCGACTTCCTGCAGGAAGGGTTGCATCACCGTGCTCGCCACAGAGAACCCGACGCCGTAGATCAGGAACGATTGCGCCAGGGATCCGAACAACCCCGTCGGGTTGGCCGACTCCCGCAGGAAGGCGGCGATCTCGTCCGGCGGGTCCGACCCCGCGAGGATCATGTCGACGATCGGCCCGATATTGCCCGCTTGGTAATTCTCCAACCGTTCAAGCCATTCGTCGGTGATCCGGCGGCGGGCCTGTTCTCTGATCTCGGAGGTCCACGGGGCGTGGTGGACGATGACCTCCCCGAGCAGTTGGGCCAGCTTCGAGGTCGACTGGTGGGCGACGCCCGACGTGGAGGTCAGGTGCTTGCCGATCAACCGGGCGGCTTGCGCCTTCAACCGGTCGGCGTCTTTAGAACTCATGCCATGTGCCCTTCCGGTCGATGTTGCGGGCCATGAGGATCACGGCGAGGATCACGGCGGCGAAGGCGACGAACCCGAGCACGGCGGCGATCCTACCGCTACAGGGCCAACAGGTCGTCGATGAGGGCGTGGCCTTCGGTGTAGAGACCTGACGCCACCGACGAGAACGCCGCGGCTTCCCCCTGCGGGTCTTTCGCCGCCATTGCGATAAAGGCGAGGATGTCGGCGAGTGACGCCGCCCCGACGAGGTTCTGCAACAGGTTTATCCAGTTGTTGGGCGAACCGGGGCACGCCGAGACCATGCAGTTGTCGACCTCCGTCGTGATCGCCGCCACGGCCGCCGCCAGCCCTGCGACCGCCAGCGGGATCGTTATCGTCGACGACGCCGCCACGTCGGCCGGGACCGGCATGGTGATCGTCTCCGTCGCCGCCATCTTGGCAATCTCCGCTTGCGCGGCGTCGATCTGATCCTGCAAGGCCGTGGCCTGCGCCGCCAAGGCCTGCGCCGAGCTGGCCGCCACGGCCGCCGCCGCCGAGCTGGCCGCAGCCTGCGCCCGGCCTTCGGCAGTCGCCAAGTCGGCCGCGCTCGTCGCCGCAGCCGCCGCCGTCGCGGTGTCGATCGCCGCCGACAACTGCGACTTTACCGAGGCGAGGTTGTGCGTCAGGTTCGCCGCCGTCGTCGCCAGGTTCGCCGCCGCAGTTCTGGCGTCGGCCGCTTCGTCTGACGCCGCCCTGGCCGCGTCGGCGGCGATCTCGTCGGGGAGGGTTGTCGCCACGGCAACCTGCAACGGCCCTATCGCGTTCCAGACCGTTGTCAGGTGGGCGGCGATGTCCGATGAGAGGGCGGCGATCTTCGTGTTTGTGTACGTCCCGGCCTTGGCCGTGGCGTCGTTGTCGGCTGCGGCCACGTCCCCCTCGACGGTGCCGTGCCGGACGTGGCCGATCTCGTCGGCGACCCTCTTGGCCGCCAGGGCGGCCGCAGCGGCCGCTGCAAGGGCCGCTGCGTGGTCTTCCTGCTCTCGGAAGGCGTTGCCCTGCAGGGCCGCCGTCAGGTCGTGCACGGCGACTGAGACGGCCTCAGGGATGACGACGGTGTCGAGGTGGTCGATGAGGGCGAAGGCGTGGACGAATACCGAGACGGTGCCGTGTACCAACCAGTTGTCGATGAACGCCAGGTCGGCGAGAAGGTCACGCACCATGAGAAGGGAACTGTCCCCGGTGCTTACCAACCAGTCGTGTAGGTCGCCGAGCATCCCTTGTATGAACCCTAACGGGTGGAACCCGAAGGCGCCGGGGTTGGGGATGTTCCTCGACAACCAGCCGACGAGCACGGCGGCGAACATCGCCAACAGGAAGGCGATCAAAGCGCAGGCGAGTGCGCCTAGATCGGCAATGGCGAACGGCATCAGGGTGCGATCGCCGTCAGCGCTGCGATCCGCTGCAGGAACGCCGCCTCCACGGCCGCGGTCTGGTGCAGGACCGAATAGGGGATGAACAGGCTAGAAGTCTGCCCGCCCGGTGATTGCAGGGTGTAGGCGATCCCCTGCACGACCTGCCCTGCACTGTTCGCCTGCGAGGTCTCCCGATAGGTCGGGATCGACCAACCTTCGGGGAGGGTGACCTTCGGCGATGTTTCCGTGTTACTCATCTTTCAACCCCCTAATGGATGTACGGCCAAAGTCTCGAGCTGCGACGCCAGGGCTGGCAACGTCTCCCCCTGGACCTTGCGCCAGGTGTCGAAGGCGATCGTCGTCGCCTTCCCGTGGTCGGTGCCCAATGGTTCCTTAGCCATTAGCTAGTCGGCCCCGACGGTGCGGCGTCGGTCGGCGGGACGACGCGGACCGATGCGACCGCGGGCGGCGAGCTGGCCGGTGTCGCAGCGGTCGTGCTGCCGTTCGTGGCGTTGTTGGCGGCGATGTTGGCGACGTTGGCGCCGCCGGTCGTGACGACGGCCCCGAGCGTGATCCCACCGGCCGCGGCGATGATCGTCACGGCGGTCGCCCCGTCGATCGTCCCGTTTACGGCCAAGGCGACGGCCGCGCCGATGAGGGCGAGCACGGTGACCAGGTGGGCGATGAATGTCTGCAAAGGCGTCATTTTCCCTCCTAACATGATATAGAACTGGAACACTGACTGAGCCTAGACCTTCTTGGGTTCACGTTGACGACTCGACGGTGTAGACCACGACGCCGGTGAAGGTGATCGTCCCCGCGCCGACGATCGTCCACGTTAGTGCCGTATTTGCCGGGCACGGGATGCCGGTCGGCTTGAGATCGACGAAGGCGCCGCCAGGTGTCGAGCCGTTCCACCCGAGCACTAGCGTCCCGGCGATGACATAGCCATTGCCGGTGCCGGAGTATTGCACCATTTGAATAAAGAACACACGATAACGCAGACCGGCTCCCGGCGCGACGAGGATCGTCCCGCCCGCGCCCACCCCTTGAGCGGAGACGATCTGCAATTCGGTCGGCGGGTGGTCGCCCGTCCCGGTGCCAGGAGCGGTGGCGATGACATACTGTTCGCTCGTCAGTGACATGCGGATTGCCCGGACGATCCCCGCCGCGGTGGTCCCGGCAACGATCACTCTCCCGAGGGGAGCGGCGACCAATTCGATCCCAATCGCTAGAGAAGTGGCGAGGTCGATGACCTGACGGATCGCGGCGTCGGCGACTACCTTCCACCCGCCCGCAGGCGCCGCCGTCAACGTGATCGTCACGGCCGGGTCAAGTGCTGGGGAGACGCTGACGACGACGAAAGTCGAGATCGCGAGACTGTCGCCATTCATCCACGACGCGGGATAGGTAACCCCAGTCGTCGTGCCGATGCACGATGAGAAGTTCAACCACCCAATATCCAATCCGACGACGACGATCGACTCACAGTTGGGGGGGAGATTGACCGTCCCCGACGTTTGCAACGCGGTGAATGTACCGATCAACTTCTGCGGACTGACGACGCCGCGTTGCCAGTCCGGGGTGTCGACGAGGCTCATCCGATCACCACTGGTTCAGACTCCGCAGGGGTGGTCGTGATGTTCACCACGACCGCCGGTACCGCCGTGCTCGCCGTCACCGGGTTGACGTGGAAACGCACGACCACCGAATGAGGGTTGACGACGCTGAGGTTGTACCCTACGACCTGCCACACGTTCGACGTTGGCTGCGAGGTAACCTGCCAGGACCGCGTCACGTCATCCCACACGATCCACTGGCCCGTCGTGTGAGGGATGTACGGCTCGCCCGACAATGCCAGGTAGAACCCCATCAACCCGGCCGGGCCGGGTGGGACTTCGATGTCAATGGTCTCTATATCCCACTGCCCGAGGTTCAACGGCACCGTCACCGGGGCAGATCGCGGCGTGTTGGGAGGGATCGTCGCCGTGAACTGGAAAACTTCGGCCGACATGCGACTAGCCCAGCTTGGTCGCCAAGGCGTACAACGGGGCGAGGTCTTCCCACTCGTCGCCGACGAGCATGACGAACACGATCGCCGACCACTGATCGCCAACGTCGATCGCCGTGGTTAGCGATGAGAACTTCGTCCCGGCCGGGAACCGGATGTCAGGCAACGGCAACGGGCACAACCCGTCGACGGCGTTGGTCGTGAACGCCTGGGCGTTGCCGGGACCGGCTAGGTCGTAGACAACCGTCAGGCCCGCGGTCTGCGCCGCCGGGGCGACAACGTCGTGCAAGACCGTGCCGTTCCGGTCGGTGAACCGGAAGTGGGGGAACCGGTTGGCGACGGCGGCAGAAGTGTGGAGAGTCGCCCGGAACGTGACCAACCTGAAACTGTCAGTCGTCTCCGTCGGGTCGACAATGTCGGCACCGACCGCCGGGTTAGCTAGTGAACCTTGCGAGTATGCCCGCATGTCAGGCCCTTTCGTTGGGGAACCGGGTCCACGCCCGACGGGTGAGAAGCGTCGGACGTGGACCCGGCCTGTTGGTCGGTGGAACCGCTACGGCGTGGCGAGCGGCGCGGCGGCGGTGGCCGTCTCGTCGATCGTCGGCGCCGCGCTGGCCGTCGGCCCCGGTTCTGCAACCGGTGCCGACACTTCTACCGTCGTCGTCGCCGTCACCACGACCGAAGGGTCGATAGTGATCGGCAACACCTGCCCGGCGGTGAACCGGGGATCGTCTGACGACGAGACGGTGAGAACGCCGACGATGCTCACGGCGTCCACAATGCAGGCATGATCGCCACGATGAGCGTCACGTTGGCGGTGGTCGACGCGATCGTGTCGGCCGTCACGACCCCGGTGTTGCCCTTGTTCGCCGTGTTGAAACACGGGATGCACGGCTTGCCGGTGCGGTATGACAACTCGGTGAAATAGCGCCGCGTGCGGAACGGGGTGGTGTCACCAGGCCCCATGACGTTGAGGAACGACTGGTCTGCACCGGTCACACCGACGCCGAGCAGGGCCACGTCGGTGACGTACCCGAGAACCGCATACCACCTGTTTGCCTGCGACACGTCGTAAGTCGTGGTGATCGGCGTCGACAAGATCGTGCCGATCGTCGCGCTCGCCGTCGTGCCGACAACCCACGAGTCTTCCCACTGCATCTGACTGGAAATGTCCCCCGGCATCTTCAATACCGGTTCGGCACCCGAGAGGTTGTCGTAGTACGACTGCAGCAATGCGCCGTCAGGGTCGGCGGCGGTGCCGTTCAACTCGACAATAAGGGTGTCTTGCGGGATGAGGAACTCGGGGGATGCGGAATCAAGCAGGAAGCCCTGGATCCCGGTCGGCACGTTGACCCTGATGCCCTGCACGTTGTCGGAGAACTTCGGCGAGCGAACCCGGATCATCCCGGCGTGCGGGCCTTTGAACGCCAAGTCGAGCAGCCATGCCGAAGACGTGAACGGGAAGTTGCGCACCGAGAACGTCGACCCGGCACCTGCCGGAACGGCGGTTATCACCGGGCCTGCGCCGATGGCAACAACTCCAACGTCTGTGACCAATGCCGGTGGCATCTAGAACGTGCCCTTCAGTGAGTGGACCGCAGCCAGGTACGTCGTCAACTTGGCGATGTTCTGGTCGTATCCACCGCGGGACGGCAAGCCGTTGACGATGGTGGTGAGCTGGCCGATAAACTTCGTCATAAACGTGTTCACCTTGCCCGACGCCGCGGTCGCGCCCGTCGCCAGACGGGGTTGCCCCTTGGTCGTCGCCGCTTCCTGCCAGGCGTTGAGACTGACCGCGCCGACGTTCTTCGAGAACTTCTGCACGGACGCCGCCACGTTGGCCGCCCACAGGTTCGCCGCCGCTGCGGCGAGCGTCCCCGGTGCGACCCGGACCGCGGCGATGCCCGCGGCGTACTTCGTCCCCGCGGTCTGCATTGCCGAGACCCAGTTGGCCGCGGCTTCCGATGCTGAGACCTTCACTGCCATGATCGTCACCTTCCATGTCGATGGTTAAGACACCCGGCGACGACGGGCGTGCCATTAGATTAGCACCGGTCCCGGTCGCCCCGTGGCGACGACGGATCGGCCGGGACCGCTCACAACTTCTCGACTGCCGCTTTGATCGCGTCACGCCACTTCTCGAAGACCGGACCTTCGTGGTTGTGCAGTTGTTCCGCACTTTTACAGGCAACTGTGGCACTGCACAGCACCGAACAGTATCGGTGACGGCCGCTAGTCTGATCGAACCAGCCCTTGCACCGCGGGCACTGCATCGGTCTCGGATACTTGCGTTGTCTCGTCATCCCCCCACCCTACCCCCTGCAAGATTCCCGGCCGTGCCAATACTTTCCCCTCCCGCCGCTAGCCCTCGCCCCGTAACACAACCGTAACCCCATCCGCGGAGATCACTCCCCCTATTGGCAATTCGTGCCAATACTTCGCGACCAGCCCAAACACGAACGAATGTTCGCCTACCCCCTC
>Ga0116128_1000808_pt1 | contig 14750 bp, 9 predicted proteins | sample June2015DPH_16_1_3_FD_88974 | JGI IMG/M metagenome (GOLD analysis project Ga0116128, IMG submission 88974) | Peatland microbial communities from SPRUCE experiment site at the Marcell Experimental Forest, Minnesota, USA - June2015DPH_16_150 | ecosystem: Environmental > Terrestrial > Soil >... | reverse complement strand
GGAGAGTGCCAGCGGTGGTGCTCATTTCTCCACGGGATTTCTTGATGCCATCGATGCCGCGTGTGACGACGCTTCGCTTGGTGCAATAAAGCAGGGCGGTTTCTTCAGTGACAATACCTTGTTCATACGCTTCCAAACAGGTTTGATCAAATGTGCGCCAGCCGAACGGGTAGCTGGCCTCGGTGATTTCGTAGAAGGTCTTGCCTTCGCTTTCACCAATGCGGACGGCTTCCTGGGTGCGGAGGTTGGAGCCCATGATTTCGAGAAGCGCAAACCGCCCACCGCCATTTTTGGGCACCAGCCGCTGGCTCACGACCCAGCGCAGTGAATCGGCCAGTCGAATGCGGACTTGCTCCTGTTCCTTCGGTTCAAACATGCCGAGGATGCGGTTGATGGTTTCGCCGGCGTTGATTGTGTGGAGCGTGCTCAGGACCAAATGGCCGGTTTCCGCCGCGCTCAAGGCGATTTTGACAGTCTCTTGATCGCGCATTTCACCGACGAGAATGACTTTTGGCGCCTGGCGCAGTGCCGCGCGCAAACCGTTGGCATAACTATCGAAATCAACGCCCAACTCGCGTTGATTAAAAGTCGCCTCCGTGTGTTGGTGGACGTATTCAACCGGGTCTTCCAGCGTGACGATATGAACAGGCTTGGAACGGTTTATCTCTTCGAGGATGGCGGCCAGCGTGGTGGATTTGCCGGAACCGGTCGCGCCGGTGATGAGCACAAGGCCGGTTTTTTCTTTTGGGATTTCCTTGAAAATTGCCGGGAATTTCAATTTTTCCAGCGTTGGAATCACCGCGTTGAGCAGGCGGCAAACAATCGAATAATATCCGCGTTGCGAAAAAATATTGACCCGGAAACGCGCTTTGTCTGAAAGGGCATATGAAACATCGCAAGAACCGTGTCGCAGCAAATCTTCAATGTGCCAGAGATTTTCCCCGATGATATTCAGCGCGATGGTCTCGGTTTGGAACGGTGTGAGTTTGTCAATCGGCGGCTCAAGAGCCACCGGCTTGAGTTCGCCGTAGGTTTCAACTTGCGGTGGGCGGCCCACCGTGAACAACAAATCCGACACCTCCGGCTGGGAGGCCAGCATTGTCGTCAACATTTGGTCCAGTTCGGGGCGTCGCATAATCAAAAGGCATCTTCATCTTCCGGTGGATGGGCAAGCAACGCACGGAATTTCTTTTTGTCCAGCGCCTTTTCATAAGCCTCTTCGGGCGAAATGCGCTTCATGCGCACGTGCTCCATGATGTGATCGTCCAATGGCTGGTTGCCGATCTTCTTGCCCACTTGAATCATGCCCTGGATTTGGTGCGTCTTGCCTTCACGCACAAGGTTGGCAACGGCGGTATTGAAAACCAGGACTTCAAACGCCGCGATGCGCCCCTTTTTGTCGATGCGCTTGAACAAAGTTTGCGCCACGATGCCTTTCAATGCTTCAGAGAGCGTCTGACGGATTTTGTTCTGTTGCTCGGCTGGAAACACGTCAATAACCCGGTCCACCGATTTTGCGGCGCTTTGCGTGTGCAATGTGCCGAACACCAGGTGACCGGTCGCCGCGGCGGTGATTGCCAGTTCAATGGTTTCCAAATCGCGCATTTCCCCGACGAGAATGATGTCCGGGTCCTCGCGCAACGCACCGCGCAGTCCTGACGCAAACGATTTGGTGTGAAGGCCGATTTCGCGGTGGTTCACCAAACAATTTTTGCTTTGGTGGACAAATTCAATCGGGTCTTCAAGCGTGATGATGTGGTCTTTGCGGTTTGCATTCGCGTAGTCCGTCATCGCCGCCAGTGTCGTGGATTTGCCGGAACCAGTCGGGCCGGTGACAAGGATCAAGCCGCGGTTCAGCATGCAAAATTTTTTGAGCACGGCGGGCATCGGCGCTTCGAGCTTTTCAAAATCGTCAAATGAGAGCACCTGGGTGGGGATTTGCCGGAACACCGCGCCAATGCCGTTTTTCTGATTGTAAAAGTTTACACGAAAGCGCGAAACTTTCGGAATCTCGTAGCCGAAGTCCACGTCGCCGGTTTCCTCGAAGAGCTTGATTTTGTAGTCTGGCGCGATTTCGTAGAGCATCGTCTTGAGCGCATCATTTTCCAGCTTCGGATAATCCACGCGTTGAAGCTCGCCGTCGATGCGCAACATGGGCGGATTGCCGGAGTTCATGTGCAAATCCGATGCCTTTTGCTCAAACATCAGGTTGAAAAACGCATCAATTTTGGCCATAAATCAATCCCCGTTCTGGCGTGCATCGTAGCTAAAGTCGCGCCAAGCGCAAGTCAATGAAAACGCTTGTTGAAATTATTCGCTGCGAAATGGCCGCGCGTGGCATTTTGTCCTTCGCGCGTTTCATGGAACTCGCCCTTTATTGTCCTGTTTATGGATACTACGAAACAAAAAAAGACACCCCTGGACGGCGCGGCGATTTCTACACAAACGTCAGCGTCGGCGAACTTTTCGGACAACTGCTCGCCTTTCAATTCGCCGAATGGCTGGGGACAGAAGTCAGAAGTCAGAAATCAGAAATCAGAATTGTCGAGGCTGGCGCGCATGACGGCCAATTGGCCAAAGACATTTTAAACGGGCTGCAATCTCGTCGCCCAAAACTTTTCGAGCAAATCCAATATGCCATCATCGAACCTTCGGCGCGCCGGCAGAAATGGCAAAAAGAAAAACTGGCGGAGTTTGCTCCGCGTGTTTGCTGGTTCACCGGCATTGAAGACTTGAAACTCAAAACTCGAAATTCAAAACTGTCTGGAATTATTTTCTCAAACGAACTTCTTGATGCCATGCCCGTTCGCCGCTTTGGCTGGGACGCCGCAAAAAAACTTTGGTTTGAGTGGGGCGTTGCCATCGAAGGCGGAAAATTCGTCTGGGCGAGAATCCAGAATCCAGAAGTCAGAAGTCAGAAGTCAGAACTGAATCTGCCGTCTGTCCTCCGCCATCTGCCAGCTGCCTTGCTGGCTGTGCTTCCTGACGGTTACACCATCGAAACCTGTCCCGCCGCCGAAAACTGGTGGCGCGAAGCCGCGAGCCTTTTGGAACGCGGACGCTTGATGACAATTGATTACGGTTTGACCGCCGACGAATTGTTTTCGCCCAGCCGCACGCGCGGCACGCTCCGCGCCTATTTTCGCCATCGCGCCAGCGACGACATTCTGGCCAACGTCGGCGAACAAGACCTCACCGCACACGTCAATTTTTCGGCGATTCAAACTGCCGGTGAATCCGCCGGACTGACGACTGAAAGTTTTCCAACGCAACCGCAATTCCTGACGCGTATTTTGGAAAAAACACTCAAGGACAAATCCTTTGGCGAACTTGTCGCGTCGAAGCGCCTTGTCTCGCCGAAGTCTGACGGAGGCGGAAGCGAAGACGGATGGACGTCAGCCCAAGCCCGCCAATTTCAAACCCTCACGCATCCGGAACATCTGGGCCGCGCCTTCCGTGTTTTGGTTCAGCTCAGGCCGCTTGCAATTCGTAGTTGAGAATCGAAAGACAATAAATCGCCGCTGTCTCGACGCGCAACACGAGACGTCCCAGCGAAATTGGCAGTGCGCCGCTGGCTTGAATCGCCTTCAATTCATCGAGTGTGAAATCACCTTCCGGCCCAATCCAAACGCCAACGCTTTGCGGCAGGCACCCATGCTTTGCCTGAAACTCGCCCAAACATTCGCGCGGATGGCATCGGTCACTTTGCAGCGAACCGACGAGTGACAAATCAAATTTTTCTTTGCGTGTGAGGAATTGCGCGGGTGTCACAGGTATTTCAATTTTCGGCAGCCAGGCTGCGCCACATTGCTTGATGGTTTCAACGGCCACCTGCTGCCACTTGTCACGTTTGTTCGCCCTGTCCTTCTCGCCAAGATGTGTCACAACATGCTCGGTCAGCAGCGGCACGATTCGCCGCGCGCCGAGTTCAACGGCCTTTTGAATGATGGACTCGATGATTTTTCCCTTGGGCACGGCTTGCAGCAACGTGATAGAGTAGGGTAGGGGCGGCGTGAAATTTTTCAGCGACACGGAAAGCGTGACGGCATCGCGCGAACTATTTTTAACCGCGCAAAGGAATTCATTTCCGACGCCGTCCAAAACGGTGATGAGTTCGCCGCGCTTCAAACGCAGAACGTGCAGCGCGTGATGCGCCTCGCGTCCATCGAGCTGGAGCATGGCATCGGCACAGCGTTCGGGCGGCAAGTAAAAACGGTGCATATTTTTTCAGGGTAGGGACGCACCGCCGGGGCTTCCGCTTCACACTCACGGACGGCCCGGCGGGCCGTCCCTACCTTTTATTTAAAGAACTTTTTGGCCTTTTCAAAAAAACTTTGTGCCATGGGTGTTTCGTTGCCGTCGCACAGCCCGGCGAATTCCTGCAACTTGGTCTTTTGTTCGTGGTTCAATCGCGTCGGCACTTCGACCTGAACGCGCACATGCAAGTCGCCGTGGCCATAACCTTGCAGATTTTTCACCCCTTTGCCTTTGACGCGAAATATCGTGCCCGGTTGGGTGCCGGCGGGGATTTTAATGGTTGTCCTGCCGTCGAGCGTCGGCACATCGATTTCTGCCCCGAGCGCGGCTTGAATAAAACTTATCGGCACGTCGCACAGCAAATCGTCGCCGTCGCGCTGAAAAATTTCGTGCGGCTTGACGTGCAAAATCACATAAAGGTCGCCGGGGTGGCCGCCACGGAAGCCTGCTTCGCCGTTGCCCGACGAACGCAGACGCGAACCGGTATTCACACCGGGCGGGATGCGCAATTTAATTTTTGAATGATGTTCGCACCGCCCGCCGCCATGGCAGGATTTGCATGGCTTTTCCAAAATCCGCCCGGCGCCTTTGCAGTGCGGACACGTTTGCGCAATGCTAAAGATGCCGCGCGACGTGAGCACCTGCCCGCGTCCGCCACAGGTTGAGCACGTCCGGATTTTCGAGCCGTGTTCCATGCCGGAGCCGCTGCACTCGTCACAACGGTCGAGCTTCGTGACGGAAATTTCCTTTTCGCAGCCGAGAGCCGCTTCTTCGAGCGAGATCCCCAGATCATAACGCAAATCGTCGCCGCGCTGCGGTTGCGACGGGTCTTGTCCGCCGCCGAAGAAACTTTCAAAAATGCTTCCACCCGCCGCGCCGCCGAAAACTTCGCGGAAAATTTCAAAAGGATCGTGGAAACCGCCACCGAAGCCCCCAGCGCGGCCGGCACGCGCGCGGGGATCGAAAGCTGCGTGGCCGTATTGATCGTAAGCCGCGCGTCTTTGCGGATCACTCAACGCCTCGTAGGCCTCGCCGATTTCCTTGAATCTTTCCTCGGCGGTTTTGTCCCCTGAATTTTTGTCCGGATGAAATTTGAGGGCCAACCTGCGGTAAGCCTTTTTAATTTCTTCATCGCCGACGTTGCGGCCGACGCCGAGCACTTCATAGTAATCGCGTTTGGCCATGACTCAGGCGGCGGGCGGCGCGGAGGGTTTTTTGGCGACAACGACTGCCGCGGGCCTCAACAATTGGTCGTGCAGCTTATAGCCTTTGCGGATTTGTTGGACGACCTGACCTTCAGGCGCGTCAGGAGTTTCCATTTGCATGACGGCTTCATGCATAGTCGGGTCGAATGGCTGGCCGTTCGCGTTCACTTCTTCGAGGCCGGCCTCGGTGAGAATGCTTTTGAGCTGCTGCTGGATCATGGCGATGCCGTCCTGCAACGATGCGATCCCGCCTTGCGGGACTTCCGCGGTTTGCACGGCGGCTTGTGCCATTTCGAAGTGATCGAGAACGGGCAGCAGTTTTTGAATCAGCGCGGCGGCGGACGATTGCGCAACTTCGTGACGTTCGCGGGCCGCGCGTTTCTTGAAATTTTCAAGATCGGCGGCGGTACGCAGCAGGCGATCCCAGTGCTCGTCAGCCTTGGCTGCGCGCGCCTGGAGTTCAGTCAATTGCTCCGGTGTGATTTCGGAAACAGGAGGCGTGGCGGTGCCTGCAGCGGTATTCGGGGCGTTTGCCGCTGTTTCAATTTTTTGCGTGTGTGAATCTGCCTTCTTCATGCTGTCATGTCGGCGCAAAAGTCATTTCGAGGTCGTCAAACTAAACCATTGACCGGAAACCAGCAACTGGGATGTGTTGCCAACTGCAACTGCATCTTAATGGGGCGGAACGAGCTTTTGAAACTCCGGCAGATTGTGCAGGGGGGCGAAGCGCTGATCTTTGCGCGCTTCGGCAAGGAGATCGCGCGCTTTGGGATCACGTTGAAGACGTTTGGCATTGAGGTCAAGACAGGTGCGCAAATCTTGGAGAGATTCATTGGGTTTACCAAGCACGGCATTGAGCGCTGCAAGGTCATACCACGGTTCGGGCTGGTTGGGGATGATGGCCGCAAGTTTTTCAAGCACACTTTCGAGTTTGGGTAAATTGCCTATTTGGGCGTAAAACTGGGCGATGACTCCAATTACTTCCGAGGGGATGTTTGGCATGGCCAATGTTTGGTCAAATAATTCAATAACGCGGTTGGTCTGCTGTAATTGAAGATGAGCGGCGGCGAGGGCGAAAATGTTTTGGAAATTAGTTGGGTTCACGCGCACCTCATTTTCCATCCGCTGTAGTTCGGTTTCGATTTGGTTTCGTTCACCGGACTGTTTTTTGAAATCCTTCAATTGTTTAACAAGGCTTGCAACCGGGCTATTGTTGGGGTCGAAGTTAAGACAGGTTTGTGCCACAAGCAGGGCATCGTCAAGGTGGTTGAACAGGGTCAAGAAGTTGATGTAACGGAAAGCAGCTTCAGGGCTGTAGGGGCAGAATGCAAGCGCTTGTTTGAAGGCGAAATCAGCTTCTTTAATCAACTCTTGTCGCTCGCTTTCATTTTTGGGCAGATACTGTGGCGGTGTGGGAGTCCCGCTCAGCACACCCAGACGCCAGGCATAAATACCCCCTATAGAACTGCGGAGTTTGGAGAACGACTTTTGCGCTTGATCGTCACGAATAAATTTGCGGTCGCCTTTGAAACCGCTGAGATTACGGTGCAAATAGACTTTTTCTGTGAAGTCGGCGATTTGCTTGACGCTGGTGTCATAGGTAATCCAATTGCCAATCAGCCGCTCGGAGTATTGGCTCCAAAACTCATGGTCTTTTTTGAAGACGTCTTCCGGTAACGACGGCAACGGATGCCGGTTGATTTTCATGATGACGCCGGACGGCGTTTCATAGGGAAACATCCAATCCAGTGGAAAACTTTCTTCCACATAGAAATCATTATCGGGGTTATGGTCGAAAATGACTTTGCACAACAAACCATTAATCTTCATCACAGCGCTTTGACCGGAAACCTGGACACTCACCTGGCCATTTGCATTGGTAACCAGGGTCACGATTTCACCCGGCTGAAGCAGGTCGAGCTGCGACCGGCGAGCGGCATCTTGTGTATATTCTTCAAAGCAACGCGCTGAATCTTCCGGTGACGGTATGTAAATTTCCTTTGGTGGATAAACACCTTCTTTGCGCCAGCGGGCTTCGATTCTCGCACCGCGCCTTTCCAGCGGTCCGTCCAAGATCATGCCGGCGAGACGTGCAAGGATGTTTGTGGAATAATTATCTGTGCGTTCCTCGGGTCCACGAAGGAGTTCCTGAAAAAACAATGGGTCTTTTTGAGCGCTGCGGAAGTATTGAGCGCGGAGATATTGCAAATAGGTGTTATCGGCGAGCGCGTTTTGTGTGATGAGATAAACGTCGCGGCGATCAAAATCCGGGTCCATGGGCTTGCAACTCGGGGGCACAAAACTTTCGCAAAAAATCATGTAGGTTGGGGCAAAGCGCCCCGGATCAGTGCCGCCAAACAAAATCGTGTTGCGGGTTATTTCCGGGTAAATGCCAAACGGTGGTGTGAACATGTCATGCCCAAACCAGTAACCGAACCAGTGATTACGTTGTTCACTGTGGGACCAGTGCATTAATGCGGAATAGCTGGGTATCGCGGCGAAAACGGCCAGGGCGATTCCGAGTGGGACTTTTCTGCGAAACGCCCAAACCGAACAGAAAAAGATCAATGCCATTCCCAATAAAATCAAACCGGCATAAATCGGCAAACCGTACTGGTCCGGATTAAAAGATTGAGCGAGGTTGTGGAAGAAATCAGAAAAACCTTTGAAATCAAGTCGGTCTTCCAAAATGGCGGCGATTGTCAATCCAAATGAGAACAGGACGAATAATCCCGGAAGACCGACGGATAGCAACCGGTCGTTCTGCAATCCATTTTTTTGGATAATCAATATCACGGCTGCCGCCAGCAGCCAGCACACTATTTTGCAAAATCCATACCGTGCGGCGGATTCATCATCCCAATTCCCCAAGAGTGTTTGGCAATTCACCGCCACTGTGAATAATGCGAAGTCGAGGGCGCAAATTCCACCAACCCAAAGCCATTTGCGCATCGCTTCGTATTGCGTGGCCATGAACGCGGCAATAATCGTCAAGCCATAGGCGACGAACATTGAAATAAACACGTGCCCGGCGGCAAAAAGAGGCGCAGAGATTCCAATGGATTGGCGGTCGGGAGCAAAGTTGAGCAGCAAAACCAGAAATGGCCCGATGCAAATATAGATGGCAGTCATTCCAATCATCCACACCCGTTCGCGCCGTTTTAGCTTTTGATAGACCAGGAAAATCACGAGTGCGAGCAACAAAAAGAAAAGGTTGAATTGAATGGCCATTCCCTCGAGATAACGCCAGAGTTGCATCCCGTAGATTGCAAGAAAGCTGCCGGCAATTTGTAGAATAGTTGTTCCGGAGCCAGCGGTGGGATGGATTGGCTCATATTGGCCGCGGGTCAGCGCATGCCAGAAACCATCAAGGGTGCGGGGATAGGCCCATTGCATCGGCGGATCGGTCATGCAGGCGATTGGTTCGTAAAAATAGAATGCTGCGCCCAACAGCCAGACTACACCGCACACTAGAACGACAAGCCACTCTTTCGAAAGAGCTTTGGTTTTTTTGATGAGATGAACAAAAATGACACCAGTTATAACTGTCGCGATAAAAAGTAAAAAGGGATTGGATATGTCGCTGGCAGCGGGAATGTAGTGCGTAATACAGCCCAAAAAGAGAGCAAGACAGCCAAAAAAAACGAGCATAGCCGCGTCACGCCCGAATTCAATGGCGGTCTTTTTCGTCTTGATTAACAGCCAGATCCAAAGCGCAGCCGAGGCGATTCCGATTGTATTGTAAATAACTAAAACAGTCGTGTTGTTGATGAGAACAGAGGGTTTAATCAAAAACTCAACGACGATGCAAATCACCGTGTTTCCGAAAAAGAATTCACGCCCCAGTTTGGGTTCAGCCATCCAAGCCAGCACCTGCATGCCCATAACGATGGGCAGAAGCGATTGATGGTTGTTGAAACAAATTCCATACATAAAAAAGGCGCCATAAAGATACCGGTGTTGGTGGGGCGCATAGACCCAGCGCAACAAGAAAGTCACCACCGCCAAAAGTGAAGTTATGCTCAGGGTATGTTTGTCGACGATCACCGCCTGACTCCACAGGTAGCCGTTGAAGTCGCTCAAACCACCAGCGACAAAACCGGAGACGAAACAAATCACATTTTCCCAGCGATGGCTGATGTTTTTGAATGCATCAATGCTTTCGATGAGCATGCTGCTGCTGCGCGAGACCACAAATGCCAGCAACCCTGCGGCGATGGCGCCGGCAAAGGCGTTACCCAGTTCAACACGCCACGCCACACTTCCGAAGGGAATGAGAGTCCACAGCCACGTATAAATTGTCCAGATGGGATAACCCGGCGCGTGCGGAATGCCCCCATAAAATGAAGCGGTGGCCATCTCGCCGGAATCTTCAAGCGTCACGTCCGGCGCCAAGGTCAGGAAAAACACAATAAAAACCACGACAGCGGTGATACCCAGTGCCAGCCAGTCCACCGGGCGGAACAACGGCGGCACATGCGCAGGAACAACAGGAACCGGAGCCGGTTTTACAGGCTGTTTTTTTATGCTTGTCGTCTTTCGGTTTTTCATTTTCGACGTCAGTTCAACGGCTTTCCGAACCGGGGAAAGCCCATACTTGAAGTCGAACCGCTGCGATTTGTCCACTCAAAAGTGACGGCAGACAAATCATTTTGCCCCATCCGATGATTGACGAGATACGCGGCGTAGCTTTGATTGCTCATTATCGTAGCGAGAATCGGTTCCTGACGGGATGCGCTGATGGCAGCGGTGTTTTCTGAATTAAGAACCAGGAAAGCGAGCAGCACACAGGCGGTTGCCGGCGTGAGCCAGCCCAAAGCCCGTGTAATTTGAGGCAAGCTTGCGATTCGCGCGATAAAGATGCGTTGCTTAAGTCCCGCCGAGGGGCGGCGCGGCCGCCACAAACGCAATTGTGTCTCCGGCAAGTTCATCTCTTTCATAAACGGTTCCTTCCAATCGAGGTTTGATTTTTTGCAAGCCGTAACGGTAACGGCCCGCAGCCGTGTTCGGCGATGTTTCCATCAGTGCGCCAATTTCCTCGAACGTGAATTGGTGCCAGATTTTCAGCACGATCACTTCACGCTGCTCCGCCGGCAATTCAGTGAGACAACACATCACCGCTCGCTCGGCGGGATTTTCCGACGGAGACTTCTCAAACCAACGTTGCGATTCCAGTTCGCGCGTCAGGCGACGCCACAGCGAACGCCGGTGATTCAATGCGCAATTCCGGAAACTGCGCAAGCAGTAATGTTCGGCGTTGGCGGGAATTTGGGGATTTTGCATCAGTGCAAGAAATGTTTCCTGCAGGACGTCTTCCGCCTCGACATGGCTAAGCCCCAGCGCGCGGCCATAGAGAATCAACTCTGCGGCTTTCGCATCGTAAAGCTGTTCGCGCCAATCAACCTGTTCGTCGCTGTCCACGGTTTCATCTCATAGACACCAAGACCGGTGAATTTGTATAAATTATTTCGACTAAAGGCAGTAAATGTCAAAATCCATGCTGGCATGACAGTTTTCGCTTCTGGATTTCGAAAAATTGGGGCACGATATGCGCAAAATCCGGAGCCAATGTATTCAGGAAAGAAAATTGTCGTGGTACTGCCCGCCTACAACGCGGCGCAAACATTGCGCCAGACCTATAATGAAGTGCGGGAGCAGAGCATCGTGGACGAAGTCATTCTCGTGGACGACTGCAGCCGTGATGAGACTGTTGCGATTGCGCGCTCACTCGAAGGCGTGCACGTTTACGTACACGAGGTGAACAAAGGTTACGGAGGCAATCAGAAGACCTGCTATCGGCTGGCGCTTGAAATGGGTGCGGACATTATCATCATGATTCACCCGGATTATCAATACACCCCCAAACTGATTCCGGCGATGGCCTCGATTATCGCCAATGGACTGCACCCGTGCGTGCTGGGCAGCCGTATTCTGGGCGGTTATGCGCTGAAAGGAGGGATGCCGGTTTGGAAATACATTCCAAACCGTTTTCTGACTTTCGTGGAAAATCTGTTGCTCGGCGCAAAGCTTTCTGAATACCACACTGGATACCGCGCGTTTTCGCGGGAAATTTTGGAGACGCTCGACTTGGCGAAAAATTCCGACGACTTTGTTTTCGACAACCAGATGCTCGCACAAATTCTCTGGCACGGATTCACGATTGCCGAAGTGAGTTGTCCAACAAAGTATTTTGCCGAAGCGTCTTCGATCAATTTCCGCCGCAGCCTCAAATACGGCCTTGAGTGTCTTGCCGTTGGACTGAAATTCCGGCTGGCGAAAATGGGATTGTTGCGGTCGGAACTGTTTACCTCGCGCCATTAAGCGCGGTGGCGAGGCGGGATTTCTTGCGGTTTACCGCAGGGCGGGACAACACACCGGATTTGACGGCCTTGTCAAAAGCGGAATAGACGCCCGGGGAAAAATTCACCGCCTCCTCCTTCTTGCCGGCGGCGAGGAGCGCACGATAATCTTTTTCAAGACGGTGCAGGTGCGATTTGACACTGCGATTGTGCAAATGTTTGCGTTCATTCCCGCGCATCCGGCGTTCGGCTGACTTCGTGTTCGGCATAGGTTGAATCTGCGTTTCGTTCTTTAAAAGGTGCGCGACTCTAATCAAACGCGCACGAATGTCAACGTTGAAACCATCCCGCTCCCCTGGATCTGTGTGTCAGCTGCGTGTAACCTTTGCAAAGTTTATTTCATATTTGCCACAATACCAGCGTGGTGCGGGAATTGCTGATAATGCCCGAACAATTGAAGAATTGATTGAAATGACGTCAGACTAATGCTACAGGACCGGTGGCAAAATGAATAAGCCCTTGCGCATTCTTTATCTCGAAGATGACCCGGATTTTGTCGAACTGGTTCATTCGCTTCTTCAGCAGGACAAATTAAGCGCCGATATCAAGCGTGTGGCTGATCGCGCGGAATTTGAGGCATCGTTGAACAGTGAGACGTTTGATACCATTCTGGCGGATTTCCGGTTGCCGGGCTTCACAGGTTTGGAGGCGCTGGCGTTTGTTCAAAAAAAATATCCCGACATACCGTTCATTCTCGTTTCCGGCACCATTGGTGAACGCGCTGCGATTGAAAGCCTGAAGGCAGGGGCGATTGATTACGTGCTTAAGCAAAGTCCGAAGCGGCTGGCCCCGGCGATCCGCCGTGCCGTGCAGGAAGCCAGTGAGCACGCCAAACGGAGGCAGGCGGAAACGGAGTTGGTTCGACGCGAAAAGTATTTTCGCACACTCACAGAAGGTTCGCTCGACATTCTTTGCATTTTGAGCCGGGAAGGGCGTTTCCTCTACACCAGTCCTTCGATAGAGCATGTACTGGGCTATACGTCGGATGAATTGCGCGGGACAGATTCCCTTAGGTATGTGTATCCTGATGATTTACCCCTAGCCCGACAGATGCTCCAATTTGCGCTCGAGCATCCGGAGCGCATGATAAAAATTCAACTTCGCTATCAAAAAAAGGACGGTGTCTGGAAACACTTGGAAATCGTCGGCCAGAATCGCTTGCAAGACCCCGGAATCGCCGGTTTGGTCACCAATTGGCGCGACGTGACCGACCGTTGGCGCGTCGAGGAGGCACTGCGCAACAGCGAGAAGCAATACCGCCTGCTTTTTCAGGATAACCCGAATCCGATGTGGGTTTTTGATCTCGAAACCCTCGAGTTGTTGGAAGTCAACGAAAGCGCCATTCAACATTACGGCTATTCGCGTGAAGAATTTCTGGCAATGAAAATGTCGGATCTTCGCCAGACGGAGAAAGATGTCCACTGGGAAGACACCGCATTAAGCAATATGGGACATGGCCGCATCTGGAAGCATCGGCGCAAGGACGGCACCTTGATAGATGTCGAAGTCACCTGGACTCCGATGGTGTTTCAGAACCGTTTTGCCGCCTTGATAATGATCACTGATATCACCCAGCGCCTCCGCAGCGAACATCACGATGAAGTCTTTTCGAAACTCAGCCACCGCCTGAGTTCTGCCATCACAGCTTCCGAAGCGGCGATGATCATTTGCGAAGCCTCCGACGCACTTTTCGAGTGGGATGATTTCACGCTCGATTCGTATTCATCAGAGAAGGACGAGGTTTTCTCTTTGCTCAATATCACCACGGTGAACAATAAGCGGGTCGAAATTCCTTCGTCGGCAGAGCCAAGGAGCGGAAATGCCCTCATTCGGCGCGTCATCAGCAAGGGAGCAGAGCTGGTGGAGACTTCCGGCCCCAATGGCCAGTCCGCCGCTGCAATGCTCGTGCCGATCCAGAAGGGCGACCGCGTTATCGGCGTTTTATTTGTCCAAAGTCGCGTACCAGGGGCCTATACCGACCGGGATTTGGAAACGCTGCAGACGCTGGCCGATGAGTGCAGTGGCGCTCTCGAACGTGTTCATGCCGAGGAAGCGTTGCGCGAGAGCCAGCGACGATTCCACGACCTCTTTGAAAATTCCCCTGACGCCATTTTTGTCGAGGACTTGAACGGGACCGTGTTGGATGTGAATCTTGCCGCCTGTATTCTGCACGGGTTGATGCGCGACCAGTTGATTGGCAAAAACGTTTTCGATGATCTCGTTCCACCCGCCCGCCGTGAGGAGGCCCGCCGCGATTTTGAAAAAATGGCGACCGGCAAATGGTCGCGGGCTGAGAGTGAAAGCCTGACCGTTGAAGGGCGTGCCACGCCGGTGGAGGTCCGTGCCAGTCGTATTGAATACGGCGGACAACCGGCCCTGTTGCTGCACGTGCACGATATCACCGAGCGTCGCGAAGCCGAAGCAGCCTTGCAAAGTTCGGAAATGTTATTCCGCTCCGTCTGGCAAAATTCAGTGACCGGTCTGCGGCTGGCCAATGAAGACGGCATCATCGTTGCCGTCAACGACGCGTTTTGCCGGTTGGTTGGCATGGAGGCACAGGCTTTGGAAGGCCAGCCATTTACGGTGATTTACGCTGTGTCCGAGGATCGGGGGAAAATGCTCGAGCAGCACCGTGAATCCTTTCTTAACCCCAATCCCCGGCACAGGCGTGAGCGCCAGTATGTTTTGCACAATGGGAACACAGTCACGTTGGAAATTATTGACTCGTTCATCAAGCTCCATGAACGCCCGTTGCTGATGCTGAGCCTGTTCCGCGACGTCACGACGCAGCGGCAGTTGGAGGAGCAATTGCGGCAATCGCAAAAAATGGAAGCCATTGGCCAGCTCGCCGGCGGTGTCGCGCACGATTTCAACAACATTTTAACCGTCATTCAGGGGCACGCCGCATTGCTCATGGCGGCCGATCTCT
>Ga0116128_1000776_pt1 | contig 15232 bp, 10 predicted proteins | sample June2015DPH_16_1_3_FD_88974 | JGI IMG/M metagenome (GOLD analysis project Ga0116128, IMG submission 88974) | Peatland microbial communities from SPRUCE experiment site at the Marcell Experimental Forest, Minnesota, USA - June2015DPH_16_150 | ecosystem: Environmental > Terrestrial > Soil >... | reverse complement strand
GTGCCCAAATCGGGCTGCTTCAAAATCAACGCCAACGGCAAACCAACGATTAACCCTGCTTTGATCAAATCCTGCAGGGAGAGCTCATCCGTGCGCACCTCCGCGAAGAAGCGCGCCAACACTATGATTATAATCAATTTGACCAATTCTGACACCTGGAGAAATTCCCCCATCACGGGAATCCACCGTTTGGCCCCAAACCGCGTATGACCCACCAATAAAACCGCCAATAACGCGGCAATTCCAATGATGTACAAAATGGGCGCCTGGTCCATGATCACGTGATAGTCCACTCGGGACAACGCGAACATCAGCACCACGCCCACCACCAGCCAGCGGATCTGCTTTAGGTGCATGCCCGCCAGCGCGCTGCCGTGCGTCGCCGAATAAATTTCGATCACGCCCAGCGCGCAAATCGCCGCCAGGATGGCCACCAGCCACCAATCGTAATCTCGTGTTCCGGGTGCGTCTCTCATTCCGCCCGCTTTCCTACTTTCCGCTTACGGCCGCGCCTTCTTCTTCTCGCTGGTCGAGAGCACGGCTGCCGATTCTTCCGGCTTGACGGCCGCTTTCCCGCTTTCCGGAGTCCCTCTATTCTCACTGTTGCCCAATTCGTCCTTCCGTAATGCGGTTGTCGCTTGGCCCTGATTCTTCTTTTCCTTCTTGTCGTAGTATGCCTTAACGATATCGCGGACGATCGGACCGGAGGTGCCGGCTCCATGCTCGCCCCCTTCCACCAGCACGGTGACCACAATCTCGGGATTCCTTCTCGGAGCGTAGCCTACGAACCAGGCATTGTCCTTATTCTGGCTCAAGCCTTTCCCAAGACGGTTTCTTTCCGTGTTACTCATAATTTGCGCGCTCCCGGATTTGCCGCAAAATTCAATGCCTTGCAATTTGATAGCGCCCCCCGTGCCTCCTTCGTTTACCACCCCATACATTCCCTGTGTGACTTGCTCTACGGTGTCCTCAGCCAAATCCACATGCATTTCACCCACGCGCGCCGCATCCTTCAGCAAGTGAGGTTGTTTGAAAACTCCGCCCGAGGCGATGCCGCCGATCGCGTAGGCGATTTGCAGCGGAGTCACGGTAACAGCGCCCTGCCCGATAGCAACCGAAATTGTAGATCCGGGATACCACTTGTGATGAAATACCCGCTGCACCCACTCCTCCGAGGGCACCAGCCCCGGCTCTTCGGAAGGCAAATCAATCCCCGTTTTTGATCCCAGCCCCAGCATCTTCGCGTATTTCGAAATCCGATCGATCCCCATGCGCATGCCCACGTTGTAAAAAAACACGTCGCAGGAATGCACAATGGCGGCGTGGAGATTCACAACGCCATGGCCCCCTTTGCCGTACACCCAACATTTGAATTGCCGCCCATAAAATGTAGCCGACCCCGGGCAAAACGCCGTGAAGTTTTCTGCCGGTACCTTCGATTCCAACATCGCCGTCGCCATCACGATCTTGAACACCGAGCCCGGCGCCAACTGCGCCTGGGTCACGCGATTCAGCAGCGGGCGATCCTCATCCTCATTCAGGCGCTGCCACTCTTCCTTGGAAACGCGCACGGCAAAGTCGTTCGGATCGGGCGCCGGGCGGCTCACAAATGCCAGTATTTCCCCGCTACGCGGATCGAGCGCCACGATCGCGCCCTTCTTGTCCGCCAGCGCCTTTTCCGCCACCTCTTGCAGATCGTAATCGATGGTCAATTGAATCTGCTTGCCGGGAATGGCTTCCTGCTGCGACAGGCGCATTTCCTTCATTTCCTTGCCCACGCTGTTGACCACCACGCGCCGCATCCCGTCCGTGCCCATCAGCAGATCGTTATATTGCCGCTCCAGTCCGGACTTGCCCGCGAAGTCGCCCGGCCGCAGCCTGCCGTTGCTCGCTTCGATCTGTTGCTCGCTCACTTCCCCCACATACCCGCTGGCATGCGACATGAACCCGCCCGGCAGGTACCTTCGCCGGTGCACCATCAACATTTCCAGCAGCGGAACATCCGCGCGGTGCGATTCGATGAACGCCACATCCGCCGGCGTCGCTTCCGGCTTGATCACAATGGGCTGGAATTTCGGCAGGTTTATCGTGTTGTTCAACTGCTCCTTCAGATCATCCAGAGACAACCCCAGCCCGTCGGCAATCGCGGGAAGATTCTTGTCCACGGCCGCGCTGTCGTCGCGCAGCAACAGCACGCTGAAGGAGGGATAGTTGTCCACCAGCACGCGCCCGTCGCGGTCCAGCATGCGCCCCCGCGGTGCAATAATGGGAATCGAGCGCACCCGATTGCGCTCCGCCAGTTGGCCATACTTATCGGAATCAATCACTTGGAGCTTCCAGAAGCCGAGGAGCAGCAGCGCGATCATGCCCACGATCACGTAGGAGGCAGCCGCCAGACGTTCCTGCGGCAATCGATTGTCGTTGCGAAACCAGTACGACACGAAGAACCTGCGCGCGAGCGCTCTTTTCTTCAGGGCTGAGCGATGCCCGCTCGCGCAATCTCTCTATTTGCAGCGAAGAAGCTCGAATTGTGCGTTCAACGAGGCCCCCACGGCCTCCGATGACTTGACCAAGCTCTCCCCTCGCCGCCAGGCTTCCGAAACCGCCATCTTCGGGAAGTCTCATTAAAAGTAGCACTTGCCTACGGGGGGCGCAACCCGTCCCAAAGGGCAGGTGGCGGGTCGTACAACGGCCGGCGCGTCTCGAGGGATGACCCGCGCTGTTCGTCAGGGCATGGCTTTTAACCCCAATTGATGTGACGGGCAGCCATGCCCCCTGTGTTGCCTGCCCAATCTCTCCTCTACGGGCTTCGGGTAGGCAGTGTTTCGCTTGGAGACTTTTGGCGTTTCGTGCTTTCCGCCGAATCAACTACAATTCTTAGTTCTCCATGGCCTCTCTTTCAGATAAGCCGCTGCGGCTCGCGCTCATTGGAATGTCTGGCGCGGGCAAATCCTATTGGACCAAGCGTCTTGCTTCTCTCGGATTCCCCGCAATTTCTTGCGACGATCAGATCGAAGCGCGTCTTGCTTCCGTCCTTCTGGCGGGGGGATTCAGCGGGATCAATGGCGTGGCTGCGTGGATGGGCTGGCCAGACCGCTCAACGTATGCCGAACGCGAAGCGCGGTACCTGGCGGAGGAGACTGCTACGCTCGACGATGTCCTTACAGGCCTGGGAAAAAATCCTTCCAGCGAACTCATTTTGGATACGACCGGCAGCGTGATTTACTGCGGCAACCATCTTTTGCATAGACTCCGGCGGCAGATGGCCATTGTGTACCTCGCGGCTTCCGCGGACGAGCAGCAACTTCTGATCCGGCGCTACCTGGAAGATCCCAAGCCCGTTTTGTGGCGAGGAGCGTTTCAGCCGAGACCCAATGAAACACCGCGCGATACCGTGGCGCGTTGCTATCCGGCGTTGATCGCGGCGCGCCGTCAAAGCTACGAAGTTCTGGCGCACTGCACCGTGCCGGTGGCCGGTCTGCGGGAATTGTCGCTGGAACCCGAAAATGCGGGGGCTTCCGCCGGTGAACGATTTCTGGAAAAAATCAGGGAGCAACTTGCGCACCGGAATTAGCCAGGTTCAGACGAAACGCCGATGAGATACCGCAGCACCTCCGGCAAGGCCCCACTCACCTCGTTGCGAGGTGCGACCCTCCGCGGCCTCGCGCCCGATGGCGGCCTCTACCTGCCCGTGGAGATTGCGCGCCACACTCCCGAGGAACTCGAGGAATTTCGCCGCCTGCCTTTCACGGAAGTTTGCTTCCGCGTGGTGCGCCCATTCGCCACGCCGGATGTGCCCGAAGAAGTTCTCTGGCAAATCGTCGCCGAAGCTATCAATTTTCCGGTGAAGCTCGTCTCGCTCTCGCCCGCTCTGCACATTCTTGAGCTGTTTCACGGCCCCACGCTGGCCTTCAAGGATTTCGGCGCGCGCTTCATGGCCCGCCTCATGGGCTATTTCGTGCGCGGCGAAGAGCGGCAACTTACCGTGCTGGTGGCCACGTCAGGCGACACTGGCAGCGCCGTCGCCCACGGTTTTCTCCGTGTGCCCGGCATCCGCGTTGTGATTCTCTATCCCTCGAAGCGCATCAGCGAAGCCCAGGAAAAGCAGTTCACCACGCTGGGCGAAAATATCACCGCCCTCGAAATCTCCGGCACCTTTGACGATTGCCAGCGCCTGGTGAAGCAGGCCTTCGCCGACGAAGCCCTGAATCAGCGCGCCTTTCTCACTTCCGCTAACTCCATCAATGTCGCGCGCCTGCTGCCGCAAATGTTCTATCACGTCGCCGCTTACCGCCAGTTGCCCGTGGCCTCCGTGCCGTTGATTGTCTCGGTGCCCAGCGGCAATTTCGGCAATCTCACCGCGGGACTATTCGCGAAGCGCCTGGGACTGCCGGTGTCGCGATTTATTGCCGCGACCAATGCCAACGACGCGGTGCCGCGCTATCTGCTGAGCGGAGAATACAAACCGAAAGAGGCCGTTGCCACGTACTCGAATGCCATGGACGTCGGCAATCCCAACAACTTTCCGCGCTTGTTGGATTTGTGCCGCAATCGCATCGAAAACGTCCGCAAAGAAATTTGGGGGCAGAGCGCCACTGATGAAGAAACGCTGCAGCAGATGCACTACGTGTGGGACCGTTTCCGCTATATCAGCGACCCGCACACGGCAGTGGGCATTCATGCGTGGGAAGCGTACCGCAAGGAACATCCCGAGCCGTCTCAGGGCCTCGTGCTGGCCACCGCGCATCCCGCCAAATTCGCCGAAATCGTCCAGAAGGGAATCGGCATTGCCCCGCCGCTCCCTTCGCGCCTAGCCGAATACCTGAATCGCCCCAAACTCTCTCTCCCCATGACCACCAACTACGACGACTTCAAGCAGTTCTTGCTCGCCCACTGAGTCGAACTCTGCGGCCCTTCTCTCAGGTTTGTCTTTGTAGGGGTCGAGCACCGCTCGACCCCATCTCGGCAAGGCGCACCACACCCTCGTCATTCCGAACGGAGTCTGCGAAGTGAGGAATCTCTCTTCTCTTGCGGTCGCAAGCCCTGCGGCATTTTTCTTGCTCGGCCCCAGTCAGCAATTAGGGTCGGTTTGGGAAGTAGACAGATGTTTTAAGACGACCGCCGCAGGCGGTCCAGCAACAGGAACAACGGCACGCCGAGCACCGCGTTCACCCCCGCAGCCATGACCAGGTGCATGTTGAACCACGGCTCCGGTTGCGCCAGCAGCAACCGGCGCGTCAGCACCATCACCGCCTGGTGCAGCACAAAAAAACCGGCCGTCAATGCAAAGCGCGCCAGCGGATGCTCGGTATCCAGCCGCGCACCAATTGACGACGCCAGATAACCCACCACCGTTTTCGCAATGCCGTAGAGTCCCAGCGGCACGGTCGGTCCGCTCAAGCTGTCCTGCAGCAATCCGATCGTCGTGCCAAGCAGCAAACCCGTGGAAGGATTTCGCCGGCTCAATCCGAAATAAATCGTAATCAGCAGCGGCAAGTCCAGAAAATCCAGTCTGCGCACATACACCGGAAACGCCGCTTGCAGCGTCAGCGCCAGGAGGGTCACTCCCGCGATCGCGCCCGGAAAGAACTTGTGCACTTCAATGTGCGTGTCGCCGTGGCGCAGTTCAAATGTGTCGTTCATGGCTTCACCGCCGCTGGCGGGGCAGTTGCGGGAGTCTCCGCCGGCACACCTTGCGCAGGCGTGCCCGGCACCGGCGCGCTCTGCGCTTCCGCTTCTTTCTGGAATTCCAGCGGCTCCTGCGTCAGCAGAACGAACACCTCTTCGAGGCGGTCGAGCTTCGCCGCAGGCGTTAAGCGAATCTGCTTGAACGGATTCCCCGCTTTCACTTCCAGCACCGTCCCCACCGGCACATCGCGCGGAAAAATCTTGTCCATGCCGCTGGTTACGATCTTCTCGCCCACATTTACCGTCTCCTCGGTGGCCACATACTTCATCGTCAGCATCGGCTCGCCCGTGCCGCCCACCGGCCCCTGAATCCGGGAACCAACCAGCATCGCGCCGATGCCGCTGTCCTTGTCCGTCAACAGCAGCACCTGCGCCGAATCGCGGTACACCTCGATCACCTTGCCCACCGCGCCATCCGGCGTGATCACCGCCTGGTTGCGGTGAATGCCGTCGCGTTCGCCGCGGTCAATTTCAATCGTGCGGCTCGCCGTGCCGGCACTCGCGCCAATCACCCGCGCGCCCACCATCGCCACTTTTTCATTGGAGGCCTTGAACTGCAGCAGCGCGCCCAGCCGGTCCGCTTCCGCCGCCTTGCTCTGCAGTTGCGACATGGCCAGCTTCAGCGCGTCGTTCTCAGTGCGTAGCGCTTCGTTCTCCCGCGAAGTGTTCCTCAGTGCGAAATAGTGATGCCACACACCGCGCACGTTCCCGACGCCCCAGGCCCCCGCCCGTTCGAACGGCGTCACCGTGGATACCGCCCACACGCGGATCAGCCGCCCGCGCGAATCGCGTTTGATCTGTACCGCCAGCATCAGGATCTGCGCGAGCAGCACGCCCGCCAGTAGCGCCAGCGACCGATGTCTTGAAGGAATCGCGACCATGTCAGGGCTTTTTCAGCAGTCCACTATCCGCTTTCAGAAATAACCACCAGCGCATCCCGAAACGTCATCGTCAAACCGGCTCTCGGGGAGCCATCGGCTCAACCCAATGCCAATCATGCCTTCAGGCTGGGAACGAAGGGTCCGAAACTCTTTGCTTAAAACTTATAACTGAAAACTTAAAACTGCTTCAATCAATGCACACCATGCGCAGCAGCTTGAAATCGCTCAGCATCTTGCCCGTGCCCAGCACCACCGACGCCAGCGGATCATCCGCAATCGACACCGGCAACCCGGTCTCCTCGCGAATGCGCTTGTCCAGGTTCTTCAGCAGCGCGCCGCCGCCCGTCAGCACGATGCCGCGGTCGCTGATGTCCGCGGAAAGTTCCGGCGGTGTGCGTTCCAGCGCCACGCGCACGGCATTCAATATCGTCGCCACACACTCGCTCAGGGCTTCGCGGATTTCGCTGTCGTCAATCGTCACCGTGCGCGGCACACCCTCGATCAGGTTGCGCCCCTTCACTTCCATCGTCAGCGGTTTCTCCAGGGGATACGCGGAGCCAATTTCCATCTTGATCTGTTCCGCCGTGCGTTCGCCGACCAGCAGGTTGTACTTGCGCTTCAAATACTGCATCACGGCTTCGTCCATCTCGTTGCCCGCCACGCGCACCGACCGCGAGTACACGATCCCGCTCATGGAAATCACCGCGATGTCCGTGGTGCCGCCGCCGATATCCACCACCATATTTCCGCTGGGCTCCTCGATCGGCAGCCCCGCGCCAATCGCCGCCGCCATGGCCTGTTCCACCAGATAAACTTCGCTGGCGCGCGCCCGGTAGGCAGAATCTTGCACCGCGCGCTTTTCCACCGGCGTGATTTCGCTCGGCACCCCGATGACGATGCGCGGGTGCACCAGCACGCGCCGGTTGTGCGCCTTCTGGATGAAATACGTCAGCATCTTTTCCGTGACCTTGAAATCCGCGATCACGCCGTCCTTCATCGGCTTGATGGCCACAACGTTTCCCGGCGTGCGTCCCAGCATGTCTTTCGCTTCGCGCCCCACCGCCACCACTTCTCCGGTGGCTTTGTTGATCGCCACGATCGACGGTTCGTTCACGACGATCCCTTTGCCGTGCGCGAACACCAGCGTGTTCGCCGTCCCCAGGTCGATCGCCAGGTCGGATGAAAACAGGCTGAACACCGACCTCAGGTTCCATCCATTCTTAGTCATTACTGCTTTCCCCCTGCGGAGAGGATCCTGCCAGGTAGGATCTCTGCGTGCCCGCCCCTGTCCCTGCGACCTTCCATTGTCGCCGGATTCGGTGCTGCACGCAAAAGCGCAACCCGCCGTTCCCCAAGTTCACTTCGGCACTACGATGGATACCTGTTGTTTCGCCGTTCCGCCGCGCCGGTTGGACCCGATCACCACGATGGTGTGCTGGCCCGGTTCCAGCGGCTCCGTGAAATGGCGGAAAGTTCCGTCGGGCGAAATATTCGCCACCGCCTGGCCGTTGATGATCAGCGCGGCGCCGGGTTCCGTCTTGCCGATCAGCTCGGCGACGCGCCCGTGCATCTGCGTGCTCTCAATGTCCAGCAGCATTTCCTGCGTCTTGCCCTGGGCCACCAGTGTGAACTTGAATGTTTCGCTGAATTCGCTGGTCTGCTTCTTGGCGTCGGAAGCGGTCACGTTCCAGAAATAGTCGCCGGATTCCAGCCCGCTCACTTCCGCGCTCGTGCCGCTCACTTTCACTTCTTTCACCAGCTTGGTGAACATCGTCGTCGGGCTGATGCGCAGCGTGTAGGCCACCGCGTCTTCCACCGGCTGCCATTCAAACCGGATTTGCGCCGTCCTCGGAGTCTCCGAAATAATTGGCGCCAGGTTCAGCGGCGATACGAGTCCCGGCGGCGCCAGCACATTCGATTTCTGCGTCGGCCCGCCGCTTGGGAAGCTCACCTTCTCCCACTGCGTCAACTCGATCTTTTCCTGTCCGCGATGCACTTCCGCCGCGCCCGTGGCCACCACGATTTCGTGCTCATTCTTGCTGGGATCGTTCTTCACGGTTGCCCGGCTGTTCTGCTGCACGTACGCCGTGGCGTCTTCCACGCTGATCGCCGCCTGCGAGTCGCGCGAAGTCCACGTCGGCGTGGCCAGGTTTACTTCGCCGGTGTTGATGCGCACGGCGGTGTTCGCGCGGTCTTTGGTCACGTTGTTCTCTTCCACCGTGACCAGCGTATCCGCCTTCACCGTGTATTCCGTGCCGTCCGCAAACGTGATGCGCGCCGCGCCGTCCGAGCCCGTCTGGATCAAATCGCCCTTGTCCAGCGCGGTGTGATAGTCCGCCTCCACCCAGGTCACCGAATTCACCTTCTTCACCTGCACCCGGCCGTCCAGGTTCACGAACTTCGCCTGCGTCTGTGTGATCGTCAGCGGGTCGTTATCAACGTTGCCTATCGCTTTGTTGATTTTTGTCGTCGCGATGGTGGTCCAATCCGGAATGGCGACGTATATGCCCGCGATGATGATCACAAACAACAGCACCAGGTAGAGCGCGACGGTCTTGTACGTCACCGCGTGCCAATACACCTCTACGCGATGAATCTTCGGCGCCTGCTGCGGCGTGGGTGCCGACGTCGGTCGCCGTGGCTCGATAGGGGTCTGCGTTGTCACTGGAGTCCCTGCCGCGATTGCTCCAATTTCGCAATTTAGCACAGTCATTCGCACGTGCGGGCGTCACGCTGCTACCCCGTAGTCAATCTACAAATAGCGTTTCCGCCGCTTTTCATCCCGCAGCGCCATTCGGCCCTGCCTTGCGCCACCCGCGGGCGCATTCCTCTCATTTTTCCCTTATTGGATGTCCCCGCCTCGCGCACTCGGTCGTCTGCGGCCTTCCATTCCTCAAGCCTTCTGTCCTCAACTCCAGCGTAACGCCCCGTAGGTAATAGGTAAGTTTCCGATTAGGCGACACGAGTAGACCTGTTCCCTTTTATACAGACACCTTGTTCTCGACTCAATTACTCTAGTCGCGGATCTTGATTCTCCGTGATCTTCAGCTGTCTTGGAATCAAAATGGAGTTCCTGGCTGATTGTATGCTCGACGATCCGGATGCTTGGGATTTGTATGTCCGACGTGCAGTTCCTGTTCCCGCGCGTGCGAATGGCGCGCGAATAACGACTTTAAGAGGTGAACCAAAATGCGAACGACAAAGATGATTCGTGTGATTCTGCCGCTATTTTTCGCACTCGCAGTGTTCTTGGCGCTGGCGGTACCTTCTTCCGCGCAAGTCGCCGTGGGGGTGAGGGTCGGCATAGCTCCGCCGCCGCTGCCCTATTATTCGCAACCGATCTGCCCGGGCGACGGCTATCTCTGGACGCCGGGATACTGGGCTTGGGACGGCAACGACTACTATTGGGTACCGGGCACATGGGTGATGGCTCCGGAAGTCGGGTTCCTCTGGACTCCGGGCTATTGGGGCTGGGGCGGCGACGGATTTCTTTTCAATGAAGGCTATTGGGGCCCGTCCATAGGCTTCTATGGCGGGATCAACTATGGCTTCGGTTACTTCGGTAATGGCTATGAAGGCGGACGATGGGACAACGGGCATTTTTTCTACAACACGTCGTTGAATAACGTGGACGCCCACAACATCCACAACGTTTACAACACGAGGGTGGACGAGGGCGCGGTGAACCACGTCAGCTACAACGGCGGTAACGGCGGAATCAACGCGCACGCCACCGCTCGAGAAGAAGCTGCTGCTCATGAGACACATATTGGGTCTGCAGCCGCTCAGACTCAACATGCGTGGGCTGCCCGCAATAACCCCCAGCAAAAGTTTTCTGCGAACCACGGCACGCCGGGAGTTGCTGCGACTCCTCGCCCCAACGTTGCAGCCCATCCTAAGGAGCTGCCGCCCGTCGAACGCCCCGCTGCTCCTAACACGGGGAACGCGAAGGTGGACCAGAAATACCAGAAGCAACAGGATAAGCTAGTCACAAAGCAGACCCAGGATCGACAGAAACTCCAGCAGAAGCAGGACAAGGAACATCAGCAGCTGGCGAAACAGAATGCTAGTGGGGCGAGACAGCAGCAGACAGAGCAGAAGCACCAGCAACAGACGCAGAAATTGCAGCAAACACATACGCAGCAAACGCAGCAGATGCAGTCGAGGCAGCAGCCGTCTGGCGGCGGAGGATCTCACGGCGGCGGTGGCGCGCGTCATTAATTGAAGCTTCGTTATGCTCCTATTGAGAGCTACATCACGCAGCTTTCTCAAGTCTCAAACGAACACCATGGGGCGGCCACACTGAAGAAGGCAGCTTGAGCCTCATCGATTCGAACTACGATGATCGTGGTGCGTACGTATCACTGATCTGTTTGCTTCTGTGCAGCGCACTGAGGGCAGGGGTCTTTGATGAACTCAACGCCTGATGCGGTTATCGGACAAATGGTCCTGAATCCTAAAGGTGATTTTCGAGGTTTTGGAACACCCTTTGAACTGGCATCAGTGGCGTGATGCCCCTGGAAGTTTTTCCCGGCGCGTTTCGCCTGCGTGTCGTTATCCAGCAGGCCGTGCGTGGCAACCTGGGTACCAGCAGCAAAGACTTTCAATTTCGCCAGGTTCGGTGTGGCGGCAGACCACCTTACCGCGCCCCTATTCGCCCCGCAAAGCCTTCACGAGGGCAGCGCCATTGGGGCTGCCAAGGCCCGTGCACGCGTCCCAGCCTTTACCCGCGGAATAATCTCCATTGCTTCCCGAAGTGATGTCGTGAAACGTGGGTTCGACTTTGGCCGAATACAACAGCGCATTGACGTAGCCCACCTTTGTCCCCAGCGACTCGTTGATGAGTGCCAACAGCCCGGCCCACAAGGGAGCAACCGCGCTTGTGCCGCCAATCACTGTCTGCTGCCCGTCCACAAAAACGTTGTAACCCGTCTCCGGATCGGCATCCCCCGCCACGTCGGGCACACCGCGGCCAACGAAGCCATTCGGCGCTTTCGGCACATTCGCGCCCTGCTGGTAGCTGGGGAGCGCAAAAACTTCGCTGACTCCGCCGCCCGTCGCTCCCTCATTCGCCGAAAGCTCATTCCAGGCCTGCTCGCTGCCGATCGCGGCGCCGGCGAGCGTCAATTTCGTGCCGCCACAGCCGACTACGTAGGGGCTCGCCGCGGGAAAATCCACGGTAGGCGCTCCGTTCGTGCTTCCGTCCGACGCGCCGTCGTCACCCGAAGCGGCCAGCACGGTGACGCCCATCGTTGCGGCATCTTGGCACGCGGAGTTCAGCGCGTCACGTGACTGCGCGGTCCAGGAGTCTTCCGGCCCGCCCCAACTGATCGAAACAATCGTCGGCTTCAGCTTCGCGTCATGCACGGCCGTGGTCACCGCGTCGATGAATCCCTGGTCCGTATTGGGCGCGAAATAGGCGGCGATTTGTGCCCCGGGCGCAATTGCTCCTGCCACTTCGATGTCCAACTCGACCTCGCCATCGGGCCCGCTGGCATCTCCTGTGGGAGAATTCGCTGCACCGTCCACCGAGACTGCGGTGACCTTCGGCGTTGCGATCCCGAGACTTTCAAAAAATGAATTGAGGTCGCTGGCGCGATAGCCGCCTCCCAACTCGATCACTCCGATGCACTGCCCGGCGCCTGTCGCGCCCGAGGGGAACCCATAGGCTCGCGCGACCTGCAGAGGCGAGTAGGAAACGGCCGCTGCTTGCGCGTGAACGCTCGGTTTTTTCTTGCGTAGGCGAAAGTGCGCTTTGGTTTGCGGGCGATTGTCGAGCCCGAAAACGCCTTCAACGACGAATTCCAGCTCTGCGGGAATCGTGAGGCTGCCCGTGCGGCACCGGTACGCGCCCGAACTGTGTTCGTAACGGCGCAAGTTCACGCCAAACGCTTCGTTAAATGCCCGAACCATGCCGCTGAGTTTCACCATGCGGCTCGCGCGATCCTCGTTCACGACTCGCAAGCCGTACTGCGCGGCAAACGCGCGAATTTTCTTGACATCCGCCGCCGACGCGCCGTGCAAACGCGCAAATTCTTTACGGGTAAGATATTTTCGCTTGTGCGGAAGGCGAGCGCCCATCTGCGCGGCCGGAGGAAATTCGCCGGGCTTCGATCCGCGTCGCAAGAAAACGCTCACTTCAATCTGCTGATTCGGATCAGCCGCTCCTACATCCTGCCCGCCCGGCAAGGCTGCCCGCGCGCTGCCCTTTAGCTCCACCCGATCCTGTCGTTTTGCCATGGAGTGCCTCCACGAAGACTCAAACGTGCCGGGCCGGGTGCCAAAGAGTATATCCCGAATCAGCCCGCGTGGCCGCCACATGCCCGGGCAAGCCTCGATAATCGCACTCGCCGGAAACCTGCCCGCCGCCGCCCCGCAACTTCATTTGGGCCTTTCGCTCTCTTTCCACTATAATCTTAAGTTTGTTCACCGCTTTGTTGATCCATTAGGGAGATACCTGGTATGGCTGGCGATTCCAAGAACAAGAAAACCGGCGTCCGAATCCTCTTCGGCGTCGTCATCGGCATGCTCGCCGTGAGCATGCTCCTCTATCTCGTGCCGCAAGGCCCCAATTCCGCGGAAACTTCCTCGGATGTCGTGGCCCGCGTGGGCGATCAGACCGTCACCCTCGCCGAAGTGCACCAGAAGCTCGACGATATTCGCCGCAACAATCCCATCCCCAAGCAGGTCGAAGCCCTCTATGCGCGCCAGATCCTCGATCAACTCGTCTTCCAAAAGGAAGTGGAATACGAAGCCAAGCGCATGGGCATCACCGTAAGTGAAAAGGAACGCGCCGACCGCATCCGCATGTACGTGCCCACCGCTTTCAACGGCGACACCTTCGTCGGTATGGATGCCTATGCCCGCGAAGTCCAGCAGCGCTTCCAGATGTCCGTGCCCGTCTTCGAGGATCTCGTGCGCACCGGTCTCGTCGAGGAAAAGTTCCGCAAGCTCATCACCGATGGCATCAGCGTCGGCCTCCCCGAAATCCAGGATGAGTTCCGCTACGAAAACGAAAAGGTGAAGCTCGATTACGTCTTGATCAAGCCGGATGATCTGCTCGCTAAAGTCAATGCCGATGACAGCGAAATCAAGGCCTACTACGACAAGAACAAAGCCAATTTCCAGATTCCCGAAAAGCGCGCCGCTCGCTACGCCCTCGTCGACCTCGCTCAGCTTCGCCAGACCATCCCGCTCTCCGACGACGAACTCAAAGCCCTCTACCAGCAGAACATCCAGCAATACGAGGTGCCCAACCGCGTCCACGTCGAGCACATTCTTTTCCTGACCGTTGGCGGCAAGACCGACGCGGAAATCGAAGAGATCAAGAAGAAGGCCGAGGATGTCCTCGCACAGGCCCGCAAGAAGGGCGCCAACTTTGAGGAACTCGCCAAGAAGTACTCCGAAGATCCCGGCAGCAAGGCCAAGGGCGGTGACCTGGGCTGGATCATGCAGGGCCAAACCGTCCCCGAATTTGAGAAGGCCGCCTTCAACCTTAACAAGGGCGAGATGTCAGGCCTCATTCGCACCCAATACGGTTTCCACATCATCAAGGTTCTCGACAAGGAAACCGCGCACACCACGCCCTTTGAGGCCGTTAAGGACTCCATTCGTGCCCCCTTGCTCCTGCAGAAGGTGGATGCGGAAGCCGGCAACATCGCCGACAAAATCTCCGCGGAGATTCGCCAGTCCAACAAGACCACTCTCGACGGACTCGCCCAGAAGTATCACCTCAGCCTCTCGGAAACTCGCCCGGTCGCGGCCAATGAACCCCTCCTCGAACTCGGCAACTCTCAGGAGGTTAAGGACCAACTCTTCCGGCTCCGTCAGGGTGACCTGAGCCTGCCCATCCGCACAGACCGAGGCTATGTGGTCATCTCCGTCCAACAGATTCTTCCCACTCACCAGGGCACGCTCGAGGAAGTCCGAGAGAAAGTCCTCACCGAATTGAAGCAGCAGAAGGCCGCGCAACTGGCACAGGCCAGGGCCGCGGATCTGGAACGCCGCGTCAAGGCCGGTGAAAAGTTCGACCCGGCCGCCAAGGCCCTGGGCCTCGACCCCAAAACCTCCGAGGCGTTTGCCCGCAGTGGCTCGGTTCCGGGTCTCGGCAGTGGTAAGCAGCTTTCCGCCGCTTTTTCCCTGAAGTTCGGCGAAGTCGGATCCCCTCTCGAGCTCGGCTCCAACTGGGCGGTCTATCAGATTATCGAAAAGACCGAAGCCAATCCCGCCGATCTGGAGAAGCAGAAGAAAACCATCGCCGATACTCTCGTTCAATCCAAGCGCGCCTTGGCTTTTGAGGCCTTCCGTACCGCCCTGGAAGAGCGGATGAAGAAGGAAGGCACCCTGAAGCTGATGCCAGAGAAGATGCGCGGCTTCGGCGACGTCGGATAACCTAACCAATAGAAAATAAACAAGTTAAACAATTTGCCAAGGCCCTCTTGCCCTCCCGGGCGCCGCCCGTTACCCTATTTGCGTCTGGTCCAGGCGTACTCGGAAGGGCCTAGCCGCATTAGGTCGCTGTTTCGACCGGCTTCTAGCCCGCTCATGCTTATCCGGTTGTTTCAGCAAGCCCCAATTAGTAGTATATGGGCATGCCGCGCCCAGCGTTTGCGAAAACCTTACGCGAGTTCCAGTCGATGTTCTCTACCGAAGAAGCTTGCCAG
>Ga0116128_1000773_pt1 | contig 15281 bp, 17 predicted proteins | sample June2015DPH_16_1_3_FD_88974 | JGI IMG/M metagenome (GOLD analysis project Ga0116128, IMG submission 88974) | Peatland microbial communities from SPRUCE experiment site at the Marcell Experimental Forest, Minnesota, USA - June2015DPH_16_150 | ecosystem: Environmental > Terrestrial > Soil >... | reverse complement strand
GGCGTTCATTCCGGGAATCACCGGCAAGCTCTACCAGCAGTTTGCCGTCACCATCGCCATTTCGGTGATCTTCTCGGCCTTCAACGCGCTCACGTTGAGCCCCGCGCTCTGCGCGCTGATTCTGAAGCCACGCCAGCGCTTCCGCGGGCCGATTGGCTGGTTCTTCGGCTGGTTTAACCGGGGGTTCCGCCGCTCTAGGAATGGATACATCAATTTCTCCCGCCTGCTCATCCACAAGTCCGGTTTCAGCCTGATTTTCCTGGCTCTCGTCGCCGTTCTCGCCGGGGGCCTGGGAAAGAAGTTGCCCACTTCCTTCCTTCCCGAAGAAGACCAGGGCTACGTGATGATCACTCTGACGTTGCCAAAAGGCGCGTCGTTGCAGCGCACCTCGGCGGCCGTACGGAAGGTCGAAGAGATCGTCGAGAAGGTACCTGGAGTGCAAGCCATTACTTCCATCATGGGGTTCAGCATCCTGAGCGGAACCCAGAGTTCCTATGACGCCATCTTTTTCGTTCGGTTCAATGATTGGGACGAGCGCCGGTCGCCGGAACAGCAGGCGCAGGCCATACAGATGCGCCTCAATCGGGAACTCTCGCAGGTGAGCGAAGGCATTTGCTTTGTTTTCTCGCCGCCCGCCATTCCGGGCATCGGCGCGGCGGGTGGCGTGAACTTTGTGCTGGAAGACCGGTCCGGGACCGGAGGGGATTTTTTTGCCAACAACCTTGACCGATTTGTGGCGGCGGCTCAGCAGCGGCCGGAACTGGCGCGCGTCATAGCCACCTACGCCGCGCATGTTCCGCAAGTCTATGTGGACGTGGACCGTGAAAAGGTGATGCACCAGAAGGTTGACATTGCGGAAGTGTACCAAACCTTGGAGACGTTCATGGGTGGCTATCTGGTGAACTACTTTAACCGCTTCGGACGCCAGTGGCAGGTCTACGTGGAAGCGGAAGGTAACTACCGTGCCAATGCGAGTGACATCGGCCAGTTTTATGTGACCAATCCCAACGGGGATAGGGTGCCGCTGAGCACCTTGGCCACCATTCGAAGCATCACCGGTCCCGAGTTCCTGATGCGCTACAACGAGTACACGGCGGCGCAGGTCAACGCCACCGCCGCTCCCGGGATCAGCTCAGGACAGGCTATGAAAGCCATGGAAGAAGTGTTCGCTCAAACCATGCCGCGCGAGATGGGCTTTGACTACATGGGCATGTCGTTTCAGGAGCAGAAAGCTGCTCAGGGTGTTCCGGCAACAGCGGTCTTCGGGCTTTCGCTCCTGTTTGTCTTCCTGATCCTTGCCGCCTTGTACGAAAGCTGGTCCCTGCCTTTCAGCGTCTTGCTGGGTACGCCCATCGCCGTTGCCGGAGCGTTTCTGGCGCTCACGTCGCGGCACTTTGAGAACGATGTTTACGCGCAGATCGGTCTGGTGATGTTGATTGGCCTGGCCGCCAAGAACGCCATCCTCATTGTGGAGTTCGCCAAGAACGAGCATGAACGCGGAAAGGGCATTGTTCAGGCCGCGCTGGACGGGGCCCAGCTCCGCCTGCGTCCCATCCTGATGACCTCTTTCGCCTTCATCCTGGGTTGCGTCCCGCTCTGGACTGCGAAAGGATCCGGGGCGGCTGGGCGCCGCATTCTGGGGACCGTTGTGATCGGTGGCATGTCTGCCGCCTCCTTGATTGCAATTTTCCTGATTCCGGTTACTTTCGCTGTAGTCGAGGGCCTCTCTTCCCGGCTGCGCCGCCACCCCAAACAGCAACCTGAAGCCGCTGACCCAAAGGGGGGACAGCTCGCATGATGCGCTTGCCAAGGTGCTTTTCTATCTTGCTTCCGGTTTTTCTGTTGGCTGCCTGCACGGTCGGGCCGAAATACCAGCGTCCCAAAACTGACGTCCCGGGCGCATATCGGGGAGTGCCGGCCACCGCTCCGGTGGCGACTTCCTCCGAATCGCTGGGGGATGGCAAATGGTGGATTGTTTTCCAGGATGAGCAGCTTCAGTCACTCATTCGGACGGCACTTAAGCAGAACTACGACTTGCGCATCGCCGCGGAACGCGTGCTGGCGGCGCAGGCGCAGCTCCGAATCGCACGTTCCGATCAGTACCCGTCGGCCGGGGTGGGGGTCGTCGGCACGACCGAACGCCAGCCCTCCAGCCCCTTTTCCCCTTCCTATCGCTGGGATTATATGCAGGTAGGGGGAAGCGCGTCGTGGGACATCGACTTCTGGGGGAAGTATCGAAGGGCCACCGAGGCTGCTCGCGCCAATCTGGCCCAGACCGAGTGGGGAAAGCGCGCCGTGGTGAGCACCCTCGTTGCGAATGTTGCCAGCGCCTACTTCCGGCTCCGGGCGCTCGACCTCGATCTCGAAATCACCCAGCGCACCCTCGCCTCCCGGCAGGAATCATTGCGGCTCACGAAGCTCCTTGCGGATCACGGAGCTGCTTCGATGGTGGACGTCCGGCAGGCGGAGCAGCTTGTCTACGTGGCCTCTGCCACCCTCCCGGATCTGCAACGGCAGATCGAACAGGAAGAGAACTACCTCAGCTTCCTGCTTGCTCGAAACCCCGGCCCCATCACTCGGGGGCGCAGCCTGACCGAACAGGCGCAGCCGCCCGTCGTTCCCGCGGGGCTGCCCTCCCAGTTGCTCGAACGCCGTCCGGACATTCACGAGGCCGAGCAGCAATTGATCGCGGCCAATGCCCGGATCGGTGTGGCGCGGGCCGCCTACTTCCCGTCTATTTCCCTGACGGGAACCGCTGGATTCATGAGCTCTGCTTTGACCGACCTGTTCACGAAGCCTGCAGGCGCTTGGGTTGTCGCCGGTTCCGTCGCTCAGCCGCTCTTCACCGCTGGCAAGTTGCAGGCCAATGTCCGGCTGGCGGAAGCGCAGCAGCAACAGGCGTTACTGGCGTACCAGCAGACGATCCAGAATGCGTTCCGGGATGTTTCCGACGCTTTGGTGGCCTACCAAAAGACCCGCGAGGCGCGGGAACAACAAGATCTATTGGCCGCCGCCGCCCAGGACTCCGCCCGGCTGGCGCACGTGCGCTACGATGGTGGCGCGTCCGCTTACCTCGAAGTCCTGACCAATGAAACCAATTACTTCGCCGCGGAGCTGAACCTTTCACAGGCAAGGCTGCATGAGAGGCTCTCCCTGGTGCAGATTTACAGCGCGCTGGGCGGCGGCTGGCAGCAATAGGCGCCCTGCCGCGCCATTGCAGGCATGAAGGCGTTGAGTCGTTGCGCCATCGGTTACGCTCAGGTCCAAAGCCTCAACGCAATCGTGCCGCACAACCTGGCCGGGGTGGGCAGGATTCTTCATAGGCATGGCGCTTTTCTCCTTTTATTTGTCCTTCTCCGGCACTGTTCGTTGTCGGTCGAGACCGCGCCAAGCTCGGATACTTCTGGAGGCACGCCTACCAGGTCGCCCGGTGTGGGCGTTATCAGGGCAGCGTCGTCAATCCTGACAGTGGGGCTCCGGTCTGCCTGGGGAAAGAAGGCGAGCGCCTGCTGGCGATGGACTTCAAGAAGCTAAAGCTCAGCGAAATGCTGGGCCAAGGTGAGGGAACCAATCATGCCCGCAATCCTGCCGAGACCTTGTGCAGGGGTTTTATCATTCAAAATCAGCACCCAGTCATTGGCTCCCGTGCCATTGTCGCCCGGCGTGCGGAGGCGGTGAGTGGCGCGGTTGGCATAGGACGAACCTTCGACTTCGACGAACCGCCCGTTGGTGGGATTATACCAACGAGCGGTGACCGGCTTCGCGAACCGACCCAAAGCGATCGTCAACTCCCGTCCGTCAGTACCGGTTGAGGGGATATAGGTGACTGAGAGCTTTCCATCTGTCGTCCATGCCGTGAGCGCGGTAGCGGTGTCGCTGCCGTATCCTTCGGCCAGGATGGCATGGTTATCTTCCGGCGCCAACTGCCGCCAGGGCAGGTGGATAAACAACTCGCGCAGAAGGGCGATATCGTGCGAGCCTGCGGCACCGAGAGCCTGCTGCCAGCTCATCTGCGCCGGAAAGAGGCCCGGCCCGTCGAAGTGCCAGATCGGATTGTTGCCGAAAAACTGGCCGCAGGCGCCGCTGAGCATGGCCCAGTAGGCCTGCCGCCGAATCTGATCCGGCGTCGAATCGTGCTCGCCCTCGTAGGTGGTTTCCAGCAGAACAAACGGGCGGACCGGCTTGCGTAGGTATTCCGCCAACATCGGACGAAACAGCGTTTTCTCGTAGCCGTAAACGGTGTTGACAGCCAGCCACTCTTGCTCGCCAAATGCCGCCACGGCGGAACTCCCCGGCGAGTGATGGGCCGTCATCAAATGAGTCGGGTCTTCCTCGCGGATTGCCCCTGCCAGTTCAGTGACCACCCATTGATCGGGCTTTTCCGGCGTGTAGTCGCCGCCCAGCACCCAGACGATGTTGGGCAAGTCTTTGAATCGCTTGCCGAGGAATCTGCCGTAGGCGCGAAGTTTCTCCCTGCCACCGGCCTTGATCTCCCGGAAAAAGCCCTCGTCGCCGCCGCCGTAACCGAGATAGGCGGGGGCGAGCCACACGACCATCCCGTGCTCGCCAGCTCGTTCGATGGCTTGGTGGGCGAAGTCGAAGTAGGCGTCATTCGGAGTGGAAAAATCGCCCGGCTTGTTGAACGGCGCCAAGCCCGAACGCGTCCTCGGCGGTGACGTGCAGAACTTGTGCTCGAGCAGGTTGACGATGATCGAGTTGAAGCCTCTCTTCTGGCGGTCCTCCAAATAGGTTTCCATGTCCTTTTCGTCGAGTTGAGCGATGAGTGACCAAGGCGAATCGCCAACCACCAAGAAAGGGTTGCCCTTCTGATCCACCAGATATCGGCCGTTGTTGCTTAACTTCAAATGTAAGTCTGATGTTGGCGCGCTCGACGCTTTCGGCGCCGCTGTCAATCGGCTCACCGGCGGCCAGCAGACAAGGACGCTCACAACAAGTATGGCAAACCACCCTGCAAATCTGGTGCTCATTTTCTTCTGCTTACTGTGGGCTTCTTTCCCACAACCGCTTCCCATCGCGACTTCCGCACCGGATCTCCCGCGGCCATTTGTCATCGGACATTCACCCTGTGCCAATCCAGTTTACCTTTCCGCGAAATCATAGGCCGGCTGCCTTGTCGAGTCAAACTCAGAACCTCAAGCCCTACTTGGGGTGGCATCGTGGTTCCCTTTGGCGGTTCCGTTAAGTCTTCGGGACTGCTTACCGCCTCTAATCCAGCCCTATTGCTAACACCTTTCCCCACCGCTGGAGATTGACCGCGTGCAACTGCTGGCCTGCAGGCGATCGATGAAGGTGATGACATCCTGATGGCGATGGCGCGGGAGCTGGCCACCGAGAAAGGTATCGGCGAATCCGCAGATACGGTGTGGAAGCTATTCCGTTCTCGGAATAGCTTCCACTATTCCGGGTCGAAGACTATGCCGAGCGAGGAGCCGATACGCCAATGCGTTTCCATCGAAACCCATATTGAGACAGCGGTCCAGCTGGGGCTCTTTCACTGATTCGCTGGTAGGAGTCGGCATAGTTTTTGAGGTCCTTCCGTGACAACCTCTGATGTCAGGAGGTGTTTCATGGAACGATTCTTCAAGGATCCCAAGACACTACACAAGATGCGTACAGGTCCCTTAAGCGCGTGTATGGATCTGTGTGCGCAACGGCTCTGCGATCTCGGCTATAAGAGATTTTCAGGGCGCAAACGGCTAGGATGTATTGCTCATTTCGGCAGATGGCTTAACCATTGCGGAATACGCCTTCACCAGATAACACCAGAACTCGTGGCGCGCTACTTGAACCGCCAGGGGAAATTGAAGCAGGGTGACGGAGCTATTCTGAACTAGGTTCTGGCTTGGCTCCGAGATAAACACATCATTAGCGAAATGTCGGCGTCAATCACGGACACGCCAGCGAGTCAGTTGGAAAACGAATTTGCTTTTTACTTGGAGCAAGAACGTCGGCTGGCACCAAGGAATTGGCCGACTTTGGTCCCCTTCCGCCCCCGGTGGTCAATGACGCCAAGGAGCACCTGAAACATGCCCGGGGTGCGATGGATCTCGTCCAGAATGATGAGCTTGTCCTCGTGGCTGGCTAAGTAAAGCTCCGGATCGGCCAGTTTGGCGCGGTTCGACGGAAGCTCCAGGTCGAGATACAGGGCGCGGTCGCCCTCCTCGTCAGCGAGCATGGTGGCCAGAGTGGTTTTGCCGACCTGACGGGCGCCGAGCAAGACCACCGCCGGGAACGCGCCTAGCGCCTCCTGGAGCCGTTTTGTAGCCAGTCGCGGGATCACAACATTGTAATTATGCCAAGTTGTTGAGGATTTGCAATGTAAAGCCGTGGGCAACCTGTAAGGTTCGCTGTGTGTGTCGCCTAAATCGCCCACGGACTCAAAAACTGGATCGGAGTTTTCAATCTCGGGCGAACAAGATACCAGGCTCGACACCCCCGAAATGCGATTTCAGAACCCGCACCTCAGGGGCTCGTCCATCGCCATTTTCCAGCGACCGCGGATTGTCAACTCCCGAAATGACTGCAGACAGGGTCTTCACTTCACACGTGGCTTTGGCTTGCGGCACCCTCTGGCGGCTGGAATAGTGAAGCTCTGCCTGTGCTCTTCCGTTTCGCAGTAGGCGCAAAGGGTCGCAAGGTTATCGAGGGAGTCGTTGAGCACGCCCCACGCTGCAGTGCTCGCAAAGACCCGATAGGCGCCCGCTCGATGATACGCAAAACATTGTTGGTGCGTGGGCAGCCATACTGGCTAATGAGATACATCCACCTTGAGTGCCGGTAGCACCGGCTGCCCCAAGCGGAGACGCTGCTGGCGCTCGAGCTGCGAAAGAGTGCGGTCTAAAGACCGATCGAGACTGGCTTCATAGCGTTGGAGCCTAACTCAATCTTCCGAGATGGCTGTCTAGGGCGCAAGGGTCTTGAACAATGGCACCTAGTGCTATAGAATGGATTGAGGCGCACCGTGCGAATCTTCAAATCCAGGTGGTTTCAACGCTTTGCCAGAAAGGAAGGGATTGCGGATGCGGTCTTGCGTGAGGCTGTTGCTCGGGCCGAAAAGGGCCAGATCGACGCCGACCTTGGCGGTGAAGTCATCAAACAGCGGATCGCCAGGCCAGGGCAGGGAAGATCGAAAGGCTACCGGACCATCATCTTTTTCCGGCGCGGAGCCAAGGCATTCTTCGTGTACGGGTTCGCCAAAAGCCAGCGGGCGAACATCGATAACGATGAGGAAGAACAGTTCAAGGAAGCCGCGAAACACGTCCTTGCGTTGACGGAGAAGCAGCTCGCGGAGCTGTTGAAGAGAGGCGATTTTATGGAGGTGAAAAGCGAATGAGCAAAAAGTATCGAAGTGATGCGATGGCGGCCATCCATGAAACCATGGAGGCCTTGCACGATGTTGGGGCCATCGATAAACAGACGATGCGGCGTTTCGATGATGCCTGCCTTACGCCGATCCGGCCATTGAAGCCTGAAGAGATCAAGGCGATCCGGGAGAGAGAACACGTCAGCCAAACCGTTTTCGCCAACTACCTGAACGTCACCAGTAGCCTTGTCAGCAAGTGGGAGCGCGGGGAAAAGCGGCCTTCTGGGGCCTCGCTAAAGCTGCTATCGCTGGTCGAGAAGAATGGGCTTGCCACCGTTGCATAGAGGCATGACTGTCGTGACGAGGGTGTAAATGGAGACACGAAAAGAGAATAGCCGGGCCATCCCATCGCTTGACGGGCTCCAAGCGCTATCGGTTTTTGCTGTGATTTTGGAGCATACAAAGTCCGAGTGGCTGGATCGAATTCCATTCAATAGGTTATTCCGCCATGGCGACCAAGGCGTCGCTGTTTTCTTCGTGATCAGCGGATTTCTCATTACACACCTGCTGCTGAAGGAGCTGCGGCGGGAAGGAGGATTAGCCTCAAGCGATTCTATCTGCGTCGCACACTCCGCATCTTCCCTCCGTTTTACGTTTTCCTGCTCGTTATCGCGATCCTGAGTCCTCTTCACCAGGTTCAAGTAACCTCGACAAGCATGCTTGCGGCAGCCACCTACACCTGGAACCCCTTACCCTGGACCGTGGGCTGGGTTGTAGCCCATTGCTGGTCATGAGATTCCCAAGCGCGTCATTTCCCTGCTGGCTTCTTTCGCTCTTTTGGTGACAACACGATTAGCGGCAGGGTCAAGGATTTCATTCCGCGGAAACTCCAAGAGATCATCCGCCCTGATTCACCAGCGACCGCGGATTGCGAAGATTCGAAATCACTGTCCGTACGCCAGTTGACTTTCTGGGCTCGAAATGCTAAATTAACCGATGGTTAAGACAATTGGACAATCCGAAATCTTGGATTTGATCAGGAACAGCTGGCCCCCCTGGGCCCCGCTGCTGGATCAAGCCATCTTGCTTAAACCTTCTCGCCTCGAACCAATCGAATTCCGCTACCTGCGAGAACGGGCTTCATGGAATGCCTCAGATGTCGTGCACGCGCTGGGAGTCTCCTCGAATGTCACTATCTCCCGGTGGGAGACTGGAGCTCGCCGCATCCCCCTCCCTACCGAAAGGCTATTCCGGTTGCTCGTGGCAGGCGTATTGACGAATGTACCCTTGCGGTCCCTGGCGGAACAGTTGAAAACACCCTGGCGACAGACCCGCGCGTCACTTAGAATCTGCCTCAATCCAGATGAGAGCCGCTATGAGTACAGATGGGCGAGCCCACCCCGCAAGCTCCCCCCGGCGATGCAGCGTCTATTCTGGGATACGGATATCCACAAGCTCGACCTGGCGCGCCACACGAATTACATCATCGCCCGTGTTCTCGAAAAGGGTGATCTCGAGGACTGGAACTGGCTACGCTGGACCTACGGCGAGGCGCGCATTGCGCACGTAGCGAGGGAAAACCGCAAGCTCAATCGGCAGACGGCCCACCTATGGCAAAACATACTGCTCACGAACGCGAGAGTCGGCTAGCATTCCCGGTCGTCGTCCCGGGTCGAGCTCTGAGGTTATGGGCATCGCTTTCCGGCCTTCCCGCGCTCGGCTCCTTCTATCTTGCTGGGGGAAGTGGACTGGCTCTCCACTTGGGCCATCGCCAGTCGAACGATTTGGACTTCTTCGCAAGGAGTTCCTTCAGACCCGTGTTGCTGGCCCGCCGCCTTACTGCCATCGCCAGTCCAGAGCACTTGAGTATAGGTGAAGGAAGCGTTGAATGCTGGATCGCAGGCTTCAAGAGTCAGTTCCTCTATTACCCTTATCGTCTCTTGCGCCCGCTACATAATACGAAGTACGGCTCGCTTGCAGATCCACATGACATCGCACTAATGAAGCTTATCGCCATCGGCCAACGCGGCAACAAGCGCGATTTCGTTGATTTGGCCTGCTTCCTCAGGAAGTTTCCCAATGTCTCCCTGGGCGAACTGCTGGAACTGCTGCAGCGAAAGTATGGCAGCATGAACCGCGCCCATCTGCTGCGAGCCCTAACTTACTTCGCGGATGTAAGGTCGGATCCAATGCCACGGATGCGATGGTCCCTAAAGTGGGATGAGGTCGAAAGGCAGTTGGAGGAGGCTGTCAAAGACCTCTTCCGCTAAGCTGTCACCCAAGCTGGTCCAAGAGGTTCGCCCCTCTTCCACGTCCACAAGAAGATCAACGTCACTGCCTGCTGGGGCCTCACCCTGCCGTCCACGGGTTCACCACCCCACACACTTGGCATGCTCAAAATGCACTTCCAGCCATGAAGCATCTACTTCCAAGCTTGAATTCCGCACTACTACTGCCAGGGCAGGAAACCCGCCCGACCATGGCAACCGGACACACCCTCTGCAACATTTAGAATACGATTAACATAGGAGATTGCTTAGAACTGTTTCGAGGAAAAAATGAGGGGGTCGCGCAGATTGCCATACCTTGTTTACCAAACGGTGAACCCTGCCGCGGAGCTCGCTGGCCCCCAAATCCGCTTCTGGCCAACGGCGCATCATGCCGCGAGGTTTGCGTCCGATCCACCTTTTCCCCACGACACAGTAGGGGTGCAGTTTGGCGTTCGGACAGCGAGTGCACGGAACGCCCCCACAGGTTACCCCGCCACGTGGCGGTGTGAAGCTGCATCGACATCAAACTGCACGACCACCGACGACTTCCATCCCTTGCAAACGACTCCTTCGGCGGGCGCACTCCAGTCATCCGGCTGCTCAGCTTCGGGCACCATATACCATAAGTGACCAGAGAGGCTGGAGGGACCACCTGCGCGCATACGCAAACGGGCGTTTATTCCCGCACTCCACACGCAGCGCCTTCTCCAGCCTGATGGAGGACTGCCGCTCGCGTTCTCGCCGACAAGCAGAGAAGGGCTTGCGATTTATTCGATTGTATCGCATATTATACGCATGTGGATACAACGTGACATAGAACCTCGGCTGCAACGATCTGCACGGACCCGGCCGGTAGTTGTGCTGACCGGGGCCCGCCAGACCGGTAAGACATCTACCTTGCTGAGGCTGTTTCCGAATCACGGGTTTGTCTCTCTTGATCTCCCCACCGAAGCGGAACAGGCCGAAAAAGAACCGCACAATTTTCTTCGTCGCCACCCGTCGCCTACGATTATCGATGAAGTGCAATACGCGCCCGGATTATTCCGGCATCTCAAGGTAACCGTTGACGCCAGTCGCACGCGTAACGGGCAGTTCCTGCTCACGGGTTCACAGAAATTTACCTTAATGAAGAGCGTCTCCGAATCCTTGGCGGGGCGGGCGGATATTGTGGAACTCGAAACGCTCTCGTGGGCCGAGATCCGCGCCGCGCTGCCTCCAACCGAGCTTGACACGGCCATCGTTCGGGGCGGTTTTCCGGAGCTACACGCCAACCCGGACATTGACCACGTGGCCTTTTACAACTCTTATCTGGCCACCTACCTGGAACGGGACGTGCGATCGTTGGCCAACGTTAGCAATCTGCGGGACTTCGAGCGCTTTTTGCGCGCTTGCGCCTTACGTTCTGCGAACCTGCTGAACAAGGCTGATCTGGCGCGCGACGTCGGTATCGCTCCTTCCACAGCTAACCATTGGCTGTCCACACTGGAGGCTTCTGGGCAGGCAGTGCTGCTTGAGCCATGGTTCTCAAACCGCACCAAGTCCATCGTCAAGAGCCCGAAACTGTATCTGGCCGATACCGGGCTCCTTTGCGCTTTATTGAATATCCGTTCTGAAGACGCCCTCCGTCAATCACCGGCGGCGGGCGCGATCTGGGAAACCTTTGTTTTCGCTCAACTGCGCGGTCGTGAACGCCGAGCCGGACGCGCAGGCAGTCTGTTCTTCTGGCGGGATCGCACACGCGAGGTGGACTTCGTGGTTGATGTCGGCGGACAGTTGGAGCTCTTCGAAGCGAAGTGGACCGAATTGCCGGCCGAGAGTGATGCGGTGAACCTCGATTTCGTGCGGAAAGTTGTGGGGAAAGCGAGGATAGTCAGCGGTGCGGTCCTCTCTCGCACCCCCAACAGTTTTCCACTCGCCAATGGATTCCGGGCGCTGCCGGTGTCTGAGCTGAGATGAGTTGGGCTTCTACCCCCGTCGATACAGCGGGCGAAGCGAATCCGGAGATTCCCTTTACGCGAGTCTACCTCCTGAACTCATCCGTCGGCCCCCTAAGCTGGCACCCAACCTAGTCCTTGAGGTTCGGCCCTTCTTCCACGTCCGCCAGAAGATCAACGTCACTACCTGCTGCCGCCTCGCCGGGCGCTTCCGAGATCAAGGTGTAATCGTCTCACACGACGCGCTTAGCGCCAGAGCAGAGGGTTTCATTCCGCCCCGACCTCAAGGGCTCGTCCATCGCCATTGGCCGGCGACCGCGGATTGTCAACTCCGGAAATTACTGCAGGCAGGGTCTTCACTTCCTTCGTGGTTTGGGCTTGATGCACACTTTGGCTGCTGGGGCTGAATAGAAAAGCTGCCCGTGCTCAGCCATGTGGCAATAAGCACATAGAGTCACGAGATTCCCAAGCGCGTCATTTCCCCGCTGGCTCCTCTTGATCTTGTGATGGACCTGGAGATTTTCCAGCGAGCCGCACTTTTGACATCGCCATCCGTCTCGCTCCAGCACCCGCTTCATCAACCGCCGGTAAATCTGCTTCCCCAGCTTGATCCGCTTTACCTTCCTCAGCATCCTTGGACAGGCTCCAGTTCAGCCCCTCCGGCTTTGCCACGAAGCCCGGCCTGGTAGTCTGGCGGCAAAAGGCTAACCAGCCGATGGATCAGCAGCAGGATCTCCTCAGGTGTCGACTCCTCTGTCCGCCCCGCCAGAAAGTCCGCACAGACCAGCTCCAAACAGTACCCCCTCGACCGCTCCGTCCCCACCATCCGAGAGGCTACATATAGAGCCCTTTCAACGACGGGAAGCTGGCTCTCGAAGAGCTTGAAGTAAACCATTTCGTAGGGCTCGTAGTCTTCCCCCGTAAAATACTTGTAGACCTCTTCCTTCAGCTCCTGCTTGGTCGACTCCTTGGCCTTGTGCAACCAGGTTGCACTGTCAAAATGCCTGCCTTCACTGCGCGCCACTTTCGCCAGTTCCAACGCCTTCGACCAGCCCAGTGCTTCGATCTCTGGCGCCGGGATTTGCCGTAGGTGATCGTGGATCGACATGAGGTAATAAGCCTTCCGCCGGGAGTCCGGAAACTTCTCCTCCAGGTAAGCCTCAAAGCTCTTGTATCCCAGCCGCCAGTACCCGTGCTTCCTCACCTCGCACAGGTGCTTCCCCAGCTCGGCAAACTTCCGGTCCTTTTGCTGGTCTGTCCGCTGCTCCCAACGCAGGATCTCATCGATCCGAGCCAGCACCTGCTGCGCTCGCGCCTTATCCATGGACCGCCAGCTCCTCCACCTTGACCAGCTTCTCCTCTACCCAGACCTTCTTCTTCAGGCACAGCCCCAGATAGGCACAGTTCAAACACTGGTTGTTGGGATAGCGAATCCCCGAACGGGGGTAGAAGTGCCCGGCTTCCACCTCGCTCGCCAGCAAGTCCAGGGTCTGCTCAAAGGCCTTCCACTGCCGCTTGCGGATGCGCGCCCGCAGGTATTGAATCTCCGGCTGCTTCTTGCGGACGAAGTTTACCAGACACACCTCCTGCTTCTGCGCCACCCAGGAGTAGCAGACCAACTGGGGATCGAGTTCCAACACTCGCCCCAGATTCTCCGGGTAGGATTGCGTGCTGGTCTTCCACTCGATCAGGGAATGGCGCCCATCCACATACCCGAGGGCATCCACATAGGCCAGGAAATGCTTTTGGCTGAGCGGCAGAGGGCGCCGGAACTTGACCTGAAAGTCCGTGCGGCCGTCATCGATCAGCACCCGCTGGTCCTGGCGGAACTGTTCCAGCAGCGCCTGGCCCTGCTCGAGCATCTTCTCCCAGCTATCGCCGTTGGTGTACTCCAGCGGCATGTCCTTGACTCCCGCCCAGCGCTCGGTGAAGAACCGCACCGAGTCGGCCACCAGGAATTGGGCTTCCACCGCGCTTTGAAACACTCGGCCGAAGAACAGGCTGGCTTTGTCTTCCGTTTCCTGCCAGCCTTCCAGGTAGTGATACTTGTACTTGAGCGGGCATTGCAGATAGGTGGAAAGCTGCGTGTAGCTGTAATGATCCATGATCTTCTCCTTGCGCGATATTTCTGTCGCGAAGTCTAAGCCTGTGCAGCCTCGGCAAGGCTTTCACAGGGCGGTTGATGAACGGAAAGATCGCCCCAACGCTCGCTGGGAGCGAAGCCCTGGACATCCAGTCGGCGATGCCCATGGTTGCCCCAGTAGGCCAGGCGAATGACCCCTTCCAGACCCACCACGCGGCGGTCAACCAGTTCGTCGGCCGCCAGGAGTTCAGCATCATAATTGAAGTCATTCAGGAACCAGCGAAGCTTCCAGAGCGCCCGCTCGTGGCAATAAAGCCGGGTGCGCACGTAACGACCGGCATACGGGGCAGGCTCCAGAATCAAGAACGTCGCCGCCAGGCAGGGCTTAGGGGAGTGGCCGGCCGGCCCGAAGCGAACCACGCGGGCTCGGTACGACCCTTCGACGAGAGGGTTTCTTTCGCTGACCTGACTGAGACCTGGGATTCTCATTCGCAAGGGTGACTCCTTTCCGAAACGCCGGCCGCGACTGCAGAGTCCGGCGCAACAGAGGTATTTGCTCGGGACTCAAGCGCCAAGGCGGAAGCTCTTCGAGCGAGCACAGGCCAATGCCGTAGGCCTTGCGCAAGGCGCGATTGACGGCGCGGGTTTCGGCCATGCGCATCTCGGCATTGTTGAAAATCAAAGGAGAGACATTGCCGGGATGAGCGTCGCCGTAGCCGACGAAGCCGCGACACTTGGCAGATTTATAGACCGTGGCCTTGAATACCCAGAAGTTCTTCTCAGGCCGGCACAGTGCAAGTGCTGGCTCAACGTGGATACCAGCGCAGCAGTTCCTCTTCGCTAGCCTGAGCAATTCGGCGTGAGTGACATATGGCTGTCCTCCACGCACCTCATTGCTTCCTGTGGTTCGATCGGTGCTACTCGTGTTGTGGCTGCTGATCATAGGGGCTCCTTACAACCTGTCACATGGTCGACCATCAATGCTAATCATTGTTAAACAATGATATACATCTGGCTTCCCTTTGTCAAGCAAAAAATGTTTGCGGACAAAGATGAGATGCCGTAGAATCTCCAGCGAGCGACAATGAAGAAGGATGATATAATCGGCGTTAGGGTCCCCGCAGAACTGAAGAAAACACTTCTCCAGATAGCGCGGAGGGAGGGCCGCAGTTTAGCCCAGATATGTGAGCTATTCTTCAAAGGTGGAATTGCCGCCTACAAAAGGGAAGGCGCGAAATACCTGCAACGTCTACTCTCTTCAACTGACTGAAGCGCGAACGCAAGGACCTCTGTAACCAATTGACGGCAATCCAGATCAGGCCGAACTGCAAAAACGAACTCCTAACTCTCCAGCACTTAACTCTCCTATTTTCAGTTTAGCAGCTGGGATTTCCGGGTGTTTCCGAAGTGCCTGTTTTGCCCGTATTTTCGGTGTTTTCGCGCTTGACATAGTACGAAGCGGTCTTGAGCGATCTTTTGACCGCACTCTTTGGCAGCTCGAGCGCCTACAATGTCTCCCCTTCGGACAACCGGCGCTACCGGCGCTTAAGGTGTATGTGTCGCGCTAGCTCGGCTGTGTTCCTATGTGCGTCTTGAGCACTTCAGCGGACGGCCTTCGGAGGTCCGATCCGCCATAAAATCGTACGACCAGACATGATTCGGCCAGTGGG
>Ga0116128_1000752_pt1 | contig 15513 bp, 17 predicted proteins | sample June2015DPH_16_1_3_FD_88974 | JGI IMG/M metagenome (GOLD analysis project Ga0116128, IMG submission 88974) | Peatland microbial communities from SPRUCE experiment site at the Marcell Experimental Forest, Minnesota, USA - June2015DPH_16_150 | ecosystem: Environmental > Terrestrial > Soil >... | reverse complement strand
GCGATCCAGCTCAGGACCACGGTCACTATAAAGTAAAGAATGAGCTCGAACAACCCGCCGAGAATAGCACCTAGCACGACGCCTACCACGAGGCCGAGTATGATCCCAATAAGAGTGCCGACCAAGCTTCGCGTCACGGAAACTCCCCTCGCGTGTAGTGCGTTAGGGCGCATTAAGCGTTCCGCTTTGATCTCCGCGATTATGACGTGATAAGAGAGACCATCGCTATGAAACGGGTATGTTCCGGCACCCTCTAATGAGCACTCTGGCAGATAGCAGTGCCGTCTCTAGCACCTTTGGTGCTTCGCTAGGTTCGTTCTTGCGGCTGCGGTTGTCCTATGTTATGCTACTAATTATAATTAAATTTTTTATTTTAATAGATGAATTTATCCTACCGCTCTTTCTAGCAGCCATATCCAAGATTTTTGGACGTCTCAACGGACAAAATGCGACCTAATCACGCTCATTGCCAACAGCATGAGACGGAAGCATGACGCAGTGCTGTGGGGGCACAGTGATCGTTCTCGTGTCCGTGTTCACACTCCTTCGTTACGTTGTGTGAGCCGTTATGAGGATATCCGCAACGAAATCCCTCAACATCCATCAACGTGCAAATCCACATCCTTTCAGTACTTCATATAACATCCTGAACGTGCCAGGCAGCTAATGCTTGAAGCGCGCCCATTCAACGCCGCCTTAAATTGAAAATAGTAATGCTTAAGTTGTATGGCTCTCGTTTGCGAATTTGTTTATGAAGCAGAAGCTGATATCGATTATCGCAATCGTCATATTGGTAGTTAACGTGCTTGGCTTTGGTTTTCCCGGTCCTAAAGACTGGGGTTTACCGGCCGGCGGCGGTTGGGGGTTATCATCCGGTGGCGGTTGGGGGTTATCGTCCGGCGGTAGTGGGGGGTTCCCAAGCCTAGGCACATTGAGCTTCGCGAGCAGCGCTAACACCGCCACATCCCAAGTGACCGCCCCATCGCACCCGCTCCATGAGCACCTTATCGTTTGCGTGGGGGATTCAATCACAGAAGGCTTAGCTAACCCCAATAACTGGCCATATCATCTCAAAACACGGCTCGACGGGAATTGGACGGTAGTCAATCAAGGCGTTGGCGGGGCTAAAACGGCTGATATGCTCGCGCGTATGAACGCAACCCTTCAGTTAGCCCCGCATTTCGTCATTATCCTAGGCGGGACTAATGACCTCGCGAATGGTGCAGTACCGCTAGCAGGGATACAGGAAAATATAGTAGCGATGTGCACTCAAGTAGAATCCTACGGCGCCGTGCCTGTCCTGTGTACCGTCCCACCTGATAGTTACCACCTCGCGGATCGGGATATTTTGAACGCGTGGATAACCGAATACGCCGTTGTGAAGGGATACCCGCTCATCGATTTTTATTCGGTCATAGACAACCTGCAGAATCCCGGACATTCAAATCCGGCGCTCGTCATGTCTGACGGCATACACCCGAACGCCGCAGGATATGTTGCGATGGGAAACGCAATCGATCTTGATATCTTTACGGGCGGCTAACGGTTTAAGCGATATCGTATAGCTGCAACTTGTGCGCTATTTTTGACACAATGGGGCAAACAATTGGCCGCTGTCGCGATACTTTTTCGACGCGTTATCGACGTTAGTTGCTGCGTTTATGGGCCGCATCAATTCCGAATGTCACCGTTTGGAAGTATCATTTGAAAAAAGAGGGTTTGCCGGCAGGCGCGTCAAGATCGATCAGGTTCAAACTCGTAAGCATCCATAGCTAAGTCGCCCTAGTATCAACTGTGGTGAAGGACCGTGCCGCGTACAAAGACCTCGTCTTGCCGGAGCCGGTGACGTCGCCGTGGGTTACGAGGTCAGTACCCACCGAGGGATTCCCAGCTGTGCCACCCACCGCTAAACCATAGATGAGCCAGGGAGCCGTCGCTGCCGCGCGCAAAGACGTCGATTCGTCCAGCGTCCCATGAGACGGCGGCGGGTGAAGAGGTCAGGGAGCCGCCGAGGGATTCCCAGCTGTGCCACCCAGCGCTAAACCATAGATGATGCAGGGCGGTGTCCGTACCGGTTGTAAAGACGTCGAGACGACCGGGGGCCCATGAGCTGACCGTTGGGTCCTGTACCGGAGGCAAGCTGCCCGCCGAGGGATTCCCAGCTGTGCCACCCAGCGCTAAACCATAGATGATGCATGGTGCCGTCGCTGCCGCGCGCATAAGCCGCCTTTATCCGGACTTCAGCCGACGTATCATCCAACGCCTTTATGAGCCCTTCGACGTCATTACGGACCCTTAACTTGTCAACATCGGGTTTGAACAGTCGCATGCGCGTTGGTTCCCTCGTCCCTGACTCTTATGCCAGTTTTTTTCCCAAAACCGTGTTTACGTATGCGGACATAAAAAAGGCTTTGGAATTTGTCGTTTGTTGATGCGTTTAAGCATCGCCCGACCTATGCGGAGAGCCTCAACTGTCTAAGTAGACTGCTTAAAAGCAACAGTTGTTAATGAAAAACTGATGGAAAAACAACATCCTCGTCAAATATTGGGGCCTGAAACCCCCGAACAACAATGCGGTCGATCCATCCTTTAAGAAAAAACCAGATTAAGACAAGCGAGTCTATTCGACTTCCCCTAAGGATTCTACTTCCTCAGGAACTTCGACGACCTCAGCGACCGCACAGTTGCGCTTTATGGCTTTGATTTCAATCTTGACTGAATCGTTGATCTTTGTGTTTGGAACAAAGACCACAAGCCCGCTAATGCGCGCAATGCCGTCTCCTTGTCTAGCAGTATCTTCAATTTTTACGTCGTATTGTTTGCCGACGTCCACGGGAGCATCATTAAACGATCCTCTGCCGTAACTGTTATAGCTACTGCCAAAACTGCTCTTATTCGATCTGTACACATTTCACCTCCGTTTCTTGTTGGATTACAGTATGTTTTGATCACATATAGTCTTATGCTGCGTCGCCGTGATTCTCAATGCGTTATTTACCCGAAACAAGAGAGGGGTCGCCGCGCATCTCCCGTTGTGTGGTTCTAACCTGCAGGGTCTTTAAGAAGCGCGCACAAATAATAACACAGACGGTTACCAGGCCTTGCTGCTGCTGAAATATGAACGCACCACAGCTGAAGCTTCAAGACCCTATAATCACGATAAGATTAGATTTAAAGCAGCTTGCACTGACTCAGCACGTTGTGGATGTTCACGGCACGGGTGACTCAACGTTTAAGGAGTCTTCTGACAAGCGGCGTCGACACGGTAATAGCGCCCTCCGGACATAATTCCTGGCAGCAATAGCAGCGTATACATTTGCTATAATTTATGCCAGGCCCTCGTGCTTTAGTAAACGCGATGGCTTTCGGAGGGCAGGCTTTGAAGCATTCTCCGCACCGTTTGCAATTGGAAGCGTCGACGACCGGTTTTGCAGCTATAAACCTCTTTAAGCTGTTGATGAAAAAAGGCGGTGCCCTCGAAAGCGATGTGGTTAGCGTCTTTTCAAAATCCTCCATAACGAGGGGCTGAACCTGCTCTCCAAGTATTCTGATGTCCTCCAAGCGCGCCGGACCGGCACCCCTCTCCTGAGCTAATCTCACTGTGGGCACAGACATAGGATCGAAACCTGCGATCGTTACCGCCACGTAGTCTAGCGCCGTACAGCTCTTGCTCGCCAAGACAAGCCCGATTTTACGCGGGTTTCCGTTAGAGGGGCCTGCCCCCTCCATGCCTACGATGGCATCCATGACCGTGATGGCAGGTGGGTACATCTCGTGGAGGTCGAGCAGCAGGTCGGCGAACGTGTTTATGTCACGGGCAGTGTGCAGGTGGTACTCGGTCTTAAACATCCCCGGTATGTAACCATACAGCAACTTGACGGCGCCTGTGTAATACGTCAGATTGTGCGTCTTAAGCTTCGGAAGGCCTATGATCACGTCTGCCTCGGTGACCGCTTTGGCCAGCGTAAGCTTCTTAAACGTCTTGGCCTTTTGTGAGGCAAATTCGAGTTTAGCCTCGTCGAATCGCACAAGCTGACATCCCGTGTCGTCAACGACCTCCTGAATGCCGGTCTTCTCTAGTAGTGCCTTGTACGACGCTGCGGTGCTTCCGCCCCCGGGAGAATCCCCGACCACAGGAGTTGCTCCAAGCTCTTGCACCAGTTCAACGGTCGCTTTCACTATTGCAGGGTGTGTGGTAACGGCAGCCTCAGGTGACTTCGCGGACAGTAAGTTTAGCTTGAGCAGCACGCGGTCAGCGTCCGCGATGACCGACTCGAGTCCACCCAGCGGTGCCACGCTCGCTTCGATAGCCTTCCTGACCATCTGATCATCATAGGAGTCACACTTGTTGATTGATACTTCGTAGGCCATGGCTCGACTTCACTTGTATCCGTCTACGCTCAAATAGCTTCTCTCGAGCGCCTGTCGCGGTTCCAAAGTAGAAGAGTTTTATTCGAAGACGTTGTCCTTACGGTCTTGAGACAGATGCCGTGGGCCAAGAAAGGAACTCATCTTAAGTCGTGCGCGATAGCCGACAGCACTCTTTTGCAGGTGAATACAGAAGGCGGAAACGACCTGAGGACGAAAAATCAGCGCGAAGAAAATGGCTATTATCTCGAGAAGCTCCAAGCAATGACTGAGCTTCAAAGAGCGATACTCGCGCAGCTGATGCCGCTCGCCCCGCGTGCGATGCACTCTGCTATCTTGCGTGAGGCCGTCGCTCCTTTCTTCAAAGCTCGGGATGAGAAAGAACGGCGGCACGAGTTTGAAGCTGCAGTAGCCCCCCTGGTACAAGACGGACTTGTGAGATACTTTTGCTGTATCATAGACAGTTACGCCATAAACCCGCAGCACATGAGCATTGCTCTCTATTTGGCCGGCCAGAGCGTGTCCGATGAATGAAGAAGAGCGTTATTTTACCATAAAGGAAGCTGCTAAGCTCTTAGGAGTTCCAACAGCGAGCGTCAAGCGCCGTATCGAGAACAAGAAGCTCAGCGTGCACAAGCGTTTAGGCAAACGCGGCCTTGAACTTGTTATCCCAAAGCGCGCGTTGAGCTTGGAGATTATGAGCCTCATTCCTGGTTCGCGGCAACTGAATCTCTCCGAGTTTGAAACGATCGTAATCAAGCGTTTCAAAGCTATGGCCGCAGGACGGGATCAACGAGTCTCGCTAGCTCTAAATAGACTGTGCGAAGAGTTTGTGCAGCTTAAGGCTGAAATAAACTCCTTTAACAGTGGAGCCGGCGACGAAGGCGCGCCTGCCAGAGCGCTAAGCAAAGACCAGTCGTCGCAGAGACGAGAACAGGAACGGGCACGTTTATCGCTGCCATAAATTGACTGGCTGCTTTCCAGAGTAACGAGCTTTTTTTGGTCTAAACATTCTCCAAACACTAGCTGGATTGTACGTAGGCAGCGTAACCGGCTCGCTTATCGGCGCGGTTGCGGGACTTATCTTTGTAGGCTCAGTCAACATAGCTGAAGAGTCGACATTCTATTCCGTTTTTGGGGCCTTTTTTGCCTAGATTACCTACGCACGATTCAGTTCATTTGCTAGCGGGGCAGAATCGGCTATCACTGGAGCTTCCATAGCCCTGATCGCAGGAGTAATAGCTGGTTTTATATCGAGCATCATCAGCAATGGCGGTCTCGAAAGATTTTTCGCATAAGCAGCGCTGGCGTCGGTAGCGCCGTCGGTGCCGCTGTATGTGGCGTTTTCATTTACCCGCACGTGACAACCTCGACAGATATGACGATAGGGCTCATCAAAGGACTGCTCACAGGCGTCGCGGCCGGTCGGGTCAATTGTGACAGCGCGGAAGAAGTCGGCAGGTAAAGCGTGATCGCGGACCTGATCTCTGTGACCAGCCTCAGTGTTAAAGAAAAAAGAATGAGTGCTGCTGCCGCTTTAGGCTGTGTCGGACTCGTCTATGATCCACAGATTGGCGATTACTACTCGTCGAATTCAGCTCTCAACGTTTGGATGGCAGAAAACCACTCTTAGAGTTTCAGAGAGCCGTCCCCTGATGATTAGCATGTGACGCACCAGTCTTGGCAAAACACGTGTGCACGTTTCCGTCAGATAGAATTGTTCTGCTTGCCGTGTCCGCACTCAAGATGGCGCTGCATTTTTCACAATACAACTGAATTTCGTCGCTTTTGTCTAGATTCATATACCCCGGCGACAGTCCGCGCATTTTCGCCTGCGCCTAAAAAAAAATTCTCTTGAGCGATAAATGCCTTGTTCGTGATTCGCTACTACTTGAAATCGCTTGCCTTAAATAACGCTTCAAACTGATAACCTTTCTTCGTTATTAGCTCTTGAGCGCCGTTCTCGCGATCTAAAACGCTAATCACTTTTGCAACTGTGCAACCAAGCTGCTCAACGGCGGCTATTCCTGAGAGGACTGATTTTCCACTGGTCGTAACGTCTTCGACAAACGCGACGACGTCCCCTTCTTGTATAAGCCCCTCGGCCCTGCGCTTCCTTCCATGCTTTTTCTCAGTCTTTCTCACAAAAAAAGCCCGCAATTCGCCTGAGCGGCACTCAAGAGATTTGAGAGCGATTGCGGTAGCGATCGGTATCGCACCACTCTCCATTCCTCCTACCGCGGCTATATTAGCTACGCCCTTCAGCCGCTCCAGCATGAGTTCGGAGATCAAATCTGCGCCACGCGGGTCCATCGTGACGCGACGCAAGTCGAAATAGCAGTCGCTAGTCCCCCCCGCAGACAATGTGTAGGGGCCGTCAGCGAAGTAGCCGTGTTCCTTGATTAGGTGTTTCAAATTGCTACGCGCATCTTGCACGATTTCTTGCACGATTATCCCTGTCAGACGTGGCAGCCGAAAGCCTGTTAAACTATAATTTTGCTTGTCGGCAGATAAGCGTATCGGTTCCTGCCTTAGACTGCCTTTAGGAAAGAGGTTGAGAACAAAATACGGATACCTATAATAACGCTTGAATCTAACCTAAAGCGGGAATGCGAGATTACATTGACCTGAAATTAATTGTCCCCAATTCCGTCGAAGCCCGAACGTATCAAGTCGCACTTGCGGAATCGGCGGTGCGCACCTCAACGATGATCGTACTGCCGACCGGGCTTGGCAAGACTGTCGTCGCGCTGCTCGCCATAGCGAAACGCCTCAAAGATGGTGGGCGGGTCATATTTCTCGCACCGACTAAGCCGCTTGTCGAGCAGCACGCGGAGTTCTTGCGATCACACCTGCTTGCAGAGACAACCATCTTTACCGGAGAGATTCCTCCCGAGAAGCGAAAGGAGCTTTGGAAGGAGGATCAACAAGCGATCGTTTCGACTCCACAGGTCATCGAAAACGATCTCAAAGCGGAGCGGATCACGCTTGCTGGTGTCAAACTGATCATCTTTGACGAAGCGCACCGAGCGGTAGGCAACTACGCATACCGATTCATCGCTAGCAAATACGTCGAACAAGCAGAGGACCCGCTCATCTTAGGCATGACCGCGTCTCCTGGCGGCACGATAGAGAAGATCCATGAAGTCAGCGAAAGCTTGTTCATCGACAATATCGAGATCCGCACCGAATCCGATCCGGACGTATACCCATACACGCACGAAAAGAATGTCGAGATGCAAAGATTCGACTTGCCACCTCAGATGGACACAATTCGACAGCATCTCAAGCAGGCCGCTGCCGAAAGGTTGCGCCAGCTGATCAAAATGAAAGTCGTCTTCAGTGAATGGGTATCCACGTCAGAATTGATAAAGGTACAACACAAGGTTGCAGCTGACAGGAACTACCGAGCAATGTCCCTTGTTGCTGAGGTCATTAAGTTGCGACACGCGATTGGACTGATCGAAACCCAAGGCGTTATACCGACGCGCAAGTACTTTGAGCGGCTAAACAAGCAAGCGCAGTCAAAAAAAGGCAATAAAGCAGCGCGAAACCTCGTCGCCGATGACCGCATCAAGGCTGCCATGGAGCTCTCAAATCGTCTTGACGAAATCCATCCGAAGCTCGAGGCATTGAAAAACGTTGTCACACGACAACTGGCGCTCAAGCCCGATTCGCGTGTGATCGTATTTACAAACTATCGAGATACCGCCGAAGTCGTCAAAAATACCCTCAATCGTTTGGGTGGCGTCAGGGCAGAGAAATTTGTCGGCCAAGCAAAGAAAGATGGATTGAAGGGCCTTTCTCAAAAGGAACAAGTAAAGCTCGTGTCAGACTTTGTACATGGAACGTTCAACGTTATCGTCGCGACGAGTGTCGCAGAAGAGGGTTTGGACATCCCCGCTACCGATATGGTCGTATTTTATGAGCCGATTCCTTCTGAAATTCGCAGCATCCAGCGCGAGGGCCGCACGGGGAGAAGAAGGTCGGGTCGCGTCGTGGTTCTGATAACCAAGGGGACACGAGATGAGACGTACAGCTTATCTAGCACCCGGAAAAAGCGTATGATGAGTGCTGAAATGAAGCGCATGAGCACGACAAGGGCACTTCCCGCGGAACGTGTTGAAGTTGCTCCTGAAAGAGGACAAGAGACGTCGGCAGAAGCCACGCTCCCACAGACAACCGACGCAGGAGCAACGCACGCCCGTCTAGAAACCCAATGCAGCTTCCACGCAGCAGAAAAGGGCGCTACAGCGACACAGATTCAGAGCCACCAAGATATTACAAAAACAACGGCGAATGCTATTTCTGAAGAACGCCAAAAGACGCTTTTGGACTTTGATTCCCAGGAAAAAAAGGCAGACGAACGGTTCATCCGCGTCGTTGCTGACCGAAGAGAAGGCAGATCCGGCGTCCTAGAAGAGCTTGAAGCGCTTGGCGCATTCGTTGAGCGCCAGACGCTTCCCGTAGCTGACTACGTTATTAGTGATCGAGTCGCCGTGGAACGAAAAACTGACAGCGATTTCATTGCCTCAATGACCGAGCGCGATCTTCTTGTTCAAATTCAAGAACTAGCCACGAACTACGAACGTCCGCTAGTTGTGGTAGAGGGTGCCGACCTCTACACACGTAGCGAGGTGCACCAGAACGCCATTCGAGGCATGCTGGCTGCCATTGCAGTTGATCTGGGGGTCCCGATACTGTGCTCGCGCGACGCTACCGAAACGGCAATGCTACTATTTGCGATCGCAACGCGAGAACAAACAGGCAAAAAGCGACCCCCCGCAGTGCGAGGAAAAAAGATTTTAAAAACGCTTCGAGAACAACAAGAGTACGTTATCTCCGCAGTCCCCTCAGTAGGACCCGTTACCGCGCGCGCCTTGCTTGAGCATTTCGGCTCGCTTGAGACCCTTTTTCACGCGCCGACAGAAGAGCTTACCAAAGTGCGAGGCGTCGGCCCGCAGACCGCGCGGGTAATCCGCGCCTTAGCAACGACATATTATGAAGCCTCGAAGTGACCTTCCTTCGGAACTCAAATGTACAAGGTTTAAGAAAAAAGTTGCTCTTCGAAGTGGGGCGCATATAGTCCTTCTAAACGGTGCGCGCTTCCGAGACGACGTGTACGCCGTCGCAGGAGATGTCGGGCTTACCAGTCGCTATCTGGGTTGGCCTGTGCACTTCGCGGGGGCCGGCGTGATCGCCTGCTAGCAAGCCCCGATTCGACATTAACGGCGGGGTCAATCTAAAAAGTGGCTGTCCCACGAATCGACAACACGGTGACGTGGTGCCCTGCGTTTTCAGCTAGTTGCTTAAATCGCTGCGGATCAGCTTTGATCTGGCTGAAGGTGTCGTAGTGCATCGGAATGGCCTCTTCTGGATTAATGATGTCGAGCGCTTCGAGCGCCTCTTCTACGTCCATCGTGAAAAAGCCACCTATTGGAATGAATAGCACGTCAATGTTTTCCAACGGTTGAACGCCGTCCAAATACGTGTCCCCAAGATGCGCGAATCGAACGCCGCCGAGTTCGAAGACGTAGCCGGCAGGGTACTTGCTCTGGTGATGGCTTGCTCGGATCATTGTCACGCGAACCCCTTCAACAAGCTTGCTTTCACCGCGCTCCATCACGATCATCCTCTTAAACCTCCCCGCAAGAGTTGGTGGAGCGACTACCATCGCGTTAAACCGCTCGGCAGGGCTGTGATCAAAGTGTTCGTGGGTGACAAGCACGATATCGGGTTTTCCGGCGTAACTGGGCGCGTAAGGGTTCTCTTTACTAAAAAATGGGTCAACCAAGAGCGTGTGATCAACGTCTTGCACTTCAAAGCACGAGTGGCTCAGGTACGTCACGCGAACTGAGATATCTTCTTGCATACAAACACGTCACGTGGCAGAGATATATTGTTTAGCCTTAGAAGTTGTGCTCTAATGGCAGCGAGGGGCTGCAATATTGAACATCTCGCGGAAACGCACGCAGACTAACCCGGTGCGTGCTTTGAGGCGTTTCGCGCAAGAAGAGCGTGCGACGCTGTATCATAGCCTCTCAAAGAGTTCGTCAGGGCTCAGCTCAAAAACGCGGTGTGCTTCTAAGTTAGGCACATCGAAAACGCGATATCTGATCGACTGCGCGGCTGTAAAAAAAAGAACGTCAGGATCTTCGGAAAACGTGAGCCTAACATTGCCTATGGTGGCCTTTGAGATGCCAACAAGACCGTCACCTACGTGCGTGTTCACGTTTCGAGGAAGTCGGAGAGAGATGTCCCTCATACTTGCTTCAAGTGTTTGTGCGGCATCGTACGCGATTTTCGCCGCAACTGCTATGGCGCCACATTTCTCTCCGTGAAAATTGTACGCTTCGCGAAGGAGCTCAGCAAGCACGTCAGCTTGAACCATATGACGCGTAATAAGAGCAGAATGAACGTCTCGCGCCCAAAAAATTGCGTCCCATCCCGATGAATACGGCTTTATGTCGACGATCGGTGATCCATCGATGAGGTCGAGCGGCTCGACGTATAGGAGGGGCCCTTCCACCTTTGTTAGCCGCGTGGCAGAAAGCGACAGCGGATTTGGGCGCGTAGGTGAGCGGAGAGAGAAGACGCCGCGCTCCTCGAGCTTGGGGTTTATTTTTCGGGGCCTGACCATTAATGGGACCCTCTCGGCTTTGTTGAACCAGCCGATGACATTTATGTGACTATCGCCCTCGATGCCGGTAAGCCCCTCCAAGAACTCGTCAAAAACCTTAATAACCGCCGGAACACCCTGAAGTGGCATATCCCCCGAGCGCTTTATCGCGGACTGCACGATGCCAATCGGCTTTAGGTCGTACACAGAGCCCTCATCGCGGTTGTGGTGTGCGGTTGCAGTCGAACGACCACTGATTGCCAAGGGTCTTTGCGGGCCAGGATGATGGCGCTACTTTGGAGAAAACTTCGCGATGGATCTATCGACGGCCTTTATAGTGCTTACGTAGCGGCCGATGAGTTCTTCCAACGCTTTAGCTTTTGATTCGAGCTCTTCTTTTTCCTTTAAAAGGCTCTTTTCGTACCGATCTCGGGCGTACGCAATATGCAGGAAGGCGGTTTCTTCATCGAGTGACAAAGCGGAGCGATACTCCCGCATGGCACGACTCGTGTTGCCTTTTTTCTCATAAGCAACACCAAGGCCACTGCGTGCGATAACGTCATCGGGATCGGCCTCTAACGCTTTGTTGAAGCAATCTATAGCACTTTCCAGCTCGCCAGACTCGTTCAACGCCGTCCCAAGTCCTGTCAAGGCCGTAGGATCTTTCGGGTCGATTTTGAGCGCTTCGCGATACATCAGGATCGCTGCGGCAATGTCGTCCTTGTTCAGGAGATCTGTCGCTTGCGAAATATAGTCATCGACTGAACCCATAGTGAGAAGTGCCCCCCTGAGTTATAAAGCACTTTCGACAAACGGGGCGGTTTCGGCGCAAGCCAAGGTTTAGCGGAGCAATCCCGCGATGTTGTTTGAAAAAATCCGGCCTAAGGATGTGTCTGGAAATCCCGTTCGTAGCATCGCAGTAATTTCATCCAATTGCGAACCGTACGGCGTGTCAGAGCCAAATATGACCCTAGTATCCCCGATCGCCTGAACGGCTTTGACGATGCACGAGGTAAGCATGACCCGAGACGTTTCGAGGTAGACGTTATCGTTACGGCGCGCAACTTGAATGGCTTCTTCTACGCCGGTTGGCGTGCACACTTCCGAGCAGCCCATATGACCCATGATGATCGGAAGCTCAGGAAAGCTTTCTGCTACCTTGGCAATCATCGGCGGAATCGGCTCGTACGCATAGCCTGAGTGAAACAGGATAGGTACGCTCAGCGCCACACACACCTCAAGTACTGGCACCATCGTCTCATCAGAAGGTTTGAACAGCTGGCTTCGCGGGTGGAGTTTCAATCCCTTCAATCCGAGCTCTTTAACTGCCCGTCGGACCTCATCTGCTGCGAGTGGGTGACGTGGGTCGGTCCGGGCAAATCCGATAAACTTGTCGGGGTGAGCTGCAGTGACTTTCGCGATGTAATCGTTTGCAGCTGAAAACGCTTTGCCAGGCTTGATCTCGTTGAACGGGAAGATTATGCACTTTTCGACGTGCGATTGGTCCATCTTGCGCAGAAGTGACTGAGGCTCCTGCATAACCCCCTCAACGTCCATACCGACGTGATTATGCGCGTCTATTATCGTCCCCCGGTACAGAAGCTGAGAGTGATAAAGTGAGCTCTTTTTGGAACGCGTCGGTGTCCTTGCCTGTGCCATCCAATCAACAATCTAATGAAGCGACGCCAACATAAACATAGCGTCTCGGTTCGCACAGTGCATTGACGACGTCCAGGAGCCGTTACAACAGAAAAATTGCTAGTCAATGTCGCAGGTGAGAATTCTAGCTGGTTTGGGCGTCTTCGCTTCACATCAAATGGTCGCGATCGCGTCAGCTGAACGCTGTGTCGTGCAGCTTGTATCCTTTGAGGCGCAGTGAGTTTGCAACAACCGACACTGAGCTCATCGCCATTGCCGCCGCTGCGAACTCAGGGCGCAGAAACCCGAGCGCTGCGATTGGAATGCCGATTGAATTATAGACAAGCGCCCAGCCAAAGTTTTGACGAATCGTCGTCATCGTTCGTCTGGAGAGTCTGATGCTGGCAGCGACGCCTCTTAGATCAGCCTGCAGCAGCGTGATGTCCGAAGCTTCAATCGCAACGTCGGTGCCAGTGCCAATTGCAATGCCCACATCGGCCTGAGCTAGTGCGGCCGCGTCGTTGATGCCATCGCCCACCATCGCCACGACGTCACCACTTTCCATAAAACGTGTGACTTCGGCCGCTTTGCCCTGCGGGAGCACTTCAGCGCGCACGTTTTTAATTCCGATCTGCGTGGCGATTGCATGCGCGGCTGTCTGATTATCGCCCGTGAGCATAGCCGTCTGGATCCCCATGTTCTGAAGTTCGGTAATGACGCTCGATGCTTCGTCTCGCACGGTGTCAGCGAGAGCGATGCCTCCGACCAACGCGTTGTTTACGGCAAGCAACATGACAGTCTTCCCCTCTGCCTCCAGCTCGCGAATCTTAGCTTCCTGTGTGATCTCTACTCTGTACGCATCCATGAGCGCCCTATTGCCAAGCGCCACCTCAGTGCTATCCAATGACGCGATAACTCCCTGCCCAGCGACTGCCCGGAAATCCTTGGGAGGCTTCGCGGCGATGCCCGTTTCAGCAGCGCGTCGCAACACTGCTTGTGCGAGCGGATGTTCAGAACCCCACTCAGCGCTCGCAGCTAACCGCAAGATGTCTGCTTCCGACAGTGAGGCATCGCTAAAGACGTTCGTCACCCTGAGCGTGCCCTGCGTAAGGGTTCCGGTCTTGTCAAAGATGATGGTTTTGATGCCCTCAGCGCGCTCAAGGTATTCGCCCCCTTTGATGAGAATGCCGTTTTCGGCACCGAGACCGGTTCCAACCATCACAGCGGTCGGCGTTGCAAGCCCCAGTGCGCACGGGCAGGCGACAACCAATACAGCGATCGTACGCAGGAGCACGTCATTAGAGGGGAGTCCGACGAAAGTCCACGCAACAAACGTAAGAAGCGCTGCTGCAACTACACCCGGAACGAAATAGCTGGCGGCTCGGTCTGCAAACCGCTGGATGGGCGCCTTTGAAGTTTGCGCCATATCCACTAGCCGAATAATTCGCGCTAAGGTAGTATCGGCCCCAACCTTCGTAGCCTTCACCTTAAGGAGGCCCTCACGGTTGATCGTCGCACCGATCACTTCGTCCCCAGGCTGCTTGTCGACGGGCACAGCTTCACCGGTAAGCAGAGACTCATCAACGGCAGAGTGCCCCTCGGTGACGACGCCGTCAACCGGAATCTTGTCACCCGGTCGAATGAGAACGATATCTCCGACCTGTACCTCATCAGCGGGTATGGATCGTTCTACCCCCTCTGCGATCACGGTCGCAAATTCCGGTTTCAGTTGCAGAAGCGCCCGTATTGCTGTAGACGTCCCGCCCTTCGCCCGAGCTTCAAGATAGCGGCCGAGAAGCACGAACGCGAAGATGAAGACCGATGTGTCGAAATAAGTATAACCGGCAATGAAGAAGGTCGTCGCAGTACTGTACGCAAATGCGGCGATCGTGCCCAAAGAGATGAGGACGTCCATATTCGCGCCGCGATGCACGACAGAGACGATTGCCCTCTTATAAAATCCGTAGCCTATGACGACCATGACTGGTATCGTCACCACAAACTGGAGCACGGGGTCCATGAAAAGCATCGGGATAAAACCAACGTAGGGAGCGAGCATGCCGAGCAGGAGGGGTACTCCGAAAACTATCGTGAAAAGGAGCTGATTCCGATAATGTGCGATCTCACGTTCTCGAGACGCTTGTTCCCGATCAAGTCGCGCCGTTTCCCTCCCAGCCGGAGGAACTTCCGCAACGTCATAACCCGTGTTTCGTATCGTTTGTATAAGCGTATCGACCGTGACGATGGACGGATCATAGTCGACGACTGCTTTCGCAGTCACTGGGTTGATACTTTGATCGATAACGCCCGGCACTTCTTTCAGGGCATTTTCGATCGCAGTTACGCACGAGACGCAGACGATGCCCACGACTTCAAGTTCTACCCTTTCCAAGTCGACGTCGTAGCCCACACCCTTTATGGCCTGCACGAGTTGTTTGGGGCCAATAGTATCAGGATTATAGGTTATCGTGGCTTGTCCTAGCGCAAAGTTGACGGTCGCACGCACAACCCCCCGCTGATCTGAGAGTTGTTTCTCAATCGTGAGAGCGCACATAGTGCACGTCATGCCAAGTATTTTGAACGTAACAGTAGTCTCGCGCATTTCCCTCCTGACCTGTTCTACGTTACTCGCATGCTCTTAAACCCTTTTTGAGTTTCGCCACGTGCCGTTTCGTCTGCTTCAGTATGCAAACGTAAAGACAACGCTGCATTGTTGACAGAAGGCACTGTCGGCTGCTGATTGCGACGCCAGGCAAAACGCGCAAGAGCTACCGGCTTTGTGCCCTAGCCGGACCGCGGTCTTAAATTCGACCGTGCAGCGTGGCTCATCAGGAGATAGCCGCCTTCGATCATCCTTGTGCGAGATTGCTAAGAGCGCCCGCCATGAT
>Ga0116128_1000724_pt1 | contig 16106 bp, 15 predicted proteins | sample June2015DPH_16_1_3_FD_88974 | JGI IMG/M metagenome (GOLD analysis project Ga0116128, IMG submission 88974) | Peatland microbial communities from SPRUCE experiment site at the Marcell Experimental Forest, Minnesota, USA - June2015DPH_16_150 | ecosystem: Environmental > Terrestrial > Soil >... | reverse complement strand
GTGAAATGGATGGGGCACGGAGCTTCCTTACACTATCGGTGAATATGCTCTAAAACTCCATGCTCCCTCTGGAATCTTCAATGAAATTGTCTTCCTATCTTCATTGTGCGTGAGGCGTTGTGTGGCGCAATCGTTCCATCGGCGCGTATGACCGCCTCTTGCCCCGGCTCCATGAAAAAAGACGCGCCGCTAATCGGTGTAATCTCCAGCTCGCCGCGGGCCAGCTTGATGTATCCCTCAGCGCCCGGCTCGTACTTAAGGGAAAGATCCGTACCGCGGACGCCGATCGTGCCTACTGGGAGATTGACCTTCATATGCGCGGGGTCTTTCCGAGCGACTTTGCCGGTGACAAAGCGGAAGATGCCCTTGGTAATCCGCGCGGTCACCACGCCGGCCGACGTGTTCGGATCGTAGACAAACTCATCCAACACCATATCGCTCTCCGGACCGATAGTGAAGACGGTTTCGTCCAGCAGCTGTATCTGCATGTGTCCGTTCGGTCCTGTGATGATATTGTCGTAGAGCGACACCGTCATGCCAGAGGTGATGGGCTCTTGGCGGTTGCCGACGACCCGGTAGACTTCGCCGTGGATTGCCGCCGCCGTCCCGATTCGCGTTCCCGCCACACTCCCGATCCGAGTCTGCGGCCCGGCCAGGACAGGCTGCGCCACCGAGGCGTTCAGCGAGCAGGTGGTGCGGGCGCTGGCCATCTCGTTCTGGACGGTCTGCTGGGTCTGCTGCTTGCGCGTCCGCATATAGGTATACAGGTTGTCGTAGTAATTCCGGGGAGAGAAGTTCGGATACAAGTCGTCGAGATCCAACAGCCTTTGCGCCTTCCCCAAGGTTTCAATAGCCTGGCTGCACTTGCCTTTTTCGATCTCGTTCTGGCTCTTCTTGATGATGTCGTTGACGCTGCGAATCGTGGCATGGTCGCGGTCCCAGGCGTGCTGGTAGTGCTTGAACTGCCGGTCAATCTCAATATCCATCGCATCTTTCGGCAGGTTACGGGGAACGCTGTTATCGCGGCTGGGCCGGTTGCCGCCGCCGCAGCCGGAGACGCACTTGTGCCCATTCACTTCCTGCGCGTGTGACTGTATAGCGATAGAGAGCAGGATCGCGGCGGTGGCGAAAAGGAATCGACGTAAGGTCAACATTCTGTGCCTCCCTGGGAGCGGCCGCAATGGGCGTACTCCCAAAGCGGTCGAAGAATTCTTCCCACAGTTGAGATCGATTTTCCGCCTAAATAATAAACCTGTTTCTCTTGCGCCGCAATCGAAAAAGAGGCGCAATCGCCAAGAGCGCCAGCTACAGCCGTCGCCCTTGAAAATAAACGAGGTGGATTTACTTAGTACCGCTGCTCGAAGGCGGGATCGACAGGGTTTTCGAAGAGCGAGGCGTCGCGGGTGACGATGGTCAGCCCCGAGGGGGTGACGAAGTAGCGCTTCTTGTCCTCCACCGGGTCGTAGCCGATGACCGTGCCCTCGGGAATGTGGACATGGCGGTCGATGATGGCGCGGCGGATGCGGCAATGGCGGCCGATGTTGACGTGCGAAAAGATGATGCTGGCGTCCACGGTGGAGTAGGAGTTGACGCGCACATCCTGCGAGACCACGCAATTGGAGACCGTGGCGCCGGAGATGATGACGCCGGCGGTAATGATCGAATCGACGGCCATTCCGGAGCGGCCCGGCTCGGCAAAGACGAATTTGGCGGGGGGATACTGGCGCACGCGGGTGCGTATGGGCCAGCTCTTGTCGTAGAGGTTGAAGACCGGCGAAACCGCGCAGAGATCCATATTGGCTTCGTAATAGGCGTCGATCGTGCCCACGTCGCGCCAATAGAGCGCCTGCTGCTTGTTCTCGTCGACGAAGTTGTAGGCCATCATCTTGTTTTTGCCCAGCATGTTGGGCAGGATGTCGTGGCCGAAATCGTGCTTGGAGTCTATATTTTCAGCGTCGGCGATCAGCGCCTTGAGCAGCACCTCGGTATTGAAGATGTAAATGCCCATGGAGGCGTCAACGGCGTTGGGGTTGAAGGGCGAGCGGAAGCTGGTCGCGGCCGGCTTTTCCTGGAATCCCAGCACATCGCCTGTCTTGCCCACCTCCACTACGCCGAAGCGATTCGATTCGTCGGGCGAGATGGGCAGCGTAGCCAGCGTCACCTCTGCGCCGGTCTCCTTGTGCTGCTGCAGCATGCGGTTGTAGTTCATCTTGTAGATGGCGTCGCCCTGGAGGATGATCATGTACTTGGGCTGCTCGCTGCCGATGGAATAGATATTCTGATAAACCGCATCGGCGGTTCCCATGTACCAATTGGCGCCGGTGCGCTGCATGGGCGGCAGCAGCTCAAAGAACTCGCCCAGCTCCTGAGCCACAATGCCGGTCCAGCCTTCGCGTATGTGCCGGTTGAGCGAAAGGGCCTTGTACTGCGTGAGGATGTAGACCTTGCGCAGGCCTGAGTTGATGCAGTTGGAAAGGGTGATGTCAATGATGCGGTAGTGCCCGCCAAAGGGCACGGCCGGCTTGGCGCGATCGCGCGTGAGGGGAAAGAGCCGTTCTCCCGCTCCACCGGCAAGCAAAACTCCAAGTGTGTCTCTCATAGCTGTTCAACCCTGCCTATGCACGGGAGAGATAGCCGACCTCCAGTCCGGCGTATCCTCCGCGGACTTTGATTCTACAGGCATTGCCGAGGGGATGAGAATGACCTACTCCATCAGCCCGGCAGCACCTCTCACTTTATCGAAAATGGCTGCCCCATGGGTAAAACCGAAGCTGCCGGCGCACGATTGGCGACCCGGGAACTCCTGTTTCGGGAAGATTGCCGTATGGGTGCGGCGGCCTTCTACCGCTTCTTACTGAGCTTGTACTCGACGCCCACAGAGATGGCGAAGTTGACGTCGTTCTGAGTGAGCAGGGGCGCGTAGTTGGTTCTGTAGCGGGTGAGAATCGCGTCGGGCGTAACGCGGAAGACCCAGTGCGCCGAGCGGTTCAGGTCCATGTGGCCGCCGATGATGGCTGCCGGAGCGATCTGGTTGTAATAGAAATTCTCAATTTGCGGCGTGACGTTGCCCAGATGCGCATCAAAGTATGCGCCGCCAAAGAGCAAGTGGGCGGAGAGCGCACCGTGCTTGTTGTGCGGTCCGAGCCATTCAGGACCGGCGACAAACAAGTATTGGCTGACGAATGGCCCGTGGACAACCGAAGGACTTGTACTGCCGGCGCCGCTGCTGCCCAGGTAGGCGCGGCCCGAGCCTTCCAAACCCCAGTGCTTGCTGAACCAATAGGAGGTGGAGAGATTGAGGCCACCCAGATTGGCACCTTGCAACACATTGGCCCCGGCCTTCATGTGGTCATAGGCCATGCCCAGGGATACATCAAAACGGTTGTCATAGCGCACACCGGCCAGAGGGTCGGTGGAAATGTATGTACCATTACCGGCTGTCGGATTGGCGGTGCTCTGCGCCTGGGAGCTGGTTCCGAAAGACAAAGCCAGGACGGCTATGACGGCAAGAAGGGCGGATAATCTGACTGAATTTCGCATCCTATTCAGCTTACAGGAGGATACCGGCGGGGGACAACGCCAGCCGGGCGGGAATGTTAGAGCGGCTCCACAATTTACGTGCCTTTTCTGGCATTGCGCAGGGTGGAATTTACTTCCACCCCAGCGACGAAGACCAGTCGCAGGGGACCCCGGTTGAGGAAAATGCCACTTGATGGCGGTGGTTTCGGGGTACAGCAATTGTGGAACCGCTGTAGCGTTACGGCTGACAGCGCTCTCTCCAGCGCGACCAGACAAGAAAGCGCACAGTCTTCAGGGTTTCAACGGATGCATCGGACCAGAAGTCGGCCGCGGACTCCGGCTCCAGCGGAGGGGCGGCGTGGGTGCGCCACTCCAGGGGATATTCGCTGAAGATGATGCCGGCGCGGGGCAAGTGGCTGGCGCTGGAAACCACCTCCGCCGACTGCCAGCCGTGCTCCTTCATGATGCGCTCGGCGTAGCAGGCGTTCTGAATGGTGTCGAGGGCACGGGGCTCCTCAAAGATGGCCGATTCCGGAATCCCCTGCGCGTGGGCGGTGGCAGCCATTACCCGCGCCTCGACATACTGGTTGTGGGCGGCGGCTCCGGAGAGAATCAGACGGGGCGCCATGCCCCGCTCGTACTCGTGGACCCCCTCGGTGACGCGGGCCAGAAGCTCTGGTGTGGGGTTGCCGTCGCGGTCTGCGGGAGTGCCCAGCACGATGATGGCGTCAAAGCGGGTGAGCGAGGTGTTGGAGACAGGGGCCAGAAGGCGGGCGAGCACTCCCCAGCCTAAGAGGCTCAGAATCAATAGGATAGCGGCAAGAAGCAGGTGGCCTCGCCAGCCGAGGCGTGGCCACCGGCGTAAGGCGCGCTGGAGGCTGGCCCGGTGGGCGGGCTTGCTGCGGTTTGGGCGCGGTTTGGGCAAAGGCAACCCCCAGACTTCACTCTAACGCGCCGGATGGCTCATCCTTATCTATCGTCCCGAACAGGGCGCAGCGAAGGCGTGCGATAGCCCTACCGCAGCCTGAAGGTCCGAAGGGTCGTGCGGCCCTTCCCGTACGCCACCTCGCTGCCCAACTCGGCGGTCGCGAGGAAGTCAGTCGGCTTCGCAAGTCCGTGAGCGATCAGGACATCGACCAAGGGGCCCAGCTCGAGGCTGCCCTTGCTGCGAGGCTCGGTGTCCACCAGGCAGAGTGTCTTCCACGGTTTGTCCGGCTGCTCCTTGGGCGTCTCAAAGATGGCCTCGTAGGTGCGCCCGCCGATCTTCAACGTCATGTGGCGGCCTTTGTAGGTGTTCTTCACCCCATGATTCATGGTCCAGATCGTCAGGTTGCTCACGATGTCCTTGGTGGTCGGATGGTCGGAGCTGGTGATCCAGAAGTCGAAACTCTCGAGCCAGAGCCCGTCGGCGACGGTGGAGGAGTCGAAATCGATCGTCATACGCGTTTCGGACAACCGACGGGGCAGTTGGTTTCCGGCACTCAAATCGGCTGCGCCAGCGATCCCGCCAGCATCGCTCCACGGTGATCGACCCACAAGCACCTCGGGGTAGTTCTTCAGGGACGGTCCGCCGCTCTCGGGCCAATCCCACTCCCAGCCTGCGTCGTCCCTGCCACGAAAGATGGACTGCTTGTAGTTCACGATGTCGCCCTTGCCGTAGACATTGTTGTAGAGCACGGCTCCGGGGATTGGGAGCAGGGCGTTGTCCTCGGTACGCACCTCGGCGGGCGCCGCCGGGGGGTTGGCCTGTGCAACGACAAACAGAATCGATGCGCTCACGAGCAGGAGCGACAGTACCAAGAGCTGTTTCTTCATGGGTTCCGATCCTTGCCTTTCTGGACGAAGCCAGAATCGGTCAGTCTGAACTCTAACCGGGAGGGTAACAAAACTGAGGAAAAATGTGAAACGCCGGGTGCCCCAGGTCCTGACTTTCGGACATGGGAACCTCGAACCCCAATCACCCAAGAAGCATCAGCCCAGATCAGCCGCCACTCCCCATTCCGACAGGACAAACTCGTTCAACGGCTTGCGGGAACGTGGAGCGATTTCCTGAGCAATCAGTTTCTCGTGGCCGAGGGCGGAGGGTTCGCCCTGATAGCCGAGGGCAATCACGGCTCCGAGCAGGTAATCCTCAGGGATACCGAAGGCCTGGCGTGCAGCAGTGTGGTCAAAGCCAGCCATGGAGTGAGTCTTCAGGCCGAGCGAGGCGGCTTGGAGGCAGAGAGTGGCGGAAGCGGCGCCCAAATCGTAGAGTGCGTAGGCGTTCGGGGAGCCATTGTGGCTGAATTTGCTGCTGGCCACGCCCAGAATCAAAACGGGGGCAGCGCCCGCCCAGCTCTGGTTGAAGCCGACCAGCGTCGAGAATATTTTCTGATGCGTCGATGAGTTGCGAAGTCCAACGAGAAAGCGCCAGGGCTGCTCGTTATTGGAAGAGGCGGCCCAGCGGGCGGCTTCGAAGACTTTTCTGAGGTCGGCGGGGGTTACGTCGCGGCCGGCAAAGGAGCGCGGGCTCCAGCGAGCGAGCACCACAGGCAAGACGCCATCGATGGCAGGAGCTTGCTTCAGTTGATTGACTTCCAGAGCAGAGAGAGTCATGGGAGAACTCCGTAAGAAAAGATGAGTCGTACTCTCTTTGATTCTAGGCGCTGGGGAAGGATTCGCAGGTCGCGGAAGCGAAACTCTTCGGCGAACTCAGGACTGGTTTTTAGGCAGATGGCCGTCACGGGCTGCCGGAAGATAGCTCCGGCAGCCGCGATGGGTTGGTTCAGCCTATGGGAAGCGGTAAAGCGTGACGCGGAGGATGGTGTTCGGGCGCAGGACAAGGATCTCTCCCTGCGCGTCGTCGTCGCCGGCAAGCTGACGGGTGACGACCCACTTGCCGTCAACAAACTTGCCCTCCTGCACGTCGCCGAGGCCAATATTCTGCGGGCTGGGAGTGTTGGCGGAGAAGTCGATGGCCATGCCTCCGCCGGCGAAGTAATACTCGTCAGGGCCGGTGGAGATGAGAATGGCGGCGGCTTCGATGGGCGGCTCGGTGGTGGCAGGCGGCTGGAAGGCGGGCGAGGGTTTCCTCTGTCCCATCTCTTGCGGAGGGATGTGAGTGGCACGACCGGTATAAGTCAGCGTCAGGGTATAGTTGCCCAGCTTGACGTGCCTGGGCGCATCTGCCGGACCGAGGCGCACGGCGGTGATGGTGTCAGTGCCTTGGCGGGCGGTGATCATCGGCGATAACTGGTTGAGGATGCTGTAGGTGGCGGCAAGCTCCGGCGGGATGGGACGGTTGCCGTCAATGCCAAAGGGCGAGAAGCCGATGGTGTTGTATTTGCCGATGGCCATGAGGGCATTGGCGTAGTTTGTGCTGGTCTCGGGAATGAAGAGCGGATTGCCGTTGCGGCTGAAGCGCGCGCAAAGGTCATCGAATTGCTCGACGTAGAGATCGGGGGCGAGGATGTCGATGTTGGGAGCACCGGCGCGCCAGATGTCATGAACCTCGGGCAGCGGGCCGCCGCTGGGAAAACTGCCCGGCCAAGCATGGTTGGGCTGCTGGAGCCATGCGTTGACGTACATGGGGATGTTGTATTCGGCCTTGCCGGCCTCAACGACCTTGCCGAGGAAGCGGGCGTAGTTCCAGGCCATGAAAAATTCATCAGAGGGCCAGATGAGCCTGGTCCAATCGGTTTCATGGCGCATCTGGCCGATCGCCGAGCCGTAAGTCTGAATGGGAATCTCGACAGAGAGCAGCCTGCCGGAGCCGAAGACCTGCTCCCACGTGCCGGAGGTCTTGTAGCCGTTGGCGGCCCAGACTTCGCGGAACTCAGGGATGAGATTTTCCTTGTGGGATTGAAGGTAGCTCATCAGCTCAGCGGGGACCTGTCCGGCGTAGGCGCGGTTGGCGGCGTGCGAGCGGTCGCGGGAATCGCGCAGAACACCGACTTCGTTTTCGACCTGCATCATCAGCACGGTGTGCTGGGTTCCGTCGACTTCCTTGATGTGATGCATGAGAGCGGCAAAGGCTTTGGCGTCGGCGTCGCGGGTGGCGTCGCTGAGGGTGCTAAGCAGCTCGACGGGGCCGGAGGCGGAGACGGTCTTGCCGTCATTGATCTGAATGCGGGGAAAGCGGACGTAATCTTTCTTGACCCAATAGGGAGCATAACTGGAGGTTCCGTTCTTCCAGCAGCCAAACCAGATGAAGACGAGGTGCATGTGGTTGTCGCGCGCCCGGTTGATGACACCATCGACCTGGACGTAGTTGAATTTGCCTTCTTCCGGCTCGAACTGCGCCCAGGAGACGCCGACCAGCGCGGTGTTCAGATTGGCGGCGACCAGCTTGGGCCAGATGTTTTCCATATTTTCAAGGCTAGTGGCGGCGTTGTTGGAAAGCTCTCCCGAGACGATCAGGAACGGCTTTCCGTCTACGATGAGTTGCGTGGCGTTGCCCTGCGTTTGCAGGTGAGGCGTGCCGGTATCGATCTGCGCCTGGGCGGAGATGGCCAAGGCAGCGGCAGAGAAGATCAAACTAAAAAGAAAGATACGGTTGATTCGCATGGAGAACTCCTGTCGGGTGGATCGAGGGAAAAGCTCAACAGCATGGCACTTCCCTATCGTGCTGGAGAGGCTTTCAGCGCGATTTTCCTGTTGTTTTCCAATTGCGAACCATTGTACGACCAGCGGCTTCGCTTGTCCGACCGGTCCGTTTTATGGGTAGATGCGGTGGAGGGTGCGGGCGAAGGGGATGGTTTCGCGGACGTGGTCGAGGCCGCAGATCCATGTGACGACGCGCTCGATGCCCATGCCGAAGCCTGAGTGGGGGACGGAGCCGTAGCGGCGCAGGTCGAGATACCACTGGAAGGCTTCCTTGGGCAGCTTGTGGTGATCGATGCGGGCGTTGAGCAGCTCGAAGCTGGAGACGCGCTGCGAGCCGCCGATGATTTCGCCGTAGCCTTCGGGGGCGAGGACATCGACGCAGAGGGCGTAGCGCGAGTCGGCGGGGTCGGGCTCCATGTAGAAGGCTTTGACGTCGGCGGGGTAGCGATGGACCATGACGGGCTTGTCGTATTGGCTGGAGAGCCAGGTTTCGTCGGGGGAGCCGAAGTCGTTGCCGTATTCGAAGGGCGCTTCTAGGTGGCCGTCCTTGTGGGCCTGGTTGAGCATCTTGCAGGCCTCGTCATAGCGCAGGCGCGGGAAGGGCGGGGTGACGGATGCGAGCTTGGTTGAGTCGCGGCCAATGACGGCTAACTCGGGAGCGCGGTTTTTGAGGACGGACTGGACGATGTGAGAGATGAGGTTTTCGGCTAGTTCGAGGAGGCCGTCGAGATCCATGAAGGCGACTTCGGGCTCAATCATCCAGAACTCGGTGAGGTGGCGGCGGGTTTTGGATTTTTCCGCGCGGAAGGTGGGGCCGAAGCTGTAGACCTTGCCCAGGGCGAGGGCGGTGGACTCGATGTAAAGCTGGCCGGATTGGGTGAGATAGGCGGGGTCGCCGAAGTAATCGACGGGAAAGAGAGTGGAGGTGCCCTCGCAGGCGGCGGGGGTGAGGATGGGCGGGTCGGTGCGGATGAAGCCGTTGGAGTCAAAGTACTCAGCGGCGGCGCGCATGATTTCGGCGCGGATGCGGAGGATGGAGGCCTGGCGCGGGGAGCGGACCCAAAGATGGCGATGCTCCATGAGGAAATCGACGCCGTGCTCCTTGGGAGTGATGGGGTAAGGGTCGGACTCGGGGACGCGCTGGACGACCTGGAGGCCTTCAACGTCGAGCTCGTAGCCGCCGGGGGCGCGCTTGTCGGCGCGAACTTTGCCGGTGACGATGACGCTGGACTCCTGAGTGAGGCCTTTGAGAGCCTCGAAGACTTCAGGGGAGACGCTTTTTACGTGGGCCACGCCCTGGATGGTGCCGGTGCCGTCGCGAAAGATGGGGAAGAGGAGCTTGCCGCTCTCGCGGAGGTTGTAGAGCCAACCGCGAAGGATGACGGACTGGCCTTCGTGCTGGCCGATGGTGGCGATGGTAGCTACCTGCGGTGGGGCAGATGGCACCTGCGGTGCAGCAGCCACCTGCGGTGGGGCAGACGCCGCTTGCGCGGCAGGAGTGGTTGGATCTTCGGGCATAGGGTTTCCTCTTCGGGCTTTGATGGCCGGACACATTAGGATAGCGCGTGCGGGGGCGGGGGGAATTTGCAAGTCAGTAAATCAGAGAATCAACGAATCCCACCCTAGCCGCAAAAACGAGAACGCGGCGAGGGTGGGGCGCCCGGAAGTCATTATCGAGGGCGTTCATCTTTCAGAGGTTTCTGCCCTTCCAAGAAATTTCCAACAATAGTAAGAATCGTGAGTATCACGACCAGATCTATCGAATCGATGCCGGCAATTGCCATTGCAGGAACCCAATTTGTGGTCCAGGGAATAAGCAACAACAAATAAGCATGAAGGGCAGCGATGATGATCATGGTGATCCAAAACCACGTATATTGCCGTAACTTCCACTTTAATGCAATAAGGATACCAAGTACCCCAATACAATTCATTGTTGGCAATGCAAGTTCAAATCTTCCAAAATGGTCGAATAACCAACAGCAAAGTAAAGCGCCAATACCCACATACAGTTTTTCACGCCAAGTTAGGCGGCGGAATTTTCTGGCTTCTTTGATTTCATTCTTTATCTGTTTTATTAGTCGCATTGTCAGATCTCTTTTCATGCGCAGAAATGTCAACAACATCACAACTGCACAAAAAAGTTGCCATGTACAGCAACCACCTTAACACTATTCCAAAAACATTCGCCACGGATATTCAGGACGCCAAAAATGGGGATTGCAGGAGAAGCACGATTTTAGTAGGATGGGAATAGTTTTTGATGCGCGCAACAATTTCCGGTTCCGGGGCGGCTGACTGCGTGCGGGTTGGAGGACTGATGGGCGAAACGAAGCCGATTCGCAGCGAAGAGACGCACAAGTCACAGGTTGATTCGGAGACCACGGCGCGGGTGATTGCAGAGAAGCGCATCGGCGAGCGGATCAAGCGGCTGCGGCTGAAAAAATCCATGGGGCTGGTGGAGCTGGGCAAGCGCACGGGGCTTTCGGCGAGCTTTCTGTCGCAACTAGAGACGGGGCGGGTGGTTCCGACGCTGCGCAACCTGGCGCGGATCGCGATGGTGTTTTCAAAGGACTTGTCGTATTTCTTCGAGAACGATGCGGCGGCGGTCTTCAGGATTCACCGGCGCAAAGAGCGGGTGAAGATGCCGCAGACGGGCGTGGAGATTCCGACTTACTTTTTTGAGAGCCTGGGCTACATGGTTCCTGACCGGCAGATGGACCCCTACTTTGCCGAGTTTGTTCCGCTGACCAAGGAGATGGAACCCAAGGCGCACATGCACCCGGGGAGCGAGTTTCTGTATGTGCTGGAGGGGGAGCTGGAAATCCGCCACGGGGAGCAGGGGTACATGCTGGGGGCGGGAGATGCGGCGTACTTTGACTCGAACACGCCGCACGCCTACCTGTGCACGGGCAGGAAGCCGGCCGGGGCAATCATTGTAACCCTGCATCAAGGGCCGACGGTGATGCCGCGGTCCGCGGGGCCACGGGTCGCGATCAAAGGAGAGATCAAGTAAGAATCCGTAATGGCTGCATGGCCCGGTTGCGTGCTTGATTCATTTCACGATGAGGTCGTTCTCCTCAATCCTGAACCGCGGAAAAATATTCGGCAACCTGTTGCCAGTTGTCCACACGAACAAAGCCGGTGGCGGAGAGGTTGTGGGGAGCGGTGTAAAGCAGGCCCTGACCTTGAAAGCGCAGGAGATTTTTGGGCAGGTCGTCGATGAGATAGTCGGCGCGGAGGATGGATTTGTCTCCGCAGAAGACGTAGCGCGAGGGCGGGATGAAGGGAAAATGACGCTGCAGCCAGCGGTACTTGGAGCCGAGGGAGTTGGGGACGGCCATGGCCTGGGTGGCAATGTAGATTTCAAAGCGCGAGGAGAGCTGCTCTAGTACGGCTTGAGCGCCGGGCATGAGGGCGAGGTCCTCGAAGAAGTCCTCGGCGTCGAGGAAGGCGCGAAGCTGTTGCTGACGATCCTGGGGGGTAATCTCCCAAAGGCCCTTGCCGGCTAGATCCTGGGGAGTAACGTCTTCGTCGAAGGTCTGGTTATAGCGGCGAATGTGCTCGGCGAGGGTGTCCGCCATGACCTCATCCATGTCCACACAGATGCGCAACATGACTACTCCTCCACGGGAGGCTTGGAGATCTTGCGTTTGGTTTTGGCGGTTTGTTGCGGGGGTTCAGCGATGGGAACCATGGCCGGGTCCCAGTAGAGGAGGCGGGCGCAACTGTCGCAGGTGAGCAGTTCGCCTTCGCGAAGCTGGTTCCAGGTCTGGGGACGGACGCCTATGCGACAGCCGGTGCACTGCTGATTTTCAGCGCGGGCAATACCGGTGCCGCGGGAGGCGCAGAGGCGGTCGAAGCGGGTGAGCAAATCGATCTCGATGAGGGACCGGAGGGTTTCACGCTGGGCAGCAAGAGCGGCCTGCTGGCTTTCAATATCGGCCTGGCGGAGACGGACGCGTTCGCGAGTTTGGTCGAGAGCAGCAGCCAGCGATTCGACCTGGAGGCGGGCAGCGGCAAGTACGGCTTCCTGAGCTTCGGTGCGCTCCAGGCTGGCGAAGGCCTCGTTTTCAAGGCGCTCGGCTTCGGTCTCGGCAAAGTGGAGTTCGTGCTCGATAGCCGTGGCCTGGTCGGTGGTGTCGAGGGTTTTCTGCTGGGTGTGGTAACGGGCGGCCTTCTGACGGTGGGTAGTGATCTCGCGCTCCAGGCGAGCGCGGAGAGATTCCTCGTGGCTGAGGGCGGAGGAGGCTTCGGCGGCCAGGCGCTGGGCAGCGGCGAGGGCAGCCTGGGCCTGGGCAATTTCAGCCGGCAGGGCGCGCGCGGCCTGCGCAAGGCGGGCACGTTCCAATTCAACCGCCTGCAGCTTTACGAGATTTTCAATTTGCGCTTGCATCCATTGTTATGAAGTCTACGGCATGGGCCGTGGATTCATAAAATAGTGGTCGCGACTAACACGACGCTAAGCCCATGTGCGGATGCCAATCACACCCCAATATGCCAGGTAAACAGTGGCGATCAGCAACGCCGAGGTCACTAAGATGGAGAACCAGCGAACAAACCTGCGAATCTCCTTTTTCCGCGCCAGCCACAAAGCGACGGCGCTGGCCAGCGAGGCGGCGGCAAAGATCAGCGTAGTGAGACAAATGCCGAAGGACCATATCGTCATGTGGCCCAGGCGCGCAATTCCATCACTGCCTGACAGAATGACGAGGCCCACAAACGCCAGCAGGCTCAGCACCGCGATCAACGGCCAGAGGCGCATGGCGCGCTCGGCCGGACGGCGGCGCCGCTTGATGAGGCCGCCGATGATCCAGAAGGGCGCATAGAGCAGGATGGAGACGAAGGCCAGCAGGAACCATACAACCAAAGCGATTTCGACGATGGCCAGCCAGGTGGGGAGACGCTTCATCGTGCCGCCGAGATAGACAAATCGCCCCTCGGCGTTGGGGGCAAGCAGAATCGCCGTCGCAACCGGCTCGGGGTGATCTTTTTTCGGCAAATACCGGAACTGCTCGCCGCTGACGGGCACAAATGGCTGGTCGATCTCGCTTATGTTGGAAAGCAACAGGTTGCCGCCCGCGAAGCGGACCCGGTACAACCCGAGCAGGCGTCCCAGAAACTGCGTATCCTCGACGCGCGGGGAAGCGGGCTCGTACCATCCCGCGTATTCCGCGGCATCGGCGGGCAGTGGAGCCGCGGCGGGCACCGGCTGCCTTTGGAGGGAACGGGCAACGTAGGCGCGGATCGCGTCGCCGATCTTGCCGAAGGCCGCGCCATTGCCGGAGTTAATGCTATAGGAATAGCCCACGCCATACTCAGGCATGTAGGCCATCTCCGTCAGCCCGCCATCCACGCCTCCATTGTGGCCGTGATATATGAAGCCATCGTGAAAGCTGGCGTAACTGCTCAAGCCGTATCCCGCCTTCAGCCCCTGCTGTGCCTCCCAGGTGCGGGTCGGGGTCTCCATGCGCTCGATAGAGGCAGACGGCATGACCTGCGTCCCACCCACTGAGCCGCGATTCAGATAAAACTGGACATACGCGGCCATGTCTTTGGCCGAGGCATTGATGGCGCCGGCTGGGCGCAACAGGATATTCCAGTACGGGACGGGGGTTTTTCCGTCGGGGCGATAGAGGGTGGTCAACTGGGGTGACGGCTCTTCGAAGTATGTGGCGGTCTTCATGCCGATGGGCAGAAAGAAGTTCTGCGTTACGTAATCCTCAAAGCGCTGGCCGGTGATCTTCTCGACAATATACGCGGCAACCGGCGGCCCGGAGTTGCAGTAGGCCATGCGCGTTCCCGGCCGCCAGCGCGAGGTGCGCGAGTGGTGGTCATAGTCCAGCCCTTCACGCAGCGTCATGCCTTTGGCGTTCTTGGCATACTCGCGCGTGTGCATGTCGTCCCAGCCGGTGGTGTGTTCCAGCAGATCCACCACGCGCACCGGGTCGGTGGCTTCCCAGCGATTCTCAAACCAGATTTCGGGGACGAGTTTATGCACCGGGTCCTGAAGCGACAGCTTGCCCTCATTGGCCAGCTTAAGGATGGAAAGCGAAACAAAGGCCTTGGAGGTGGAACCGATGCGGAAGAGCGTCTCATCGGTGGCGGCCTGATTCGCGGCCACATTGGATTTGCCCAGTCCCGCAACCCATTCAGGACCATCGCGGTGCACGATGGCGACCGAGAGTCCGGGCGTATGCGTGTCCGCGAGGATTTTCTCCAACTGCTGGCGCAACTCCGCGATGGACTGCGCGGGCTTGGGCGTATCGTCTTTCTTGACCTGCGCAAAACAGGTTGATACAAGCAAGGAACCTACAAGCAATGGAACGCTGAATCTCATCCTTTGACTCCTTTCGATCTTCGCGCCGGTTCCGCGAAAAGAAGGCTAAGCGAGTTTGTTTGCAAGAAATAACTACCCTTCCTGCCAAAAACACATCAAACAACAACCGCAGATGCCTGCAATGATATTTGCGTTGTATTCTAGCAGTTTTCGCCCTCAACGCGTTGTTGCAAGGAATCAACTTCTCCCTGTTTTCAGCGCGGGTATTCTGCGACAATGGGAGCCAATCGGGAGGCAGACGTGACTTGAGATCGGCAATATTTCTGGCGCAGACACAGGTGGATGAAGTGGGTTGCCGGCGGGATGCTGACGGCGCTGGCGATCGCGGCTGCGGGAGTAGGCGTGGCGCTGAAGCGGGCGGAGCCGTTCCTGCGCAAGGCCGTCGCGTTCCAGCTCCATCGCCTGCAGCTTTACGAGATTGTCAATGTGCGCTTGCATCCATTGTTATGAAGTTTGCGGCATTCGGCGTGGATACATAAAATGGCGGCGGACGGGTTAGGGCCCCCGGCGCCAAACTATTACGTGGCTTTGCCGGCCATCGCGTATAATTCTCGGTTGCTTCAAAATGAAGCCACGGAGGACGCAAATGGACCCACTTTACATGATTCTGCTGGGAGCACTGGCTCTCATTCTTCTCATCCTCATTCTGGGAAGCTTTTTCACCGTGAACACGGCCGAGGTTGCCGTGATTACGCGCTTTGGAAAGTTTCTCAGGGTTGCCGAGCCGGGATTGAACTGGAAACTGCCGTTCTTCGACACCGTGTCGGGCGTTGTGAGCCTGCGCGTCAACCAGATTTCGCTGACCATGGAAACCAAGACCAAGGACAATGTCTTCGTCACTATTCCGATCTCGGTGCAGAATCGCGTGCGCCCGGAGAAGGTTTTTGATGCCTATTACAAGTTGTCCGATCCAACAGCGCAGATCAAGAGCTACGTAGAGCAAGTGATTCTGGGCCACGTGCCGGGGATGACGCTGGACGAGGTCTTTGCCTCGCAGTCGTCGATTGCCGCGGCGGTTAAAAAGGAACTGGACGCGGACATGGCCACCTTCGGCTTCGAGATTGTGAACGTTCTGGTGACCGACATTATTCCCGATCAGAAGGTAAAGTCAGCGATGAACGACATCAACGCGGCGCAACGCGAACAGGTGGCGGCCAACGCGCGCGGCGAGGCGGAGAAGATTCTGGTGGTGAAGAAGGCCGAGGCCGAGGCGGAGAGCAAGGCGCTGCAAGGCCAGGGCATCGCCAATCAGCGCAAGGCCATCATCGAAGGCTTGCGGTCCTCTATCGAGCAGTTCCAGCAGGCCGTGGAAGGCACGTCGTCGCGAGAGGTCATGCAGTTAGTGCTGGTGACGCAGTACTTCGACACGCTGAAGTCGATTGGTGAGAGCGACAAGACCAACACGCTGTTTCTGTCGCACACTCCGGGGGCGGTGAAGGAGGTCGCGGAGCAGATCATGGAGTCGATGCTGGTGGCGGAGCGGGCGAAGGGATGATGGAGGTACGGGTTTCCCATCCTTTTGCCGGAAAATAGGCAAAAGGATGGGAAACCCGGCATGACGGACCAGCTTCGGAAAGTATCTAACCTCGTGGAACTATGGAAGTCCTACGAACGAGAGGCGGAAAGGCGGAGAAAATGATAGGTGACCTGCGATTTACTGGAG
>Ga0116128_1000718_pt1 | contig 16176 bp, 22 predicted proteins | sample June2015DPH_16_1_3_FD_88974 | JGI IMG/M metagenome (GOLD analysis project Ga0116128, IMG submission 88974) | Peatland microbial communities from SPRUCE experiment site at the Marcell Experimental Forest, Minnesota, USA - June2015DPH_16_150 | ecosystem: Environmental > Terrestrial > Soil >... | reverse complement strand
CTGGCTCTCCAGCTTGGCCACTACGGTTGCGGGCAGCCCGGCTGCCACTTTGTTCAATCGAACCAACGGGGTCTTGCCAATGAGTTCCGTAACATTCGCGGCAATGCGCGCCATGATGATCTCCTTTTGCTGGAATACAATTCCAGACGGTTCTGTTTATGTGGGGTAAGGATTGAACTATTTGACGGGGAAGAGTGCTCTTGTTTCGAGCGCACGTCTCTGTCGCAACTGGCACCAGGGCGGTGTTAGCGACATCGACGCATACCTAGAGCATAATACGAAGGCGCGCTTTGTGGCAAGAGGGACTTCAAAAATATCTTGGATAGAGCTTAAATTTCGATTAAACTTCTGACGATGAAACAATTAGATAACCGATCCTTTGTTCATCTACAACCGAGTCCTGACGCAATTCCAGCGCCTCTCCGGTACTATGACCCAGAACTCCAAAACGTGCTCAATAGCGAGCCATTTGACGAAAGAAGATTCCAGCGCGCTCGTGCGAAGTCGAAACAACTACAAATTGCTTACCTGAAAGAGGTGTCAACTCTGGCTCCGCGACTGAGCAAAAGCACGTTTTTACGATTTTCCGACTCACGACAGCCGCTGTTTGACTGTGACCTATTAGAGTTTTCGCTGGGTGATTCACTCCATAATGCGGAAATGAGGAGTCGGCGAAAAACTTTGGAAATGGTCGTTCAAGCCAAGTTTCGCAGCTTTGACGAAAAGATATTACACCTGTTGACGTACAAAAATATCAAAGCTCTCAGTGTGAATGTTCCATCGAAACGTTGGTTCGAGATGGGATGGAAGCGTATGGACAGTCTTCTCGCAGACGAGCTTACGAGCGTGGACGCCAAACTTATGAAACATGCTTTTCTTTTCGCTTCTGGAGCCACCATATCAATTACATCCGAGTGGGTCAGATGGGAGACTAAGCGAAATATTATGAAATAGACCGCCACACATCAATCAAGCATTTCATGTGCATCGAATCACCCGCCCTCCAACTGCCCCATCAACTCTTCCCACTCAGTGGTGAGCGCTTCTAACTGCTGGGGTGGCTATTCCCTGTTCCCTATTCCCTAGTCCCTATTCCCTAGTCCCTACTCCCTGCCGTCCTCATCCCGCCCGCCTCATCCTCTCCCGCATCGGCTCATTATCGGCATATACCCGCCACTCCGCCACCAACCCGCCCTCCACCACCGCCCGCCACGCTGCCGGCGTCTCCCACCGGTTCTCGATCTTTAATTCTGGGTGCCCCAGGTCCGGATTTTCGGACCTGGGAAGTGAGTCACTGTCGGGACAATACGTCCCCCTGGCCTTCCCCAGCATCACCACGATAGGCCCCGCAACGTAAGTTTCCTCCACCACAATCGAATAATCCGGAACCATCCTGAAGTACCCAACCCACGCCGCCCGCATCTTCTCCCGGCCCTCGGTCACACCCCCCAACGAATCAACAAACCGATGCCCCGGCGTCATCAACCCCGCCAGCCCCTCCACATCCTGCCGGTTGATCGCTGCCACAAACACCCGCGCCACATCTTCCGCCGAATCGCTCATGCCGGTATTGTACCCACGACGCTCACCATATAACAGATGTCCGGGTGCCCCACCCTCGCCGCGTTCTTGTATTTGCGGCTAGGGTGGGATTACACTCCACTTGTCATGCCATCCCGGCTCAAACGCTTTCAACAAGCGAAAGATATTCACTTCCTCACCTTTAGTTGTCACGACAGACAGCCATATCTTGCCACTCCTATGGCCTGTGAACTTTTCGAGCACACCTTGGAACAATGCGCAGAAGGTACGTCTTTCATGTCTTCGGCTATGTAATCATGCCGGAGCACGTGCATCTGATGGTCTCGGAACCAAAGCGGGGAATGCTAAACCGCGTTATTCAAGCTCTGAAAACTTCTATTTCAAAGCAATCCGATCAGCGGCCCTTCTGGTTGCCGCGCTATTACGATTTCAATGTTCACTCGGAAGAGAAGCGTGTCGAAAAGCTCAGATACATGCACCGCAACCCGGTCACGATGGGTTTGGTGGCGCGTCCCGAAGATTGGAAATGGTCCAGTTTCCGGCATTACCTAACCGGAGAGGTGGGAACTGTCGAGATCGAGTCGTTTTGGGCGGCGGGAAAACGAACTGGGTTGACAATGCCAGTAAGAAAAATACCTCACTAGCACGAACCCACCCTAGCCGCAAAAACATGAACGCGGCGAGGGTGGGGCACCCACTTTGTCTACAGAATGGAGGAGTACCTATGAGCACGGCAAAGCTAATCTATACGGGCATCCGCTACCTGAGTGTGGGCGATGAAGAGGAAGTGCCGTTGGGCGACGGGCTATCTTTACTGAAACCGAATGAATCTCTGATTTCTGACGACGACCGTTCTTTAATGAATCAGCTTCAATTCGAGGATGCTGGGAAGGTCAGCCGCTACCTTGTACTTCGGTACGACGTACCAATGCTGCCTTCTGAGAGAATGGATGCCATTGAGAAGGCTGAGGTAACCTTCCGAAGTGGATTGTCAGCTTTCCAAATCATTAAGCCGGTTGAAACTCTCGGATTGATTTTTCGCGGGGAAGACTTGCATCGATCAATCAATGTGGAACAAGTCGAGTATCGACACCCCACGGATGCTGGGGAGTGGGCTAGGTTGAAGCGGCTTGATATAAAACTGCTTCCTCAAGTCATAGCAATGATTCCGAGAGTCCGAGCAGTGCTTGAGGGTACGAGCGCCGAATTGAAGAATGCGGTCACCTTGCTCCAGTTGGGACTGGAGAATTACCATCCGCTAGTCGCAGGGATGCTATGGGTGATGGGGATGGAAGCCATCTTCGATAGTGCTAATCGTAATGACTTTAGAAACAAATTGTGTGCTTGTCTGGGTCCAAACACTCTAGCCTTCCCAGATTGGAATGATCTAACAGGGCCACTTCCGTATGTTGTGAAGGACATTGCAGTGGACCTGTATATGCTCCAAAATAAACTCGCTCATGGCGTCGATCTGCGGAAAGCCGCAACCGATAGAACCAGCCCAGTGGACCTTCTTAAGACTGTCAAGATACATCCAGATTTAGAAGATACGACCTATGCACTACTGCTCAGTCAGGCAGCTTGTTTTCTGCTCTGTCAGGTAATTCAAAAGACAATTTAGGCGTAAAGCTGGGTGCCCCGCCCTCGCCGCGTTCTTGTTGTTGCGGCTAGGGCGGGATAGCACGAATCTCAACCATTCATATGTTGAAAGGGCACGGCTTTAACCTCCCCAACCCCACCCCCTACAATAATGACGGAAGCACCACGAGGAAAACCATGCCGCTCTCCGGAGAAGCCATTCGCCGGGTGCCACCTCGAATCCGCCATTGCTTTTAGCCGCTACCCTGATGCATTCTTGAACCTCATCTTGAACTTGCAGGAGGACGGTGCTATGCTCTAGGTGTGACTTAAATGTCACACGCTGGGGCGGCCCGTGAACGCGCTTGGAAGCCACTCCACTAGAGATTCTGGTCTGCCAGGATAAAACCGGACGAGAACCGTTCACCGAATGGTTGAAAGGCCTCGACCTGCAAACCAGAGCCAGAGTCCGCGTCCGCATCGACCGCCTTGAGGAGGGACTCTTTGGCGATGTCGAACCGGTGGGCGAAGGCGTTTCGGAGTTGAGAATGGATTTCGGCCCCGGCTATCGCGTGTATTTTGGGCAGGCGGGCCTTGTGGTGCATCTGCTTCTTGGCGGCTCCAAACAAAGCCAGCAGAAGGATATTCGCCAGGCGAAGAAGTTGTGGAGGGCACATGACTATCAAGACTAGCTCCTACCGCCAATCTCTTTTGACAGCACTGCTGGACCCGGTCGAGGCCTCTGCCTACCTCAATGCCGCTCTGGAAGATTCTCCGGAAGCCTTCCTCAAAGCCCTGAAGAATGTCGCCAAGGCCCGCCAAATGGCCAAAGTCGCCAAGGATGCCGGTGTGCAGAGAGAAACTCTCTATCGCTCCCTATCCGAACAAGGGAATCCCACCTTCGAGACGCTCTCCTCCGTTCTCGGCGCATTGGGAATGAAACTCTCGATTGCTCCCGACGATTCCGAGGAGTCATTGAGCCTCACCGGCGCAGCAAAATAAGCCGACCAGGCGAGAACTTGTGGAAGATACGATTCTCCCGCCATCCCCTGCTCAAATACAATAAAAGACGGAAGCACCACGAGGAAAACCATGCCGCTCTCCGGAGAAGCCATTCGCCTGATGAACTACATTGACGACGTTGCCGTCACCCTGCGCCGCATTCTGGCCACCATCCCCATCCTCACCCCCGAGGAGCGCGCCCGCGTCGCCAAACACCTGCTCAACACCCACCCCAGCGCGCAGGACGTGGCCGAGGCCCTGGTCGGCCGCCGGTAATTGATTTGCCCCCGACAGTCGCCATCATCGGAGCAGGCCCGCTCGGCCGCTGGCTGGCCCTCTCCGCCGCTCGCGCCGGATTCCGCGTCCTGCTCGAAGACGTGATGCCCGCCAATCTCCACCACGCCCAGGAGGCCCTTCGCCAGCAACTCAGTCCGGAAGATTCAGGGCAGAATATGAATCGCGCAGAATCGGCAGGAGCTTTCCAGACTGCGGATCAATCTAGCTTTGTATCAGGGCACGACTTTAGTCGTGCCGCAAATACTGCAAAATCGACGCGGGCTTTAGCCCCTGAGGGACATGTCTCCTTCGTCTCCACCATCGAGGAAGCCGTCCGCAACGCCGACCTGGTCATCGATTGCGTCCCCGACGAGCTCGAATCCAAGCTGGAAATTCTCTGGCTCCTCGACCGCATGGCCCCGCCGCGCGCGGTTCTCGCCACCCCCACCATGCGCCTCTCCATCACCGACCTGGCCAGCTGCACCTACCGTCCCGCCAAGTGCATCGCCATCGCCGCCGAAGCTGCCGCCCTCACCGGCAAATCCGAAGCCGCCAACCTCGACGCCGGTGCCGCCAACCCCCAAGCCGGAACCACTCCCGAGATCCTTCTCCGCACCACCACCCAGACCGCTCCGGAGACCGTACTCCTCCTCGACCACTTCTGGCGTCAACTAGGCCTCACCCCAGTTTTCGCCCTTGATCCCGCCGAGAAGCCGTCCACTTGACACCATTTCCGCTTCCCAAATAGCCCAATTTTGCGCAAAAAACCTCTACTTCGAAGTAGAGGTTCTTTTTCACGTTTTCTGCACGAATCTTTGCCCCTTGTTCCCTATTTCCTGCCGGGGTCCCCAGCGAGCGATTTTTGCTCGATGGGGTGGCTAGTCCCTGTTCCCTGTCCTTCCAGCACTTGCTCGTAATATTTCACGTATTGCGGTACCACCAGCGACGAGCAGAAGCGTTTCTGCGCCGTCTTCCGCCCCGCCTCGCGCATGGCCTCCATCCGCGCCCTATCCTTCAGCAGGCTTACCGCTCCCGCAGCCATATCATCCACATTTCCAACGGGATACAGCAACCCCGTCACCCCGTCGTCGATCAGCTCCGGCACCCCGCCCACTAGCGTAGCGATGGATGGAACCTTGCACGCCATGGCCTCCAGCGCCGCCAGCCCAAACGACTCCAACTCGCTCGGCATCACCATCAGATCGGCCAGCGGAAGCAGCTCGTTCACCCGCTCCTGCTTGCCCATAAAGTGAACCTTTTCATTGATTTTCAGGTCATGCGCCAGCCACTCCGCCGCCGACCGCTCCGGCCCGTCGCCCACCAGATACAGTTGCGCCGGAAGCTCTCGTGCCACCAACGCAAAGACCTTCACTACATCTACCACCCGTTTAACCGGCCTAAAATTAGAGAGATGCATCAGGATCGCCTCTCCCGGCGCGGCCAGCTTCCTGCGCGCCTCCGCCCTCGCCTTCTCATCCTTGATGGGCACATATTCGTCGCAGTTCACAAAGTTCGAGACCACTTCGATGGGCCCCGTGATGCCAAAGTGTTTGACCGTTTCCGCCTTTAGATAGTTAGAGATGCAGGTAACCCCATCGCTCTCCTGAATGGCGTATCGGGTGATCGGCAGGTAGCTGCGGTCCAGCCCCACCAGCGTGATGTCCGTGCCGTGCAGAGTAGTCACAAAAGGCAGCCTTCGCCCGCGTGTGGCCAGCATCTGCCGCGCCAGCAGAGCGCTCACCGAGTGGGGAATGGCGTAGTGCACGTGCAACAGATCAAGATCATAATATTCAGCAACTTCCGCCATATGCGAGGCCAGCGCCAGGTCGTAGGGCGGGAACTCGAATAGCGGATAACTGGAGACCGGAACCTCGTGATAAAGAATGCCGTTATCCCGCCCGCTCAACCTGAACGGCTGCGAATACGAAATAAAGTGCACCTCGTGGCCTCGCGCCGCCAATTCGATGCCCAGCTCCGTGGCCACCACGCCCGAGCCGCCGTAGGTGGGATAACACGTAATGCCAATGCGCATATACCCTTCTCTTTGCCTGTGGATAGAGATCCTCGAAGATAGATGCGGCTTGAAGCTGTTAAGGTTCTCAATTCTGCTTTACAGGCCCTAGTAGATACCCGGTATCAGCCGTTTTGTTTGTTCACTGTATGCAGCATACTGCGTACCAAACGCCTCATTCAAAGCTGCTTCCTCCACGTGAATTCTATAGAGCACGGCGGCGATTGTGGGCAGCAGCACCACTGCTGCAGCCAGCCAATTCCGCTCGTGCAGCGCGATGGCCACAAACACCATCAATAATCCCGAGTAGGACGGGTGACGGAGATAGCGATACAGACCAGATTGATAGATCATCTGCTCGTGACGGATCGCCACATTGGCGCTGAAGGCCTTACCCAGGGAGAGAATCGCTATCCAGCGCAGCATTACGCCCGCGACGATCACAAAGATCGCGGCAAGTTTCAGCCAATACGCTCCGTTCATGATTCTTCCGACAGTCATGTGGCCAATGAACTCCGCCGCGGTGATTGCGGAGATGATGGTCGCCCACATCACCAGCATTGAGCCACGGTCCTGTACTTTCCCACCGCTCCGGCTGGTGCGCTTGATTACAGCAAGTACGATCTCCGAGGCCGTCCAGCCATAAAGCAGAATATGCCACAACAAAGAGAGGTCCAATGTACCTCCTGGTTTCAGCGCTTTGCGAAGATGTAGCCTTTATCTTGAGACGCGGCAAGGGTTGCGTTCGATGCGCTTATGTTACGAAACTTACGGATGCCGGGTCTCCTCCGGCGCAAGCTGGGCAAAGCTGATGAACTCGACTCTATCCTGGGGAGCGATTGCCAGCAGGAGTTTTCGCTCGATCTCCCGCGAGGCACGCAGCCGCGTCCGCACCCTGGCAAGGTCTGTGTCATTGTAGCCGGGATGTGTGACCAGCTCCCACGTACCCTCGGGCAGATTCCGGAGCAGGGAACTAACTGTTGTCGAATCAAGGGATCCCGTCGCCAGCACGCCGATTGCGCCGTCCGTGGTCGTAAAGCCCTCTTTCGCCACAATACGCCGGAAAGTGGGCTCCAGCAGCCGCAGCATCCGCATCTGTGCCCGCCTCAGCCACGGCGCCCCGTGAGTAGCGCGCAAACTCCACTCCGGCTCAAATGGATTGCGTACCGCGCGAATCCCCGCAGCCCGTGCTGCGCGCAACACCGGCCTGAGCACAGTAGGAAACACATGTACGTGTTTGTGTGTGTCGATGTGTGTGAGCCGAACGCCCCTGGATTGCAGCAGCGAAATCTGCGCAGCAGTCTCGGCTTCAATCTCGGAAGAACGGATGCGCCTCGTGTGCAACCGTCTGAGAAACGCGCTCGGCGTCGGATAAAAGCGGCCCGTGCGCTGATCTACAAGAGTGGGAAGGTTTTGCGCGTGCAGCACAGGCTCCCCATTCACCAGCACAACGTGGCAACCGACTCCCAGCGAAGGATTGTCGAGAGCCAGCTCTATGGCCTCATCAGTTGCAGCAGCCCGCGCCATCAGCGAAGCGCTGGTCAGTACTCCAGCCCGGTGCAGCTCGATAATGGCGCGGTTGACTCCGGCGGTCAGCCCAAAGTCGTCGGCATTGAGGATGAGACGGCCCACGGGCTGAGTGTATCAACAGCGCCGCCGGCCGCATCACACGTGCGCTGCTATGATGAGAACAGGCTGCAATGGTCTTTCCAGCCCGCGCGGGCGGTTAGCTCAGTTGGTTAGAGCGCCTGCCTTACAAGCAGGAAGTCCGGGGTTCGAGTCCCTGACCGCCCACCATGCACTCTCCGCCTCACTCCGCCGCCGAGAAATATTCCTTTGCCGCGGCAATTGTTGTGGCGACCTCATCCTTGCCGTGCGCCGTGCTCAAAAAGGCCGCTTCAAATTGCGAAGGCGGCAGCCATACGCCGGCGTTCAACATCGCATTGTGGAAGCGGCCGAATGCGGCCGTGTCGCTCAGCGTGGCCTGAGAGTAGTTCGTGACTGGCGCAGATGAAAAAAACCAGGTCCACATAGAGCCAACACGATTAAGTGTAAGCGCAACGCCGGCACGTGCGGCTTCGGCAGCCACTCCCTCGGCGACAGCTTTTGTGGTAGCTTCAAGCTGCGGATAAACCTCGCGCGAGTGTTCCTGCAAATAACCGATCGTGGCAATGCCGGCGGCCATGGCCAGCGGATTACCGCTGAGGGTTCCGGCTTGATAGACCGGCCCCAGAGGCGCTAAAAGATCCACGAAGCGGCGCTTGCCGCCAAAGACGCCCACGGGCAGGCCGCCGCCGACGATTTTGCCCAGAGTCACGAGGTCCGCGTCGATGCCGTAGAGTTCGAGCGCTCCGCCAAGGGCCACGCGAAAGCCGGTCATCACCTCATCTGCGATGAGCAGCGCCCCTTCGCGCGCAGTGATCGCGCGCAGTCCAGCCAGGTAGCCGGGAGTAGGCGCGATGCAACCGGAGTTGCCTACGACCGGCTCCAGAATCACGGCGGCAATTGCTCTGGGATGCGCGGCAAATGCAGCTTCAACAGCGGCGAGGTCGTTGTAAGGCAGGGCCAGCGTGAGGTGGGCAATCTCTTTCGGCACACCGGCCGAGCCGGGGATTCCAAAGGTCGCTACACCCGAGCCGGCCTTCACCAGCAACCCGTCAGCGTGGCCGTGATAGCAGCCCTCGAATTTGATGATGATTTTACGGCCGGTGGCGGCGCGGGCCAGGCGGACGGCGCTCATTGTGGCTTCGGTGCCTGAACTGACGAAGCGCAGCTTCTCGATAGCCGGATAACAGGCGACGATGCGCTCGGCCAGATCCGCCTCCGCGGCCGTGGAGGCGCCAAAGCTCGCCGATTTGCGTGCAGCGCGTTCAATGGCTTCGACCACCGGCGGAAAAGCGTGACCCAGAATCATCGGTCCCCAGGAGCCAAAGTAGTCGATGTAGCGGTTACCGTCGGCATCGGTGAGCCAGGCGCCCTCGGCGCGCTCCACAAACGGCGGTGAGCCGCCCACCGCGCGAAAGGCCCGCACCGGAGAGTTCACGCCGCCGGGAAAGAAGCGTGCGGCGCGCTGTTGCAGGGCGTGAGAACGAGTGCGGCTGGGAGGTGTAATCCGGGAACTCATGGTGGGTTCAGTATAGATGGAGAGGTCTTCCCGAATCAGCCGAACTGAATCTTATGGTTCTGTGGCCGCATCAGGTTGATGATGAACAACCTTGCAGAACTCGGTAGCAGGCTTCTAGTCATCTACGATGGTCAATGCGGATTGTGTTACCGAGCGGTTCGCTGGCTGCTCCGGAGCGACCGGCGAGATCGGCTGCGGTTTGCTGCAGCCGAGTCGGCGAAGGTAGCCGGGCTGCTGGCGAGGTTGGGAATCAGCTTGCCGGATGTGAAATTCGGCCCTGCAACGATCCTGGTTGTCCGCAATTTCAACCACCCTGCGGAGCAAGTCCTGGTGCGGTCGGAGGCGATTTTGGCGCTGTTAGCCGAGCTGCCGCACCCCTGGCCCACGGTCGAAACCGTTCTCAGTTGGGTTCCACGCCCCGTGCGCGATCTGGTCTACCGGCTGATCGCACGTTGGCGGTACCGCATCTGGGGGCAGCTGGAATGCTGCCCCATGCCTACGGCTGGGGATCAGGCTAGGTTTCTGTAGAGTTCCGACTCTGGCCGCTGCGGCATTGACGGTACAATCGAATCACTGTCAACAGAAGAATTCCGATCGCGAGTCCAAAGACTCCTCCGCGCAGAAAATCGTCCCAATTCTGCCCGTCGTGTGAGGCAGTGTGAATAATCCTCGGCCAAAGAATTCCTATCACCAAAAACATCATGGCAATGGGAAGTATGACGATGGGGTTATTCCGCCGATTGAGGCACATAGCTTTGTGTCTCCTTTCAAGGTGATTCAATGAAGCGGGTTCAGGATTATTGCGTATTCTCTTTACGGCCGTTGCGGCGGGCAAGCCAAAGCGCGAAAAAGTTAAATACGATCGAGAGGGCGAGCAGCAAGCCGGAAAATCCATGCTGCAAATTCCGCTCAATGCTGCCGGAGGGATGAACGAATCTCTCTAACAGAATGCCTGCGGCCAAAGAGAGGCTGCCAATAAAGATGAACAGATTGGATTTGCTGCCGAGGCGACGATGTGGGATGCACATGAACATTCTCCTTTCAGTTGTCAGTCGTTGAAGCGGTACCAAGCAAACATGGACATCTTGATGACCACAAAGGTTAGCGCGATGGAAAGCAGGTCCCAACTCCAGATGTGATTGAAGATAAAGCGGTAGTACCAGAGGCAAATGGCCAAGCAGGCGCAAATGATTCCGGCGATGCTGCTGGCGCGGCGGCGATGCTCCAGGAAGCGCTCATCGACGAATGCGCGGAGGATAGGGATTCTACTGAGAATCGGATGGGTCATGGTTTGTTCTCCAGTTGGAAAATCTGGTCGGTGGGACATGCGAATATCTGTGCGAATTTGAGCGCCAGTTCAAGGCTGGGCACATAACGGTTGCGTTCGATGGAGTTGATGCTCTGGCGAGAGACTCCGGCGGCTTGGGCAAGCTGCTCCTGCGTCCATCCGCGGGTAGCGCGGAGTTCTTTCACGGAATTCGAAATAGTGGGCGCCATGTAAAGTCAGCTTTCCATTTCAGAGTAGAATGAGTCGGGATATTTGTCAAGCCGACTTTCCATTTTCTTTCTTTTGGTTCAGAACCCGGCAGGAATCCGGGATGCGGGATTTTTTACTCTAAATGCTGCTAAAATTGACATTCCCGGCCAGCCGCGCCGCAAGAGAAATCTTCCTTAGAAAGCTCTCACCGTGTCCGACGAATTCAAGCCCAAATCCGCAACCTACGCCGACACCGGCGTGGATTTCCTCTCTGAAAATCACGTCCAGGAGCGTCTCGCCTATCTGGCGCAGAAGACCTTTAATCGCAACGTGTTAGGCGAAACAGGCAGCTTCGGCTCGCTCTTCCGGCTCGATCTGCAGCGCTGGAAGAACCCCATCCTGGTCAGCTCGACCAACGGTGTGGGTGCCAAGCTGAAGGTGGCCTTCGAGCTGGGGATGCACCGCACGATTGGCGCTGATCTGGTGAACCACTGCGTCAATGACATCGCCGTGCAGGGCGCCACACCCTTGTTTTTCATGGATTACATGGCCAGCAGCAAGCTGGTTCCGGAGGTGGCCGAAAGCGTGGTAAGCGGGCTGGCCGATGCCTGCAAATCCTGTGGTTGCGTCCTGATCGGCGGCGAGACGTCGCAAATGCCGGGCTTTTATGCCGATGGGGAATACGATCTGGCAGGCTTTATTGTGGGCGCGGTGGACCGGGACAAAATGGTGACCGGCGCGGGGATCAAGGCGGGAGACGTTCTGGTCGGACTGCCCTCCACCGGCCTGCATACCAATGGTTATTCATTGGCCCACAAGCTGCTCTTCGAGGTGGCAGGTTACAAGCTGTCGCAGTATGTGACGGCCATCAAGGAAAAGGCCGGCGCGGCGCTGATGAAGACTCATCGCAGCTACCTTTCCGTGACTCAGAAGCTGGTGACGGCAGGGCTGACGACGGGCATGGCGCACATCACCGCAGGCGGCATCTCAGAAAACCTGCCCCGCATCCTGCCCAAGAACACAGGGGCGCAGATCGAAATCGGCTCCTGGCCGGTGATGCCGATCTTTGAGCATCTGCGCGATCTGGGCCAGCTGTCGCAAGATGAGATGATGCGCACCTTCAACATGGGCCTTGGGCTGATTGTGGCTATTCCGGCGGATAAATTCACGCGCGCGAAAAACCTGCTGGACCGGGCAGAAGAGAAGTTCTATGTCGTGGGCCGCGTGGTGAAGGGCGAGCGCCGGGTGCAATACACCTAGGTGCCGGTTGTTCGAGTATTTCTGTCTTGTTGTTCTCTAAACCCTTCTATATTGTCAAGTGGCTAAGGTCATTACTTTTTTGTAAGTCTATGGTCAATAAGCTACAGAAGTCTTTTCTATTCTTGCCGAATATATACGTAAGAGTGCCTAGGCTTATAGGTAGCCAGACAAGAGACGGAAGTGCCGAGCCCGGCGAATGTGGTCGCCCTCCCCTCAGCGGATGGGTTCCGGGGCGCGGGGCCATCTCGAGTCTGCACCATAGCGGCTCTCCGCCGCGGGCCTGAGCCGCAACCACGGTGGCGCTCAAATACGGGGAGATGCGACATATCGAGACCAATGGCTGGCCCGCAAGGGCGCTCGCTGCTGGTCTCGATTTTTTATTGCGTGGAAGCAGGTTAGAGCGGTTCTCCAGCAACTGGGTACTGCTATAGCTTCTCCGCGCCTCCAAATCTTTCAATAACCAAGGCGGCTGCGGCCGCCTTTTTCTTTGTCAGGAGTTTTTCGCATGAATCCCATTTCGAATATCTGGAATCACCCCAAGACCTCGGCGGCCGGAGTGTTGATAGCGGTCGCCACCATCGCCGGCGTGCTTTCGCAGCAGGGCATCACGCTGGGCAACGTGGGCTCCGGCACAGTCATTGCACTCGTCTCCGGCCTCGCTACGGCTCTGCTGGGACTGCTGGCGCGCGATCCCGTCACTTCCGGAGTATCTTCAGGCAACCCCACCGCCAAGCTGGGCGCATGGGCGCTGATCGCCCTGTTGCTGCAAATTCCGTTTGTAAGCGGTTGCTCGGGAAAAACCGTGGCGCAGGATATTGTGAACTGGACGCCGGCGCTGCAATCGGCCGTGGCCACGTTAGACTCGACGGCGGCGCTACTCGATCCTGCCGCCGCGCCGATCTTTGCTGCGGCAACCTCCGGTTTCGATGCCGCCTCTAACCTGCTCGTCGCCCAGGCCAAGGCGTACCTGGCCAATCCGACAGCCGGCGTGCTGGCGCAACTGCAGGCAGCCGTTGTGGCCTTTCAGCAGCAGGTGAACGCCTCGCTGCTTCAGGCAACCAGGATCACAAATCAGAACAGCCAGAAGCTCATCCTGAACGCGATCAACGCCGTGGGAACAGTTGTACTGGCCATTCTTGCTCTGGTGCAGTCGGTTTCAAGCAAGATAGCTGTGGCGCGGATGGCTGCTCAATCGACCATCAAGCTGGCCGAGGTACGGCCTTACATCGATGAAGACAAGGCTGTTGCGACGGTAGCCAGACACTATGGCGAGCCGGTCGAGCTGGCGCGTGTCCAGGTGGGGCAGGCAGAACAGAACATTGCGCAGGCAGGCTTTTAACAAGGGATAAGCAAACGGCGGCCTCAGCGCGGCCAGAGAGCGGAAATTGCAATCTGGCCGCGTTCCACATGCGGATATCCTCCTCTCGCGATGTGATCCGAGTCACGGAGCCGGCGTCCCTTTATGAATACCCTTGGAAGGAAGGCGCAGGTGCTACAGCGGTTCTCCAATTGCTTTACCCCGAAACCGCAACCGCTGAGTGGCTTTTTCCTCAAGAAAAAGCCACCTTGCACAGCGTCTGCAAGTGCACATGAATTGGAGAACCGCTCTAAAAGCGCCCACACAACCAAGGAGTTTCATCATGGCTTACGTTATTACCGATGCGTGCGTCAAGGATTTTGTTTGCGCGGCCGAGTGCGCCACTGCCGCCATCATGCCCGCCTCAGCCGACGATCCGGCCGCCGCCGGTGTCTCCCAGTTGTTCATCAATCCCGATGAGTGCATCGACTGCGGCAACTGCGCATCGATCTGCGCGCAGAATGCAATCTTTTCCAGCGACGATCTGCCGGCGGATAAGGCGCAATTTGCCGCAAAGAACAAAGCCTATTTCAACTAGGGAATTTTCAGACAATTGGATGACTTGCAGCCTGCGGGCTCAGTGTTCGCATGAGCCCCCGCTTGTTTGATGCGGCATGAAGAAAAGCGACAGGGCTCGCGCCGCCTCACTCATCTGAGAGAATAGTAGGAGTGATTCGCGCGTCACAACCTAACCTCCGGCGGGCGGCGATGCCGGCAATTCTCGCGGCCCTGGCGCTGTCAGGCGTGCAGGCTCTGCGCGCGCAGGGACCTAACCCCACATCCACCGCCAGCCCCTTCTTTGGCAGCGTGACCGCGCGGCCGGTCAGCGATGAGCCCCTCAGGCTCTCGCTGGACGAGGCCATCGCTCTAGGCCTCAAGAACAATCTTGGCCTGAAGGAAGCCGAAAACAGCGAACAATACCTCCATGGGCAGAAGAACGAGGTGCTGCAGAACTTTCTCCCCACCATCATGCTGACCGGCGACCGCGGCGTCCATCAGCAAAACCTGGTTGCGATGGGTTTCGGCCCCGACACAGTCAAGGAGTTCATGTTGCTCTTTCCCGGCGGTGTTCTGCCACCGGGTTTCTCTGAGATCACCCGCGACGACCTGACCGAGGGCAAAATTCAATATGGCCAGATGCTGTTCTCCGGCCCGGTCATCTCTGCATGGAAGGCGGTCGGGGCGGCGGAACGCGCTGCTCACTTCGCCAGAATGTCGGCGCGCGAAGAGGTGGTCCAGCAGGTGGCCACGGCTTACCTGCACGCCATTGCTGCCTCCAGCGAGGTGGACAACGCCCGGGCTCAGGTGGCGACCGGCGAGCTGCTGGTGCGTCACGTTCACGAGGCTCATGTGGCTGGCGTCGTAGCCAATCTCGACGAGCTACGAGCCCGCGTCCAGCTTCAGGCCGAACAGCAGGCGCTCATCGCCGCCCAGAACGCACTGGAAAAAGACCTCATATTGCTCAAGCGCGAAATCGGCATCGATCCCGGACAGAAGATTACGCTCACTGACCCGGCCCCCTACAGCGATCTGGCCTCGCAGACCCCCGAAGAAGTTCTCGCCATCGCCTACAAAAATCGCCAGGACTATCAGACCCTGCAAAATCAAGTGGTCGAGGTCAAGGCCATCCATGCTGCCTATCGCAGCCAGCGGCTGCCCAGCCTCAGCTTCGGCGGCTACTACGGTGTCAGCCAGGTGGGCGGCGCCGGCTCGCACGGAAACTTCGTTGCCCAGGGCACGCTCAACTTTCCGCTTTTCCGCGAGGCTAAACTGCGCGGCGACACGGATGTGGCCCAGGCGCAGTTGGACGCCGTCAACGCGCAACTCGCCGACCTGCGCGGCAAAATCGACCAGCAAGTCCGCTCGGCTCTGCTTGACGTCGGTGCGAGTGCCAAACTCGTCGAAGTCGCCCGCTCCAACGTCGACCTCGCCACCCGCGCCCTCGCCGACGAAACCGATCGCGTGAACGCGGGCGTGGACGACAACCTGCCCCTGGTCACCGCGCAGGCCGCTTTGGCCTCCGCTGAGAGCAACCTGGTCGAAAGCCTCTATCGCTACAATGTGTCGAAGCTGGCGCTGGCTCGCGCCGCCGGGGTCATCGAATCGCAATATCGGGCTTATCTGGGCAGATAGGCGCGCAACCGGCTCAAAAGTGCCTCGTGCCCATCAAGTAACTCCGCTTTGACTCATTCCCTGATTCTGTGGCGTAAGGTAAAGAGCAGAGGTTTCCCCCGCGCATGCCCAGGCAACTCCAGATCAAATATTACGTGGAACCGGACCCAGCGGCCCTGGCGCGCCATGCGGCGCAATACTTTGTCGAAATGGCCGGCGAAGCCGTCGAGAGGCATGGCCGCGCGCGGGTCGCCCTCAGTGGTGGGGCCACGCCCAAGGCTGCCTTCGAGCTTCTCGCCGACCCCGCGCAGCCGTGGCGCAATCGGATGCCCTGGCAGGCGCTCGACCTCTATTGGGTCGACGAACGCTCGGTTCCGCCGGACCACGCAGACAGCAACTACCGCATGACCCGCGAGGCGCTGCTGGACCACGTGCCG
>Ga0116128_1000701_pt1 | contig 16316 bp, 27 predicted proteins | sample June2015DPH_16_1_3_FD_88974 | JGI IMG/M metagenome (GOLD analysis project Ga0116128, IMG submission 88974) | Peatland microbial communities from SPRUCE experiment site at the Marcell Experimental Forest, Minnesota, USA - June2015DPH_16_150 | ecosystem: Environmental > Terrestrial > Soil >... | reverse complement strand
GTGCGTTTCCTCATCCAACGTCAGCTTACCGGGTTCCGTGTCGCGCGGAATGACATAGACGCGCATCAGGGTGCGGCCGCACACGCGACACGGCGGGGTCATCGGCTTAGCGGTTCCGCAGAGCGATGGTGGGCTTTCCGCGCGCCTCGATGTGGACGACCGTGTAATCGCCGTTGAGCGTACCGTCCACCTTCGCCACCACGTGGTCGGGAATCCATACCTTGCGCCCATCCGAGAGCGTGGCGATGGTCTTCTGCTTGTGGTATGGGCTCTTGGGCGTGTTCACGAGCTTCGACTCAACGATGGAGATTTCCTCCCCATCGTTCAGGTCGCGGGCGTTCAGCGCTGGCGTCATTTCAGGGCCGGGCTTCATGGGCATCTTGCTTCTTTCTCCCTCCTTAGTACACTAAGGAGAGTGAGGGAGGCAAAGGCGATCACCGGGAGGATGTCGGGATGCTTCATGGTCCCTCCTTCACCAGCTCGCGGAGATGGCGGGCGAAATACTTTGCCGCGTTCCCGCGCATCTTGTCCCAATCCTTCAGTTCCGCCTCGATACGGGCGAGGAGGGCTTCGTGTTCTCCCGTCAGTATGGCCAAATCCAATCTGAGCTTGCCCTTCTCAGACAACAATTCCTCGGCGTGCGTCATGGCTTCACCTTTTTATGGTGAGACCGATCCAATTCCCTGAGCATACTTACAAATCGCGGAATGGCTCTCGGTAGCAAACGAACTTCAACTCTGACATAACCATTGGTTGTTTCGTTTGAATAGTCCTTAAATTCAACTTTCAGCACATTTCCACCCGGGAAGTCCCACTCTCTCATTTCTTCCCCTCCTGAGGACGGGGGACGAAGACCATACAATGGTCCACCGTTACCCTGTGTTCGATTACTCGCTCGGGTTCTTCCACCAAAGAAAACACCCATCGTTCAGTCAGAGTATAGACCGGATGAACCACTTTTCTCTTTCCGCACCGCGCGCACGTCTCCGAGGGGGTCATGGCTTCTTCCCCTCCGCTAGGATGCGGCGGGCTCGTTCCAACCAATCTTTACCGTTGGGATGACCTACCATCAATGCCTGTTGAATCAATTTCAACGCATCGTCCCGCTCGGCCATACGCGAGTCATGCTCGCCGAGGAGCCATGCTCCATATGCAATCCAACAATCCCGCTCCTTCGTACGAAGGGCGAGAAGGGCGTGATGGACGATATCGCGATCACAATACGAACCTGTCAATTTCTCGCAAGCTTCGCACAAAATCATGGCTCCTCCGGCAGTTCTTCCCCTTCATCCGGAGTGCCCCATACCCACCAGATAGCCCCATCGTGACCGCCACAAAGACCGGTATGGTTGGGCGAACGTTCACATTTCACTTGCGGCCCCATCGAACCAAAGAACGCGTTTGCTGGGCAAGTCTTCACGGTTCGGCCTCCTTCGGACGGGAGACAATGACAGGTTCATATTTGCACCATCCCAGCCCATGACACAGGTCCTTCTTGTAATGCGGCTCTCTGACAGTGCCACAGCGCAGGCACCGCGCGCCCATCCTCCGCTTCTCGGCGAGTTCGGTGATGAGCCGCTTGATGAGGTCGTCCATCGTGTCCTGATACGCTGCCAATGCCTCGAGGCGGCACTTCGTCTTCAACGTAACTCGGATGGTCGTGCTCTTCTCTGCCATTTCCACTCAATAGACAGGATAGACCCAAACTACATATACCTATCGTGCCTCTCGTCATAGCGCCGAAAGGCGATGGGTTTGCCCCTTTCGGCCACGATGACCCAAAAGGGATGGTTGGATATAAAGGAAGGGGTTGGGCCCGCAGCGCGGGAAGGGCGCTACGAGTTCTGATAGGCGTGATAGCCCGGGTACGCCGCCGCTGAGACGAGGCCGACTTCGATGCTGCCGAAGGTCGTCGCACCGACAAGGGCGAGCGCTCCTGCGAAGGCTCCCACGAAGGCGACGACGGCGCCCTCGATGGCCCCGATGGAATACGGTGGCGTTGGGGTCGGAACTGCCATTGAATCACCCCCTCCACCCGCGAGGGGCGGGCCCCTGTCGAAGGACCGTCATGGTTTCACCAGGTTCGAGGCGAGCAGCGCGCTCATCACGGCGAGTCCGGCACCCGCGAGCCACTTCGCCCAGGCTGCCGCCGAGTGGAACTCCTGCTCGATGATCGTGATCCGTCGCTCATGCGACAGCAGCAGCTCCGAGACGCGACTCGCCTCCTTGTCTGCCTGGAAGCGCCGCTCGTGGTCTTCGGAAGTGCTCATGCGACGCCCCAGTTCTCGTCGGCGCCCATCGCGATCAACTGCTCGGCACGTTCGTGCTCGAGTTCGTCCTTGCGTTGGCGGTACGATGGTCCCGGAGTGATGATGGGGGCGCGGGTTCGATTGTCTCCGAGATATGCCTCGGCTTCTTCGGTTGTCGCACCCCCTGGCATTCCAAAGCGTTTGTTGACCCCGGAACGTGTTGGGACGTCACCCCGACCCTCAGGATGGCTGCCAGGGCCGTTTACGGAGGCCGTTTCTCCGTCTCCAGCACCAATTCCGCTATCCCGGCCGAGAACCACGGTTTCCCCGCCCGGTCCAGATAGTGAATCTCCCCCGGAAGTAGTAGGTCCGCGCATACCAACATCTCCGACATCGCTCCCCTGTTCGCTGTTGAAATCGACATGAGTGGTCTCCTCCGGTGGCGGGGGTTCTGTGCCCTTCTCCGGCACCGGAGGAGATTCAGGTTCGGTCTCGCCGGGTTTCAGGATCCGCGTCTTGATGCGTGTTCCCGGAAGCGGGACCTTGACCGATGGAAGAACGGTCGTGGAGCGAGTGTAGACCGGTTCGACGGCCGCAGCTTCTATCATCGCATCGGTCGTCTTCAGACCCCAGACGTCGCCCACGTTTTCCTTTGTGCCGAGCTTGGCATCGAGCCATTCCCAGATGCGTGCGACTCGAGCCTGTGACGCAAGTGCCAGGCGGCTCTCGAATCTCGGCCAGATGTTGATCTTCACGTATCGCAACACCGACCCGGCGATGAACATCGCCGCTCCGGCGATGAGCAGCGGTGTGTAGACCGCATCAGCGATCATCTCCCCAGCCCAAGAACCTGCGTATCCGAGCGAATCCCACAGCAACCGGGGAAGGTTCACGATCGCCTTCCCGATCATGGCAAGCCCCTGCCCAATGTCCTGGAACACACCCGCCACGTCCTGCCCGAAGCCCAGCACGGCCTTTACCACGTCCGTGTCGACGGTCAGGGTGGTCTGAGCCAATTCGACCCCGATCCCGCTGAGGTCGGAGACGACGCTTCCTAGAGCCCCCCAAGCATTCGGAGATGGCGTAGACGTGATGGTGAACGGTTGAGTAGTATTGAGTAGCTGTGCGAGCGTGTTGATCGTGACCTTGTAGGTCCAAGGCGTGCCGGTGGAATTGGTCGAAGTCTCCGAGATGGCGTCATGCCAATCCGCCACACCAACTTGCGAGAAGGGAGCCGAAGCCTCGGCGATGATACCGCTGAAGAACTTGTTGTGGAGCGGGTAAGCGGCTGTTGTCGCCGCGTCCCAGTACTCCCAAGTCCATTCGGGGTCGTCGGGTACAGGCCGGCCTTCGAGCTGGTAGATGAGATTGCAAGTCTGCATCACTGCCACGTCGAGCTGCTGCCCGAGCCCGGCGCTCGGGGTCTGTGTTGCCGGATAGCCGCCCCACACGAGATTACAAATGGAGAGGAGCTTCGCAAGCACGTCCTGGAGGAGTGCCACGTTCGCCGATGCACTCGTCGTTCCGAGAGTGTTGATGTCTGCCACGATCGCGTTGAGCAGCGTGACCTGAGGAGGTGGCGATGGAGGCGGAGGAGGGACCGGCGCTGGGGGGACCTTTCTCGGAGGCGTCGGAGGCGTTTCTTGGCCGATCCCAAGAGTGTTATCGATGTCGGTGATGAATCCCTGAGCCGCACGCCGGTCCGCTACGGAGATGAAGTAAGCTCCGATCCCAAGAAGGAACAGGATTGCTCCTCCCTTGATGAGCAGGTTCGATACCCACAGGATCGGGTCGGCCTTTATTTTCGCGGCCTGTTCCTTCGCGGCATCTACGACCGGAGCCGCCGCCGAAGCCACGAGAGGCAGAGCCGCCGCCATCAGGCCGTCTTCTCCTTGGGCCCGGGGTCCAGCTGGATGTCCTGGATGACGAACTGAGCCGCACCCTTGTACCGGTTCCGGACCTCGTCAGCCTGGTCCGCGAGAATTGGCGCGATCAGGCTTTCCTTCGCGTGGCCGACGTGCAGTCTCCAGTCGCAGCAGACCTTGAATCCCTGCTCGTGCGCTGTGTCACAGAACGAGTTATCTTCGCCCCGGTTGTTGTTGGCGCAGTAGAGGTTCAGCCTTTCCCCCTCAACATTCGTCATGTTGTCGATCGGCTTCAAGCCCTGGAGGATCCTTGGGGAGAACGCGACCCAACCGAATGCTCCGCCTCGTATCCAGTTCGGGCCGTAAGAATGGGGTTTTTCCTTGTAGCCGAACGTCATGGCCCGGAGATTGGTAGCAGCGGTTGGCGCGATCACTACATCCGCGCCAAGAGTGAAATCCTCGAAGACCAGTTCCATCATCTCGTACATCGGCTGGAGGGGTTTCGCGTCGGTGTCGATCTGCACGTGGGCATCGGCGCGAAGGCCCTTTGCCCAATCGAAGAGGCTCGAACGCGCTATGTCGATGCGCCCGGCTGCCGCATCGGGCTTCGGCGTCGGGATGAAGTACCGGTTCTCGGAGAGCCATTGAAAGAGGTCCACAAAGAACTGCGACCGCACCACCCGGGCGCATGGCGCTCCGACAGCGATGCACTTGGGTTTCGTCATCCTTCTCCCGGCATGGCGAATAGAAGTTTGCCCCCCGTCGGCCATGCGAGGCGGTGGAATCCGGCATCCCACACGGCTTTCTGTACGTCCATCACATTCGCATCATCGACGACAACGACCCCATGCGGAGAGAGAAGCGGGACCGAGTTCACGAGATCGGGATAGGCTTCCTGGTATGAATGTCCTCCGTCCACGAGAATAAGGCGAAACTTCTCCTTTGCCTCGGCGAGCTGCGGAAGCACGACACGGGAATCCCCCTCGATGACCCGAGGGTGAAGCCGCATGAGCTTCATGTTGGCCTCGAACTCGGGCCGGTTGTACTCGTGCGGGTCCTTCGGATTGTACGCGTCCCGGAACGTATCGACGCAGGTGAGAGGCCCCGGCTGCGCGAGAGCGCAGGCCGAAAGCCCGCAGTAGCTTCCCACCTCGAGGCAGCCCCCCTCGACACCTTCCTTCTTCAGCTCGAAGGCGACCTTGTTGAGGTGGATGAGCTCGGCCGCCCACATGAAGCCCCGAATCGACGTGGGGATGGGTCGGCCATAGGGGAGCTTCACAATGTCATCACGGGTGTTGGTCCAGCGCAGGAGGTCCAACTCCTCGTTCATGGGTTCGTGACCCAGATTCCGCCAATCATATAGTGGTTGACAGTGTCTCCATTCTGATAAGAAAACGTGATGGTTTCTGCTGAGGAGATATCTGTTTGTCCGTTTGAGTTCCCGGGGCCACAAATCGCATAGGTAGTGGCACTGGTGTTTCCTGTAACCGTCATTGCAGCAGCACTTCCAGCCGTAGTTATCGTTCCGAACACGGCCAAGCTCCAGTGTAGAGTAGACCCCGCCCCGCAGACAATGGTTCCAATGGCGGTGATTCCAGTGCCAGCTACTATGGACCCGTTCTCATTCAAGTGCCCTACTGATGTCTGATGTCCCTGGAGCTTGTGGATCGTCCTTCCGCCGGAGTCCTGTAGCAATTGAGCGGTGTAGATGGGCGTCGCAGTGCCCGGAAGGTACTGTCCATGTGAAACGTTGCCGGAACTGTCCACAAAGATGGGGCCCCCGCTGTACTGAAGGCTTGTGGTGCCCGGTACTCGCAGTCCCATGAAGAGGTTGCCCTTGTTATCCTGTTGGAGGGCGAAACCGCCCGACCCATAGGCGGTCACGTTATCAGCCGAAGTGAGGGCGCGTATCGTCTGCGGGTTGATCTGCGACCCGCCATACCCGATACCCATGAAACCAGAAGTATCGAGATTCAGGGCATGAGTGCCATCCGTTAGACGCGGAAGATCGGATGCGCTGAGGTTCCACGACCGGGCAAGGGCCTCCGTGATGGTCCGGATGTTCAACCCGCCTCCGACGAGAGCGGCAGGGAGCTGAGAAGCCTTGGCAACTGGAGTATAGGCGAAGTTCGAGTCGCCGGGAAGGTCCAGCGGCCCGAGGTGCGTGTTCGGGACGAGCGGTGTGACGAGGTTCGCACCGGCATTCGCCTGTCCCAAGTCCGTATCGATGGTCCCCGAAACCGTTACCGAACCCACGGCCGCTATGGTTTGAACCGTGAGCGGAAACGGCTCCGAGCTGATAACGACCCGGCAGCTCACCGCATTCACGCTACTCGGAACGATGACGTTGATGAGATACCCGGTCTGCTTGACCTGGTACGTTGTGTTCGTCGTGCCATAATCGACCTGGATCGTCTGAGGCCCGGCCTTCCGGGAGTAGATGACGAACTCCACCGAGGGTCCGGTGGCTTGGCTCGAAATGAGGTTCGAGGCTATCGAGATGAAGAAGTCTATTTCAGCACCGAAGGCATACACCTGCCCGGTAGCCGAGACCGGGCCGGCGCTTCCGGGTGCAGAAGTGTCGAGATAGGTCGTCAAGTCAATCCTTTTGGCGGAGGGGGGTCATGTTTGGCCTACAACGAGGAGACCATTCACTTCACGACCCCGAGTCGCCGAGCCTCGGCCTCGTACTCATTCTGAGCCGGGTTCGCAGGCGGAGCATGCTTCTTGGCCCATTCCAAAAAGAGCGCTTTCTTATACCTGAACTTCTCAAGAGACCGGGCGTTCATCAGGGGTGAAGCGCATTCGCAAGCCGGGACTCTGCACGGGCCGAACGAGCCATCTGGTTCGAGGTGAATGGGGTGGTGGCATATACACCGACGGAGCAAGCCGGCCGGAAGCCGCGCCACATGCATCGGCGGCAGATTGCGCCGTAAGACCAGCTTCCGGAACGTCACGGCCCGAGCCGCTCCACGGTCATCGTCCAAGTGAAGGTGGAACCGGTGGGAGTAATGGTCATGGTGATTCCAGGTCCGGTAGACCCGCACCCGAACACGACCTCCGCTTGATACTCTCCATTGCCGACTATCGAGTATATCGGGGCGACCGAGATACCGTCAAACTTCCAGACGGCCGCTGCGGTTGGACCCGTATTAGTGTTTCCCTGGTTGTTGTACGTCAGGGCCGGAATAGTAGAAGTTCCAGCAACTGTAACACGTATCCTAAATGTCACTCGGTACGTACTGGCAGCGGCGACTCCTGCGTAGGTAAGGGTCTGTGTGCTCGTCGAGCCCGCAGCAGCCGATTGGGCAACCACCGAAGGATAGCCCGCCTGTGGCGTGATGGTCGTCGCGGTTGCGGTAAAAGTCCCCCACCCGTAGTTCCCGAGTCCGGCAGAAGTGGACATTCCGAAGGCCGGAACGAGAGCCGTTCCACCCGAGAGAGTCATCGTGCCGGAGGCAAAGTTGCTCAGTGAATCCCATCCCCCCGTACCCGCCGTACCGGCCACGGTCCACGCGAAATCGGAAATTCCTGAGAGGGTAAGGAGCCCGGCATTATTGATGGTCCCGGCGTTCGAGAATTGACCCCCGATGATGACCATTTTACCGCCGGTAGTGATGTTGAAGGCGTTCGTTGTCGTGCAGTGACAGTTGAGCAAGACAACATGCCCGGCCCCGCCGGAGCTCCCAACCTGCAAGTACCCCGAGGATAGCTGCATGTTCGTCATCGTGAAGTACGAGTTGTCTACAACAGCGTATCCGCCGGCATTAGCCGTGCCTCCGACCCCGACCTCTCCGCCAAAGACATAGCACGACCCGCCAGTGGCCGCGCTGAGGTCGAAAACGTACTGCCCGGACCCGAACGTGGATGTCATAGTTCAATCCTGATAGAACTGGATGTTCGTGGAACCAGTCACCCACTTGAAGAGACAGTTGGTCGTTGTATCACACGCGAAGCCAGTCGCTGAGAAAGTACAGTGGTCAAAGACCGAGTCGTTGAAATTATACCCGTCGCCAGAGACGCCCATTTGCACAGCAAGGGGAGCGATGATATTGCAAGCGAGCCAATAATTGGTATCCGAGGTTTTCCCGCTCGCGCCGCAAATGAAGGCCACGTGAGACTCTGTCGCGGCGGTGGCTGCGTTCGCATCGTAGAAGAACGACTCGTAGAAGGTCAGAGTGCGGACCATGTCGAGATAGAAAATCGAGTGCATATTCGTCACTCCCGAAGGCACGACAAAGCTCAAACCCACTATCTCCAGACCGGCGGTATTCACCACCTTCACCATGTTGATGGCAACACCGCCGGCGCCGGTGTAGTTGAAGTACCCCGCTGGAAGAAGAACCGCGCTGGGAACCCCTATACCTCCGCCGCCAGGTCCGATAATGGTGACATTCGCTGCCGCCGAAATGGTGAGGGTGCCGGACCACGGAACTGCGCCTTGCAAATAGACATAGATCGGTTTCCCGAGATTGACACCGGCGGCAGTTACTGAGGTGATCGCAGTCGCCATCGTGGCACTTGCATCCGTGGCACTGAGAGGAAAGGTGTACCCCGCCCCGGCTCCGACAGTCACAAAGGGAACCCCGGTGATCGCCGATTCGAGATTCCCCGGGCCCTGGGCATACGTCATGGCCCTATGCTCCCGGCGCTGCCTGGATGATCGCTGCGACTACGTGGATCTGATCGCCCGCCGTCCCATTGACGGCGAGCTGCGACAGGTCCATGTAGTATCCCGGTGGAAGGTCGACTGCGACCGTCTCACCCTTTGCCAGAGGGTCGTTGGCCGACTGCCCCATGCCCCAAAGGATCGTTGCCGCGTTCGCGTCATCCGCCCGGATGACGAGAGCCACTGCCGGGGTGAACTCGACGGGAGCCCCGGCATCCTTGCCGGAAGCGCGGCCGGTGACTTGCGCCACCACCGGGAAGGTGGTTAGGGTGACGAGCTGCTTGTGCGGGTCTCCGGGCATGGGGGCTCACGCCCCCTTAGTACACCCGTCCCGGAGGGCTCCGGGCCCCAACGGGAGCCCGGGCCGACTGGACGACGGTGACGTTTCCCGCGACTGCCTTTCCCGTCTGTTTCGAGGCGGCAGGGGCAGCGGTGGCCGCCGGCGGGTTCGGCTCCCCGACCTGCGGACCTTCGGTGAACTCCATGCGAAGGACCTCGAGCGCGCCGGCGGCCGCGAGGTTCGCAACCGCCTTCCACACGCCCTGTCGGCGGAGGTTGAAGGCATTGCTCGCCGCGAGGTAGTTCGACTTGCCGATGTACTTCTGGAGCTGCCCGATCGAGCCTCCAGCGATGCCGGAAGCGTTGTCGTTGAAGTCCACGAGGAACGACCCATCCGCGCCCGTGATGCTCAGGCCCGATAGCGTGGCCGTCGCGCATCCCACGAAGTCCAGCCAGTTCGCGGAGAGGTTCGCGTCGTTGAGATACGTGGTGATGTCGACCGCTGCTCCGCTCGCCAGCGAGTTCGTGAAGTCGTCCTTGAAGGTGACGACCGTCGGGTTCAGACCCGAGACGGCCCGTACCGTGTAGGTGCTGGCGATGGTGGCGCTCGCACCCGTCACGTAGGCCGCGATGCTTCCCGACTGGAAGGCGATAGCGGCACCTTGACCTCCCACCGGCACGAGGATCGTGTTGGTGAAGGAGACGGTAGTGGTTGCCGCGATCGTGGCCGCTGCCGTGCCCGGGTAGCTGATGGACGCGTCGTCAATCCCGAAGGCGAGACGCTCGACTTCTTGGCAGGCGAGACGCGAGCTCGTGTAGCTGCGCGGAGCCGTGTTGGCCTGTGGCGCCACGAAGATCTGGAGCAACGACGCGTCGAGCTGGACAGCCCCAGAGACAGAGGCATAGGTCGTCCCGCCCGTGGTGATGGAGGTCGTGATGGTGACGAGCGCCGCCTCGACGTACTCCCCCTGGATTCGCGGGACGAGCTGGAACCACTGGGTACGGGCGTTCTGGCCGACGTTGACCTGTTGGCCGCTCGGGCTTACGACAGCCGCGCCGATGTCCTCGAGAACCGCATCCCTGTAGGAACTTGCCATCGTCATCGTCCACCTCACTCCGCCGCCGTTGTCTTCATCCAGTTCACCAATCCGTCAATGGCCCCCTGCGGAGGCTGGGTCGCTCCGAAGACGCCGGGAAGGCAGCCGACGGAGCCGCCGAGGAAGAAGCCTCCAATGGCTCCGCCGATGGCCTTTGCGATGATGCCGTCCATCTTGCGGAGGGACCAGAAGGCCGCTCCGACAGCCGCGTTGATGAGCGCCTGGACGCCCCACGCCACGCGGTCGATGGTCCCGGCAGGACCGGACCTGTTCGTCGCCGCGTAGATCGCGTTGGAGATCGAGTACCCGCCTCCGAGGACCGTCGGCATGAAGAAGCCGGCGATACCCGCTCCGAGCGGGACAAAGATGTCCACGACTACCTTGATCGTCTTGTCGAAGGTTCCTTTCACGGCCGCTGTTGCGCCGCTTGCCGTCACTTCGGGCACGATAGAGTGCCCCCGGCCATTACTCAGGTGAGGGATTCTCCTTTATGGGCTTCTTCCGTATGTCCAGATACGGCTTCAGGGAATGCGGTCGGAGCACCCTTCCCTGCTGGACGGCTACCCTGTCGCGTCGTCGGGCTTCGGCGGTCCGTTCTTGCTGGCGTCGCCATTCGCCGATGTGCTCCCGGCAGAACCCGGAGAGGTATCGGTCGGGGATGACGCGGTGGCATCCGGGGTACTGGCATCTTCGTCGGGCGTAGACGCTTCCTCGCTCGGCTCGGTAGGCGGCGATCCCTCTTCCTCGGGTTCCTCGGGCTGCCATTCCTTCACCTCGATGCGCCCATTGACGACCTTGGCGAGGCCCTGGAGCTTCGGCGTCTGTTGTGGCGCATAGATGAGGAAGACGTACTTCTGGAGCGACGAGATGACGTGCTCCGCCTCCGGGACATCTCGCATGTACCGGCGAGCGTAATCCAGGAGGTTAGGCTCGACGGTGCGTCCCATGAAAACGACATTCGAGTTCGATATGAGGTCTTTTGAAATGCTTGCAGAACCCTGAGCCACGAAGACCTGGGAGAGTCCTGCTTCGCGTCCGAGCTTGACGATCTCGCCAAGCGGATCCGAACCGTAAGTCCGGCCGGATTGAGAGAAGTAGAAATCCGCGTCGTCCAACGCGAACCCAATGTCTGACCCTCCTTGGTCGTAAGGTAGGCTCGCCTCGCGCCAAATTCGACCGAATGTGGCATCCTGAGCTTCCCGGTCCGAGACGGAGAGGCCGATGTGCTTGGCGTGGATGAGGTTGGAGAGGGTGGGCTTGGTTGGAGGGGCCACGCTTCGGATGTTGTCGATGGGCCACTGGAGGAAATCACGGATGAAATGCCCCGCGATAGTGGTCTTTCCTGAGCCGGAGGGGCCGAGGAAGAGGGCTCGGAGGATCCGGACGCCTTCGGGCGAGATGGGCGCGTCAAGCTGCATCGGCCTCTTTTGGCTTGAAAATATCAAAGTCCTCCAGCGCCTTCTCGAACCCCAACTTCGGAGGCTTGAACTTCACTCGGAAGTAATCGAGCCCATCTTTCTCGAGGTCGACCATCTCCTTCACCGTCGAAAAGACCACGCGGATTAGGTTCGAGTCGTCGAGAAGGTGCTGGAGACGCGCCCGGTCGAACTGCTCGAAAGCGGCATAGGCTGGGTGTTCCTCGATGTGCTTCCCCGGATTCGCTGCGAGCCAAGAACCATACATCCGTCGGCGGAGCGGCCCCTGGATCCATTCGAGAAGCGCCGACCAGGCCTCGTGGTCCCAATCGACATCTCCTAGCATGGCCTGCTCGAAGATCCGCTCCATGCGATCCCCGAGTACCCGCTCGAAGGTGTCAAAACGGGCGAGCTGCTCTTCGCTCATGCTGTCGCCGCCGTCATGATCGCTATCCCTTCGGGTGTTTGCCCGGTCTGCACCATCTGGATCGCGCCTGCTTTCAAGGCCTTCTTCCGTGCGGCTTCCTCGCGCTTCTTCTTCATCTTCGGGGAATTCTTGTAGACTTCCTCGTAGTGGAATATCAGCGCGACGCCAATGCCTCCGAAAGCCTCGAAGAAGAGCACGCCATCGATGGCCGCGTGTGCTGCCTGGAGGTTCTTCGCCTGGAAGATGTTCTTCGTCACCCACGTCACGCCCCGCGAGTAGAAATTGCGTGGGTCCATCTCGATCGACATCTCCGCGTTCTTCGTGAGCTGGAACTGCTCACGCGGAAGGTGCTTGTGCCAGTCGAAAGCCCATTCGTCGACCTTGACGTGCACGAAATACCCCACCCGGAAGATGAAGTTCACGAACGCCTTCGTGTGCGGGCCATCGACGATGTAGTCGACGACCACGACCTCGGCGGGTTTCGTGGTTCCCTTCGTGACCTGTGCTCGGGAATCGGTGAAAGTGATTCCCTGCCCGGGAGGCGCGCCCACCGATAGTTTCGCCCGGGGCACGACCTCAGCCGGTTTGCCGGGGCCGGGATGGCCTTTCGCCCGCATCTTGCCGGGTCGACCCGGGTGCACGTCGGGATTGTATGCCTCGGCCGGGCATTCGTTCGGAGAATAGTGCCACATCAGGCCGTCCTTGGCTCTCGGGTCGCGGCAGCCCTTCGTGCATTGGTAGGTCGTCACGGGATCTCTCCTCTCGCCTTCGCGGCCCGGTAGAGCGCGAGCTCGTTGCGGATGAGCTTGTTGACGGACCAGTTGAGCGCGACCATCTCCTCCTCGGTGAGGTTCGGGGCCACATCAATCAGTTTTGACGACTTGCCGACGGTGTTCTTCACGCGGAGTACGAGCCACACGATCGACACGGCGAAGGGCGATTCGAGGACTCCAATGGCGAGGAGCGCGGCCCAAAAGGGGGGGAGAGTATCGAGCCAGATGAGGGGATCCATCAGTCCTTCATCATATCGATGCGGTGGAGCTCTTCTTCGTAACTCTCGATAACCGACAGAAGAATCTCTTGCGGGGCGTCTCCGGTTTGAGAGAGCGCAATTCTGAGCTGGAGAAGTTGCATCTTCAGACCGAGGATTGCCACCGGGCGGGCCCATTTGGGAGCTAACGACACGATGCCTCCATAGAATATCGGGCTCCGGCCGGACCGGTTTTAGGGGCGGGGTCGGTCATCATGATACGTTCGGTGATTTCTGGGCAGGAGCTCTTGGGATATGAATCCTCGGGTGGAATGATGGATTCTTCGCTATCCGTGCCATGACGAAGCGGTTCACCACCCTTTCTGGATCATCTCGTCTCTGGTCTGCTCTTTGGTGCGGACTACGTAGGTGAGCATCGTGTGAGGCGTGCACCCGAGGAGGTGCTGAACGGTTGCGGCGTCGAGCTTCAGAACATGGTATAAGAGCACCCCACAAGTGTGCCGGAACCGCAAGGGGTTGCACGGAAAGCCCACCTTTTCGTGCAAGGTATCCAGGATCTGCTCGTAGCGACGAGTGCTTCGCGGCCGTGGCTGGTCGAGGAACGTCCCGAGCCAAGGCTGGATCTCTGGCTTGATGGGCATGGCGATGGGCTTCTCGTTCTTCGGCCGTCGCCAGTACAGGAAATCCCCTCGGACCGCGCTCGAATCGATAGGGGCGGAGTAATCATGCGCCACCTCTCGGCTCTCGGGGATCTCGGGATCGCCGCGAAAAGTGTGCTGACGAAACCCACCCGACAGGACCGAGATGTGCATCCCGGTATAGGCAAGCGTCCGCGTCAGCCGCCCGAGGAACTTTGGGTCGTCTTCCCAATAGCCTCCGCGTTGGAGTTTCGTCGTCGTCGCGTCGGCGCGCGCTAGAACTTTGTCGAGCTGCGCCAAAGTAAAACTGTCCGAGGCCTCGGGGTCTCTCAAGGACTCGGTTTCTCCATTAGAGGCACCTGGGACTCGGGAGGTGTCGGCTCCCACTGAGTCGGGAAGAGGCGGTCGCTGTCTTGGTGCCAGCCTTTATGACCGGCCGGGAGCGCGCACGGAATAGAGAACCCGTCGGTGATTTGGAGGCGGTCCTCGCACCGGGGTTTCTTTTCTCTCATGGGGCCCCTTTTGCCGTGGAGGGTATTGTTTCGGTCATAGTTCGTGAAGAGCCGTTCGCCCTATCTTCCGGGCGTCTTCTATGGTGACTTTGGGGTCGTGCACGATCGTCTCGAGTGCCACCGTCACTTCCTCGACTCGTTTGCTCAGGGCCCGGAAGACGTTGTTCGCAGCGTCTTCGGACCTTTCTACCTGCCGACGCCAGTAGTCTGCGTCCGTGAGCATTAATCCCTGAAGAGGGGGGGGATCCGCCCCTTCCTCAATGGCCGGCAGTGGAGGGCGGGCTTCGGGACTTGCCCCGCGCCCTGCTGCGCCGGCTTCCGTGGAGGGGGCGGACTTGGAACGCTCCAGGATGGCATCGGCTTTGGCCCAACGGCCCTCGGAGGCCTCCTTGAGCGTCAGGAGAATGTCTCGATACATTACCTCGAGCTCACGGAACTTGTCTTCGAGCCGGGCGAGGCGGGCGTCGCTTGCCTTCCCCGCAGCGTCAGTGCACCTTCCCTGCGCTTCATGGGCCACACCCCCCGGCATTACCTCGAACCGAATCACGTACACCCGCTGGCGTGGATTCCATTCACCATGCAAGCTCTTCCACACTTGCTGAAACTCCTCCAACGAATGGAACCCCTCTGCATTACAATTCGAATTGACGTCACCCAAAAACTCTTGCCGAATGCCCGTCACCCGAATCATCATGTCCCCCCGCTCCTTCTCTCGGCGGGACGAGCGCACCCCGTACAACCCGCCCACCTTGACGTGCGGGACTTTCCAGATGCGACGGGTTTCAGTCTTCTTTCCGCTGCGAATCAACTCGATGGATTCTTTCGTGAATATCACTCTCTTCCTCCTCCTGACTGACTATCCGCGTCACACCTTTCGGGCTGGCATCATACACTCTCCGTGATCTTCTTCAGGGCTTCCTCGGCATCGCGCTTCTCCTTAAGGTAGGTCGCCACCTCCTCGGGTGTTGGAGCGCGGTCGGCAGTTTCTTTCCGCATGAGTTGGTCAATGGCCGTGTTAACAAGAAAGGTAGGTGTGAGTCGGCGATCCTTGAGCGCGGCTTTCTCGAGCCATCTCATTCGCTTGTCGGTGATCCTGATGGTCGTCTGCACATAGGGCTCTCTCCACACTCGGGGTCGGCCTCTTCGTCGCGACGGTAGCACTTCTCCGGGTATCGCCATGATTACCTTGATTAGTGCATTATTAGAAAAAGGCGTCGGTGTATCCGGATTGGGGGGTGGCATGACATGGTATGACATGGGGTCGGGCGTGAGTATTACCCTCCCGGTGCGTAATGTAACAATTAATCAAATGCATCATTGTGGCCAGGATGCAGAAAACTCGTACGGAATCAGGGGGTACCGCCTCCCGTTGACCGTCCAGGGCCTGTGCCGCTCGCGGTGGAACTGTTTTCGGGACTGGCGACCAGGGGGCAAGACCCGTCCACACAGCGGGCAGGTCCAGGATCCCACGGTCCAGCCCTTCACGGTCCCGGCCCATTCAAAGCCTCGCGGACCTGCTTGAATAGCGGCGAACAGAATTCTGTCATGGTAAAATCGTGCGCCCGTTCCACGGGCAATTCGGACATTCCTTCGCGTGAAGAGATAGAACGGCAGGGTCGGCACTGGCATTGTTCCACTCGGCACGGGCCTTGTTCCACTCGGCACGGACCTTGACGAACTCGGCACATGCCTTGTCCCACTCGGCACGGGCCTTGTTCCGCTCGGCACGGGCCTTGTTCCGCTCGGCACGGGCCTTGTCCCGCTCGACACATGCCTTGTTCCACTCGGCACTGGCATTGTCCCACTCGGCACTGGCCTTGACGAACTCGGCACATGCCTTGTCCCGCTCGGGACGGGCCTTGTTCCACTCGGCACTGGCATTGTCCCACTCGGCACGGGCCTTGTTCCACTCGGCACTGGCCTTGACGAACTCGGCACCGGCCTTGTCCAACTCTGGCAACTTGCCGCGAACCAGCTTCATTAGTCGAATGCGGTTCTCAATAGGCTCGGTCATGTGGTCGCCTCTTCGAGCTTCGTGGCGCGTTCCTCTTCCGCCTTTTTCGCTTCCCATCGGCGAACAGAATTCTGTCATGGTAAAATCGTGCGCCCGTTCCACGGGCAATTCGGACATTCCTTCGCGTGAAGAGATAGAACGGCAGGGTCGGCACTGGCAT
>Ga0116128_1000661_pt1 | contig 17040 bp, 16 predicted proteins | sample June2015DPH_16_1_3_FD_88974 | JGI IMG/M metagenome (GOLD analysis project Ga0116128, IMG submission 88974) | Peatland microbial communities from SPRUCE experiment site at the Marcell Experimental Forest, Minnesota, USA - June2015DPH_16_150 | ecosystem: Environmental > Terrestrial > Soil >... | reverse complement strand
GTGGCCTAAGAACTATCGGTGCAGTGCGTGCGGAAAGAAGTTCAAGGCGGTCGGCGAGGACCCCGCGTGTCCCTCGTGCCAATCAAGCGATCTTGAGGAGCTTCCCGACGATTGATCAGACGCGCTCGCAGCTGTTTTTTTGAGGTCTCGCAGCGATGCTGCGCGCAAGCAAGAAGTCTGATCGTCCGGGTCATCACAGCAGCGCTCTTTAAAAAGTGGGCATTTCACGTCGGCCGACACATCAAGCCTGCTAATTAAGGTACTAGACGTGACCAACTTTGATCCCATGAAGCACATCGAGATTGACGAGATTTACCAAAAGACACCTCTGGAGCTGATTCCTTGGAACATAGAAACCCCACCTGAGGCGCTGGTGGCGCTCGTCAACAGTCGAATCGTCACTCCGTGCCGAGCGATTGATCTCGGCTGCGGTGCCGGCAACTACGCGGTGTGGCTTGCGCGCAGGGGGTTTGAGGTCACGGGAGTGGATAGTGCCCCCACGACGATCAAGCGCGCCAAGGAGAATGCAACGAAAAAAGGGGTCGAATGCACTTTTCTTGTTGCTGATGTCCTCGGCGATTTGGAAGACGTCACGGGAAAATTTGACTTTGCCTACGATTGGGAGTTGTTGCACCACATTTTCCCTGAGCAGCGCCAGCAGTACGTAGCGAACGTGCATCGGCTCCTTAATCCAAAAGCAAAGTATCTCTCACTGTGCTTCAATGAGAGAGATCCCGCGTTTAGCGGCGTGGGAAAGTATAGAAGGACACCGCTAGGCACCGTGCTGTATTTCTCATCCGAAAGCGAGCTCCGTGCGCTTTTCGATTCCCATTTTACGATTCTTGATTTGCGAACCATTGAAGTGCACAGCAAATCTGCTTCGCATCTCGCCAGCTACTCCTTCGTGGAGCGGAAAGAGGCCGCTTTAAAATAGATTGCGCGCTACGAATCGCTAGTGTGTTTCGAATACTGGACTATGAGCAATCGAGCTTGGCGATAGGCCGACAAATACTAGGATCGTTCCGGTCGCATTGATGAAGCGTCCTCACGTGTGATTCGAGACGGAAACGCACGCCACCGCTGAAGTTAAAGATATATTTTAGATTACAAAAAAAAGATATATAATCTATCTATGTTGCAGTTAACGTTGCCGAGCAAAAGGTCGCTCGTTTTTTTGCCCGATAAGCAAACTCGATCTACCCGCATATTGCGCAGTGGTAAAGTTTGGTAAAGTTTGGCAAAGTAGCTTGCTGCAAAGTGCGGGACGATGTCACGCATCACGTGAACGTCGCCCGTCTCACAGCAAAAGTGGCTGACGTGCAAGAAAAGCTCCTGATTTATCTCCTTCGCAACGTCTAAGAGGCGCATAAACGCACTTTTCGGATCCTGAAAGCGAAAGAAGGCTTGAAATACTAAAAGCAGCACACTCCTAAAAAAAGGAGTGAAATACGTGAATGAAGAAGAATGCGCACAATGCGGTACTCCCGCGTCGCCAGGCGCACAATTCTGTGCGGCCTGTGGCGCGACGCTGACCGGTCAGAGGGCGCACCCTTCACAACAGGTTCCTTCTGCTATGCAGCCTTCGCCGACCTATCAAGCGCCTGCGTACTACACGGGCACTCCTACGCCCTATCAAGGCGTTGCCATTCGCTTTGTCGCGATACTCATTGATTACCTCATTATCGGGGTTATTTCTGGCATACTAGCGATCCCACTCCTCGTGGCGGCTATAGCTGTCAACGTCACGAACGGCAACGTGTCAGCGGTTTCACTGGGGCCTATTATTGCACTATCTGTCGTAGGACTAGTCGTATGGTTCCTCTACTTTACGCTGTTGGAGGGGCGTTATGGGCAAACGGTAGGCAAGATGGCACTCAGCATCAAGGTCGTGCGAGAAGCGGATGGGGCACCGATCGACTACGGAGAAGCAGCTGTGCGCACTGTCCTCCGCATCATCGACGGCTTGTTCGACTATCTAATAGGGGCAATTTTTATCTGGACGTCCGATGAGAAACAGCGCCTCGGAGATCGTGTCGCACACACTGTTGTAGTCAGCAAGTGATCGGCGCGCTCCGATCTTTTCTTGTGTTCTAGAGTGGCACCGGTTTTGTGGATATATAGCTGACCGCCTAGCTTCTGCTACTCTGCCCCCTCGTGGATTTCCCGTTTCTTGATTCTGCCATGGCAGAATGCACTAAAATTGCAGCCGCTATTCGCGTCGATCGACGCTAGGTATCGCTCATAGCAAACGAGGCCACTGAGAGCGACAGTGTAGAATCGCAAGAAAAGATTAAGAGGGTAGCTTTCCTAAGGCTTAAGAAGGAGGTGAAATATTTGAACGAAAATCAATGTGCACAATGCGGGACTCCAGCGTCACCGGGCACTAAATACTGCGAGAGCTGTGGCGCACCACTCTCGGCCCCAGCAGCACAACCCGCACGGGCCACGTTCGCTCCTGCGCCAGGGTATCAAGCACCTCGTTCTTACGTGCCGCACATCGCACCGCCCTACCAAGGCGTCGCCATTCGGTTTGTCGCGATCCTAATCGATACCATAATTATAGCCATCATCGGGGGTATATCGTCAATCCCGTTCAATGCGCTTGCAGTCATTACGAACAGTGCTTCAGGAACAGTCACTGTTTCACTGGCCAGTGCTGTCGGCGGACTAGTTTCGCTCGCAGTCTTTGTTTTGTACTTCACGTTGCTAGAGGGTCACTACGGACAGACTGTCGGGAAGATGGCCGTCAGGATCAAAGTCGTACGAGAAGCAGACGGCGCACCGATCGACTATTCCGAAGCTGCGGTCCGAACGATCCTGCGGTTTCTTGATCTGATCCCATATATAATCCCCTATCTGCTGGGCGCAATCCTCATTTGGTCTTCCGAAGAGAAACAGCGCCTCGGCGATCGCGTCGCGCACACGGTCGTGGTTAAAGCATAAATGGGCCTCGTGCCCCCTTTTCTTATCACTAGCATCGACAGAGTTTTTGGTCTTTGCTGGTGCCTGCCGTGTAAAACGGACAACATCTGCCCCACGAAGAGTGTTTCGGCTCATTATAAGCGCAAGATAAATCTTTTTAGCGAGGACTGGTTCTTGATGCCCGCCGCGAATCCAGCTTCTAGGGCGCCGATCCGAGAAAATCCGTATAATTCAGTGGTTTGACTGCAATCACAAGAAAAGATTAAAAAGGGATGCTGACTCTATTGTTTTAAAAAAAGGAGGTGAAACACTTGGACGAAGACAAATGTACACAATGCGGCACTCCAGCAGCACCCGGAGCCAAGTTCTGCGAAAGCTGTGGCGCTCCGTTTGCGGCCGCTTCGCAACCTGCGGAGGTGAAACACGTCGACGAAGACAAATGTACACAATGCGGCACTCCAGCAGCACCCGGAGCCAAGTTCTGCGAAAGCTGTGGCGCACCAATAGCTGCCGTTACACAACCAGTCCAAGGCCCAGCAGCCGCGGAGCCCGTTGCTGCGTACGCAGCACCAGGGGCGCAAGCGCCTTACTCTGCACAAGGCTTTGAAATGCATTATCAGGGCGTCGCTATTCGCTTTGTCGCGATACTCATCGATGTAATAATCATAAGCATCATATCCACAATACTGGCCTTGCCTTTCGGCGCAGCGAACTATGCGGCAGCAGTGATCGAAGCCATCATCTCTCTTCTGTACTTCATATTGCTTCTAGGGCGCTATGGGCAGACTGTGGGCATGATGGTAGTCAAGATAAAAGTAGTCAAAGAGGCGGATTACTCAGCGATCAGTTATGGCGAAGCGGCAATACGAACAATTTTGTTGGTCATCGACGGGATTCCATACGTCATCCCCTACCTGCTCGGCGCAATCCTCATTTGGACCTCAGACAAGAAACAACGTTTCGGCGATCGCGTCGCGCACACCGTCGTATTGAAAGCGTGATTAGGGGTGTAAGCCCCTTCTTCTCTTTTTTTGTTCGCCAATAACCGGCTAACTTTGCGCATATCGTCGCTCTGAGTCTGCAAGTACGACCCCGCAGGCAGGCACATCTAGCGAAAGGATTTGAAATGAGAACAGCGCGTTGCGATTTTGCAATATTGAGTGAGCCGATCGTTGCGTAACGCCGAAAGGAAACCACAGCACGCACACAATCAGAGCAAATCGCAAGAAAGATTAAAAGGAATGCTCCCCTTATGGCTTAACAAAAGCAAAGGAGGTGAAAACAGTGAGCGAAGACAAATGCGCGCAATGCGGTACTCCTGCGTCACCCGGCGCCCAGTACTGCGTGGCATGTGGCGCACTATTCACCGGCCAAGCGCCACCTGCCGGTCAACCAGCGCAGGGTGCCTCTGTATATGCGCCATCAGGAGCAACCGAAACACAGGAACACTATGCGGCCGCGCCGCTGTTGCAGGGGGTTGCTATCCGCTTTGTCGCACAACTCGTCGATGTAATCATACTTGCCATCATCTTTTTGATACTGAGCTTCTCAGGCGCGGGCACCATCACCATTGATGCGTCAACGGCACAGGTCTCAATCAGCCCGTTCTTTGGCGCGCTCATCTTGATCGACGTTATCATCGCGTTCCTTTACTTCACACTGCTCGAGGGACGAAACGGACAAACAGTTGGCAAGATGCTCGTTAAGATCAAGGTCGCAAAAAAAGTGGACTACTCCCCGATCACTTATGGTGAGGCTGCAGTGCGGACGATTTTGCGCATCATCGATCTGATCCCGTTCATCGCCCCGTATCTGTTCGGAGCGGTACTTATCTGGGCATCTGAGTATAAGCAGCGTCTCGGCGATCGCGTCGCAAACACCGTCGTCATCCAGTCGTGAGGACACGACGCTTTGCGACCTTCAGCGCGCCACCTGTGGTCCGATTAGCACGCTCGTGCGCCTCCGTCTGCGAACGCTCGTTCCTTTTCCGACGCGGCCGGCGGTCGCGTGTCTCCAGTGCCGCCGAATCTGAGGAATAGATAAACGCCTCAATGTCCCGCGTAGTAGCCGCGGGCACGAGGGGGGGTACACCACACGCCGTCGGATCGACGATGTGAAAGGCGTACTTATACAGTAAAAGGTAGCGATTATCTATGTTCAGTTCGTAAGAAGAATACGCATTCAAGGAGGCAACATGAAAGTCTTAGGAGGTCCCGCTTCACAATTGCTCGGTTCGCGGGTCGCACGCGAAATCGGGTGTGCACTCGCTATTGTTGAATTCAAGCAGTTTCCCGACGGCGAACTGTATTTGCGCATCGCAGAGGAACTCGACGGCGACACGCTCATCGTACAGAGCACGACGACCAATGACGATATCGTGTACCTTCTGCAGCTCATTGACGCTGCCTCTGATGGCTACCTGAGGGCGGTCATTCCGTATTTTGGCTATGCGCGACAAGACAAGCGGTTCAAGCTCGGCGAACCAATCAGCGCTCGTGCTATCGCGCGGACGATCGACGTTGACGAAGCTTACGTGGTCAACATCCACGACCCGGCCTCACTTGACCATTTTCGGCTCAGAAGTGGCAAAAAGGCGGCGAACCTCTCCGCTGCGGGCCTCGTTGGCACGTACTTGAAGAGTATGGAGTTCTCATCACCCTTGCTCATCGCTCCTGACGAAGGTGCCACCGCCTTAGTGTGCGACGTTGCTCACGCCATGGGCTGCGAGTTCGACGTGCTAGTCAAGAAGCGCGTCACGTCTGAACACGTTGAGATACAACCAAAGACGGTGGACGTCGACCAACGCAACCTGGTGATCGTAGATGACATGATATCAACCGGCGGTACTATGGCCGAAGCGATCAAACTTCTGCGAGGACAAGGAGCGCGGCAGGTGCACGTTGCGTGCATTCACCCTGTTCTCTCTTTGAACGCGCGGCTTCGCCTATACAGCGCAGGGGTCGACAGCATCATAGCGACCGACACAATCGAAAAAGCAGAGAGTAGCATAACCGTCGCGCCGTTAATAAAGCAAGGCGCAGGACTTTAGCGACGAACGAGCGAATCGCTGATGATCTGTGCGTGATCAAATGCCAGAGGCGGCAATTCGGCGATGTCCCAAAGCAATGCGTCGCTTGCGTCTGAGCCGCCTGCCAGCGTACCTCCGATAATATCCGCCGCAAACGCCACTGAAACGACGTGTCCGCGAGGATCGCGGTGAGGGTTGGAATATACGCCTACGAGTGATTTTATCCTCACAACGAGTCCAGTTTCCTCGAGGACTTCGCGCCGCAGGGCTGCCTCAACGGTTTCGCCGTATTCCACAAAGCCGCCAGGGAGCGCATAGTGTCCGCGATACGGTTCTCGCTTCCGTTTTATCAGCAAGATTTTTTTGTTCTTCACTACCACCGCGTCAACGGTGAGCGCCGGGTTCCTGTGCATCAGGTGCATCTTGGGGGCTTCGCTACTTGAGACTGCCGCCTTTACCGCCAAGCGAGGCTTCAGGAAGACGCGGCCGAGGGCGCTACCGACCTCTTGCCGCCATCACAACCGCAAAAGCTATTCTGCTCACCCCCTATGTGTTCTCAATGTATGACGTTCATGCGATACGGAAGGATTTCCCGGTTCTCGAGCACGCTGTGTATCTTGATAACGCTTCGACTAGCCAGACGCCGAAGCCCGCCGTCGAGGCGATGAACGAGTACTTCTTTCGCTATGCTGGCAACTACGGAAGGGGAGCGCATCGCTTGGCCCAGCAGACGACAGAGCACTACGAAGCCGCACGCGAGACAGTAGCAGATTTTTTCACGTGTGAGCCTGGCAACGTTATCTTCACCAAGAACACGACAGAAAGCATCAACATCGTCGCCCACGGTCAGGATTGGACGCCCGGAGACCACGTGATCACATCCATGATTGAACATCACTCGAACTACCTGCCGTGGGTCGCTCTCCGTGCGCGAGGCGTCGTGCTCGACCTTGTTGAAGCGAATCAGGAAGGCATCGTTGATCCTTCCACGATTGAAGCAGCAATCACTGACAGAACCAAGCTCATCACGATTTCTCACGTGTCAAACGTCTTCGGTTCTGTCCAAGACATAAGCCGTATCGTCAAGATTGGGCGCAAAAACGATGTGCCAGTGTTGATAGACGCAGCCCAGTCTGCGGGTCATATGGATCTGTCAGTGAAAGACTTGAAATGCGACTATCTAGCTGTGCCGGGCCACAAAGGGCTGCTCGGTCCGCAAGGGACGGGCATCTTGATCCTGCGTGATCCGGAGGAGCTGCGTCCAACTACGCTCGGCGGCGGCGCGGTCGAATGGGTGCGCGGCTGTGAATATAAACTGCTCGAACCGCCCGCCCGTTTTGAAGCGGGCACCCCCAACATCCCAGGAGTCATCGGCCTCGGGCGATCTGTGGAATACGTCAACGCGCTTGGCGTCGCGAACGTCGAAAAGCATGTTGCTACGCTGGCGAGAGTCGCCGCAAGAAAACTGGCAGAAATCGACAATGTGACGGTCTATGGGCCAAAAGACCGCGCGGCGGTGGTTCCCTTCAACGTCGGAGAGCTGAACCCGCACGACGTTTCGATGATCCTCGATGAGACAAGCAAGATCTGCACGAGGAGCGGGTACCATTGCGCTATGCCGGCTTTAGAGTCTCTTGGCATCAACGGAACCGTGCGGGCGTCGTTCGGGGCATATAACACGGCTGAAGAGGTCGACCTTTTGGCAGGATCGGTGAGTCTTATCGCGACCTCGCTCGTCTAATCCGGCGCGTCAAGTTCAAGGCTGAAATCGAGCCACCGCGACGAGTGGGTAAGGTAACCCAGTGAGAGCACGTCGACCCCGGTCGCAGCGTATTTCCTGACGTTATCGGGTTTAATGCCGCCTGACGCTTCGAGTAGCACGTTGCCGCGCAGGTTGAGCGCCTTCAACTTGCTGACGGCCGCAGTGATCTGTTCGACGTCCATGTTGTCGAACATGATGATGTCTGGTCCAAGCTTTGCTGCCTTCACGCACTCGTCAACGGATTCGACTTCGATCTCCACTTTCTTCGTGAAGAACGCTTTTTCCCGCAGGGCGTCTTCTGCAGAGATTACTTTCAGATGGTTATCTTTGAAGAGGTAGGCCTCTGAGAGGGAGTAGCGGTGCGGGTCTCCGCCTCCGATCGCCACTGCCTTTTTTTCATAAAGTCTGAAGCCTGGCGTCGTCTTCCGGGTCGCGGCAATCGTCACCGTACCAGCGGTCTCCGCACAGCGGCGCGTGATCGTGGCAATGCCGCTCATGCGGCATAGGAAGTTGAGTGCGACGCGTTCGGTGACAAGAATACCCCTGACTGGTCCTATGACGCGCAAAATGGTATCGTCTTTTTTGATGACGTCTCCATCGCAGCACAGTGGGACGGTCACGAGGTTGTAGTACGCAAAAATGCTCTCTGCCTCTGATAATCCTGCTATGATTCCGTCTTCGTGTGCGATGACGTTAGCAGAGCCCTCGACGTCGGGCAGGAGAGCGGTCGTTATGTCGCCGAATCCTTCATCCTCAGCCAGAAACCTCTCAATGTCGCGCGAATTCAAACGATCACCACATACGCTTTTCTATCTTAACTATCTTAAAGGATTTCAAGATGATCATCGGAATTATTGGATGTGGCGTGATAGGAACAGAAATCTGTCGTGCCTTGGGGGCTGATGGCTTCAGGGGCAAACTCCTCCTGATGGACAGACACCCCGATCGCGCTCAGCATCTGGCAGATACGACCCCTGCGGCATCGTCCGTGTCACTGTTCGACGTTATCGACCAAGCTGACCTCGTTGTGGAATGCGCCTCAATGCAGGCAGCGCGCGATATCGCGCTCAGCGTTTTGACAAAGGGCACGGATTTGATGCTGCTCAGTATCGGCGCGCTGGTTGACGCGGACTTTCGACAGCAGGTGTATGCGGCGGCGCGCACGCACGACTGTCGCCTTTATATCCCATCAGGCGCCATCGGGAGCATCGATGCGCTCCTTGCGGCGTCTCAGGGAACGATCAACCGGGTGACACTCACTACAACCAAGCCTTCAGCGGGCCTCCAAACCGCCCCCTACGTCATCCGTAACGCCATTGATCTCTCCCGCCCTGCCCTCATATTCGAAGGTACCGCCGACGAGGCGATTCAAGGCTTCCCACAAAATATTAACGTCTCAGCGACGCACGCTCTGGCGGGCGTCGGATTTGACCGAACGATCGTCCGCATCGCCGTTGATCCGACGCTGACAAGAAACGTGCACGTCGTCGAAGTCGAAGGGGATTTTGGGAGGCTTACTGCCCGATTTGACAATGTTCCGACCGAAAATGAGCGCACGAGCAAGCTCGCGGCGTACTCGGCAGTCGCGTCTCTCAAGAAAATGACGGACGCGGTTAAGCTCGGAACGTGAGCCCGTCCGATCTGAGGGAAGCTGATTCGATTAGGCATGCGATCACGCACCCGCTCGTACATTGCTGAGATACGTGCCTTCAACTGCCTGATGGCGGCATTTGCTTCGCTCATCGGCGTCTTTGTGAGCAAGGCGCCGCTTGCCTACGACGTGATTGTGCCCGCGGTTTTGGCGTTCGTCGCGGTGTTTCTCGTCACCGCCGGAGGCAATGTCATCAACGACTACTTTGATGTCGATATTGACCGGGTCAACAAGCCGCGTCGCGCCCTGCCGAGCGGGCTCATCACGCGGCGTAGTGCACTCGTATACGCGCTCACGCTCTTGCTTTTCGGCGCTGCGGCGTCCCTACTCATCAACCCCATCTGTTTTGGGCTCGCGGCGCTTAATGCTGTCCTCCTCGTGTTGTATTCGTGGAAGCTGAAGAGATCGGTGCTCGTTGGTAACCTGTTGATTGGATACCTGACGGGGTCGATCTTTCTCTTCGGCGGGGCAGCCGTTTATTCGTTCTTTATCCCTGGTGTGCTCTTTGTGAGCGCAATGCTCGCAATCACCTCACGTGAAGTCGTTAAGGATATTGAGGATCTCACCGGAGACCGGCGAGCGGGCGCGTCGACGTTGCCTATTCGGTATGGGGTGCTTGGATCGCTGGCAGCTGCTGCACTTTTTATGCTCGCGGCGGTCGCGGTCAGCCCTCTGCCGTTCATTATCGGTGCGTCCGGCTATCCCTACCTCGGAATCGTCATTGCGGCTGACGTGATACTCCTGTATGGCGTCGCGCTCTCACGGAGCGATCCGGCGAGGGCGTCAACCGTGATTAAGTACGGTATGGTCGCGGTATTGCTCGCCTACGTCGTCGGCGGAATCTAAGGATTACAGGCCAAAAAAGTAAATAGCTCTTCGGCTGACCTACCGTTGCATTTGAGGCACGGACTTTACAGCGAGCCTCGGTGGATCATGAAAGCGGATGACACGGCACGCCTTGTTCGAAAGCACGTGCAGAGCAACACCTACGTCATAAAAGACGACGCATTTTTTGAAAAGAGCGTGCACGTGCGCGGTAGTTTGATCACCGGTACCCACGTCGGCTTTTGGGGCGATCTGATTGTAGAAGGGTCGCTTAGTCTAGGCAACAGGTCGACCGTTCGCGGGGACGTTAGGGCAGAAAGCGCTTTTATTGGAAACGACGCTGAGATAGGTGGCATATTGACGACGACTGATGACACGACACTTTTGGAAGGCGTTCGCCTAAGGGAAATAGACAGCGCCGGGCGTGTTACGATCAAGCCTGACGCGGTGATTGACCGGATTGTCGCTGAAGGAAACGTGGAGATAAACGGGAAGGCACGCATCGGCTATATCTCTACCAAGGGCAAGGTCATCGTCAGAAAGGCGTAGCACGCGTTGTTGGACCTTGCGCGTGGGCGCGCGCTGCGCCACGACACCCCCGGCAGCGCTTCACGTTGCAGACAGTTTGAAATCGTAGCTGCCGCTTTTGACCATAGCGGTGAGAATTGCTTGGCCGAACGAAACGCCGCCGTCCCCTCGAGGGACCTTTGTATTGGTAAAGAGGACGAGGTCGCGCGTATCACACACCTCGCTAATCGTCGTGACAATAGCCTTATTATACGCGACACCCCCCGATAGTCCGATGTTACTCGTTCCGATGGCTTCCGCTGCTTCGGCAGCTATCGTTGCAATCCCGCGCGCGATCGTGACCTGTGCCGAGGCGGCAATGTTCTTGGTGCTTTGGCCGTGCTTTTTTGCGTGGAGGATCTCGGCGAGCACCGGTCGAGTGTCGAGAATCGGCCGATCGCGGTAGGTCGAAATTTCGAGCGGTAGCGCTACGTCCGGGTAGCCGTAGCGCGCGACGCCCTCTAACGTCATTGCCGGTTCGCCATCGTAGGTCCGTTTTTGACATATTCCAAGCGCTGCAGAAACAGCGTCAAGCACGCGCCCAGTGCTCGAGGTCATCGGGACGTTCACGTTCCGTTCAATTTGCTGCAGGAGAATCGACGACTCGAGTTGACTGAGACCAAGCGAGGCGAGCGTCGCTGCAAGTTCTCCCTCATCGTAGATGCCGTGCAGGATGCCGGCTACCATCCGCACAGGATGCCTCGTGGCCAGATCGCCTCCTGGCATCGGAACGGGTATGAGGCCCCCTATCCGTTCTAAAGTGGGCAAAAACACCTCTCCACCCCAGATAGTACCGTCGTACCCGTAGCCGATACCATCGATGGCGATACCTATGAGGTCATTAGGGGCCCCCTCGCCAATGAGCGACGCGATATGCGCTTGGTGGTGTTGAACGGCGTAAGCGGCTCCGAGCTCGGCGGCGAGACGTGTGGAGCGCAAGGTTGGATGGTAGTCGTGCGCGATAACGCTCACGTCGACGCCGCTCATTTCGATGAGGTTGTGGACGGATGCTTCAAGGTAGTCGAAGGTCTTCGGCTTGTCGATGTTGCCCACGTGTTGGCTGATGTAGCACCGGCCGTCCTTATAGGTCGTCACGGTCGCGTTCATCTCTGCGCCAAGCGCGAGAATGTTCTTGTCGTACGTTACAGGCACTGCAAAAGAGACGGGCGCGTACCCGCGCGACATCCTGATAAATGCAGGTTGGTCTAGCACTCGCAGTACCGAGTCGTCACAGCGGTTGACTATTCGCCGATCGTGGAGTAGGAAAAAATCGGCCTTCTCTCGCAGGTTTGCGAGCGCATCATCGATGGCGATAATCATGGGCTCGCCGGGCGTGTTCGCGCTCGTCATGATCAGTGGCTGATCTACGATATCAAAGAGGAGGTAGTGCAGGCCGCTATAGGGAAGCATTACGCCTATGTTATGGAGATTCGAGACTTCGCTAAACGTGCCTTGGACGCGTTTGTCGAGGACCATTATGGGCCGTTTGTTTGACGTGAGCAGTGCGCGCTCTTGTCCGTTTGCGAGGAGATTGTCCTCAACCCACGTCTCGCTCGGTGCCATAATCGCGAGGGGCTGCGTAGATCTGCCCAAACGTCGTTTTAGCTCTCTTGCAGAATCAAAGATGCAGGCGAGGTGAAAGCCGCCAATCCCTTTTATAGCCAGAACGTGGCCTTCGAGTAACAATCGCCCGGCCGTGCTGATTGGTTCGTTTAAGCGCTGCAAATCCCGGTTGAGCAGCACGAGCGTCGGGCCGCAGCGTTCGCACGCGATGGTTTGCGCGTGATGACGACGATCTTTTGGGTTGCGGTACTCCCGTTCGCATTCCGAGCACATGGGAAAGTCGATCATCGAGGTCGTCTCGCGGTCATACGGAAGTTTCTCGGTCACTGTGAATCGTGGACCGCAATTTACGCACGAAGTGGCCCAGTACTCTTCGTACCGTCTACTTTCCCTCAAATCCCGCAGGCAGTCGTCACACATCGCGATGTCTGGCGACGTGAAGCCAAACTCGCCCTCACCGCTAGACTCGATCGTGAATTCGGTGTATTTGCGTGGGCGACCCCATTCCACGCTTACATCATCAATGCGCGCAATGGGCGGGCCCTGTTTGAGAAACTCGATGAGCTGAACTATAGCGGCGCGCGACCCCTCTACCTCGATGTCCACGTGCGCACCAAGGTTTTTGACATAGCCAGTCAGTTGCAGTTCGACGGCGTGCGCATAAACGAACGGCCTGAAGCCTACCCCTTGCACAACGCCCTTAACGCGTATCTTCGCTCGTATGCGCTCGTTCGCCTGTGGTCCCATGGTAATCCAATTGCCGCAATTCGTGTTGCATTCTATAAACGCGTTCCTATCTAATGTCTATTCCGGAGTTCAAAAAGTTTAATTACTTTTGCGACGTTCTAATATGCGAGGTAGTCACATGAACAACAGGACCCGCATCGTCAATGATCCGGCTGATCTAGTCCCGCTCTTACGAGTTTTTAAGTCAGACGCCCACAAAAAGGTCTTTAGCTCACTGCTCAACGGCTGGAGAACCGAAGACGAACTCAGGGAGATGTTGCAGGAAGATATCTATTACAGCCTCGACATGCTTCAAAGGACTGGTCTCGTGGAGACCAAATGGCGCATGCCCGAGCAAGGAAATACGCCACAAATTGAATACCACACTTCTTATTCGAAACTTCGTGCCGACTTCCAGTGTTCGATTTCTGACATATGTGATCTCATCCGTATAGCGATCACCGATGACGAAATGCTGCGCGACGTGGCCGATGCTATGGAATTCGAGGTGAGAAATGGGAATAGTTCAGTCCAAAACCTTTCACGCACTCTGAACCAGAGCCCGACGTTTCTCAGGGGCATCGCCAAACGGTCGCAGAATCTTGTGGTGAAGGGTCATCGATTTGAGCTGGCTAAAAGATAGTCTCTTTTTTTGGCCGATGAAAAAAGGAAAGAGCACCAAGATGCAGGTGCTTGTGGAAGTAGCCGCGCTCCAGCCCAAGATCCGACAAAGAGAAGTTGCTGACCGGGTCGGGGTGACTCCTCAAGCCGTCTCCGAGCATCTCAAGGAGCTTGTCGCTGACGGATACGTGAAGTTTAACAAACGCGGGCAGTACGAGGTCACCAAGGCAGGCATTGAGCTGATCATCGAGTGGACGAACGAGCTCAACAAGTACATACGATATATCACGGAAGACATCGTGGGGAAAGTGGCCGTGTGGACAGCTATCGCGGAAGAAGACGTCAGCAAAGGGACAACCGTGGGGCTGAAGATGCGCGATGGCTTTCTTTATGCGTTTCACTCAGACAGCGATGAGTCGCGCGCGCGGGGAACCGCGATAGGTGATGCGCGTAGCGGCGACGACGTTGGCGTCGAGCACTTGAGCGGGATCATCCCAATGGACCGCGCGCACGTGACGATCGCAGTCGTTCCTCGCGTTCAACGAGGCGGGTCAGCAGCCGTGGATCTAGAAGGACTCAGGCGGATTGCGGCAGGCAAGCCTGTCGCGATTCTTGGTTTGGAAGCGCTGGTTTCGGTAAGAAAAGCGGGCATTTCACCCTTGATGCAGTACGGTGCCGCTGAGGGCGTCATCGAAGCGGCATTTCGGGGGCTCTCAACGGTGGTCGTCGCGGTTGATGAGGCGGTGCCGCCTCTCATCGCGAACCTCATGTCGCACGATATTTCCTACGAATCCGTCGATCTCAGCGCAGGAAACCAGTAAATGGCTCACCTGATCGCCTACGCGCAGCGCTCTAGCGTTAAGGTTTTTTCAACCCAGCCCGCGCAATGTGACCTCGACGCGACGTTGACGCTTCGCCCCACCCATAAAGGGCCGAGGCCGAAGCGATTCGTGGAGATCCGCGGCGGGAAAGAGCATCTCAGGAGGCCAGCTGACGTCGTTGAGGTTTTGCGTCAGCACGACATCACGCTTGCCGAGCGCCAAGATGCCGCGCTACCCGACCAGAGGGTGTTTCAAGATCTCGTGGAACTGTTAAAGGCTTACCAGATTCCCTATGATCGGGTACTCGTCTGCGGGTTTTGCATCGGAATGCACCGCTACAAGCCCGTCGACGCCAATTTCGTACGCCACCATGGTGCGCTCATCTGTATGGAATGCGCCCAGTCAGAATTGCGGCGAGAGCTCAGTTTTCACGGTTTTGTGCACAAAGATCACTTCAATACACTCCTTAACAAAGTGCGCGATCTCGACCGAGTCACTCGTTTCCTCGATTCCGGTGTCGATCCTGAGCTTACACGGTATGATGTGCTTTCGCGCGGCACCGAGCGCTACCCGTGCATTACGGTCGACGAACTCGAAGTGGACAGCAGGCTGAAGCGGCTGCTTAAGAAACAGCTATCAGCGTTGCTTCCCGTCCAATCTCTTGCAGTGGAGCAGGGGCTTTTGAAGGGCAAGGATTTTCTGGTCGTGTCGGCAACGGCCACGGGAAAAACGCTTATTGGGGAGCTGGCAGGCGTTAATAACCTGCTCAGCGGCAAGGGAAAACTATTATTCGTGGTGCCCCTAGTCGCTCTTGCAAACCAGAAATACGATGATTTTGACGGCCGCTACCGCGACCTTGGCCTGAATGTAAGCCTCAGGATCGGCGGTAGCAGGATTCGGACGCGAGACTGGATCCGAGTTGAGCCTGATTATTCAGCTGACATTCTCGTGGGGACGTACGAGGGCATAGATCAGGTGCTTCGCACGGGCGACGCTGAGCTCCTCGGCGAAATCGGGACGATCGTTGTCGACGAAGTGCATATGCTAGAAGACGAAGAGCGCGGAAGCCGGCTTGACGGGCTCATCTCACGGCTTAAGACGTTAGCCCCGCGTTCACAGCGGATTTACCTGTCTGCAACCGTCGGGAACCCGCACGCGCTCGCTCACGAGCTTAGTGCTGAGCTTATCGAGTTTGAAGAACGCCCGGTGCCGATCGAGCGCCACCTCGTTTTCGCTAATGAGCGGGACAAGCTGACTATCATCAATAAGCTGGTTCGACACGAGATCTCGCGGACATCGAGCAAGGGCTATAAAGGTCAGTCGATCATTTTTACGAACTCCCGGGCGCGTTGTCATAGGCTGTCTAAATCACTCTCGGCGAAGAGCGCCCCCTACCACGGAGGCCTTTCGTACGGCGAACGAAAGAAGGTCGAAACCAACTTTGCCAAAGGCGCCGTAGAAGCGGTCGTAACCACCGCGGCGCTCGGGGCTGGTGTTGATTTTCCCGCGTCGCAAGTCATCTTTGAGTCCCTGGCGATGGGCATCAACTGGCTAACCCCGCAAGAGTTTCAGCAGATGCTCGGGCGTGCCGGGCGGCCAGACTATCACGACGTCGGCAAGGTCTTCCTGCTTGCTGACCCCAGCCAGAAATTCAAGGCGGCGCAAACGGAGGATGAGATCGCGATCAAACTACTCTCAAGCTCCGCAGATAGTGTCGATATCGAATATGACGACGACCAGCAGGCAGAGCAGGTGCTCGCAAACCTCACGTTCGGTCGAAGCGTCAAAATGCTCGCCCACTATGACAGCAGCGCTCAGCTGCGGCGCCTCAAGCGCCTGGGGTTTGTTTCCGGGGACGGTCGAGCGACGAAGCTTGGACATGTCGTCGCTGCTGATTTTCTCACTATCCCTGAAGCCGTCCAAGTGGCCGAGGCCGTGAAGAAAGGCGTCGCTCCGTTCGATATCCTGCAGAAGCTGCAAGTTTTTACGCAGGTATACCTCAACAACGTGCAACGCTACGCGAAGGCGCTCCGAGTCAACGTATCTCCCAATGTGTTCAGCGGAGGAAACCTTGAGATGCTCTTCTCAGGAAATAGCGATGAGCTGACCTATCTCGACCAAAAAGAGCTTGACGGCGTCCTGGCTTTTTCAGTGGCATTCGTTGCTTGCAGCTGCGAAGGGTCGCCATTTTGTGGCTGTCCTGAACGTAACTTCTCGAAGTGGGTCATCGAACAACGGGTGGCGGGTCTCGATCCCGGCGAGATCGTAGAACGGATGTCCGAATTTGGTGTACACGCGTATTCAGGCGACGTGCTGAGCTACCTCGATCAAGCGGTGCGACTAATGGAATCTATTGCGAAAATGGCCACGATTTTGAACAAAACGGACATAGCGCGTCAGGCTCTCAGGATAAGATCGCAGATCGAAGGCTAGTCCTTAGGTGGTGTATTCGGCGTTGATGCGCACGTAGTCGTCAGTGAGGTCGCAGCCCCAAGCCGTGGCCGCTGCGGCCCCCACCCCCAAATCCACCAGGATCGAGATCTCCTTACCGCTC
>Ga0116128_1000590_pt1 | contig 18380 bp, 19 predicted proteins | sample June2015DPH_16_1_3_FD_88974 | JGI IMG/M metagenome (GOLD analysis project Ga0116128, IMG submission 88974) | Peatland microbial communities from SPRUCE experiment site at the Marcell Experimental Forest, Minnesota, USA - June2015DPH_16_150 | ecosystem: Environmental > Terrestrial > Soil >... | reverse complement strand
CCGTATGCCGCGCCAGCCGAGCATCGGGTTCGGCTCGATCGGCTCATCCTCCCCGCCTTCCATTTGCCGGAACTCGTCGGTAGGGGCGTCCATGGTGCGTACCCACACGGGTCGCGGGAAGAACGCGGCGACCACTGTTCGGATGCCTTTTTCGAGCTCATTAATGAACGCGTCTTTTTCGTTGTGCTCGATGTACCAGTGCGGGTGTTTGCCCATACCGAGGATCATGTGTTCGACCCGTAAGAGTCCGACGCCATCAGCTCCGGTCGCAACGGCTCGTTCTGTGGCCTGAGCAATTGAAACGTTGACCTTGACTTCGGTGGCAGTGATGGGTTTTGCCGCGCTTACGGTGACCACTCCCGCGGCGTGCGCCGCCGCTTCAGCCCGTTCAAGGCGTCCCGAGAAGATAAGCCCCATCTCGCCGTCAACGGTGATAAGCATGCCATCAGTGAGCTTCTTCGTGGCCTCCTTCGTTCCCACTACAGCGGGTACCCCGAGTTCTCTCGAAACGATCGCTGCGTGACTGGTCAACCCGCCTTCGTCTGTAACGATCGCCGCTGCCCTTTGCATCGCGGGAACCATGTCTGGGGAGGTCATCGCGGTAACGAGGATGTCCCCGTCCAGAACTCTATCGAGCTCGTCCACGCTTCTAATGATTTTAACTTCGCCAGACGCTTGGCCAGGAGATGCCCCGAGGCCTTCGAGCAACTTCTCTGGCTCACCTGCTGTGCTCGTCTGTTTTGCTGCGTCTCTTTTCCTAATCGTCGTCACTGGTCTCGATTGCACGATGTACACTGCGCCCTTTTCGATCGCCCATTCGATGTCTTGAGGGCTGTCGTAATGCTCTTCGATGAGCTCGCCTAGGTCGAGAATGGTATACAGCTCGGCGTCGCTAAGGACTCTTTTGTTCTGTAGGTCTGTAGGGACGTCCTTGGTGATCGTAGCTCCCGTTTTTTGGTCCTTTACGACCATAATTGTCTTGCTGGCGACATTTGCTTTGATTTGACGCGTCTTCCTATCGATCAGGTACGTGTCCGGCGACACGGAGCCTGACACGATAGCTTCTCCGAGACCCCAAGACCCCTCGATAATCGCTTCTGGCGCACCGGTCGTCGGGTTGCACGTGAACATGACTCCTGACCTGTCTGCGTTGACCATCTTCTGGACGACGGCGGATATATTCACCGACTCGTGCTCAAAACCTTGCTTGACGCGGTAGAAAATTGCCCGAGCCCCGTACAGGGATGCCCAGCATTTTTGAACTGCGACGACCACGTCGTTGGCGCCTCGCACGTTGAGAAATGTCTCCTGTTGCCCTGCAAAGCTCGCTTCGGGCATGTCTTCGGCCGTCGCGCTCGATCGCACGGCTACCAAAGGCTCACCCCCTTCCCTCTTGGCCAGCTCGTTGTAGGCACTCACGATGTCGCTGCGCATGTGCTGCGGCATCTTCGTCTTTAGCACGAGCTTCTTGGCGCTAGCGGCGACCGCTTCCAGTTCCTTTGCATCGTCGACGTTCACGCGGAGCGTGGCGAAAAGTTGCGATGCGATGCCCGTTTCGTCTAAAAAGCGTCGAAACGCTTGCGCGGTGACAGCGAAACCCCGCGGCACAGGAATTTCCGCGCTTATCATCTCTCCGAGGCTTGCCCCTTTTCCGCCCACGGAAGGAACGTCTTCAATGCGGACGTCCTCAAGCCAGACGACAGTTGGATTATCTTTCATGCTCGGTATCCTTTGCAGTTTATCACTGCTACTTGCGGCAGTAATTACATAAGCCTTTCCGACCAAAACTAGAAATACGCTTTCGACGTGTAGGTAATGCGAAAAGCGTTGACGCGCTCTGTGCGCTTCAATTTTTTGACGAGGAATCGTTGCCATGAGGATACTTGTAAGTGACCCCTTATCTCAAGCCGGTGTCGACCTGCTCAAAAGAGACAACCACGTCGACGTGAGGTCAGATCTTTCGCCAGAACAGTTTATCCGCATCGTCAGCGACTACGATGCGCTTATTGTCAGAAGTGGCACACAGGTGACGAAAGAGGTCATCGAAGCATCGAACCTGAAAGTGATCGGACGCGCGGGCGTTGGCGTAGACAACATCGACGTTGACGCTGCGTCGGCGAAGGGCATTATCGTCATAAACGCGCCTGAAGGCAACATGATCTCTGCTGCAGAGCATACTATAAGCATGATGATGGCACTTTCGCGCAGCATCCCGCAGGCAAACGCTTCAGTCAGGAAGGGCGAGTGGAACCGCTCGCGGTTTCTCGGGGTCGAAGTCTTCGGCAAGACGCTCGGCGTTCTCGGGCTCGGACGCATCGGGGCCGAAGTGGCAAAGCGGATGCGTGCGCTCGGCATGAACGTCATTGTATACGACCCATTTATTACCATAGAGCGCGCTAAGGAGCTCCGCGTTGACCTGGCATCGTTTGATGAAGTTCTCGCCAAATCGGACTTTATCACCGTTCATACGCCATTGACCAAGGACACGCACCACTTGATCGGCGCCAAAGAGATCGCGAAAATGCGCGACGGCGTCCGTATTTTGAACGTTGCGCGCGGTGGCATCATCGACGAAGAAGCGCTGTACCAGGGCCTTAAAACCGGCAAGATCGCCGGAGCAGCGCTGGATGTCTTTGAACATGAGCCCCCCACGGGAAGTCCGCTCCTCTCGCTCGACAACTGCGTCTTGACGCCGCACCTCGGCGCTTCGACCGTCGAGGCGCAGATCAATGTGGCCGTCTCTATTGCAGAGCAGACGCTCAGTGCGCTCAAGGGCGAACCCGTCCGAAATGCGATTAACGTGCCGATACGTGCGGAGACGTTTGGGGCGGTGCGGAGCTATATGCCGCTTTCGGAGCAGCTCGGCAAGTTCTGCATTCAGCTCGTCGAGGGGCAGATTCAAGGCATTGGCGTCACGTATACCGGCGAGGTTGGTCAGTGCGACGTTCACCCGCTAACTGTTGCCGTGCTCAAAGGCGTCCTTGACCACGTGCTACAATCGCCAGTCAATCTTGTCAACGCAGAAATATTTGCCAAGAAGCGTGGCATTCGGATTACCGAGACGAAGACCGAAAAGCTCGAAGACTTTCAGAGCCTGATAACGGTCAAAATAAACAGCGACAAAGGGGATTGGTCGGTGTCGGGAACCCTCTTCCTGGGGGATCAACCACGGATAGTCAAGATCGGCAACTATCACGTCGACGCAGAGACGCAAGGATGTATGCTGATTACATCTCACATCGACAAGCCAGGTGTCATCGGCGAGGTTGGCACGCTACTCGGTAATAACAACATCAACATCGCCGGCATGAACGTCGGCCGCGACAAAGTTAGGGGCGGCGCGGTAATGGTGCTCGCGCTCGACGATCCTATTCAAGATGCGGTCTTGGAGGAGATCCGCGAGATCGACGGGATTTCGGTAGCCACAGCTGTCGTGCTGTGAACCTATAAATTCTCCGTGTGCTGTGGCGCTAATGCGGGTTCGTGTAGCGCTTGTTAACGCTTTTTCTTCTTGCCGCTCTTCTTACGGGCTTTGCTCTGGGCTTTTCGCCTCACTTGTGGTTGCGCGGCAGGATGTTGGGTCGATTTTTCGACGACGTCAACGAATGGTTCGCGTTTCTCGCCTTCTTCGAAGAGAGGTCGCCTGGACCGGGCCTTTCGCTTTTTCTCCTCGCCAGTGAACTCTTCAAGTGCTTCGATCGGTGCGGGAACGGCGCGCTTGACCGCCGTTTTTCTATCTTTGGGGCCTTTGCGCTGTCGTGTTATAGGCGTTTCGAGCGGGACGAACAGCCACAGCGCTACAACGAGAACGGTAAAAATAATGAGAATGACGATTGCGGTCGGATCGACACTGTTCAAGACGGGCAGAAAAAACAGGGCGACGATGATTGCCGAAGGGATTCCGGCAAAGATTCCGATATACAACAGAGCCGTCATCAACTTCTGCATTTTCATTCGTGTCACACAAGTTTCATCAGCCGCGCCCTTGGCGCACGGCGGGCTGATACTAGCTGTGCCGGATGTTCTACTAATCTCTTTTGATTGCTGCAAGCGCCCGAGAGAGTTAGCTTTATGGACTTCACCCTGTTGCTTCCTTCCTCCATGAGCCGAAGCTCACGCACTTCGCATTGTGATCCGTGCGCCGCAGTCAAGCGCGTCTAAGATGCGATTAGCGATGTTGGTCCCCTTTGTCACCTTTATCTCACCACCTCGCCCGATAGTAGCCGTGAAGAGATACTCATCATCGATCAACACGTCTACAATGTCGCCCGGCAGGGCATCTGACGTCGCAATCACGTGGCGGTCGGTGACTTCAACGTCGGCCTGTGCCGCAGCTTTTTGGAGGGATCCCTTTTCACGATTTTTGGCCTTCTTTCGTGGCTCTTCCGTCGTCTGCAGAACGTCAATGTCAATTCCCAGCACGTCTTCAACTTTTTCGATATTTTTGCCTCCTTTGCCGATCACGTGCGATATGTCCTTGTCGCTCACATAGACGTTGGCACGAGTGTCGGAGAGGATCTCGACGCTGACCGGCTCTTTAGCATATCTGTCGATCTCCTTCTCAATTTCTCGGGCGGCGAATTTCCACGTTGGTTTCGCTTTGCCTCTTTCCTGCGGGCCTACCGCCATAACAACGACCTGCCTGCTGAAGAGGTAAATCTCATGCTCAACCTTGTTCGTCTCAAAGTTCCTGACCTCGATGACTGGCCGTGCAAGATCTGCCTCGGTCATTCCCGATGGCACTTTTACGGCAAAATGGACGTCATATACGGACTCAATCTCACCTTTCTTCAGGAATATGATCGTGTCAACGACCTGAGGAATAATACCAAATTCGACGCGGCCTATCAAGCGCTGAAGCGCATCGATCCCGCGCGTTGTATGTACGACGCCTACCATGCCCACGCCTGCGAGGCGCATGTCGGCGAACGTCCTGAAGTCGCTGGTCTTGCGAACCTCGTCATAAATCGTGTAGTCGGGCCTCACTAGCAGCAGAATGTCGGCTGTCTTGGCCATGTCGCCTTCTAGCGCGGAGTACTGCGTAATGTTGTCCGGAACCTGCAAATCACGCGGACTTTCCATCGTCTTGACGATAAACTCTTGACCAGCAAGAAACTCCGCGACGCTTTGCGCTAACGTCGATTTACCTGATCCCGGGGGGCCTGCAATCATTATTCCTCTCGTCGATTCGCTCAGCCGACTCTTTAGCTCGTCGGCGAATTTGTAGTCGTCGAGTTTCACCGTCGCTATCGGGCGCACCGCGGTTATTTCGATTCCATCAGAAAACGGGGGTCGAGCAATGGCGATTCGTAGCGAGCCGAGCTGAACAATCGTAGCGCCACGGCGTTCAAGTTCAATAAAACCGTCAGAACGTGACTTGGCTTGTTCAATGACGTCTGTAGCAATAGCGCGAATCTCCTTTTCACTCATCCGCGTCTTTCGTATATTGACCAATCGGAGGTCGCTTATCGAACCACGTTTTGCTCGCGGTGGCACGTCCTCTTTTAAAAACACCGACATAGTATCGCGCGTGAAGAACCGCTGCAACAACAGCGGCCGTTCTGCTTTTTTTTCAGGATAGAGATACGTGACGTCCAAGCCTTTAGCGCGCGCGACCTCGCTTTGGACGACATCACTCGTGATGAACGTTGCTCCATTCTCGACCGCGACGGTTCGTATCATCGCGTCAATCTCCCCGACTGAGGCAAGCTTGATCTCATCAGCAGTGGGTCGCCTTCCGACATAGAGCAAGTCGACTTGACCTGAGCGTTTTCGCTCGTCGAGCGCCTTAAGCTCATTTAGTCCTTTGAAGCCGATCTCGCGTCCTTGATTCGCCTGGGCTTCGAGCTCGGAGATTACCGCTTCTGGGATGATGATAGTCGCTCCGCGAAGTTCGCCGTCGTCTATGAGCTTCGTGATCCTACCATCGATCAACACGCTTGTGTCAGGAACGTACTTGGCTGTCATTTCATCACACGTGTACGATAGTACTGAAGTCCGTCATATTAATCCTGCGCTCGTGTGCTGGCTGTGAACCCTTGACCCTATCGACGGAAAGGAGCGCTCTACGCGTTCTTAAGGGCCACGATTTCGTTTACGCTTTCAAGTTTCCATATAAGGCTTCGGTTCTCGTTCACGATAGATTCGAGAGGCTCAGCGGGTGAATGGCCGAGGGCAGCAACGACGTTGCTTGAGAGTTCTTTTGTCGTTATCATATTAACGAACTGTTGTCGGACACGCCGACCGTCTGTGCGATCGGTAACTTCAGCAAGCCGGCCCAGTAGAGTGACGAAGGTATAGGAAGACATGTCTTTGCTGAACCATTCGATCTCGACCGCGACGTTTGGATTCTGGCTGAAGTACTGAATCTTTTTTCCGTACCTGGTCGAGAGAAAATAGAGGTAATGCCCGTCGAAAACATAGAGAAAAGGTGCCACATAAGGATACGCGTCGCCCTTGAAGGCGATCCTGCTCACGTAATTCTCGCTGATTAGTCTATCGTACTCTTCTTTTTTCATATGAGGGATCTTAAGAAGGTCCATTTTTATCACCAGTCTGATCTAAGAGCTTCTGCTTTATTACGGTTATTTTGATGAAAAATCCGGGCCGACCTTGAACGATTGGACGCTATATCCTGATTCTTTTAGTGCTTTTAGAATGGCGAGCGTGATTGTGGTCTTGCCTATCCCGCTCTGAGTTCCGGCGATGAGAAGGCCCTTCGTCATCCGTCAATGCAGGATACGTGTTAATAAATATGCCTTATCACCGTGCAGTGCGCGTAGTGCGATAAAACGACCAACGCACGCACAGAAGCAAAAAAACAGAAGCGGGTGATTTCGGGAGACCCACACTCTTAACCCAACGCTATGTCAGAAAAAAGCGGGACGCATCGGTCCCCAAAACAATACGCCTATTCACTTTCCTTTTCAAAAAAGGATTTGTCGACGCCGCACGCTGGACACACCCAGTCCTCGGGAAGTTCATCAAACGGAACGCCCTCAACTTCTTCATCGTAGACCCATTCACAAATACCGCAAATCCATTTTGCCAACTAGCATCACCGTTCCCTATTTTTGTGGTTGGAACGTAAATAATTTCTCCAGCTGTGCTTTGACCAACGCCGGCGTCCGAATGCATCTTCGTCACCGGGGTGCATTCTGTAGTAATTTTAGAAGTACACCCTAACATCATCCATCGATTTCGGTGCCGTTTATCAAACGTTAAGGCCTTAGAAAGACGGAGGCGTGTCTCTTTTGCGAACGCTTATCTCGTTTGACGGAGCATGTTCGCCCGTGCCAATCCGTGTCTCATCTGCGATCGAAATAAGCGCCACATCACAGCTTGTCTGGGGGGTGTTCACGGACATACATCGCTGGAGCGATTGGAATCCGCTCATCATCGAGGTGACTAGCGTATCGGGAGGTACCATATGGGCGCCGGGAGGTGCCTTTGTTATGCGATACAAAAGTGAGTTCACGCCGATACAGGCGATTACTCGCTCGTTCGTACAGCAGGTCCTGCCGGGAAGGAGGATTGTGTTAAGTGGCGATGTATTCGGTTCGAGAGGGACCATAACGTATAATTTCACCTCGTCTGGTCCAAAGACCATCGTATCTGCCACAGAAGTGTTTGCTGAGACTGATTCCGATTATCGCAACTATGTGATTAGCAGCAGTACGCAGCGACTTTTGACGGCGTTGCTGCGCGGGTTGAAAAACCATATCGAGAACATGGGGCATAAAGCCCGCGTGGGGCATATCTGACCTGTTCACTCAATTTGCTCTCTCTTCTGTCAGGATGACGTTGCAGGGACAGAAGGCCTTTTTTGGCAAGAACGGATCAACGAAGAGACCGACGAAGCTTGCCTCGTCACGAAGACTGTGGGGCAAACTGAGCGGCCGAACATTTGCTAGGTGCAGGCGTTGTTGCCCCATCACAATAAGGTGAGTTGAGAACGATCAGACAAGAAAATTAGATGCGGATGCCGGTCAGCCTTTGCTCTTACGCTTGTTGTTGTACCTCTTGTCCTCAGCCACGATTCGCGCTATTTCTTCCTCGTCGCGGGGAAGCTTCAAAACAAAAGACCCGTGGCACGGCTTTACGTACGTGAGCATGATGTAGTTGGGACCCACGCCAACGGGCACAGGTGGAACTCCGATTAACCGTCGGTCATAGACCTTGAATCCAGGTCCGACGTAATACACTTTTGGAGCGTGTTCGGCGATGTAGCGTAACGTATCTTTGAACGCCGCATTCTTGAGCAAAATCTCATAATCCATTTGTTCGATACAGCCAGCCACTTTTCTTCCCTCAAAAATATGCTTTAATTGAACGGCGACCGAGCTTGCGATCCTTGCATGCAAGGAACTTTTTGTAAGTCTAATTCCTTTCTGATTAGGGAGTATGTAATAGACTAGCCAACTTCTTCTGAGTGCTGGTGATCCACGCTCGCTCTCCGAGCACGCTTGAGCAGCTTGTTGGAGCGCTTATGTGAGTTCCAGGACTTCTTGAAGTCGCACTCGATTGAACCCGACGATTACGGTGTCGCCTGCGACGATGACGGGAAACGAATAACCTCCGGTTAGTCGATACACTTCGCGCAAAACCTCTGTGCGCTTTTCGCCAGTCAGCAAATCGACGTCAACATACTCAAATTCTACGTTGTTGTCCGTGAGAAATTCCTTGGTCATGCGACAGTGCGGACACGTACTGAGAGTATAAGCCTTAACCTTCACGCTCTATCCTTTCATTTGGCTGCTATTTAAGGGTTATGAAGACGTCAACGTGGCGACCGCTCGTTCGTCGTCGGGCTTCACCCCCCCCAAAAAAATAGATCGCGGAAAAAAGGTGGAACCGCGTGCAGGGGACTGAAAGGAAGCGCGTGTTTCGAGATCCTTTAGGTGTGGCACCGCAGTCAGATGCGGCATACGTGGGGCGTTTGCCGCAGGGTTCATAAAGTCGCGGGCCAATAACTTCTCGTGAGTTGTGCTTACAACACAGACGTGGGAGTCGGATATGCACGAGTTCACGCGCGCGAGTCGCTTGCTTAACCAGGTCAGGGTCGGAACGAGCGGGTGGAGCTACGACGACTGGGTAGGCCCCTTTTATCAGTCCGACGAAAAGCCGAAATGGCTTGACTTCTATGCCAACCTCTTTCCAACGGTGGAGATAAATAGCACGTACTATCGCATCCCTAACCAGAAGCTCACCGATATCTGGATCGAAAAGGGCTTGAAGTACGAGAGCTTCGAATACTCGCTCAAGTTCCCACGTTTCTATGAGCTTGAAGATCTTCACGAATTGGCCTCGGAATTTGAGGACACCGTTGTTTCGCCAATTAGTCAAAACCAGCTGCTCGGCGCCATTCTCATCCAGCTTACGCCCTACGTTAAGCGCATTGAGCACGGTTACAGGACAGACAACTTGGAGAAGCTTGATGCGCTTCTGGCCGCGCTTCATACAGACGAATATGCTTATTTCGTCGAGTTTCGACACGTCTCATGGCTTGACAGCATGCGGCTTGATTTTGAGCCAGGAACGAAAGCGATGCTCGAACGCAACAATGTCAAGCCGTGCATCGTCGACGGGCCGTCGTTTCCGACCGTGATTGCGGATTCGGCCGTAAAAACAGGTGCGTACGTACGGTTGCACGGCAGAAACACGGAAGAGTGGTTTAAACGGCACAGGGGGGATGATCCCGACCGGTCGCAACGCTATGATTACAGCTACACCGAGCACGAGTTAGTGCCGTGGAAAGAACGGATTACGAAGATCAAAACCGACCTTAGCGGCACAGAGCCAGTCCGGGTGTACTTCAACAACCATCCTCGCGGCAACGCGCCGCGTAATGCGCTAATGCTCATGCAGCTCCTCGGAATCGGCCAATCTGCGGTTGATACGGAGGAAACGGCAAAACGCCCCAGTCTGACCACGCTTCAGGATTGGGCGTACCGCTGATGGCACCCCCGGGCTGCCATCATCTATAGCTCTGATTCAGCCTTTTGCTCTTTTACGCTTGCCGGCAGCTCGTCGTACGTGTCGTAGACCGCGCTTGCCCCCTCTGAAACGACGACGAACTTGTCATCTTCGGTTCGGAAGATCACTCCATCGGCGAGGTCTGTTTCGCTAACTACTGCGGCTATGGCGTTTTTCGGCTTGCACCGGTACTCCTGCACGTCGATGCCTGTCGTCTTCTTGACCACGAATTTCTTGGTCACGTTCTCGCCTCCTTCGGTGTTTCTACATCTCCCTTCGCTGGGCTAAGAAAATACTCAACACGAATGCGACGACAAAGTACACCGCCATCACGATGAGGCTCAGTCGTACCTCAGGATAGTATTGCGCAAGCGAATACGTTTGCACGCCAACGCCAGAGGCTCCTGGGGCGGCAGTCGTGAAGATCTTGTCAGTCGGGTACGGGTTGTCGAACACGTACTGCGAAATTCCGTTTGCGAAGGTAATGGAGAACCACGGCTTGAACTTCGCGACTGAACCCACGGCATCGATAATCGGCAGTATGAGAAAGAAGGTGAAGAACGTCAGGACGAGCGAGTACACCGAACTGCGCATTATGGCGCTGAAGAGATAGGCGATCGCAAGGATGGCGAACAGGTACACGAGCGAGTACGCAAATGACAACCCGGTATTCGCCGGGATGCTGCCATCGATGACGCGCACCGACACAACCGCAATCACGTAATAGAGCGCGATAGCGCCTACAGAAACGAGCGCGCTTGCAATGAACTTCCCGACAAATATCGCCGTCTTCCTGATCGGGTTTGGAAACAGGAAGTACCCGGTTTTGGATTCGTATTCGGAAACGATCGCGTCAGCGCCAAAAAAGGTTGCGCTCAGTATAGAGAGGATGCCCAGAAACGAGAGGACGTTCACTGTAAACTGTGTTGGGTCTTTGGGGTATTGGGAGCCGATCGCCGGAGGGACGATCAGAAAAATGGCGCTAATAATAATCGTCAGCAGAACGATCGCGAGCAATCGTCGCCCGCGAAGGTACTTCAAAAGCTCGTATTTCGCTACGGTCGCAATTTGTCGGACGCTGTTGGGTGCCATTGCTATGCCTCCCCCTCAGGCACGAGTTGCAGATAGACGTCTTCTATTGCCGCGCGCAGCGGCATGTAGGAAACGACTTTGACGCCTGTGTTTAGAATCCCTCGCAGCACTCTGAACTGTGCTTCCGGACCCCCGGTGAAAGTCACTTTGAGCGCGAGCGTTTCGGTGCGTTTCACGGATGTGATATCATGTAGTGCTTTGATGGCTCTAAACTCGGGTGGCGTGATCGGCTCAAGCGTGTTGATCGTCACGGTGACGTCGTGCCCTGCAGAGAGGTTCGCGACGGAATCGTAGGTCTGGAGGACGCCGCGGTCAATGATCGCTACTTTGTCGCATACCTCTTGCACTTCGTACAGTAGGTGTGAACTCATCAGTATGGTGATATCGGTCTTTATCAGTCCCTTGATGATCTCCCGCACTTCGACCATGCCGCGCGGGTCGAGGCCTGACGTAGGCTCGTCAAGAATCAGTATGGATGGTTCGTGCAGGAGCGCTTGAGCAATTGCCAATCGCTGTTTCATTCCTTTTGAAAATTTCCCGGTTCGCTTACCAGCCACTTCGAGGAGCTTGACCTGCTCTAGAACAGCGTGCGAGCGGTCGGCAATCGCTTCGCCGCTCATGCCGCGGATCGTTCCAACGTATGACAAGCATTCATCAGGCGTCAGTTGCGGGTAAAACTCCGGCGTTTCCACGACCGCGCCCACTCCGTCGAGTGCGGCTTTGGGATGGTGGATGACGTCGACACCGTTGAGATAGGCCTTGCCACTTGAGGCCCTAAGCAAGTTTGTCAGCACCTTTATGGTGGTCGTTTTGCCCGCCCCGTTAGGACCGAGATATCCCACACAAACGCCCCGTTCGACGGTCAAACTGAGATCGTTTACCGCAACGTACTCCCCGTACTTTTTCGACAAATGCTCGATTGCTATCGGTTCCATCGTTGATCAACCTTCTCTGCGTGCCGCCTTTTGCATTCGCGTTTAAGAGCTAATTTGCTGCTGTCTATAAAGCGCATTAACCGTTTTATACATTTTGGTTGCGTGTTTGTGCGAGCGTAGGTGAATGTGCCCGTAGGCGCAAGGTCGCTTAAGCAAAGACTGGCCACTACCGCTGGTACCGCTTATCGAGTAGCATCTGTCCTCACGCTCAGATTGACGTAAGCGCGGGTTGGTGTCTTGCTGCGTTTTGATCCTAGTGTAAGAAAATCAGCTGTTTTAGCTTGACAATAGGTTTATTAGAGATAGATCAGATAGCACTGCGCTAGGGCTCGTGGTCTAGCTGGTTATGACGTCGCCTTGACATGGCGGAGGTCGCCGGTTCGAATCCGGCCGAGCCCACGTTCTTTTCTCAATTAGACGCGAATATTATGGCTGACGACGAACACGACGAGGACAAGAAATTGCACAATCGATTGCACAACATCGACAAAGAAACGCCAGCACAGAACCGAGACGATGATGTCGAGCCTTCGAGCTTTCTGGAGATGTCTTTGCGCGACTACGAACAACGCACAGGCAAGAGACGTCCGGAATGTTCCGGTGGGAGGCTGAGTCCGATACTATCTCCAAACCCGACGCGTCAGCTACAAGCGCCGACGGGCTTGAGCACAGTAGCGAGGAATCCGAAGACTTGGAAGGCGCTTCCGCCGATTTTCAGATCACGCAAACCTATCTAGAATATTTGGGCGACAGTCATGAAAAGCGCCAAGCAGAACCTTTATCTTCCCGATTAGAGAGAATTAGCCCTCCAGAAAGAGCTGTCTACCCGACACGCCGGCGCAAACATTCGGAGTTAAGCTTCTCCAAATCTGAACTAGATGGCTACGTGGTGTGGAAGAAGGAACGACTTGCTCCAAAATCTAAAGATTGGATAAACCGCGCTTCACAAGTGCTGTGGGATTGCACGCACGGCGATGTCTCTGAAGAGACCATGACGGTTGCGGACTTTTATCCTAGACAAATATTCTTCGGAATATTCACACCGGAAGGCAGTCGGGTTTGCTGTTGCGTTTCTTAAGAGATTATCAAAAACAAGAGCTCAACCGCTCTTCAATTCGTTCACGGTCTATCTCGAACTGCCCAAGAACGTGAAGGTCAGAAAGACGACTACGGGACGAATTGTCACGCGAGAGGATATTGTTGAAACACTTGAGCGAATAGATGCAGCCGAGAGCGAAGTCCTAGATCAGCTTTCTAGTTTCCCCACCCATGAGGGCGCCAGTTTGCGGCCGGATCTCTAAAAACAAAGGATATTGCGACGTTATCTTGCCCACTGCTATGCATTGATGTTTTTCTAGATACTGCAACGAATTGGACAAAACGGGACTAACGCAGGCCCTTAGGCTATCGGATCCGCAGGGCAGGTGATTATACAATAAGGCAAATGCGTTAAATGTCACGATACGGGTTGTAGTTCAGCCCTTCAAGGGTTGAGATCGGAGCAGCTTTATTTTTTACATCCGGCCAGTATCTTTCGCCGGTAATGGCATCGATTATCTCAGGAGGATCGCCACTTCGGTCGCGGTTTCGGACGTTCAGCGTGCGCTGTTTGCCCATGTTGTCCTTAATATTTGAAACGTAATATATCGCCCCGCCGAGATAGTCCCAATTGGCATTGCTAAAATCGTCAGCTGGTAACGCTTGTTTGGCACATTCTTTAAGTTCGTCCTCTGTGTAAAGTGTCATTCAATACACCTCTACTTAGTGCCACTCACATCATCCATTAAGTAGTTTTATCGATTGAGGATCACCCGCCGGAGAGTCAGTGCAGTTGCTCTTTTGCGTTGCCCTATGAACGGAGCGCGTCAGTCAAAGGAAATCGAAAAAAGAAACTATTGGCTAGGAGATGAGTAGAGGGTTAAGGGAACACGCCACTCTACTCTAGTTCGACCTACCCAAAGATACTTGTTAATGCCAAGGTAGGCCCATGACTAGGATAGCATAGCGTGTTCCTTCTGACCTCTCCTTATCTCCTAGCTCATTTCAATGCCTGAGAGCGATAAATACGGCCTTTCGGTGTTAATATCAGACCGCAGCCTTTAAATGGCTTCATCAGGGTACTACACGTGGGGCAGGCTAAAACCCGCCCAAAAAAGAAAGAGGTGCAGATATGTCATTCGTTATACAAGTTTCGCCAGAAATGGAAGGGCCGCCCAAAAAGAAAGGGGGCACAGCTACAAGGAAAATGGCAGTAAGGAAAATGGCTGCCGTTCTAGTAGTAGCGGCGGTTGCTTTTTCAGTCTTCGGCGTAGTGGGCGCAGTCGCACAAATGTCGTCAAGCTCAACGGCGACGGCAACGCCGATGGCAACGACTACGACTGCTTCGGTGGCGCAAGGTTGCTCCGCAAAAGCTCCCACGACATCGTCGACCACGACACCAACAACAGGATGCTCCGCAACCACGACACCAACAACAGGATGCTCCGCAACGGCGACACCGACAACAGGATGCTCCGCAACGACGACACCAACAACAGGATGCTCCGCAACGACGACACCAACAACAGGATGCTCAGCAACAACGACACCAACAACAGGATGCTCAGCAACAACGACAACGACACCAACAACAGGATGCTCAGCAACAACGCCAAGCACAGGGTGTTCGGCGAAATAAAGGCGTAACTGGTTGAGCGTTCAAGATTCTTATTGAAGTCGTCGTTGGCCGCGCTAAGCGCAAAATCGAAAGCAACAGCCAGGGAGTAACCTGGCTTTTTCTTTTTCTGTGTGTGTTGCAGTTCAGGGCTCATAAATCAAAGGCAATCGAAAAAGAAAGAACGATGGAGGCTCTAGTGTCCTCCAACCTCTCTTTCTTTACACGCAATGGCGTGCTAGAACGCTTGGGAACTGCACGGGCGCGCCTAGCTCAGATTTTTAAGCTCACGCCGCCCCAGTACTTCATATAAATGTCGTAAACTGAATCAGGGAGCGGGTGTTTGTAGTGTTTCCAGTCGATGCCGCCCACGCCGTGGGTTAGCACGTACGCCCGGTTCGATGAATCCCACCCGATCACGTCTCAGTGCTGCTCCGTGAACTTACGAAGATCACTGAGTACAAAATACCCACTACAGCGACTGAGCAGTATTTCGCTCCCTGCTTGCCGCGACTTCCAGAGCCATTGGTTGAGCGCAGAGAGTGGAAACATAATCTCGTTGCCTTTTTTCCGTCGAGAAGCGGTTCGACGGCTTCGATAGCGCGCGGGTGCAGCGGTACATAGTGAGCCATGCGGATCTTGTCTTGATCTGCCGACACCAGGAGCGTTGGCCCTCTGGATCTGAACTTCAACGCCTCTTTAACCTGCCCGGCTGTAATTCTGCCGATCGTTGCATCTGGGCGCTGGCCTGTAAAGGCCCAAAACGTGATTAAAGCGTTATACGCGACGTAGTGCCGCTCGTCGAGTTCGCCGCGCTTATGTCTTGATTTGAGAACCGAAAGAACGTTCTGCACGTCTTCAATAGTCACGATGCGCCCTGTCAGCAGCTTACACGTTTTTGCGGCTTTAGGCAATTCAAGGAACAGTCTAAAGGATTGATAACGGGCGTCAAGCCTCTTCAGTGTAATATCTATTAAAATAAGGATTATAGAGGTACTGCTATGTCTCAACTCGAAAAACAAAAGACGATGCGAACGATCACGCTTGAAGAGCACTACGCGACCCCGGCATTCCCAGAAGGGCCAGGCCGCCAACTTAAGGACGCAACACAAGCGGCTCACGCTCATCCCCCAGAGGCGTTGGACATTGCTCAGGTTATCGATCAATTGTGCGATATCGGCGACGGCCGGCTAGCGGACATGGATGCTGCCGGGATCGACGTGCAGGTCCTCTCGCTGACCTCTCCCGGCTTAGAGCAACTCGATGCGGCCGAAGCCGTGGCCCTCGCCCGTGACACGAACGACCGTCTCGCGGAGGCGGTGCGGCGACATCCAAGCCGTCTCGCCGGGTTCGCCGCGCTACCGACCGCGGCTCCGGACACCGCCGCTGACGAACTGGAACGCACGGTCCGTGAACACGGCTTCAAAGGAGCATGTATTAACGGCCACGTCCGGGGCCGCTACCTCGACGACCCGTTCTTCTGGCCGATCCTTGAGCGCGCGGAATCCCTCCAGGTCCCGCTCACCCTCCATCCGACGTTCCCTCCGCAGGCGGTGATCGCGGCCTCCTACACAGGGAACTTCGCGCCAGAGGTAACGCGCGGGCTGGCTATGGCGGCCTGGGGATGGCACATCGAAACCGCGATCCACGTCCTGCGCCTCATCCTCGGCGGAGCGTTCGACCGGTACCCAGACTTGCAGCTGATCATCGGCCACTTGGGCGAAACGCTTCCGTTCATGCTGCCCCGACTCGATCGTGGGTTGCCTCCGCAGATGACGAAACTAGATCGCCCGATTAGCGCCTACCTCCGTGAGAACGTCCATTATACGTTCAGTGGCCTTAACTACACCGCAACGTTCCTCGACCTGTTGCTTGAGGTCGGTGTCGACCGGATCATGTTCTCAGCCGACTATCCCTATAGCTCGATGGTGGAGGCACGCACTTTCCTCGATCAGCTCCCGGTGAGCCCCGCCGACAAAGAGCGGATCGCGCACGGTAACGCCGAGCGCCTTCTGCGACTGTGACTGGCCGGAAGGCCGTGCACGACCCCTGCTGCCAGGCGCGGCGTGGCAAAGAGGTGTTCTAATCGCCTACTTCACCACAGTCCTGAACTGATACAACGTTGCTCCTATCGTCACTGCGGCGAACACCGCTGTAACTGCATACGCGGCCAGAATGGTGCTCCAAACAAATCCTGTGGACATCAGTACCCTGACCGCGTTGACGACGTAACTGAACGGGTTGACGTTCGAAAAGGCTTGCGCCCAGTGCGGAAGGAACTCGTATGGCACGAGCGCCGTGCTCACAAACATAAGAGGGAATGCAATCACAAGATCTAACCCCGCGACTGCTTGCGAACTCTTTGTTCTCACTCCTATTGCCATCGTCAGCCCTGACATAGCCAACCCAAAGAAAGCGGCAGTGAGAAAAATCAGCAGAATTCCCGGGGCCCCTGTTATGACGGTTGCACCAAGGGCGTACGCGAGCACGAGCGTTATACCAACCGGGAGAAGCACCATGACCATATCGTGCAGTAACCGTCCGAGCACAATGGCGGTCCTGTTCGCAGGCGTCACGAGCATCTTTGAAAGAAATCCCGAATTGATATCGTCAACCACAGCCTCTCCTGCGCCCCCTGAATCCATCAATGGGTTCATAATAATGACGCCAGCCACTGCGAATTGGACATAGCCGCCGGCAGGGAATCCCGGGAGGTTTCCAAACTGCGTAAAAATTTGCGTGAAGAGAACCAGAAACAGCACTGGCAGAGCGAGCGCGCTAATGATGACGATCGGAGTCCGTATAGTCTTTTTTAAGGCCCTGACGAAGAGGTGCCACACGTCAAAGAGAAAGTCATGATCCATCGTCTATCACCTCAGGCGTGCCCTTTCCACGTATCCACTTTCGACAGTTCTTCTGATCGTATCCTTCTTCCCGTGTGCTGCAGAAAGACGTCATCCAGCGAGGCCGATGTGACGCTGATTGACGTCAAGCGAATCCCGTTCTCGTCAAACAGTCGTACGATATCGGGAACGAGAGCGCTGGCGTCCTTGGCGTATGCCGCCAGTCCCGTTTCGATATCGAGGACTTTTGTGACGCCTTGAATGCCGCTGACGATCCGCTTTGATCGGTCTCTTACGCCACCGTCCGAGTTGGCGAGTGACAGCGTGATCGTGTCACCGCCGAGTTGATGCTTCAGCTCAACAGGAGAGCCGCTCACAACAATCTCCCCATGATCGAGTATTGAGAGCCGGTGACAGAGCCTATCGGCTTCTTCCATCTGCTGGGTAGTCAAAAAAACCGTAACGCCCTCGTCGCTGTTGAGGGTTTCGAGGTGCTCCCAGATAGCTACGCGCGATTGTGGATCGAGTCCAGAGGTCGGCTCGTCGAGAAAGAGCACGCGTGGCTTATGTACAAGCGTAGACGCCAGATCGAGCCGCTTTTTCATCCCTCCGGAGTAGTGAGCCGCCCTCTTGTCAGCGACGTCAGAGAGCTCAACGAGTGTGAGCAGTTCGTCCACACGTTTTTTGAGGGCGTCACCGTGCAACCTCTGGAGGTGCCCCTGAAGCGTGAGGTTTTCCCGACCCGTCAGGTCCCCATCCAGAATAGTCTCTTGGCTTTGGACGCCGATCACTTTGCGTATCTCACGAGCGTCTTTGTCAATGTCGTAGCCTTCAATGGTCACCGAACCGGAGGTCTTCCTCAGCAGCGTCGTTAGCACCTTG
>Ga0116128_1000582_pt1 | contig 18580 bp, 16 predicted proteins | sample June2015DPH_16_1_3_FD_88974 | JGI IMG/M metagenome (GOLD analysis project Ga0116128, IMG submission 88974) | Peatland microbial communities from SPRUCE experiment site at the Marcell Experimental Forest, Minnesota, USA - June2015DPH_16_150 | ecosystem: Environmental > Terrestrial > Soil >... | reverse complement strand
GTAGAGCTCCTCTATGGTTGTCACGAAGACCCCCTGCTTGCCCAGTTCGATCTTCAAGCCCTCATCCATGGTCGCTTTGCTCCAGTTGTCAGTTCTCAGTTTTCAGTCTTTCGCTGTCAGTGCCCACTCGTCTGGGTGCCCCAGCTCTCGATTCTAAGAGCAGGGAAACTGACAACTGAAAACTGACAACTGAAAACTGTCCTCACGCCCACGTCAGCACGCCCTTGGCCCAGGCCCACGCCAGTCCTTCAATCAGCAGCAGCACAAAGACCAGCATGGCCGCACAGGCCATGGCGCTCAGCCCGGTAAAAGCTACCGCAAAAGGCAGCAGAAATACCGACTCCACGTCGAAAATCAAAAAGATGATGGTATACAGGTAATAGGCAGAGTGGAATTGCTGCCAGGCGTCGCCCTTGGACTCCAGTCCGCACTCGTAGATGGCATTTTTCACAGTGTTCGGCTTGGGCGGCGAGAAGATCTTTGCCCACAGCCACGCCAGACCTAGCGGAGCCAGCCCAAAGCCCAGCGCCGCAAAAAACAGAGCGGCCAGGGAAAAATAAGGATTGGAGGTCATCGATAACAAAACCCTTCAGAATCAACGTACCAGTTCAAGGCCGGATTGGCCAAAAAGATGCGTCCCGTAGGCTCCTGCCTGCTCTATTTTCGCCGATTCAGCCCATTCTGTGCACTGGCACCCTGCTCCTATTCGAGCTCCACTGCATCCTCCGCCGGCGTAGCAACCCTTCCCGGCGCCACAATTCCGTATTTTCGGTCCAGAAACTCCTGCAACTCTTCGGGAAGCAGCGCGGCCAGCTCTTGCCAGGTCAGCACCTTCAGCCGCACTCGCATCTCGGCGGACTTCACCGCCGCCATAACCTCGAACCACGCCTCCCGCAGATCCGGGCGGCGCTCGTCGTGAATCACGCAAAAGCAGCATCCCTGGGCATGCGCAGCCAACACGTTGCGAATCAGTTGGTAACCCGCATAGGCGTTTTCTCCGTCTGTTGCAGAAATGTCTTTGCCCGCGTTTGCAGAAGGACGAGCCGATACCGGCACTACGAAGCGTTCAGTACTGGCAGATTCCCCGGCATCCGGCATGACCTCTTCAAACTCCTGCGAATAATCCTCCGGAAATTCCGTTGCCTCTCTCTGCCTTGTAGTCGCCAGCTCCACCCCTGGCAACAGCTCCCGGTCGAAAACCGCATCGAAATCCCGGTACGCCTCTACGACTGCAGCGGCCCTGATCTGAAAGTCGCTTTCCGTCAGCTTGGCCTCGACCAGCAACCCACCCCACCGCATATCGACCTCGGTTCGATCAAAGCGCCCTCCCTCGAGCGGCACTCGCGCCCTCCATCCGAAGACCGGCGGATCATCGCCATCCACTCCGAGAATCCGCCGCACTGCAGGTGACTCCGCCACGCCCGGTGTGCAGAAGACGTTCATCAGCAGGGCGTCGGAGCTCATGGACGAATCCAGCTCCCGCCATTTTCGTCCTGACTCCGGCTTTGGCAGCGCCCGTCCCTGCGCGTGAATCTTGTCGAAGCGCCGCATCCACTCTGGCCGCGCCGCTATTGCCGCATAGGCCGGATCGAAGAAGTTGCCATGGCGGCCGTGTTCAGGCGCATAAACGATCACCGGTGGATTGCCGTAGCTCTCCACATGTGCCCGTCCCAGCGCCCACCGCCGGCTGCGCACTCCCAGCTCCCGCCGCAGTTCACTCGCAAACCAGCTTGATTTGACCGTCATATCGAGCAGCCTACACCGCTCGGCGCGGGCCCGCATACTCCCAGCCCGGAAACAGCAAGGGCGGGGAAGGGGCTATCTCTGTCTTACTCTTTCAAAGCCGAAAATGTACTATGCGCTTCGTGTTGATCAAGAGCGACGATCAACTCGACTTTCCATTCCGTTCGCAGGGCTTCCTTAACGCCGACCCTCACGGAGCCTTACCGTTCGTCATTTGTGTTTAATGAACGAATCCAACCAAGCCGTCCCGACGGAGCCGAGTATTGCGGGGCCAGGGTTCGGCAGGAAATGTTCGGCCAGAGTCGACGACGTGAAATCAAAGACGGCCGAAATATTCTTTTGTTCATAGTTCCACGCATCCATGACAGCTGTGTGCAAATTGGCAAGTTGAGGGCTGGCTGGGTCCTTGAAGATCTGTCGCCCCGGGACGACCCCATGCTCGACGCAGTAAAAAATGTCATACAGATCGCCAAGGGCCAGCAAACCGGTGCAGTAAGGTTTACTCCACTTTAAATCAGTGTCGTTCTTCCATCCCAGCTGAGAGTCGTCAACCCGCCCTCCTGGAACAAAACCACATCGGCCTGTCTTCACCTCTTCCTCGGCCGCCTGAAAGCGAAGGACGTACTCCTCTTTCACGTCGGGCCCGAAGGTCACTCTGAACAGCGACGCGTCCGTTGAGGAGAGGGCCTTTAGAACAGTGTCGAGTTTGTCGAGGAAAGCAGCCCGTTTCAACGGGATCTCCGCCATCCTGATTTCCCACCTCTTCTTTCCCTCCTCCAGTTGCTTGGCGGCAAGGTCCGGATTGTGCACGAAAATAATCGCCATTCCATTGACGTACTTGACTGTCTTGCTGCCGGTATGGTCTTGTGTTGTATAGGTTCTCGTTTCTGTATGGTGAGAGTAGCCATGGTAGAAATCTGTACCCACTTGATAGTATTGTGTTCCCCCAGGCACGAACACACCTTCTTTTTCCGTGCGGCTGGATGTGGAAATCCATGCGGCATCGGCCCCCAATAGCGTCGCTGCAGCCACGATGTCTTTCTTGCCGAGCGCCTCGTCCAAGCCGTGCTTAGTGCTGGTATACGTCATACTTCCATTTATGACGTAGCCGCGGCGCAGCATATCAACGTAAGTGGTGCGCGGAACCTCGACAGTCGGCACAGCCTTCGCAGGCGATTGATAAAGTGGTGTGCTGATGTTGAACTCATCATTCTTGTTTAACCGCTGCAAGGCTTTTTGAACCTCGTCACTCACCCCCTGGGCCATGCAAACGCCTGCACAAAACAAGACCAGCAGTGCGCTTCCCACGATGAGCCGCAGAGTAGAATTCCTGTACCTCATAATTTCCTCCTTTGGATCGAGCAGTTAAAGCCAGCGACAGGCTTAAATCCTGTTCGCAGGGTTCCCATGGATTCCTGAATGACACCAACCACCGGCCATTTACTGGGATGGAGTGAATTTCCCGGACTTATCAACGAACCCGAATTGGGTCACGACGACAACCCGGGCCTTGCCGTCATGGAATGTTCCGGCATAGTCAAACTGGGGCTGAATGACAATTTGCCCGCTCCGATTGATGTAGCCGTACTTGTCATCCATCTTCACTTTAGCCAAGTCCTCGGAGAACGCGTCTGCGTCCTGAAACGCCGGTTTGATGACGAAATCTCCCTTCGTGTTGATGTAACCCCACTTCAAATGCATCAGATCGCCGACCAAGGCCGGAGCCATCCCGCCGGAAAAATCGCCAGCAGAAATGAACATCCGGCCAATAGCCCATTTGCCGGATTTGTCGATGTAACCACAAGTGTTTTTCTTTAACGCTATGATGTTGCCAATACAAGCCATCGCAAGACCTTCGTGGAACTTGAGCGCACCGTCAAATTGTGCCGGGATGACGAATGCGCCCTTCTTGTCAATGAATCCCATTTTCGCATGGAGCTGCTTGCCAATTCCGGCTATGGATAATCCCTCGGAAAACCCACTGGCCACGTCAAACTGCGGTGGGATGACAAAGGCGCCTGTGGTGTCGATAAATCCCATTTTGTCCTCGGATTTCACACGCGCCAGTCCTTCCAGGAACGGTGCAGCGTCCTGGAAACGTGGGGCAATGACAATGTTGCCTTCCGCATTGCGGTAGCCCCATTTGCCTTTGTCTTCGAAGGGTGAGAGGCCCGTCGGCCCCGCAGGCTCGACGTTGACGAATGCCCAGGCGCTGCGTATGAAGGTTAGCTCTGCGGCTTTTTCGGCTGCGGCTTTCTCGCGTGCGGCTATAGCCTCCGCCGCGGCTTTTTCGGTTGCGGCTTTTTTTTCGGCTGCGGCTTTCTCGCGCGCAGCCATGGCCTCCGCCGAGGCTTTCTCGTTGTTTGCTGCGATTCGAGCTGTCAACGCAGTGTCCAAACGCCAGACCGTGCCCATGCTGGTGGCTAAGCAGGTATAGCCAACGGCTCCCGCCTTATTGACCACATCCTTGCTCACCTCGTTGTCCTTTAACAGGATGACGACGTCACCGCCATGGGCCGCCGCATTCTGCAAGATTAACTTGGTCACATCTTTGGCGCCGGCTCCAGTTGGACAAACCATGGAGGAATCGCAGCCCGCGCCCCAGCATGGCTCGCCAAATTGCTCGTTCAGGATAATGCTCCCAATCAGCATGTATCCTTTGCTTTTCAAAGTAATGTCAGATTCTATGCTCGACGTGGCCGGTGCCGGCCGGGCGCTCAGATTTTCATCGCCTAGCCCCTCCGAAGGTATGAACAACTGGGCCCGAGCGGTGGGCAAAGCGAAGAAGGCCAACAGCATCAAGCCTGTTACCCATGCGAAATGTCGCGTCATATCTTCTCCTTCTCTGCATAGCCCTGCAATCACTACACGGTAAGACTCGCCGCCGTCGTGTGTGTAGTCGATCCTGAGATCGCCGTCACCGCGCTTGTTCCCTCATAAACATTTACGATGATGACGTTCTGAAGACTCACAATTATAAGTCAAAAAAAGGATATACGTTTCAAAGAGTCTGATCGCCAAATCTACTCATCCCTCGATCTCCAGGGTCTTCCGCTTGAAATGTGTTACTTGCTTCGTGTCACTTCTCCCCCGGCGTGGGTGGCACGCTCTGCGCGGATGCCGCTTTGGAAGGACTCAGTGGAATCGCCAGCGTTCCCGCTTTGGTCGTCCCCCAATCGTAAACTCCGGTATTCAGGTAGATATCCTCATTGGGCAGGTCGATCTCCATGTGCGCGGGTATGCCGGATTTTTGAATCGCGGCCCAGGTCTCGGGCGTCATATTCATCTCCTGAGAGCCATCCTCCCAGTTCACGGCCTTTCCGTCCCTGTCGTATGCCTGTAACGCCACTTGAATCTTGCCGTGGTGTATGCCGTCCGGCCTCAGGTCGAATTTCACGTCCGTCCAGCGAATCAAAAAATCTATCGCGTAACGCGTCACTGGGCCTGTCAGTGCAGGGTTCATTCCGGCCCGTTTGGCATTCGGCGCGGGCTGTTGCGCGGCTGGCGTCACGCGCACTCCGTAAAATAGCTGGGAGACGTCTGGCAGCCCGTATTTCAGCAGCGGCTGCAGCGGATCGAATTCCGGCCTGGCATCGGCCGTCTTCAAATCGTCAGCGTTATAGCCGTGACGGTAGGCTGTTTTGTATTTACCCGTGGCGCTCACCTTCACTTCGATCCGCCGGTAGGAGCCGTCCAGCTTGTTGTTGGTCGGCGTATAGGCCAGTGTGTAATAGTGCGAGCCATCGTTGATCGCGCGTTTAACCGCCGTATTCAGGTCATTGGTATTGAAGAAGGCCTTGCCGCCGGTATCGGATGCGAGTTGTTCCATCGCCATGACCTGATTGGAGCGTTCCGTGTTATCACCCATGATGTTCCTCCCGAGCGAGCCACCATGTCCGGCTTCGTTGAGATTCTGATTGGCCTCAAGCCAATGATCGTTCATCATTCCCTCCGCGCCCACCGGATAGACCGCAACCTTTGATACCGTCAGCAAATCGGCGGTCTTTTTGATCTCGCTCGCCTGCACGTGCAGGTTGTCGTTCAGTGTCGCCATCTGCCCATAGTTGGGAAAGACGGTCACCGGAAATGAACTCGCAAACCAGATCAGGTTCTTGCGCCCCGGCACACCCCCCAGATAGCGGGCCAGATAATTCAACGCCTCCAGCGTCATTGAAATCCTCGCTGATAGCTGATATCGAGCGACTTCATGGTCCGCATCCTGGATCGCCATCATCCCACCGGTCGTGTGACCATTGGCCGCCTCCCTCATGAAATCCAACTGTCTTGCGTCATCCGCATCATCCTCGCGGGTGCGCAGCGTGAATTCCTTCTCTGGCCAATTTTTCTTGTCTTTCAGCGCTGCGCTCAGCAACGAGGCATCCGTTGTGAACCCCTGCACAAAGCGCAGCTTCGATCCCAGCAGGAAGATCGCCGCCCGCGTCCCCGGCTCCATCGTCTTCAGGAAGTCCATGATCTGCTTGTGCACATTGCTCTGGTCCTGAACAGGCGTGTTCAGGCTGTCAAGCAAGAGAATGTTCACTGAATCGCTCTCCGGAACCGGCGGAACGTTGGTGTAAACATTGGGCGGCAGCTTCGGCATCGGGGGAAGAGCGCCCGGTGGCAATGTCTTTGCGTAGTGCTCTTCAAAAAAATCTATGAATTGCTCTTTCCCATCCTCCGTCACTTTGAAGTTTTCCTTGCGAAGCAACGTCACCGCCTCGCCGTTCTCCCTGGTCACCACCACGTCCACCACTACCGCGTGGGCATGAACCTTGAGCATCGGCTCCTTCTCATTGGAAGCCGCCGTCTGCCCTCGTACGCCTGCCGTAAAGCACCAGGCTGCCATCACCGCAATCAACCCCAAAGCATGCAGACGCATAGTTCCTCCTTGATCCCACAGAAAATATACCAGTTTTGTACTACGGCCTGTTTACACGAACGAATCCGTTCAAACACTCTTTCAATTGAATGCAGAAGTACCAACCCAGCGCCAGATCGAGCAATCCTCATGATTCGCCGCTGCATACTCTCCATCCGGCTGGTTGGCCAGGATGCGATGGTCGGCAATGGCATCGGCCCGGGAACGGCGAACATGGCCCAGAAACAGCCGCGCAAAACCGGCCTGCCGCTCCAGCACACGCACCTGCTCGTTGTTTTCAAACAGTATGTCGAGTTGCCGAATTGTCCCGTCAAGGTCCGTGCGCCACACTGCCATCAGCCGCCGCCCTGCAACCTTGCGGGTATTCATTCAAGAAACTCCACCGTCCACCAAACGTACAAGAGCCTCCCGCGCGGGGAGGCTCTAAGGTTTGTTTTGCCGAATTTGCTCTAACGAGGGCGCAGCGCCTTGATGGCTTCGGGCAGCCGCTCTTCGATCATCCTGGCGCGCTCTGCGGCGATGCCGCCCAGATACTTCGGGGCCGGCGTGGTCGTCAGCACCAGCGCCAGCAAAGTCGCCGAGAAAATCAGCCCCGCTACGCCTGCCGAAACCAGCATATGGTAGGTGTCTTCAATATCCAGACCGAAGAAGTTGAAGGCCATATGCTCCAGTGGCTTGAAGTGATTGAGAACCAACAGCGCGAAGAGGAAAAAGAAGACTGCCAGCGAAGTCAAAATCGTCAACGTCACATCCAGGCTGCGATGGAACTTCTGCCGCGCGCTGCAGTGGGGACATTCGGCGAAATGCTGCTCATAGTCCTTGCGCATCTCCGGATAAATCCCGGAGATATCATAACGCCAGCTCGCCAGGATGCTACCTGCGACTCTGTCTGTACATTGGGTTGTTGCCATAATATTTAGACTCACTTTGCAAAGGATGTCTTCAACCGCGTTGGTTTATTGCGGTGTACATGGCCAGGGAGGCTTTAACCCTTGAATGCTAAGCCTTCCGGGCAAAATTCGCTCATGCCGCCCGGTCTGCTCTGCATCTTCCAAGGCGGAATGCCCTGGCGTCTCCCTTGCCAATCTACCTGGTACAGAGTGATTACCGTGTCTTACCATTGTAACGTACATCACTTAGAAGTAAATAGAAGAAAGTGGTTCATTTTGAGCAGCCAACAATAGCATATTGGCTAGTAAACTTGCTCGGCCGTTCAATGCGCGCTCCGCCGTGACCCGCGCCAGCTCCGGAAGATTATTGCTTTCAGAGAGATGCGCCAGAATCACGTAGGCCGCCTGGCCGTCGTAGCCGTCCTCCAGAAAGCCCGCCGCCGCCTCGTTGGAGAGATGTCCTACGCGTGACATCACCCTTTGTTTTACTGCCCAGGGATAGGGCCCGTCCTTGAGCATCTCCAGGTCGTGGTTAGATTCGAGCAACAGCAGGTCCAGATCCTGCAACTGCGCCTTGACGTTGGGCGAGATGTAGCCCAAATCGGTGACAAAGCCCATACGCACCCCCTCTGTGCCGAAGACAAAGCCTACCGGGTCGGCGGCGTCGTGGGGAGTGGTGAAGGGACTGATTTGAATGTCTCCGATCTCGAAGGGCTCTCCGGCCGTAAAGAACTCCACCGCCGGAAGCCAGGCAGGGTCCTTTGTCTTGTCCGGTTCGGTTGGCTCGGTCGGCTCTATTGGCTCGGCAGCCTCTACCAGGTCGCTCTCGTCCTGTTCGCCCTCTTCGGCTGGGTCAACGGCCTCGGCTTGTCGCTCTGCAGCCTGCTTGCGCATCTGTTCCAGCCACTGGGCATAGGTCATCTGCCTGCGCGGTTGCAGCCAGCGCATCCAGGCGCGGTGCGTTCCCTCGGTAAAGTAGACAGGAACGTTCAGCTTGCGCGCGGTCACGGCCACGCCGCCCACGTGGTCGGAGTGCTCATGGCTGATGAGGATAGCGTCCAGCGTCTCCGGATCCTCGTCCACCAGCTTCATGCGCCGGAAAAGCTCCCGGCAGCTCAGCCCGCAATCCACCAGGATGCGCGTGCGCCCGCCGGAGACAACCGTTGCATTACCCCTGGAACCCGACGCCAGCACCGTGAATCGCACCATAGTTTGAGAATAGCGCGTGGAGCTGTGGATCGCGGGCGGTCTTCTTGCGTATCCTGGGTCACAGGTGCGCGAAACGGTGCGCGCGGGAGGAAATATCGCGAAGGATGAGACACGCGGCAAGCGAATTGGAAACGCACACTTACCGCATTGCCGCCGCGCGCTTGCGATAGCGATCCAGGCTCACCCGCCCAAGGCCCCAGAGCAATTGCAGCACGTTAATGGCGCAGAGCAACAACAGGCTCAGGTGGATCGATTTGTTGATCGAGTCCAGAGCCACGCCATAGCGCAACTGATCCAGCGCGGGATGCTTAAGTGTGACGTAGGCATGATCGCTGATGCTCAGCAACAGCCCCAGAGGAATCAGTCCCAGGGCCGCAATCGCCATGCGCTCCGCGTTCAGCTGCTGTTGCCATCTTCCGCGATATATGGCAATGCAACGCCAGATCAGTTGAAACAAAGTTATCGCCACCACACACCAGTAGGCCTGCCACCAGACAGGCGCTCCCTGGAAGGGCGAGGAGCTCAGGTATGCGACACCCGGCCCCAACAGCACGTACGGATGATGGGGGAGCAGCAACAGCCAAACGAGACAGAGAAAGATCATGATCACGGCGGCAATGGCATGGGCGCGGCTGCGCGGCTTCACTCCGCGCATAGCTTCCTTCTCTACAGGGGGCAGGGCGCTGGGCGTCCAGTCGCCTGGGAAAGCTGCGAGCGCCGGCCATCTTCCTGGGTAACGCGTGGCCATGAACTCGATCACGGCGAAAATGAGAGTAACCGACGCAGCAGTCGTCAGAAGAACCTCCGGCACACGAAGTACCCCTTCCAACACGGCGGCCCAACTGGGGGTCCGCACGGCAATCTGCACCGCAACTCCGATCAAGTAGGCGATCGTGACCCAGAAGACGGCCGTTCGCAACACGAACCAATATGTAGGAAAAAGGACAGGTCCGATAAGGTACTGCTGCGGCTGATAGCGCGCCGCCACCTGCCTCGGCGGCCCAATTTGCCTGAGCCAATCCTCTGCTTCACCCGTAGTGAGCGGTCGTCCCAGCCCAGCCTCTTTGTCCTCAAGCTGTGCTTCCAGGTTGGCCCGGAGTTCGGCGATGATGTCGTCCTGCCTTTGCCAGGGCAGGTGCTTCTTCACTGCTTGCAGATAACGATCAAGTAGGTCCATGGCCTATTCCTTCCGTGCTTACAACATGTTGTCGATGGTTGCGTTCACTGCCGCGTTGATGGCCCGCCACTCCACGAGCAACTGGCTGAGTATCTGCTCGCCGTCGTTGGAGAGGCGGTAGAACCGCTTGTTGCGCTTGTCTTCCTCGCGCCATTCGCTAGTCAGCAGCCCCTGGGCCTCCAGGCGCCGCAGCAGTGGATAGAGCGTGCTTTCGTCGATCTCCAGGCCGCGCTCGGCCAGTACCTTGCGCAGGGTATAGCCGTAGTGCTCCTGGCGAAGCTGCACCAACACTGCCAGAGTCAGGCAACCGCGACGCAATTCCAGGCGAAGGTTCTCGAAGAGGTTTTCTGTTAGAGTCATGCTGTACCTCATACACTGTACAATATACACTGTATTACATACAGTATTATTTGTCAAGTACTATTTTCAGCTTTTTAAGGGGTCGGGTGGTTCGCCCTTTCCGCTTCAGTGAAATGCAGGGAAAGCCAACCTCGGGCTACACAGCCTGCTGTAAAACCCCGGCTTACCACTCATTCCATTTCAGGGCAAAGCTTCGCGCAGGGCGTCGGTGCCGGTGATCGGCGGCAAGCAGGTGTGTCCGCGGCAGACGATGGCCCAGGCTTGAGAGCCTTCAGGCTTCGGGGCTTGAAGCAGGGTTTCCGCCAGCGCCGGGGGAATGCCACAGGGAACCAGCCGTTCGGGAGCGAGGCGGATGACCGTCCGGTTGACGGCGAAGCTGGATAGGGCTATTGCCTCCAGGCGTTCGGCTTCAGCGCCGGAACCGACGACCACCACCTGCACGGGATCGAGCAGCAGCCGCTCCAAGGCTAGGCCGTAGGAGCCTGCATAGAGACCGAAGTGCTCCACGATGCCGGCAAAAGAGGCGAGAGTCTGCTCGGCGATCTGGCGATACTCCGCGCGGCCGCTTAGAGGCTCGAGGCGTAACAGGGCGGAGGCAGCGGTGGGGTTGCCGGCGGGGGTGGGCGAGTCCTGGAGCGGCTTGCGGCGGGCGGCCAGAGCGCCCAACGGAGGAGCGTCAGAGGGTTGCGCAGCAGTGTCGAAAAAAGCACCGGCGGTGGGGTCGTGGAAGAGGGCGATCATGGCATCGGCCAGTTTAACGGCTGCGTGGTAGTAACTCATCTCGCCGCTGGCCAACCAGGCCTCGATGCAGGCGTGGATGGTGAATGCGTAGTCGTCGAGGGTGCCGGGAACCTTGTCCGGTTGCGATGCGCCCTCAGCTGGTCCTTCTCCGTAGGCGATGACGTGGCGCAGAGTCTGGCCGCCGTCCCAGGCTTCGCGTAAAAGCCGGCTTAGCGTGAGCAGGGCAAAAACTCTTGCCGAGTTGAGTTTGAGGATACGGGCAGCTTCAAGACAGGCGGTCACGGCCATGGCGTTCCAGCCGGTGTAGAGCGTGCGGTCGATGTAGGGCGTGGGACGCCGGGAGCGCGTCGCCAGTAGAGTGCTACGGGCCGAGGCCAGGAGAACGCGCAACTCGTCCACACTGCGGCCTGTCTCTTCCGCCAACTCTTCTACAGTCTGTCGTACATGCAGAACATTGCGAGCCGGATCGTGGTGCATGTCGCCGAGCTCGCCGATGTCCCAGTAACGCAGAGCGAGACCGACGTCGTCTGGAGAAAACTTTGCCGCGAGCAGCGCCAGGCGCGCCTCGGTTAGCGTCCATGTGAAGTAGTCGCCGTCATCGTCGAGGCTGATATCGGCGTCCTGCGAGGCATAGAAGCCGCCCTGCTCACGGTCGCTCATGGTGGACAGCAGCCAGGCGGCGATTTCTTCGGCGATGCGGCGAAAATCCTCGTGGCCCAGGCTCTGGTAGCCGTGCAGGTAGTTTCGCAGCAGCTCGGTGTTGTCGTAGAGCATCTTCTCGAAGTGGGGAACGCGCCAGCGCTCGTCCACGCTGTAGCGATGAAAGCCTCCGGCGAGCTGGTCGTAGACGCCGCCATGCGCCATTTTTCCGAGGGTGATGGAGAAGGCCTGTACGGCAGGTTGGTTGCCGCGATTCAGGCCTACGTGGAGCAGCAGGTCCAAAGCGCCGGGGTGAGGGAACTTGGGCTGCGAGCCGAAGCCGCCGTTACGCGGGTCGAATTGACGAAGGATGGAGGCGGCGATTTTGTCGTCCAGCTCCAGCGAGAGCTGCCCGCCGCCTCCGGAAAAGGATTCGTTGTGCTCGATGGCGGCCATGGTGCTGGAGGCTGTTTCCAGAGCCTCGTCGCGGCGCTCGCGCCAGACCTGGGCAAGAGTGGTGAGAACGCGGCCAAAGCCCGGTCGGCCGTAGCGGTCGTCGGGGGGAAGATAGGTGCCGCCAAAGTAGGGCCGCCCGTCGGGAGTGAGAAAGGCGGTCAGAGGCCATCCGCCCTGACCGGTGATGGCTGAGACGGCGGCCTGGTAGCGCGCGTCCACGTCGGGCCGTTCGTCGCGATCCACCTTCACGGCGACATAGTGCTCGTTGATAAGGGCGGCGATCTGCGGGTTCTCGTAGGACTCCCGGTCCATGACGTGGCACCAGTGGCACCAGACGGCGCCAATATCGAGCAGGATGGGCTTGTCCTCAGCCTGGGCGCGGGCAAAGGCCGCATCTCCCCAGGGATGCCAGCGGACGGGCTGATGGCGCGCCGAGCGCAGGTAGGAGGAGGACGAGTGTTCGAGCAGGTTAGCGTGGCCGGATTCGGGGGGCGTGGGGGAAACGTCCTTGTCCATGGGGTGAGGATACACGGGTAGCGCCCCGGACGCGATTATTCATGTTGATTACAGCGATAAGAAGGGGATGGGCCGAGGCCCATCCCCTTCTGTTATATGAGCTTGCCGATGGGATCAGAAGTGGTATGCCACGCCGATCACCGGCATTAAAATGTTGTACCACTTGTTGGTGGTGAAGTTCGCTTGCGACCCAGTTCCCCCCATGCCGAAGGTGGGCACCTTGGTGACGATGCCGCGATATTCTGCACGGATATCGAAGCTGGGGCTGATCTCGCGAGCGATGCCGGCGCCATAGAAGCCGGATATTTGGGTCTGCTGCTTGACGTCTAAGTTCGTAGTGCCGGAGTTGCGGATGGGCAGGAAGATGAGCATGCCCGGTCCGGCCTCGATAAAGGGATTGTACTTGCGGAAATTGAAGCTGCGGACGTACTCGGCCGATCCCTCCTGGTTACGGGTTAGCACCTGATAGTGGTTGGTGTTGCCGATCAAGTAGTTGATCTTGTTCTGATAGGTGATGCCGTAGTTGGCCTCGATGGCGCTGGAGGGCGTGAGCATGAAACGGTAGCTGATCAGCGCGCCAAAGGCGCGGTTCGAGTGAACCTGAACGTCGGTGGACGAGGCGATGAACGGCTCTACAAGCGCCGTTCCGCTAATGCTGATGTCCTGGCGGCTTTCCTGAGCGCGGCCTGCTGCCACGCAAACGGCCAGCAGAAATACTAATAAGGCGATCTTCTTCATACGGTCTTGATCCTCACGACTGCTCAACCGTCCGGCTGGCAACGAGCTTTCAAATCCGGCGCCTCGGTTTGCACCGGGCCCCACTCTCAGCATTGTAACTGGCCGGGGTGGTTCGTGGCGCAAGCCATGGCCCCGGAACCATCTGAGGCTATAGACGCGGGGGTGAAAAAGAGGCGTTATCAGAGAGCGGCCAAATAGGTCCGAAATGGAGGTTGTACGACTCCGCTCCCCGTCCACGGGCTTTTGATAGTGTTCGGGTTTTCCTACCCTCATTAATGGACGTTCATCCGGCGCGCTCCACATGGTAGTGGAAGGGCGGGCCCTGTTCCTGGGCCAATGCCCGGGCGGTACGCAAAAAGGCCCTGGCGGCGTAGGAGAGCGTGACCTGGCGCCGGCAAACCAGTCGCAGCACGCGCTTGGCCTCCAATTCGTCCACTGGAACCCTTACAAGGTCGCCGGCCTCCAGTTCCCTTGCTACGGTCAGGTGGGGCACCAGCGCAACGCCGTTGCCCATGGCTACGAAGCGCTTGATGGCCTCGATGGTGGGCAGTTCGATGCCCATGTTGAGGGGCGTTCTGAACTTCTGAAAAGCCTCAATGACCCGGCGCCGTAGTGGCGAGGCCACGTTATGGGCCACAAACAGCTCCTCGCCTAGATCGGTGATGGAGACGCGCTTTGCCCTGGCAAGCGGATGGCTGGGGCTGACGATGAAAGCCAGGCTGTCAGCGTAGACCGCGATGGAGCGGAAGTGCGCCGGATCGGGATGGTAGGAGATCATTCCCAGCTCAAAGGTGCGCTGGTTCAACTCCTCGGGAATGTGCGAGGCCAACATGCGGTGCACGGTCACGGTGATGTGGGGAAATTCGCGCCGGAAGCGATGGATGGCCTGGAGGAGGTAGATGCAGGTGTATTCGTTGGCCGCCAGTTGCAATCGGCCGCGTTCCAGGCTCTTGAGCTCTCCCAAAGCGCTGGAAGCCTCGCGGCGCAGGGAGAGCAGGCGCACAGCATAGTCGCGCAACAGGTGCCCGGCGGCGGTTAGCGAGCCATCCCGCGACGCGCGGTCGAAGAGTGTTTCGCCGACCGCTGCCTCCAGCTTGCGGATGACCTGGCTGACCGCCGGCTGGGTGCGATGCAGCCGCACGGCAGCGCGGGAGAAGCTGCGCTCCTCGGCGACGGCCATGAAGGTTTCCAGTTGGCTGAGTTCCATAACAGTTGTTAGTAGCCAGTTGTCAGTGACCGGTTGACGCGATATTTCATGCTTTTCCGGCCTGAAATTCGCTACCTTCGGATAATGCCGCAAACGCACTGACCGCTGAGGGCTGAATTCTAACAATTACATTATAAGTAATTCTTATCGTTTCCACAACAATTATAACTTTGTTTTATATGGCGGGATGCTGAATACTGAAATTACTGGCATAAATGTACTCGTGGAGGCCGTTTAATGGCGAATAACCGTATTGTCTTCTTCGATACCACGCTGCGCGACGGCGAGCAATCGCCCGGCTGCAGCATGACGACGCAGGAAAAGCTGACCATGGCGCACGCCCTGGAGGACCTGGGGGTAGACATCATCGAGGCCGGCTTCGCCATGGCCTCGGAGGGTGACTTTGCGGCCATCGCTACGATTACCCAGGCCATACGGAAGCCGCGCATCGCTTCGCTGGCCCGCGCCACGACCGAAGATATCGAGATGGCTTCCCGCTCTTTGAAGTTCGCCGAACGCGCCCGCATCCATGTTTTTCTTGCGTCGAGCGATTTACACCTGGAGTACAAGCTGAAGATGAGCCGCCAGCAGGCGCTGGATCAAACGGGCGAGGCGGTGCGCCTGGCGCGTTCGCTTTGCGACGACGTTGAATTCTCTCCCGAGGACGCCACCCGCTCGGAGCGCAGCTTTCTGGTGGAGATGGTGAAGATAGCCGTCGAGGCCGGCGCGACCACCATCAACATGCCGGATACGGTGGGCTACACGACGCCCGAGGAGTACGCTCAGATGTTCCGCGAGGTTCGCGAGCGTGTTCCAGCCATTGACGAGCAAGGCATCATCCTCTCCGCGCATTGCCACGACGACCTGGGACTGGCTGTGGCCAACTCACTGGCCGCCATCTCGGCAGGCGTGCGCCAGGTGGAGTGCACCATCAACGGCATCGGCGAGAGGGCCGGCAACGCGGCGATGGAAGAGATTGCAGCGGCGCTCTATGTCCGCGGCGACCACTTCGGCGTCACCTCCGGCATCAATCTGAGCCAGCTTTATCCCACCAGCCAGATTCTGGGCCAGATCATCACCTTCCGCCCCTCGCCCAACAAGGCCATTGTGGGCGACAACGCCTTTGCGCACGAGTCCGGCATTCACCAGCACGGCATGTTGGCCAACCCGTTGTGCTACGAGATTATGACTCCTCAGCTGGTGGGCGTGGCCAAGACGCACCTGGTGCTGGGCAAGCACTCCGGCCGCGCAGCGCTGCGCAACCGGCTGGAGCAGTTGGGCTACACGTTAACCCGCGATGAGTTGCAGCACTCCTACTATCGCTTTGTGGCGCTGGCCGACCGCAAGAAGAACATCTACGACTACGACCTGGTAGGCATTTTGCCCGATCAGATTCGCGAACGGCACAAGGAACCGGTCGCCGAACTGGATTGAGGTTGCTCAATTTTTCCTGAGGGAAGTGTGCATTGACGCAAGAAGGAACAAAACGTCTTTTTTCAGAGCTCGCTTTGACGGGAATTGCATCTGTGTTGCTTAATCTACTGGCCTTTGAAGCAGATGGGACAAAGTTTGAATGGCTTGCCATTCTGTTTTACTGTCCAGGACTCTGGGTAGCTGACAAAGTCTTTCATATGGGAAATCACTCATTGCAGTTCCTTCAGGTTGCAATTGTTCTGAACTTTGTATTTATCTGGATCATTATGCTGCTTGTTATGAAATTGGTTGAGAAATTCGTAACCCGATTGAAGCTCAAAGCTACAGACTGATTCCTAACAACTGATAACTGAACCCTAAGGAGAGCAAGAAATGAAGTTGAAAGTACTCGTTACACCCGGAGACGGCATTGGCTCCGAAGTCATCAACGAAGCGGTCGGAGTGTTGCAGGATGTGATGGCCGTAGGCGGCCACACCTTGGAACTGGACTTCAAGCGCATCGGCGGCGTGGCGATTGTGGCCGATGGCACTCCCCTGCCGAAGGAGACGCTGGACGCCGCGCTCAAGTCCGATGCGGTTTTTCTGGGCGCGGTGGGTGGAAACGAGTTCAACGAGATGCCGCCGGACAAGCGTCCCGAGGCGGGCCTGTTGCAGTTGCGCGCCGCGCTGGGCGGCTTTGCAAATCTGCGGCCGACCTTTGCCTTCAAAGAGACCTGCGTGAACAGCCCTCTCCGTCCGGAGATCATCGACGGGACTGATATTTTGTTTGTTCGCGAGCTGCTGGGAGGACTCTACTACGGCAAGCCGCGCGGATGGGACCGTGAAAAGGGCATCGGCTTTAACACCATGTACTACACGCGCGATGAAGTGGCTCGCGTGGCCCGAGTCGCCTTCCAACTGGCGCAGAAGCGGCGCAAGAAGCTGACCAGCGTGGACAAGGCCAATGTGCTTGAGGTTTCGCAGTTATGGCGCGCCACAGTGATTGAAGTGGCCGCGGAGTTTCCCGATGTGACGCTGGAGCACCAGTACGTGGATGCGATGTCCATGCACCTGATGAATCGGCCGCGCGACTTCGACGTGGTGGTGACGGAAAACACCTTCGGCGATATTTTGAGCGACGAATCCGGCGTTATTACCGGCTCGCTGGGCATGCTGCCCTCGGCCACCATCGGCGGCAAGATCAATTTGTATGAGCCGATTCACGGCTCCGCGCCCAACAGCGCGGGCAAGAACCGCGCCAACCCCATGGCCACGATATTGACCGCGGCAATGCTGCTGCGCCATACGGCCAACCTCGAAAAGGAGGCAGCGACCATCGAGAAGGCGGTGCGCAAGGTTCTGGAGAGGGGCTTCCGCACGCGCGACCTGGTGCGCCATGGCGAGGCTGGGTTCACCGTGCTCACCACTACCGAGATGGGCGCGAAGGTGCGTGAGACGGTGAAGGAGCTGATGAAGTAGGGACTAGGGACTAGTTTTTTGATGACGAAGCGGCACTAAACAACGATTTGAATCAAGGATGATTGATGAGTTCAAAATCAAGAACATTATTCGAAAAGGTCTGGGAGCAGCATGTGGTTGTTGAGCCAAAGGGCGAACCGACACTGCTGTACATCGACCTGCAGCTGCTGCACGAGGTGACTTCGCCGCAGGCCTTTGAGGGATTGCGGCTGGCGGGGCGCAAGGTGCGGCGGCCTGATCACTGCATCGCGACAGTTGATCATAATGTGCCGACGATACTCGCCGATCGCTTCAACATCGTCGACCAGATTGCGGCCAGGCAGATTGCCGCTCTGCGCGCTAACTGCGCGGAGTTCGGCATCGAACTTTACGACGTGGACTCGCGCGATCAGGGCATTGTGCACGTAATCGGACCGGAGCTGGGGCTGACCAAGCCGGGCATGACGATTGTCTGCGGCGACTCGCATACATCGACGCACGGGGCATTCGGGGCGCTGGCTTTTGGAATAGGCACCAGCGAAGTGGAACATGTGCTGGCGACGCAGACTTTGCCGCAGTCCAAGCCGAATACCTTTCGCATCGACGTCGAAGGAGAGTTGCCGAGGGGCGTCACGGCAAAGGACATTATTCTCGCCATCATCGGGCAGATTGGGACAGACGGGGCGACCGGCTGCGTGGTGGAGTACGCAGGCTCGGCGATTCGCGCGCTCTCGATGGAAGGCCGCATGACGATTTGCAATATGAGCATCGAGGCCGGGGCGCGCGCGGGCATGATCGCTCCAGATGAAAAAACATTCGCCTACCTGCAGGGCAGACGATTTGCTCCGAAGGGCGCGGAGTGGGAGAAAGCCGTCGCGGAATGGAGCAAGCTGCCCACTGATTCCGGCGCAAAGTTCGATCGCGAGTTGGTCATCGACGCCGCGAAGCTGGTTCCGTATGTCAGCTGGGGCACGAGTCCGGGGATGGTGGCGCCGATTACTGCCGCTGTGCCCGACCCGGCCGCCGCAACAAACGAGCAGGAACGCAAGGGTCTTGAACGCGCTCTCGAATACATGGGCCTGAAGGCCGGCACTCCGCTCAAAGATGTGGTTGTTGACCGCGTCTTCATAGGCTCCTGCACCAACTCGCGCATT